>Ga0073928_10001144_pt1 | contig 52926 bp, 60 predicted proteins | sample PaiPotPPA55metaG_FD_76969 | JGI IMG/M metagenome (GOLD analysis project Ga0073928, IMG submission 76969) | Iron sulfur acid spring bacterial and archeal communities from Banff, Canada, to study Microbial Dark Matter (Phase II) - Paint Pots PPA... ... | reverse complement strand
TGCCAACGTGACGTCGGGCTAGTTCTCCAGTTGCCGCTGCAGCTCCCGCACGAACGTCGTCAAACCGGTACGGCGTTCGCGCTTGAGACGCTCGGCCTTCAGGATCGACTGCACCTCGGCGAACGCTTCGTCGACGTCGTGATTGATAACGATATAGTCGTACTCCGCCCAATGGCTCAATTCGTGCGTCGCGCGGCCCATGCGCCCGCGTATCACCTCATCGCTATCCTGCGCACGGGTATGGAGCCGCTTTTCAAGATCGGCCGCCGAAGGCGGCAGGATAAACACGCTGACCACATCCGCCCGGGCCTTTTCCCGTAGTTGCTGGGTGCCTTGCCAGTCGATGTCGAACAGCACATCCTGTCCCGCCGAAAGGGCTGCTTCGACCGGGCGCCGCGGGGTGCCGTAGCGATTGTCGAACACGGTGGCCCATTCGAGCAGTTCGTTCCGCTTTGCCATCTGTTCGAAGCCGGATTTATCGACAAACAGGTAGTCGCGGCCGTCGACCTCACCCGGCCGCATCGGCCGCGTCGTCGCCGATACCGACATTTTCAGCCCGGGCATTCGCTCGATCAACAGGCGCGACAGCGTGGTCTTTCCCGCGCCCGATGGCGACGACAGCACGAACATCAGCCCGCGCCGCTCAACTCCGTCAAAGCCGTGGCCATCAGCCGCCATGCGTCACTCCAGATTCTGGACCTGTTCGCGGAACTGCTCCACCACGTTCTTCATTTCCAGGCCGGTATTGGTCAATTCGAGATCGTTGGACTTGGAGCAGCAGGTATTGACCTCGCGATTGAATTCCTGCGCCAGGAAATCGAGCCGCCGTCCGACTGGCCCGCCCTTGCCGATCATCTCGCGGGCCTGCGCGATGTGCGAGGCAATTCGATCGAGTTCTTCGCGAATGTCGGCCTTTGCGGCGATCAGTAGCGCTTCCTGATTGAGCCGATCAGGATCGAACCGGTCGGATGAGTCAAGCAACGCGGCGATCTGCTCGGCGAGCCGCGCCTTGATCGCGTCGGGCTTGCGGCCGGGCGCGGTCTCGGCCTTCTTCGCCAGCCGCTCGATCTCATCCATCCGCTGCGACAGGATCTGCCCGAGCGCGACGCCCTCGCGCCGGCGCATTTCAACGAGATTGGCGAGCGCCTGCTCGAACGCCGCCGCCGCGGCAGCCTGCGCGGCCGTGTCTACCGCCTCGTCGCTCTCCGGCTCGACAATTTCGATGACGCCCTTGATGGCCAGGAGCCCATCGATGCTCGGCGCCACCGCGTCGATCTTGCCGGCGAGCACGCCCGCAACCCTCACGATCGACGCCAGAACCTCTTCGTTGATTCGAATTGTCGACGCCGCGTTGGCACGCTTGACGTTCAAATTGGCATACACGGTGCCCCGCGACAGCACTTCACCGGCGCGCTTTTTTGCCAATGCCTCGAGCTCGTCCCATCCCGGCGGCAGCCGCATGCGAAGATCGAAGCCCTTGGCGTTAACCGACTTTAGCTCCCATTCGAACGCGTACGGTCCGCTGGCGCCGTGGCTTCGGGCAAAGCCGGTCATGCTCGACAGGGCCATCGCGTGAAATTCTCCGATAAAGCTACGGGCTTGAGATTCGCAAGCGGGAACGGCGCAAGCTTAGCGCGTATTCGGCAAAAGTGGATACCGGATTTGCGACCGGGACAGGCGCAAGTCAAACGTCAGGCGCGGTCTGTTTCGGACCAAGTGGAATTCGGTGCCGGCGTGCGAGTTGTACATACTATTGCTGAACCACCGGGGGCGGCGCCGTCGATTGCACCGCGCCCTGCCGGGCCGGAGGGACACCGCGCGTTGGCTTTTTTGCCGGGACCGGCTTTACCGTCGTCGCCGTTGGGGCGGGGTCAGCCGGTGCGCCCGCGACGGCCGGCGCAGGATCGTCGGCCGGTTCGACCGTATCGTTCTGGATCTGCTTTTCCATCGTCCGAAGTTTGGCGACGTTTTTCTGGTGCTGGTCGTAAGTGTCGCTAAAGGCGTGGCCACCGCTGCCATCGGCAACGAAGAAGAGATCGCGCGTTCGTGCGGGATTGGCAGCCGCCTCCAGCGAGGCGCGCCCCGGATTGGCGATCGGTCCCGGCGGAAGCCCGTCGACCACATAGGTATTGTATGGCGACGGCTGCTGGATTTCGCTGCGCTTGATCGGACGACCCAGCGTTCCCTTGCCGCCGACCAGCCCATAGATGATGGTCGGATCCGACTGCAGCTTGATTTTCTGCCGCAACCGATTGACGAAGACCGCGGCAACCCTGCTGCGCTCGTCCGCCTTTCCGGTTTCCTTCTCGACGATCGAGGCCAGCGTTACCAGCTGCTCCGGCGACTTGATCGGAATGTCCGGATTGCGGCGCTCCCAGATTTCCGCCAGCACGCGTTTCTGAGTCTGCTGCATGCGCGCAATCACCTGATCACGCGGAGTTCCACGCGGGAATTTGTAGGTTTCCGGCAATAACGTGCCTTCGCGCGGCACCTCACGCACAGAACCGGAGAAAATATCGCTGTCGGAAAGCCGGGCAACGATCTGTTCGGAGGTCAGGCCTTCAGGAATCGTGACGGCGTGCTGAACCACCTTGCCTTCCACCATGGTGCCGATGACATCACGCAGACTGGCGTTCTTCTGAAACGAATATTCACCGGGCTTGAGTTCAGAACGCGCCTTCAGCGCAAACACGCTGCCGATGAACGCCCAGCGATTGTTGTCGATCACGCCCTCACGCTGCAGAATATCGGCAATGTCGGTCATTCCGGCCCGCGCCGGAATGTTGACGACCTTGTCCTCCAGCAACGGGCCCGGAGCCTCGATCTTCTGCCTGCCGTAGATGTAGGCCGCACCGACGCCGATCATCGACACCAGCACGACGGTAATAATCGCGTTGCCGACAATGACGAATGGATTGCGGGCGCGTTCGGAACGCCTCGGCGGCGGCGGAACCTGCTCGGGTTCCAGCGCAGCGCGCGGACTCCGTGGCGAAATGGGCGGCCTTTCACTCATCGATGCAACCTGAATCCCGTCGGTTCAATCGTGGCCGCGCAAAAATTCCCGCATCGGCCGGTAGTCTACGCCCGCATCTAGGAATTATCACCGAATGCGGCGAATCGGTGGACTTCTACTTTGATAAAACGCGTCAGTTGGCCACGCGCTGTACGATCACGGACGCGTTGGTGCCTCCGAAACCGAATGAATTCGATAGCGCGACGTCGATTTCGCGTTTGCGCGGCGTTTGCGGCACGAGATCGATCGCCGTTTGCACCGACGGATTCTCAAGATTGATCGTCGGCGGGGCGATGTTATCGCGAATCGCCAGAATACTGAAAATGGTCTCGATCGCGCCCGCCGCGCCCAGCAAATGTCCCGTGGACGACTTGGTCGACGACATCGATACCCGGGAGGCGGCGTTGCCCAGGAGCCGCTCCACGGCACCCAGTTCGATTTCGTCGCCGACCTGCGTCGATGTTCCGTGCGCGTTGATATAGTCGATATCGGATGAGGTAATTCCGGCGCGCTTCATCGCGGCGCTCATGCTGCGGAAGGCGCCGTCGCCGTCCGGCGAAGGCGACGTGATATGATAGGCATCGCCGGATAGCCCGTAGCCGATCACCTCCGCGTAGATTTTTGCTCCGCGATTTTTCGCGTGCTCATATTCTTCGAGCACCACGATGCCGGCCCCTTCGCCCATCACGAAGCCGTCGCGATCCCGATCATAGGGGCGCGATGCTTTTTCCGGCGTTTCATTGAAAGCGGTCGATAACGCCCGCGACGCGCAAAAACCCGCCATCGACAGCCGGCAAATCGGCGATTCGGTTCCGCCGGCCACCATCACCTCGGCGTCCCCAAGCGCAATCAGCCGGCTTGCATCGCCGATCGCGTGCGCCCCGGTCGAACACGCGGTCACCACGGCATGGTTGGGACCCTTGAGACCATGCTCGATCGACACATAGCCCGAGGCGAGATTGATCAGGCGCCCGGGAATGAAGAATGGCGATACCTTGCGCGGTCCGCGCTCCTTCAGGAGCAGCGCAGTATCGGCGATGCCTGACAAGCCGCCAATGCCGGAGCCGATCATGGTCCCGGTGGCGCATCGATCTTCCTCGGTGGCCGGATGCCAATTGGCATCATCGAGCGCCTGGCGCGCCGCACACATGGCAAAAATGATGAAGTCGTCAACCTTGCGCTGATCCTTCGGCTCCATCCACTGGTTGGGGTTGAAAGTGCCGTCGGTGCCGTCGCCACGCGGGATCACGCAGGCGATCTGGCTGGTCAGATCGGAGACGTCGAACGTATCAATCTTCTTCGCGCCACTCTCGCTGTTCAGGATACGTTTCCAGGTCGGCTCGACGCCACAGCCAAGTGGCGACACCATGCCGAGGCCTGTCACGACAACCCGCCTCATATCGACCACTCCAGCCCACGATTCGAGGCCCCTGACGACAAGCCGTCGGACCGCGCGACCGCGGCCCATCCGGCTTCGTCAGCACTGCGCGGGGGCGTCAGCTTTTCGCGTTCTTTTCGAGAAATTTTGTCGCGTCGCCGACGGTCAAAATCGTCTCCGCGGCATCGTCGGGAATTTCACAGCCGAACTCTTCCTCAAACGCCATCACAAGCTCGACGGTATCGAGGCTGTCGGCGCCGAGGTCGTCAATGAAGCTCGCGTTGTCGACCACTTTTTCGGGTTCAACACCAAGGTGTTCGACCACGATCTTCTTAACCCGCTCGCCAATCTCACTCATCGTTCAACCTCGTGCTTGTTCCATTGGACCCGACCCCAAGACGTACGAGCCATCGTGGTCATTAGATTTCCTTCGCAATCGCGCATAGTCTTGATTTGGCCCCGTCATGGCCGACACGGACCCGGCGAACGACGGCAGGCTCCGCACCGCCAATATACAGGGTTTCAATATCCTGCAATGGTGTTCTTTGCCCATCCGCCGGTGGTTCGGTTATCATACTTCCCAAGCCTTGACTACAAGCCTCGATCGGCTGCCACGAGGGGCGTTTCGCCTCGCCGAGGGGATCGGCGGCCGCCTCAGATCATGGCCATTCCGCCATTGACGTGAATGGTCTGCCCGGTGACGTACGCCGCTTCGTTCGAACTGAGATAGACCGCCGCCGCAGCGATTTCCTGTGGTGTCCCGAGACGCGCGGCCGGAACCTTGGAAAGGATCGTTTCGCGTTGCTTTTCGTTGAGCGCATCCGTCATCGGGGTCGCGATGAATCCGGGGGCGATGCAGTTGGCGGTCACGTTGCGCTTGGCATATTCGGCGCCCAACGTCTTGATCATGCCGATCAGTCCGGCCTTCGATGCGGTGTAGTTGCCCTGGCCCGGGTTGCCGGTGACGCCGACGACGGATGTGATCGCGATAATGCGCCCGAAACGCTTGCGCATCATCAGCTTGGTCGCGGCACGGGCCAGACGGAAGGTCGCCGTCAGATTGACCTTGATGACTTCGTCCCAGTCTTCGTCACGCAATTGCACAAACAGGTTGTCGCGTGTGATGCCGGCATTGGCGACGAGAATATCGACCTGGCCCATGGCTCGCTCTGCGGAGGGCACCAGCGCCTCGACCTGCGCGGCATCGGAGAGATTGCAGGGCAGCACATGAACCCGCTCGCCCAACTTGGCGGCAAGCGCGTCCAGCGCCTCGCGCCGCGTCCCGGAAATGGCCACCGTCGCGCCTTGCCCGTGCAGCGCCTGCGCGATCGCACCGCCGATGCCCCCGGTTGCACCAGTGACGAGCGCCGTCCTGCCAGTGAGATCGAACATCATGTCTCCCCCCGCTCAGGCGGTCTGCGCGGCAATGAGCGCGGCTTTCGCCGACGCAATATCATTAGGCCCGCTGATTGAAATGCCGACTGCGCCGTCGGCGATGCGCTTGACCAGCCCGCTGAGCACTTTGCCCGCGCCGATTTCGAAAAACCGCGTGACCCCGTGGCTTGCCATGTAAGCGACCGACTCGCGCCAGCGCACCGTTCCCGTGACCTGTTCGATCAGGCGGCGGCGGATCTCGTCCGGCTCGGTGATCGGCGCGGCCAACACATTCGACACCAGCGGCGACGCCGGTCGCCTGATGGTTACGGCGGCAAGCGCTTCCGCCATCGCGTCGGCGGCAGGCTGCATCAGCCGACAATGAAATGGCGCGGACACCGGCAGCAGCATGGCACGCTTGGCGCCTCTGGTCGTGGCGATCTCGAGTGCGCGCTCGACAGCCGACTTGTCGCCGGAGACCACGACCTGCCCGCCGCCATTGTCGTTGGCGGCCTGACAGACCTGCCCCTGCGCGGCCTCGTTCGCAATCGTCACCGCCGCCTCATAATCGAGACCAAGCAGGGCCGCCATGGCGCCGACTCCCACCGGCACCGCCTTTTGCATCGCAATGCCTCGGATGCGCAACAACCGCGCGGTGTCGCTGATGCTAAGGCTGCCGGCCGCGGCGAGGGCGGAATATTCGCCCAGCGAATGTCCGGCAACGAAGGCTGCGTCCCTCGCAACCGAAAAGCCGGCTTCGCTCTCCAGCACGCGCAGGGCGGCGAGCGAGACCGCCATCAATGCCGGCTGGGCGTTTTCGGTCAGCTGCAAGTTCTCAGCCGGACCGTCCCAAATGATGGCTGTCAGCTTTTCCCCGAGCGCCGCATCGACCTCGTCGAACACCGCGCGGGCGGCCGGAAAAGCCTCCGCCAGCGCCTTGCCCATGCCGACCGCCTGGGAGCCCTGCCCTGGAAAAGTAAATGCTGCCGTCATTAATGCCCCTGGACACCTGAATCCCCGCCCCGATCCGCGGAAATGCGCGGGTGGGCGAGAAAATAATGTACTGTTTCAATAGTTTAGAGCGCGATCCAACGCAAAGTGAAACTTCCTTTTGCGGATCACGCTCCAAAGCCGGGCCGAAAGACACCGCTGGGGCCGCCTGTGTCAAGCCGATGCTGGTTCCCGGCTTCGACCCGCCGTCCAGGGATCCCGTGCCTTTCCCTTGCCAGCGCGCTCAAAATCCGTATAAACCGCGCCATCCGTGGATCCCGGCCGGGAGCTGAACGGACGGTCTCACCAATTTCACCGTATCGGCGATGTTGATGTGGCAGGGCCAGTTGGCCCGTCGTCCCGTGCTTCCGCCTTCTGAGCATATCGAGTCCTTTCCGAAGGGTTCGAAGGGCTTGCCGCCGGGAACCGCGCCAACACAAGGAAAGGACACCCATGCCTCTTTATGAGCATGTTTTTCTCGCGCGCCAGGATGCGAGCACCCAACAGGTCGAAGAACTGACTACCCAGATGACCGGCATCGTCGAGCAGCTCGGCGGCAAGGTCGTGAAGATGGAAAACTGGGGCGTACGCTCCCTCACCTATCGGATGAACAAGAATCGCAAGGCGCATTTCGTGCTGCTGAACATCGACGGCCCTTCGGCCGTGGTTGCCGAGATCGAGCGGCAGGAGCGGATCAGCGAAGACGTGATCCGCTATCTCACGGTTCGGGTCGAAGAACACGAGGAAGGTCCCTCGGCGATGATGCGCAAGGCCGACCGCGACCGCGACCGGGACGACCGCGGCGGTGGTTTCCGCGGCGACCGTGACGGCGGATTCCGCGGCGATCGCGACGGCGGCGGTTATCGTGGCGACCGTCCGCGCCGGGCGCGTGACGATGCCGACGCAGTGATCGAGGAGTAATAATCATGGCCGAAGCTGGTGCACGCCGTCCGTTTTTCCGCCGTCGCAAGACCTGCCCATTCACGGGTCCGAACGCGCCGAAAATCGATTACAAGGATTCCAAGCTGTTGATGCGTTACGTGTCCGAGCGCGGCAAGATCGTGCCGAGCCGTATCACCGCCGTGTCCGCCAAGAAGCAGCGTGAGCTCGCGCGCGCCATCAAGCGCTCGCGTTTTCTCGGTCTGCTGCCTTACGTTATTCGCTAAGACCAATCGTCGATCCGCGGCTCCGGCGCCGCGGACCGACAATCTTCATAAGGCTTCCGGGTCGTCCGGTTGCCGATGGTTGGGGTTCTCAAAAACCTCTAACCGCTCGGAAGGGGCGGGACAGCTGATGATCGCAATCGTTCTCATTGCCATAGCCGCCGGCTGCGCGTCGGCCTTGATGTTCGTCTCGATTGTCTCGGGCGCGCTGATTTCATTGCTGCTGTTTTATCTGGCGCCGCTGCCGCTCATGGTGGCGGCGCTCGGATGGGGGCCGCTTGGCGCCACCATCGGCGGTATCGCTGCGGCGACGGTTCTCGGCACGATCTTCGGCCTCCCCTATTGCATCGCCTTCGTGCTCGCCACTGCGCTGCCCGCGTGGTGGCTCGGACACCTTGCGCTGCTCGGGCGGCCACTCGCTGCGGGCACCCAGCCCGCCAACGATGCAGCGGCGCTGGAATGGTATCCCGTCGGTCGAATCCTGCTCTGGATCGTGATTTTTGCAACGATCATGACGACTGCCATGCTGCTCACGATGGGCTCTGACGGCCCTTCCATCACCGGTACGATGCGCTCTGCGTGGGCGCACCTTCTGGAATCGGTGGATGTTACGCCCACCGATCGCAAGCTCGATGCTCTGGTGACCATCGCGCCGGCGGCGGCCGTAATCCTGGTCACGATGACGCTGACGCTCAACCTCTGGCTCGCCGCAAAAATCACCGCGACGTCGGGACGATTGCATCGCCCGTGGCCTGACCTCAGAAGCGCAGCGTTGCCCCCTCTGACGCTGGCGGCGTTGTGCGCCGCAATCGCATTTTGTTTCTCCGGCGGACTGCCTGCGATTCTGGCGCAAATCATCACCGCAGCCTTGCTGATCGCTTACGCCCTCACCGGTTTCGCGGTGTTGCACACGCTGACGCTCGCGCTGAAAAACCGCGCGCTCTGGCTCAGCTGCACCTACGCTATCGTGGTGATATTCAGCTGGCCGGTTCTCGCCATGGTGGTTCTCGGGATTGCCGACGCCGTGTTCGGAATTCGTCAGCGCTATCTGCAGGGGAGACCGCCGCCGCTCCCCGCGTCCTGAACCCTGCCCTTCAACTCAACCCATTAATCCTGATCACATCAAAAGGAGAACGAATATGGAAGTCATCCTGTTGGAACGCGTCGCCAAGCTCGGCCAGATGGGCGAAGTCGTCCGCGTCCGGGACGGGTTTGCCCGCAATTTTCTGCTGAAGCGCGGTAAAGCGTTGCGCGCCACTGCGGACAATCGCGCCAAGTTCGATGGCATGAAGGCCGAGCTCGAAGCCAATAACCTGCAGGCCAAAGGCGAGGCGACCAAGGTCGCGGAGAAGATCGATGGCCGCAACGTCGTCGTGCTGCGTCAGGCATCCGAAACCGGCCAGCTGTTCGGGTCGGTGAGCGTTCGCGACATCATCGCATCGTTCCAGAGCGATGGCGTCACCATTAGCCGCAGCCAGATCATGCTGGACGCGCCGATCAAGACCATCGGCAAGCACAAAATCGGCATCGCTGTGCATCCGGAAGTCGAAGTCGGCGTGACCGTCACGGTCGCGCGAAGTGCGGATGAGGCCGAGCGCATCAACCGCGGCGAGGACATCTCCACGCGTCAGGAGGATCAGGATGCGGCAGCCGAGGCCCTCGCTGCCGCCGGCGAATTCTTCGATCCAGAGGCTCGGCGCGACGACGTCGAGCCGCAGGAAAACGCCGCGTCCGACAAATGACGCGGCCCTAAGCCGGGTCGTATGCGCCAAGGCCCGGCCCGGTCAGGCCGGGCTTTGGATTGCCGCCGGCGACCGGCAGCATCGGGCTGATGCGGCTGCCGGTCGATTCCGTCACGCCAGCGGACGGCGGACGGCTGACCGGCTTTTAAGCAGGCACTATTGCGAGATTGGCGGGGCGGGCGGCCCCGCTGCGGCAACAGGTGCCGGCGGCTGGGCGGAAGTGGTTGCCGCGGCCGGCGCCTCAGACGGCGCCGACGGCGCTACGGCAGCCGGCTCAACGGCTGCGCCGGAAGCCGCCGCAGAGACCGCCGTTGCAGCCACCGGTGGCGCCGGCGTGACGGGGGGCACAGGATCGGCCCGCAGCGCGGGTGTCTCGCCACCGCTCTCCTTCGGCACCTCGATCCTGGCAGCCTCGGACTTGCCTTCGCCCGCCGGTTTGGTTCCCTCGGGTTTGCCACTGTCTTCCTTGGCAGTTTCCTTGGCGGTTTCCTTGGCAGTTTCGCCCTTGGCCTTGTCGTCTGCCAATGGTTCGGCCTTTGGCGGCTCGTCCTTGGCAGCGTCGGTCTTGGCGGCGTCGGTTTTGGCGGCGTCGGTTTTGGCCGGTTCTTCACCGCCAAGCCTGGCTCGCCTCTGCTTGGCCGTCAACTTGCGGCCGTCGGGGCCACGCTCGATCGCCGCGTGTGCTGGTGCCTGTCCATCCGCAGCCGGTCTCGCCGCGTCGGGCGTCTCCCCGGCCGGTCGCGCCAGCCGCCTGCCGTTGCGGCCCTGACGCCCGGCCTCGCCCTGGGCCGGGGGTTCATCGACGTCGGGCCTGGCAGCCTCCTGGGAGGGCGCCGGCCGCAATCTGCGGCCCTGCCGGTCGATCTGCTCGGTTCCTCCGGCGGGTTTCGCATCGGCCCCCTGCTTTGCCTGATAGCGGGTATCGCTCGCGCCGTTGGAGATCAGAAAGGTGCTGAGCAGCGCGGCCATGTCACCGCCGGTTGTGTAATGCTGCCGCAGGAAACCTGGCAGCGATCCGGCTGACACCGTCTTCAGGAGACCACGGGGACTCTTGTGGCAGGCGTTGCAGGTGCCCGCGAAAATCTGGGAAGGAGTCTTGCCGGCCTCAAGGTTTTGCGCCTGCGCCCATGTCGGGAACAATGCAAAACAGCCGATCAGAAGCGTCACCGCCGCCAGACTGAGCGCTCGGCTCAACATTCCCTATTCTCCAAATGCGAAATTCGCGCAGCCCCCCAAAATCGGGGCACCGGCGGCGGTCATCTTTTAGCCGATTATCCCGCGAATGGAAGCGCGCTTGTGACGCAACTGCGTGAATGCGGCATTCCGGAATATCCGCTTTGTGTACAATGCACTAGCGCGCAGGTTCCACCACCCCTATGATCTGGTTGAAGCACGCGGGAACCATTTTGTCCTCCGTGCGTCAGGTGTGACGGCCGGGACCTTTGCCAACCTTTGCTTCTACGGGATCGCTCAATTCGGTGGTTTCGATGGACCGTTTGTTGCGTTATTTCCTGCAGCAGTTCATTCGCCGCGGTGCGATGACATTTGCCACCGCGAGCGGGGCGAAATTTAGCTGCGGCGATGGGACCGGCGAGCCGGTTGCGGTGCGATTCCTGACCACCGATGCCGAACGCCGGGTTCTGCTCAACCCCGAACTTGCGCTCGGCGAAGTCTACATGGAAGGCACCTTCGTCGTCGAGCATGGCTCGATCGTGGACGCGCTGGCGATCTTGATGGATCAGCCGGAAATATTGCCGCGCTGGGCCAGGCTGCAATGGTGGCTGCGCTATCTGGCCAGGCATATCGGGCAGTTCAATCCGCGCAGTCGCGCGAAAGACAATGTCGCCCACCACTACGACCTCGACGGGCGGCTCTATTCTCTTTTTCTGGATTCCGACAGGCAGTACAGCTGCGGCTATTTTGAGACGCCGGAGGCAACGCTGGACGATGCTCAGCTCGCCAAGAAGCGTCATGTCGCCGCCAAGCTCCTGATCCGGCGCGGCGACAAGGTGCTCGACATCGGCTCGGGGTGGGGAGGCCTTGGTCTGTATCTGGCCGAAATGACCGGCGCCAACGTGACCGGCATCACGCTGTCGACCGAACAATTGCAGGCGTCGAACGCCCGCGCCGCCGAGAAGAATCTGACGCGGTCGGCGAAGTTTTTCCTCGAAGACTATCGCGACATCTCAGGCCCGTTTGACCGCATCGTGTCGGTGGGCATGTTCGAGCATGTCGGCGTCGACTTCTATGACACCTATTTCAAGCGATGCGCCGAACTTCTCACCGATGACGGTGTCATGCTGCTGCATTCGATCGGCCGTTCGGACGGCCCCGACGTCACCAATCCGTGGATCGCGAAATACATTTTCCCTGGCGGCTACATTCCCGCGCTTTCGGAAGTGATGCCCGCGATCGAACTCGCCGGACTGCTGGTATGCGATATCGAAATACTGCGGCTGCATTATGCGGAGACCCTGAAGGCGTGGCGCGAGCGCTTCATGGCGCGGCGCGAGGAAGCAGTGCGGCTCTATGACGAACGCTTTGCAAGGATGTGGGAATTCTACCTCGCCTGCTCCGAACTGTCGTTCCGCAAGCAGAACCTGATGAATTTCCAGATCCAGTTCACCAAACGCCAGGGCGTGGTGCCGATGACACGCGACTACGTCGTGCGCGAGGAAGCGAAACTGCGCGGGGCCGAGCGCGGCAAGCCGCCTCGGCTGCAGATTGCGGGCGAGTAGATCGGCGAAAGCGCCCTGTGTTCTAGTTTCGCAGGCTGAAATGAGAGAGGTATGCCGGGTACGCTGCCGCCGGCCGGGCAAGCTGGGCGCGCAGCGCAGCCAACTCCGTCCGATCACAGGGAATCGCGCGCCATTCCGAACGGGAAACCTTCTCCATGGTGTCGACCAGCATCGACAGCCATAAATCCTGGCCGCTACCCGATCGCCATGACTGAAGTTGCTGGCCCATCGCCCGTCCTTGCCTATCCCGGCATCCGCCAACCAACCCTTATCAATTCCGATGCCGCCAACTGGTTCCAGGCGGCCAGGCACCAAAGAAAATCAACCCGATGTGACCTGCTTCACAAAGGGCCTGACCGAGTTGCCCTAAATCTCCGACATGCCCCAGAAAACGCACCGGCCCCTGTACGACCCGAAAGCGGACATCCCGACCGACTACGCCTTGATCGCCACCGCCGTCGGAGCGGCCCTGTTCGCGCTGATCTATCTCATCCTGGTCTGATCAGCGCCGAGAACCCGGCTCGGCCCACACGACTCACTCGGAGTGAGTACGTCCCGTGCGGGATAAGGTTCACCCCACGCCGCTACTTTCCGGATTTTTTCGGGGACGGCGCGCCGCCAACCGAGATTTCGCGGAAACCCGTCAAGCGCCAAGCGGAAACCCGTCAAGCGCCAATATGCCACTCGTCCGGGATTCACACTTAGCGTTGTGTGAATCGGGCATAAGGCGCGTTAGTGCTTTCGCCGCGCGGGTGAGTGGCGCTTTATCGCACCCCGCTTCCAAAAAATCCCAAGAACGACCAAATCCAGAGAATAATCCAAACTATGGCCCTAGTTGATTCGAACGTCCTCAAGCTTGCTCCCGACCCGGGAACTCCGGCCTATCGGAGCGCACCGCACAATATCGAGGCGGAACAGAGTCTGCTGGGCGCGGTCCTGGTCAACAATGACGCATTCTACCGGGTGTCGGATTTTCTCGAGCCCAAACATTTCTTCGAACCGATCCATCAGACCATCTACGAGACATCCGGCAGCCTGATCCGGATGGGCAAAGTCGCAACCCCGGTCACGCTGAAAACCTTCGTCCCGGCCGATACCGACATCGGCGGCATGACGGTCGGCCAGTACCTCGCCCGCCTTGCCGCCGAAGCGACCACCATCATCAACGCCCAGGACTATGGCCGCACGATCTACGAACTGGCGCTGCGCCGCGATCTGATTCGGATCGGCGAGGACATGGTCAATGTCGCCTTTGACGCGCCGGTCGACTTTGCCCCGCGCGCCCAGATCGAGGATGCCGAGCGAAGGTTGTACGAACTGGCGGAATCCGGCCGCTACGACGGTGGTTTCCAGCGTTTCGCCCAGGCCCTCACCATCGCCGTCGACATGGCGGCAAAGGCATTCCAGCGCGACGGCAAATTGTCGGGCATCGCAACCGGCCTGCGCGATCTCGACATCAAGATGGGCGGCCTGCAGCCATCCGATCTGATCATCGTGGCGGGACGGCCCGGCATGGGCAAGACCGCGCTCGCCACCAACATCGCCTACAATGTGGCGAAGGCGCATCGCGCGGAAGTTCAAGCCGACGGCACCATGAAGTCGGTCAACGGCGGCATCGTCGGCTTCTTCTCCTGCGAAATGTCGGCCGAACAGCTCGCCACGCGTATTCTGGCCGAACAGACCAGCATCGCCTCAAGCACGATCCGCCGCGGCGGCATCAGCGAGACCGATTTCGAGAAAATCCGCGACTACTCGATCGAATTGCAGTCGCTGCCGCTCTACGTCGACGAAACCGGCGGCCTGTCGATTTCCCAATTGACCGCGCGCGCGCGCCGGTTGAAGCGGCAGAAAGGTCTCGACCTGATCGTGGTCGACTATATTCAGCTGTTGCAGGGGTCGGGCAAGCGCGGCAACGACAATCGGGTGCAGGAAGTCACCGAGATCACCACCAGCCTGAAGGCGCTCGCCAAGGAACTGAACGTGCCCATCATCGCGCTGTCGCAGCTTTCGCGTCAGGTCGAGAGCCGCGACGACAAGCGGCCGCAACTGTCCGACTTGCGGGAATCCGGCTCGATCGAGCAGGACGCCGACGTGGTGATATTCGTGTTCCGCGAGGAATATTATCTCGCCAACAAGGAACCGCGGGTCGGTACGCCGGAATACGAAAAGTGGCAACTCGACATGTCGCTGGTGCACGGCAAGGCCGAAGTGATCATCGGCAAGCAGCGCCACGGCCCCACCGGCACGGTCGAACTGCAGTTCGAGGGTCAATTTACGCGGTTCAGCGACCTGGCGCATGACGGCCACCTGCCCGATAGGCTTTGAATGAAGGCGTCGCAAGGTTGAACCGGCGAGGCCCCGCGCGTAAAACGGCGCCATGAACAGCCTCTCCGAACCGAAATCGATCCCGGCCGGCTCGGCGCTCTCGCCTGAGGCGAACCAGGCGGCTGCGCTGGCCACCGCCACCGGCGTGCTGTCGATCGATCTCGATGCCATTGTCGCCAACTGGCGCAAGCTCGAAAAGACCGCCGTGCCGGCCGAATGCGCCGGCGTGATCAAGGCCGACGCCTATGGCTGCGGTCTCGAGCCGGTCGCGCGCGCGCTGGCCAACGCCGGATGCAAGACGTTCTTCGTGGCAACGCTCGATGAAGCGCGCGCCGCGCGCGCCGCCGTGCCGTCGGCCGCGCTTTATGTGCTCAGTAGCTTCATCCAGAACACCGGCGAGGCCTACGCCAAGATCGATGCCAGACCCGTGATCGGCGATCTCAACGAGCTTGCCGAATGGGACGTGTTTTGCCGTCGCACCGGCTGGGCCGGAGGTGCAGCCATTCATATCGACACCGGCATGAACCGGCTCGGCCTTACGGTTGCGGAAGCACAGGGGATCATCCCCAGGATCAACGCCGGCGATCACGGCATTACACTGGTCATGAGCCACCTCGCCTGTGCCGAAAGCCTCAACCATCCGCTCAACGCCAGGCAGCTCGCGAGTTTCCGCGAGATCGCCAGCGTGTTTTCCGGCGTCCCGGCGTCGCTGTCGAATTCGTCAGGCATTTACTTGGGCGCCCCCTTCCAGTTCGATCTGGTGCGGCCGGGCGCTGCGCTTTACGGCGTCAATCCGACGCCGGAGGCCGACAATCCGATGCAAGGGGTTGTCGAACTGAAGGCGCGGGTGGCGCAGATTCGCAACGTCGAGCGCGGCGAGAGCGTTGGATACGGCGCAACCTGGACAACGCGACGGCCGACCAGGCTGGCGATCGTATCGGCCGGCTATGCCGACGGCTATTTCCGCGCCGGCAGCAGCAACGATGGAACCCGGGGCGCCGAAGTGGTGGCCGCCGGGAAACGCTGTCCCATCGCCGGCCGCATTTCGATGGACCTGATGGCGGTTGACATCACCGATCTCGACAAGAACGCCGTGCGGCGCGGTCACACGGTGACGCTGATCGGCGACGGCATCACCGTCGACGAACTCGCGCATCATTTCGGCACCATCGGTTACGAGGTGCTGACAAGTCTCGGTTCACGCTACGCGCGGGTCTACAAGGGCGGCACGGTTGACGGCGCCACCGAGGGCGCCGTCGTTTCCGGCTAGCCGCCGCATCAACCCCTACTTTTTCGTCTGGGCGTCGAGGACCTTCTTGCAGGCATCGCTGAGCGCGTCGCGTTGTTTATTGAGACACGCAACGATCCGGCCACCGCCGGGAATGGTGCCTGTGCAGTACTTGTCATAATCTGGTTTGCAGGCCACACGCTGCTCGGCGGTCAAACTCTGCGCAAAGGCTGTGGTGGAAAATCCAATGGCTAACACGGCAACGGCGAGCCTCTTCATGAAACCTCCTGCTTTGTTTGCTCGACCATAGCCGATCCGCCGATGAAAGTCGCAACCTTCAACATCAACAACATCAACCGGCGCCTGCCGAACCTCTTGCAGTGGCTGCAACAGGCCAAGCCCGACATCGTCGCGTTGCAGGAGCTCAAATCACCGGACGATGATTTTCCGCTGTCCGCGATCGAAAAGGCCGGCTACGGCGCGGCATGGCGCGGACAGAAAACCTGGAACGGCGTTGCGATCCTGGCGCGGCACGCCGAGCCGGTGCTGATCCGAACCGAGTTGCCCGGCGATACGACCGACAAGGAGGCGCGCTACATCGAGGCCGCCGTCAAGGGCATCATCGTCACCAGCATCTATTTGCCGAACGGCAATCCGCAGCCCGGGCCGAAATTCGACTACAAGCTCGAATGGTTCAGGCGGCTCAGATCGCACGCCGTGAAATTCATCCAGCAGGAAATTCCCGTGGTGCTGGCGGGCGACTACAATGTCGCGCCGACCGAGCTCGATATCTATCCGACGAAATCATGGGACAAAGACGCGCTGATCCAGCCGAAAAGCCGCGCCGCGTTCCAGTCGCTGGTGGTGCAAGGCTGGACCGATGCGATCCGCCAGCTTCATCCGACGACGCCGATGTTCACGTTCTGGGATTACAAGCGCAACCGCTGGCCGCGCGACGCCGGCCTGCGGCTCGATCATCTGCTCGTGAGCCCGGTGCTCGCACCACGGCTAAAGAAGGCCGGCGTCGACCGCACGGTGCGCGGCGAGGAAGGCGCCAGCGACCACGCGCCGGCGTGGGTGGTGATCAAATAACCGAAGAGTGGATTGCTCTGCTGGTCATCCTCGATGTCGTTCCTGCGTTCGCAGGGACGACGCCAAAGTGCGCATGCGCTGGCGATCGACCAACTACTTTTGATTCAACTCTCAAACAGCCCGCTCGACCGTCATTGCGAGCGTTAGCGAAGCAATCCATTGGGGCAACAAGGAAGCGTCGATTGCTTCGTCGCGGAACTCCTCGCACACCCTCGCCTTCTCGCGGCGCGATGCGCCCGATTTGTGCTACAAAACATTCGCCGCAAATCAGAGGGCGTGGGGAATGCCGGGTGCCCGCCGCACCAGCTGCGGAGCATTCCGCATACTTGACGCCAGCGTCGGGGGGGCGCGGCGCGATAGCTGGTAACCAGCGACCTCCGCGATTGGCCCACTTCGGACTTTTGTCCGGTATCCGACTTATCCGGGCAACGATTACGGACAAATTCGACCTCCGGTTTTCACGTCTGGATCGTGTACCGCGCGCTTAGTCAATGGTTAGGGAAATTCCCGTACGATGATCGGTTATTAATGGTCTTGATTTGAAATAAGCGGCCACAACTTCATTTCCCAATGGCCCTCACATGCTCGTTCATTTCGTCACCGATGAACCTGGGAAGATACCCGCCATCCGCGCGATGCTGGAGCCACGCTATGACGTGGCGCCTCAGCTCCTGGGGCGTGACGCAATGCAAGTCACCTCAAACGGTGTGCTGATGGTTGACGCCGACCTGCGCAAAGCGGTTCGTGTCGAACAGATCAAGCTCGTCTTGCGCGGGTTGCGTTGCGTCACTGAAAAACTGTTTGTCGTCCAGACCCACCTTCAGCACATGGTCGCGCAGGCCTATGCGCTCGGGGCGACCGGAGTGGTTCGCAGTTCCAGGGAAATCGTATTCAAGCTTGCAGAGATCGAAGTCGCGGAGAAGGCGGCAAAAACCGATTTTACCGTTGCCTCACCTGGTATCGCAGATGGCGTGGCGGCCTTCGCGTCGATGTTCGCGGCGATCCGCAACGGCAAATCCATCAACCTTTCCGATGCCGAAACCGCCACATCCCAGATCATCAATGGCATTGACAAAAACGGGCTTGGCGCATGGCTGAACGACGTTCGCCGATACCATGAGGGAACGTTCCAGCATTGCCTGCTGGTGACAGGCGTGGCGGTTGGCTTCGCTTTGGATCTCGGCTTCGCCTATCCGGACTTAAAGCGGCTCGGAATGGCGGCAACCCTGCATGACATCGGGAAGGCCAGAATTCCCTTGTCCATCCTTGACAAGCCCGGGCGCCTCGATCCGGTTGAAGAGGAGATCATGAGACGCCACCCGGTGATCGGACATGATTTGCTGAAAGATATCCCGGACGTCCGCCCGGAAGTTCTTGACGGGGTGAGGCACCACCACGAATACTTGGACGGCTCGGGCTATCCCGATGCGCTGACGGCGCCGAAGATTTCGGATCTGGTGAGATTGCTGACCATCTCCGACATCTTCGCTGCACTTATTGAGCAGAGGCCGTACCGACCGCCCACGCCCAGCGCCAAGGCTTACGAGATTCTGTGCGGGATGGACGGAAAGCTGGAAGCATCTCTCGTCAAGGCGTTCCGGAACATAGCGCTTCTAGCGTGAGGCAAGTGATTTTTTAATGTTTCAAGGCGCGGTCGCTTAAATCCGGGTCGTTCATTTGGGACTAAATTGTCATGGCTACGGCAGCATCGATGCCTTTAATCGCGGAACTGGATGACATCATCAAGAACGGGGCGCCCACGCGACGGGCGCAAATTCTCAGAAAGGTGACAGGCCTGTTCCAAGCCGATTCCGATCGGCTTGATGAAACCCAGACAAGCGTCTTCGATGACGTTTTCGTTCGGCTGATCGAGCACGTCGATGCACGAGAGTTGGCCCAGTTCAGCGCCATTCTGTCCGAAATCGGCATGGCTCCGCGCGAGACGGTCCGCCAACTCGCGTTTCACGATGATGCCTCGATTGCCGCGCCGGTGCTGACGAGGTCCAATCGCCTGTCCGAACAACATCTCATCGAAATCACCAATACGCTTGGCCAGCAGCATTTGTTGGCCATTTCGGCGAGAAGGACTCTCAATGAAAAGCTGACCGATGCGCTCATAAGGCGTGGTGACGTCAACGTAACCAACGCGCTCGCCCGGAATGGCGGAGCGCGTTTCTCCGAATGCGGCTACGCAACGCTTGTCGGGAGAGCCGAGCGTGACGAAAGCCTGATGGAAAAGCTCGGCCTTCGATTGGATATTCCGGCGCGGGTCCTGCGGGAGCTTCTTGCAATGGCCACCGACGTGGTGCGGGCGCGATTTTTGACGGCGACGCGGCCCGTGATGCACGAGGGCTCCCAAACACCGATGGCGATCAGCGTCGTTCCGCCGGCGCCGATCGACTATGCACAAGCCATCAGCGAGGTGGTGACGCTCAACCGGGCCGGCAAGCTGAGCGACTCGGTGGTGAACCGGTTCGCGGTAAAGGACCGATACGCCAATGTGGTGGCCGCGCTTTCATTCATGTCGGAAGTAAAGATCGAGGTCATTGAATCCCTGATGAAGAGCGACCGGCTGTACGGCCTGATCGTGGCCTGCAAGGCCTCCAGGCTGAGCTGGTCAACCACGACCATGATCATCCGCAACCGACCGGAATGCCCGCCGGTCACCCAGCGGGAGCTCGAACAGGGTCTGGAGGTTTTCGATGCCCTGTTGCTGTCCGTGGCGCAATGGACCATTCGGTTCGGTTCGGCCGCAATCGCTGCCGAGAAGCACCGCGCCGCTACCGCGGTAGCCTGATCTGGTCCGAGCAACCAATCGAAACAGCAGGTGCGAGCGTGGTTCGATGAACGGATTCGCCTGACTTTATTCGTGAGCGGCGCCATTTACTTCCGGCTCGGGCATCCCCACATAAGGTCCATGGCGAACTGGCAAAGAAGCTTTACGCGGGAACCGGCGAAGACCAAGGCTGAGCTGCGCCAGATGCTGACCGAAGCCGTCCGCAACACACCGTCCGGCGCGGACCATGCGCCTAAGCCGAAGGCCAAAGCGATCGCGGCCGGCGCGGCCAGCGCCGATTAATCTGCCGGGTCCCAGGTCACCACCCGATTTATCCGCTGCCCGTTGCACCCGAGATGCGACCGATTTCGTTTGCGACCAGCGCGAAAGCTCGCAACGCTCTTGCGGCGGGAACCCTTGAAGGCGGCCGGATCAAACTCGTGATGACCTGATCGGCCGATGCGGACACCAGAGCCTGCGGACGCGAGCGTCCGATTTGGAAGGCGTCGCCGAATGCACGACCTCAAATGCGATCCGGAAACCGGATGATGAAGTTGTCGTGATTGGGCATTTTCACCTTCGGCAAGGTTTGCGCATCCATCACATCGTTCGCACCGATCAACTTGTTCTCGGACAGGATGTAGGCGGTGAGCGCGTAGACCTCATCGTCACTGAGCGAACGCGGCGCCTGAAACGGCATGGCGCGGCGAATGAAATCAAAGACCGTGGTCGAATCCCCGATGAAATTCCGGATGGTTTTCTGCGCCGCGGAGATGCCGTCGATCTTCTTGTCGCTCACCAGCGCGGCGGCGACGCCGCCCTTGCCGTTGTCGCCATGACAGGCTGAGCATTTTTCGGCATAGATCACCGCACCTTGCGCCGGCGTGCCGCTGCCCTTCGGCAGCCCCGTGCCATCCGGCAGGACGCTGATGTCCCAGTTGGCGATGGCGGCCTCGTCGATCGGCTTGCCGAGATGGGGCGTCTCGGCCAATGAAGCGCCGGTCATCGTCGCGAGCCACATCGAGACGGCGAGAATCGCACGCTCAGGCGTAAACATGCTTGACCTCCCCATTGCTTGCGACGCCCCAGCTGGTGATCGAGTTGTAGTGCTGGTTGGGAAAGGCCAGCACCGGTGCCGGTTTTTCCAGCTGGCCGCGCGCAGCCACGAATTCGGCGCGGGTCGGCTGCACATTGCCGGCTTCGTCCCACGCCCGGCTCTGCAGCGTCGCAGGACCTCCGTCCCAGCGCCACGGCATGCGGAAACGGGTGAAGGCCTTGCTCAGTACCGGTTCCTGAAGGGCGGCCTGCGCCCAGCTTTGGCCGCCGTCAGCCGAGACCATCACTTTCTCGATCCGGCCGGTGCCGGAATAAGCGATGCCCGAAATCTCGTAGAGACCGGGACCCTTCAACGTCGAGCCGAACGAAGGGCTGGTGATGAAGGATTTGACTTCCTGGAGGAAATAGAACCGGTACGCCTTGCCGCTCGGCAGGATCGGCGAATAGGTGCGCGCCTCGTAGTAGCTCATGCCGGGCTGTTCCACGAGCTTGAGGCGCCGCAGGAACTTGACGTTCATGTTGCCCTCGTAGCCCGGCAGCAGCAGGCGCATCGGATAGCCGTTGCCGGGCATGATGCGCTCGCCGTTCTGGTAGAGCGCGATCATGGCGTCATCGAGCGCCTTCTTCATCGGCACGCTGCGGCTCAGATGCGGCGAGTCCGCGCCCTCCGCGATCAGCCATTTCGCGCGCGGATCGACGCCGGCTTCCTCCAGCAGGGTCGAAAGCCTGACGCCGGTCCATTCCGCGCAGGAGGCGAGCCCGTGCAGCGCCTGCACGGTCTCCTGCATCGGCTCGGGCGCAAACATCGGAGCGCTGTTGCCGCCGCATTCGACGAACGTCACCCGCGATGTCATGGGATAGCGCGACAGCGTTTCGAGCGTGAACTCCAGCGGCTGCTTCACCAGGCCATGGATCACCAGCCGATGCTTGTCCGGATCGATGGTGGGGATGCCGCCATGATTGATGGTGAAATGCAGCCCGTTCGGCGTGGTGGTTCCCTCAAGAAAATGGTGTGGCGTGCGGGAATGTGAATTGCGCGGCTCGTGATTGGGATTGCTCAGCGTGCGCACGACCCTGGCCTCGAACTTCGAGGGCACCTGGTAGACCGGCGTCGGGTCGCCGATTTCAAGGCTCCACGGACCATCGGCGAGCGGTTCGGCGCCCGCGGCCGCCGACGGACCAATGCCTGCCCCCATCGCGCCGGCGATCACCATGCCGCGCCCCAAAAGCGCGCGGCGGTTGATCAACCCGTTTCCGGCAGCGGCCTCCAAAGTCTGACCGCGCACATCGCGATCCCCTGACCTCGCCATCCAGGCCTCCCTTGGTTTGAAGGACGTTTTCGATCGCCATCGACCGCCCCTTTTTGTTCACCTGCTAGGGTACCACCCGATTCGCCGGAGACAAGACCCTTGAACTTCCTCTTCATCCTTGCGGTCGGGCTCGTCGCCGGCACCATCAGCGGCATTGTCGGCACCGGCTCGTCGATCATGCTGATGCCGGTTCTGATCTATCAATATGGGCCGAAACAGGCGGTGCCGATCATGGCGATTGCCGCCGTGATGGCCAATTTGTCGCGCATCTTCGCCTGGTGGCGCGATGTCGACTGGCGCGCCTGCGCCGCCTATTCGCTGACGGCTATTCCGGCGGCAGCGCTCGGCGCACGGACTTTGCTGGTGCTGCCGTCGCGCGCGGTCGATATTTCCATTGGCTTGTTTCTGATCGCGATGGTGCCGGCGCGGCACTGGCTCGCCCGGCACCAGTTCAAATTGTCGCTCTGGCACCTTGCGCTCGGTGGCGCCGTGATCGGCTACCTCACCGGGATCGTGGTCTCAACCGGGCCTTTGAGCGTGCCGCTGTTCCTGTTTTACGGCCTCACCCGGGGCGCGTTTCTGGCCACCGAGGCCGCGAGTTCGCTCGGCATGTACTTAAGCAAATCCGTGACGTTTCAGCGCTTCGGCGCGCTGACGCCGGATATCGCCCTGCAAGGCGTGATCGCCGGCTCGTCGCTGATGTTCGGCGCCTTCATCGCCAAGCGATTTGTGTTGCGGCTGGAGCCGGAGGTGTTTCGGCTGGTGATGGATGCGATCATGCTCGCCGCCGGACTTTCCACGCTTTGGACGGCATTTTCATGAATTCCGGCTGACGCCGGCGAGAGGTTGACCCGGCACCGCGCAAGGGGCATATCCGATCGAAGGATCGACTGCCTCGGATGACCACCCTTTGATGCCCCAATCCAGACCAAAGCCGGAGACCTCCTTCTACGTCGAGCCGCGAAGCGGCGACCGGTATCCGCTGGACAAACCGCGCTGGTGTGCCGAAGGACTTAAGCCGCTTTTGATAAGTCCGCAGCGCGGCATCGGCCGCGACGAAATCGACCGGAGCAAACGATCGCTGTGGCGCTACCAAGCCGCGCTGCCGTTGGAGATTTCCCGACCGATTTCGCTCGGTGAGGGCTTTACCCCACTCGTGCAAAGGGAATGGGACGACTTCCGACCTTACTTCAAGCTGGAGTGGTTCAATCCGACTTGCAGTTTCAAGGATCGAGGCACCTCCGTCATGCTCTCATACCTGCAGCAGGCAGGCGTCGACGCGGTGCTGGAAGATAGCTCGGGCAACGGAGGTGCATCTGTCGCGGCATACGGCGCGGCAGGCGGAATGCGCGTGAAAATACTCGCTCCGGCCTATACCTCACCTGCAAAGGTTGCTCAGGTTCGCGCTTACGGTGCCGAGGTGCAGCTCGTCGAGGGGCCGCGCGAAGAGTCCCAGAACGAAGCGATACGTCAGTCCGACCAAACCTTCTACTCCAGCCATAACTGGCAGCCGTTCTTTCTGCAGGGGACAAAATCGATCGCATACGAGCTTTGGGAAGATTTCAATTTTGAGGTGCCGGACAATATCATCGTTCCGGTCGGAGCAGGCAGCACTCTGCTTGGTTGCTACATTGGATTTCGCGAATTACTCGCCGCCGGTCAGATACCGAAGCTTCCCCGGCTATTTGCCGCTCAGCCATTCAATTGTTCGCCGCTGGACGCGAGCTTTAAGGCGGGCGTCGATCAACCGGTGCCGCGCGCGGTCAAGAAGACGATCGCCGAGGGTACCGCCATTGCTCATCCCCTGCGGTTACGCGAAATGATCCAGGCCCTGAATGAAACCTCCGGGGAAACCGTGGCGGTCTCCGAGGAGGAAATCGTAGCAGCCTTGAAGCGCCTCGCCCGGCTCGGTCTGTTTGCCGAGCCGACATCGGCCGGCGCGGCGGCTGCGCTGGCAAAACTCATAGAGCAGAAGGCGATCAGCGCCCGCGAGCGCACGGTGGTGTTGATTTCGGGCACGGGTATCAAGACAGCGTCCGCGATAGCCGAATTTTTCGACCAGACCGGTCAATAGACCCGATCGCTGCAGACTAGATCGCTGCGCTGTGCCGGACGCAGCCCGGCTTTCCGTGCTATGGAGCGCTGCTCAGTCAACACGAACGGCGACTCATCTCCCCCCGATGGCCAAATCCACCCTCTCCTTCGTCTGCCAGAACTGCGGCGCGGCGTATAACCGCTGGCAGGGCAAGTGCGAATCTTGCGGCGAGTGGAATACGCTGGTCGAGGAGGATTTAAGCGGCGCCACCACGATGCCGGTGTCGATCCGCAGCAAACGAAAAGGCCGGCTGTTTGTGCTGGAAAGCCTGACCGGCAAGAGCCACGAGGCCCCTCGCCTGCCGTCCGGCATGGCTGAGCTCGACCGCGTCACCGGCGGCGGTTTTGTGCGCGGCTCGGTGCTTTTGGTCGGCGGCGATCCCGGGATCGGCAAATCGACGCTGCTCACCCAGGCCACCAGCCTGATGGCGCGGGCCGGTCACCGGGCGGTCTACATTTCCGGCGAAGAGGCCGTCGCCCAGGTGCGGCTGCGCGCCGAGCGTCTCGGCCTTGCCGATGCCCCGGTGCAGCTGGCGGCGGAAACCTCGGTCGAGGATATCGTTTCCACGCTGTCCGAAGGCGCGGTGCCGCGGCTGATCGTGATCGATTCGATCCAGACCATGTGGACCGATACGGTGGAATCCGCGCCGGGCACGGTGACGCAGGTGCGGGCTTCCGCGCAGGCGCTGATTCGATTCGCCAAGAAATCAGGTGCCGCGATCATCCTGGTCGGCCACGTCACCAAAGACGGCCAGATCGCGGGCCCCCGGGTTGTCGAGCACATGGTGGACGCGGTGCTGTCGTTCGAGGGCGAAGGCTCGCAGCAATTCCGCATCCTGCGCGCGGTAAAAAACCGCTTCGGCCCGACCGACGAGATCGGCGTGTTCGAGATGACCGGGCTCGGCTTGCGCGAGGTTTCCAATCCATCCGAATTGTTCCTGTCCGAACGCGATCTCGGCAGTCCGGGCACCGCCGTATTCGCCGGCATCGAGGGCACCCGCCCGGTGCTGGTGGAATTGCAGGCGCTGGTGGCGCCGACCTCGCTCGGCACGCCCCGCCGCGCGGTAGTGGGCTGGGATCCGAGCCGGCTGTCGATGGTGCTGGCGGTGCTGGAAGCCCATTGCGGCGTCAAACTGTCCGGCCATGACGTTTATTTGAACGTGGCGGGAGGCTTGCGCATCCAGGAGCCCGCCGCCGACCTCGCCGCCGCCGCCGCCCTGGTATCGTCGCTGGTCAATGCGCCGTTGCCGACGGATGCGGTGTATTTCGGCGAGATTTCGCTGTCGGGCGCGGTCCGGCCGGTGGCGCAGACCTCCGCGCGCCTGAAGGAAGCGGCCAAACTCGGCTTCGGCCGTGCGGTATTGCCCGAATCGGCCCGTGGCGAAGTCGGCGGCGACGCCGGCCTCTCCCTCCATACCGTGGGCGGATTGACCAGCCTGGTCGCCGATATCGCCGCGCGCGGTGCGCCCCAAGGAAACCGGGAGGCCAACCGGGAAAGCTCGGCGGCGGAGAAAAATGCCACACCTGCCAGATTCCGGCGTCAGGAAGGCTAGCTGGGCGTGACGTTACCGGCCCTCACCGCTATACAACCCGCGACAACCCGCGCGCGGGGCTGGATGGCACGATTTCCGCCTTGCGGGGCGCTCCATCTGACCGTCACCTAGGCCGGCACCGACATGCCGATTCGCGGTTTTGAACTTTGATGCGGACCTGACCAGCCGATGCCGATAACGATCCTCGATCTCGTCCTGCTCGCCGTGATGCTGATCTCAGGCCTGCTCGCGATGGTACGCGGCTTCATGCGCGAGATTCTGTCGATTGCGGCGTGGGGCGCGGCCGCGCTGGTCACGCTGTATGCTTTCGGAAAGCTGCTGCCGACCGCCAAGACCTATTTCAATAACGACACGATAGCGAGCGTGGTCGTGATCGCCGGCGTGTTCATCGGTACCCTGATCGTGGTCTCCATCATCACGGTGCGGATATCCGACATGATCTTGGATTCCCGGATCGGCGCGCTGGACCGCACGCTCGGCTTCCTGTTTGGGCTGGCCCGCGGCCTCTTGATCGTCGTCGTCGCCTTCCTGTTCTTCAGCTGGCTGGTGCCGGACAAGCAGCGGCCCGATTGGGTGACGGGTGCGAAGTCCCGGGTGGTGCTGCAGGGAACCGGGGATTGGCTGATGGCGCTCTTGCCGGACGACCCCGAGAACACCATCTTGAAGAGATTCAAGAAGAATAAACCAGACGATGAGCAGACTGACACCGATCAGGCGGCTCCGCCGTCAGGTGATGGCTACAGCAAGCCTGCCCGCGACAGCCTGAAAAAGCTGATCGAAAAGCCGGTGGGACGTTGATATCAGGCCAAAAGAGAGGCGCGATGGACGAGATAAAGAGCCCTTCCGACGACGCCGACCAGCCCGGGCTGAAGCCCGGTCCCCTCTATCTCGAAAACACTGAGCTCCAAGATTCGGACCTCCAGGATTCCGACCTTGAAGGCGACACGTTGCGGGAGGAATGCGGCGTGTTCGGCATTTTCGGCCACCCCGAGGCCGCCGCCATCACCGCGCTCGGGCTGCATGCCCTGCAGCATCGCGGCCAGGAGGCCGCGGGTATCGTTTCCTTCGACGGAGCCCGGTTTCATTCCGAGCGGCGCCTCGGCCTCGTCGGCGACACCTTTTCCCGCCGCGAGGTGATCGAGCGGCTCCCCGGCAACGCCGCCGTCGGCCATGTCCGCTACTCGACGACCGGCGAGACCATCCTGCGCAACGTGCAGCCGCTGTTCGCCGAGCTCAATGCCGGCGGGTTTGCGGTCGGCCACAACGGCAACCTGACCAACGGACTGACCTTGCGCCGCGACCTCGTGCGGGGCGGCGCCATGATGCAATCCACCACCGACACCGAAGTCATCCTGCATCTGGTCGCGCAATCCAAGCGCAACCGCTTCATCGACCGCTTCATCGAGGCGCTGCGCGCGATCGAGGGCGCCTATTCGCTGGTGTCGCTGACCAACAAGAAGCTGCTCGGCGCGCGCGACCCGCTCGGCATCCGTCCCCTGGTGCTGGGCGAACTCGACGGCTGTCCGATTCTCGCGTCCGAGACCTGCGCGCTCGACATCATCGGCGCGAAATATGTCCGCGACGTCGAGCCCGGCGAGATCATCGTGTTCGACGAGCACGGCGCGCAAAGCCACAAGCCGTTTCCGCCAAAACCGCCGCGGCCCTGCATCTTCGAATACATCTATTTCTCTCGCCCGGATTCGATCGTCGGTGGACGAAGTGTGTACGAAGTCCGTAAAGCCTTCGGCGCCCAGCTCGCGCGTGAAAGCCATGTCGAGGTCGATGTGGTGGTGCCGGTGCCGGATTCCGGCGTGCCGGCAGCGCTCGGCTACAGCAGGGAATCCGGGGTGCCGTTCGAACTCGGCATCATCCGAAATCACTATGTCGGCCGTACCTTCATCCAGCCGACCCAGAGCGTGCGCGAACTCGGCGTGCGCATGAAGCATTCGGCCAACCGCGCGGCGATCGAAGGCAAGCGCATCATCCTGATCGACGATTCGCTGGTGCGCGGCACCACGTCGAAAAAGATCGTCCGCATGATGCGCGACGCCGGCGCCCGCGAAGTCCACTTCCGCCTCGCTTCGCCGCCGATCATTCATCCGGATTATTACGGCATCGACCTGCCGGATCGCGGCGGTTTGCTGGCCGCGACGCACAGCCTTGAGGAGATGCGGGAAATCATCGGCGCCGATTCTCTCGCCTTCCTGACGATCGACGGCATGTATCGCGCCATGGGCGAGCCCGGCCGCGATCCCGCCAATCCGAAATTCTCCGACCATTGCTTCACCGGCGCCTACCCGACCCACCTCACCGACCAGACCCAGGTCGAGCCGCAGCCGCGTCAATTGTCGCTATTGGCGGAAGCGAGTTAGTAGTCGTCCCTGCGAACGCAGGGACCCATAATCCCCGGCCTTCATTGTCTGAACACAGTTAGACACAAACACCTTCTCCCATCATAACCGTCACAGCGTATGGGTCCCCGCGTTCGCGGGGACGACTGTTGATAGAGTTGCCTCCATGCCCCTCCCCCTTGCCTCCCGCATCGCTCTCGTCACCGGCGCATCGCGCGGCATTGGCTATGCCACCGCGCGGGCGCTCGCGAGAGCGGGCGCGCATGTGGTTGCGGTGGCGCGGACGCAGGCAGGACTGGAAGAACTCGACGACGAGATCCGCAAGGACGGCGGCAGCGCCACGTTGGTGCCGCTCAACCTCGCTGATTCCGACGGCATCGCAAGGCTTGGTGCTGCGCTGCACGAACGTCACGGCAGGCTCGATATTCTCGTCGGCAATGCCGGTGTCGCCGGCCCCTCCTCGCCGCTCGGCCATATCGAGTTGAAGCCGTGGAACGAGGTGATGGCGATCAACGCCTCGGCCAATTTTCAGTTGATCCGCTGCATGGAGCCGCTTCTCAAGAAGTCCGACGCCGGCCGCGCGGTGTTCGTCACGTCGGCGGCTGCCAACAAGGCGCTGGCCTATCTCGGCCCCTACGCCGCCTCCAAGGCGGCACTCGAAGCGCTGGCGCGGGTATGGGCCAACGAAACCGCCTCGACGCCGCTTCGCGTCAACCTGTTCAGCCCCGGCCCGATCCGCACGCGCATGCGCGCCACCGTCTTCCCCGGCGAGGATCCGCTGACGCTGGATACGCCGGAGCAAACGGCGGAATTCATCGTACCGATGTGCCTGCCGTCATGGACCGAGACCGGCAAATTCTACGATTATCCGACGCGCACGCTGAAGAGTTTTCGCGCGCCGGCGTGACGTCATTCTGAGGTGCGAGCCATCTTCGGGCTCAAGGCGCAATCGCTGTCTTGAAACGTGATGGCACGGCCCAAAAAGCAAATATCCCTCGCTGAATTTGGCTTAAACCAGAACCTCATCGGCCAGATTCAAGATTTGCGGGAGGCAATCCTAGCTGCGACGGAACATCGCGTGGTTGCGCATGTACTGGAATGGTACTTTACGCGCGGCATCGAGGCCGAACCGGAACTGAAACACCGCTATGAGTAAGCCGCCACCGTGCCGGGCTACCCTCATTGGCCAAAAGCAACAACAGGAGGAGAACTATAGGAAGAGAACTACAGGAGGGGAACCATGACACTCAAAACTGCACTTACAATCGTGTTGGAGCTTGCCAAGCTAAGTCGCCTTGATCCTGATGATTACGCCAATGACCGCATTCTTCACCTCGAAGCGCTTCGACAGCAAAAAGCGATTGAAGCTGTGCGAACTCTCGCAGAAACACTATGAGCCGGACTGGCCCGAACGGCACGGGAGAATACCATGACGCCGATCCGGAGCCGCGGCGATTTGAGACTTGCCGTTGCAAGTCTGTCCAAAATCGCCACCGTCTGCATCGCATCCGCCATCCTGATCAGCGCACCGCGGCTGGCCCGCGCCAGCGAAATTCCGACCTTTGCCGTGGACGCGTCCTGGCCAAAGCCGCTGCCGAACAACTGGATCCTCGGTCAGGTCGGCGGCATCACCGTCGATTCCCAAGGGCATATCTGGCTTATCCAGCGCCCGCGCTCGCTGACCGACGACGAGAAGGGCGCGGCATTAACGCCGCCGCGATCGAAATGCTGCATCCCGGCGCCGCCGGTCCTGGAATTCGACACCAATGGCAATCTGCTGCGCGCCTGGGGTGGACCCGGCGAAGGCTATGAATGGGTCGGGCGCGAACACGGCATCGAAGTCGACGAGAAAGGTTTTGTCTGGATCGGCGGCAACGCCGAAAACGACAACGCCATCCTGAAATTCACCCTCGACGGCAAGTTCGTGATGCAGATCGGCAAGATCGCGCCGAGCAAGGGCAGCAACGACACCACCCAGCTCGGCAAGCCCGCCGAAACCGCTGTAGACAAGGACGCAGGCGAAATCTATGTCGCCGACGGCTACGGCAATCGCCGCATCATCGTGTTCGACGCCACCACGGGCGCCTACAAGCGGCACTGGGGCGCCTATGGCAATCCGCCCAATGACGACAAGCAACCGGCCTATGATCCGAAGGCACAGGCGTCGCAGCAATTTGCCAATCCCGTGCACTGCGTGAAGATCGCCAATGACGGACTGGTCTATGTCTGCGACCGCATCAATGATCGCATCCAGGTGTTCCGGAAAGACGGCAGCTTCGTGAAGGAGTGGTTTTACGAAAAGAACACGCTCGGCAACGGCGCGGTGTGGGATATTGCGATCTGGCCGGATCCGAAGCAGAGCTATCTCTTGAGCGCCGACGGCGAGAACAACGAGATCCGGATCATCAACCGCGCGGACGGCACCGTCGTCGGCAGCTTCGGGCGAGGCGGCCGCAACGCCGGGCAGTTTCACTGGGTCCATGCCATTGCGGTGGACGCCAAAGGCAACGTCTACACCGCCGAGGTCGATAACGGAAAACGCATCCAGAAGTTCAGGCTGACCTCTGACGCGTTACGTTGAGCGCCGCGTGGTCGCCAGCGTGCGCACCGCGATCAGGAACGCCAGCCGCAACAGCGCCGCCGCCAGCAGGAACGGCGCGCCCGGCGATTTCACCGACGCCTGCGCGCCGATGACCAAGCTCGCCGGGGCCGGTTCGCTCACGACGGCCGCTTGCGTTTGTGCGCGAACGGATTGGCCTTCTCGCGCAGCGAAATCCGCACCGGCGTGCCCGGAAGCTCGAAAAATTCACGCAACGAGTTGACGAGATAGCGCAGATAGGATTGCGGCACGGCGTCCGCGCGCGAGCAGAACAGGATGAAACTCGGTGGCCTTGCCTTGGCTTGGGTGATGTAGTTCAGCTTCAGCCGGCGGCCCGAGACGGCGGGCGGCGGATTGGCGTCCACCGCCTGCTCGAACCAGCGATTGAGGGAAGCCGTCGGCACCCGCCGGTTCCATATGGCGTAAGCCTCCTCGATCGCGCTCATCAGCCGGTCGATGCCCTCGCCCATCAGGCCGGACACCGCGACGATCGGCATGCCCTTGACCTGCGGCAACAGATGATCGGCGTCGGTGCGCAACGCCGAAATCAGACTCGACTGGCGTCCCATCAAGTCCCATTTGTTGACCGCGATCACCAAAGCGCGGCCCTCGCGCTCGATCAGGTCGGCGATGCGCAGGTCCTGCTCCTCGAACCTGTTCTGCGCGTCCATCATCAGCACCACGACTTCGGCGAAGCGCACCGCGCGCAGCGCGTCCGCCACCGAAAGCTTCTCCAGCTTTTCCTCGATCCGCGAGCGCCGCCGCAGGCCCGCGGTATCGAACACCCGAAAATCCCGGCCCTTCCAGTTGATCTCCACGGAAATGGAATCGCGCGTGGTGCCGGCCTCGGCGCTGGTCAGTAGCCGCTCCTCGCCGAGCAGATGATTGATCAGCGTGGACTTGCCGGCATTGGGGCGGCCGACAATGGCGACCCTGATCGGGCGTTTGGAAATATCCTCGTCCGGATCGATGACGTCGTCATCGTCGAACTCCTCGTCCTCGGAGGCGGGCTCCGGCATCAAGGCGCGCAGCGCGTCGTAGAGATCGCTGAGACCCTCGCCATGCTCTGCCGAGATCTGGATCGGTTCGCCGAGGCCCAGCGCGTAAGATTCCATCGCGCCGGCATCGCCCTGCTTGCCCTCGCTTTTGTTGGCGACCAGAACCACCGGCTTGTTGGCGCGGCGGGCGAAATCGGCAAAGGCGCGATCGTTCGGGGTCAGTCCGGCGCGCGCGTCGATCACAAACATCAAGGCGTCGGCAAGGCCGATGGCGGCTTCGGTCTGCTCCTGCATTCGCGCGGTCAGCGAGCCCTTCGCGCCCTCATCGAGGCCCGCAGTGTCGATCACGGTGAATTCGAGGTCGCCAAGGCGCGCGGCGCCTTCGCGGCGGTCGCGGGTGACGCCGGGTTCGTCGTCGACCAGCGCAAGCTTCTGCCCGACCAGCCGATTGAACAGGGTCGATTTGCCGACGTTAGGCCGGCCGATGATGGCAATCGTAAAGGGCATAAGCGATCCATGCGCGGGGCTAATTCATTAAAGCATCTTCTGGAGCGTCTGTTCTGATTGAATCAGAACCGACGTTGCCGTCTTTTGTCTTTGACGCATCTTCGCGCGAACCGGTACCACCCCGGATCAAGTCCGGCGGCATGCTTCGCTCGAAAACGCTCTCACGGCAAACCGCACTCAACCTTGCCGGAAAACACTCCGCAGGACGCGCACATCAATGAGTCGGGACGCTGAAATCAGCGCTGGAATGTGCCGCCCGGCAGTGGCGCCGGGAATGGCGCAGCCGATTGCTGCGCCGGCTGGGCTTGCTGCGCCGGTTGCGCGTCGGCCGGCTGGTCGGGCGGCGGCGCGGTGGTGCGCTGGCGGACGATCTTCTTGGGTTTAGGAGCCGGGGGCGCTGCCGCAGTGCTATCCTCTTCCGGCGCTGCTGCGGGGTCCGTGCTGGCCGTGGCGGGTGGCTGGCTCTTGGATTTGGCCGATCGTTTCGGCTTGGCGTCGGGAGGAGGTGGCGGCGCGGCAGCGGCCGCCGCGGCCTGGGCATTCTGCTGATCGATTTCCTGCTGCGAGGCGCCCTTGTAAAGCGACTTCGGTACGCCCTGCTCCAGACCCGGCACTCCATCGGGGAAAACCGGCTTGCGTTCGCCCTGCAGCTTCTTCTTGGTGTCGAGCCAATCGAGCATATCCATTGGATCCCAACTGCTGATGCCGCTCGAGCAGCCTGCCAGCGCACCCGAGAGCGCGATGAGGACGGAAGCCGCGATCAGACGTTGCGATCGGCGCATGGTCGGTTTCTCGTTCAACTCGTTTTCCTGCCGTCAGCTCTTCGCGACCGGGGGCAGCAACGCCTGCAGCGCTTCGGCGCGCGAACGCACGCTCGACGGCGTCTCGCCGTCATTGGCAATCAAATCCAGCCACTGCCGCGCCGCCGCCGTGTCATTGGCGCGCCAGGCCGACAGGGCCAGCAATTCGCGCGCGGTATGGCGGAAGGTCGCCTCCGGCCTGGTCGAAGCCTCAAGACGCTGCAGCATGCTGGGATAGCTCGCCGTCTCCAGCAGCAAGCCGGCGGCGCGGATCCTGGCAAGATCCTGTTCAATCGCCCCGACGCTGCGATCGGCCGAAATGTCGTCGTACATCTTGGCCCCGGCCTGCGGATCCCGGATGGCGACTTCCGCCGCCGCGCGCAGCCGTGCCAGCATGCGATAGCCGGACGGCGCGGTCGCGGCCAGGTTGTTGAAGGCCGCTTCGGCCTCGGCATGCTTGTTCTGCTCGGAAAGGTCGACGGCGGCGTCGAAGGCGCTACCGGCCTCGGCCGCCTTCTTGGCCTCCAGATACTGGTAACCGCGCCAGCCACCCACCGCGGCGATAATCAGCAACGCGCCGGCGACGATATAGATCGAATACTGGTCCCACAGCCGCTTGAGCTGATCGCGGCGGACCTCCTCGTCGACTTCGTCAAATAATTCAGTCACTTACAGATGTCCCATCCCCGATAGGCCGCGCCTTAACTTTAGCGTTGCCACAAACCCTGATCCCCGCGTGGCGGCGGCGATATCCTAGCGATATGGCGGTGGCAAGGCAAAGCTAGCCCCATCAAAGCGTTAACGCTGCCACATGGCGGTTCCCGCGTTGCCGCCGGCAAAAGCCTTCTACCGTGCAGTGACCCTCTGGCCAGCGTTTATCCTGCCGGTGGGCGCGACCGGTTCGCCGCAGTTTCCCGGTCAGCTCTTCGGCTTCATGCCGTAGATGTGCTCGGGCCCTGGAAAAGCGCGCGAGCGCACGTCGGCGGCATAGCCCTCGATCGCCGCCTCGATCATCGGGCCGAGATTGCCGTAGCGGCGGACGAATTTCGGGGCCCGCGGCGACAGCCCCAACATGTCCTCCAGCACCAGGACCTGACCGTCGCAGGCGGCGCTGGCGCCGATGCCGATGGTGGGAATGGCAATGGTCTCCGTGATCTTGCGCGCCAGGGGTTCGGCGACCGCCTCGACCACGACCGAAAATGCGCCGGCTTGCGCGACCGCGCGGGCATCGTTCTCGATCGGCTCCCAGCTGCCCTCCTCGCGGCCCTGGGCGCGAAACGAGCCCAGCGTATTGATCGCCTGCGGGGTCAATCCGATATGGCCCATCACGGGAACACCGCGCTCGGACAGAAACGCGATGGTCTCGGCCATCCGCACGCCGCCCTCGAGCTTCACGGCGCCGCAATGGGTTTCCTTGAGGATTCTCACCGCGGCGTGAAACGCCTGCTCTTTCGAGGCTTCGTAGGACCCGAAGGGCATGTCGACCACGACCAGCGCATGCTGCGAGCCGCGCATCACCGCGTGGCCCTGCAGGATCATCATGTCGAGCGTCACCGGCACGGTGGTCTCGAAGCCGTGCATCACATTGCCAAGGGAATCGCCGACCAGGATGACATCGCAATAGCGGTCGACCAAAGCGGCGGTATGGGCGTGATACGACGTCAGCATCACGATGGGCTCGCCATTCTTGCGGGCGCGGATATCCGGTGCCGTCTTGCGCCTGATCGCGGACTGGACAGACATGTTTCTATACTCCTACGACGGGAACGCCGATCACGACGGGATGAAACGCGAATGCCAGCGCCAGATACGCGACGATCCCGACCGCCACCGCGATCAGGTCGTTCCCCCAACCGCCGATTGGAATCGGTGGCGCGCCGGCGTCGGATCGGCGCTTGAGCGAGATCCGGTCGAACACCGCCCATCCCAGGAACGAGCCGAACAGGATGATGCCGCCGAGATCGCCGTTGGCGAACAGATGCGCCGCCGCCCACAGCTTGACGCCGGCGAGCATCGGATGCTTCAGCGCGGTATAGATGTGGCCGCGGATGTAGGCTGCCACGACGAGGATGACGGCCGGCAGCATCAAGGCCATGGTGATGTGCTTGAGCGGCTTCGGCGGATCCCAGACCTCGATCCATCCGGTCGCGCGATATTGCGCAAAACCCCAGACGATCAGCACAAGACCCGATAGCGACACCAGCGCATAGCCGCCCTTGTAGCCGCCCTCGCCCCATGCGGCGATGAGACGTGCGCGCAGTTCGCGTTGCGCAGACAGCGTGTGGACGCCGAGGAACAGGACCAGCCCCAGGATCATCACCGCCAGTCCCATGATGTTCTCCTCCGTTGTAGGGCCGGCTTTTGGAGCATCGGGTTACACGCTGGGGCCACGGAGTGCAATGCGCTAAAAGCGCGGCGCGGTCCGGTCCGCCTAGTTGGAAAATGCCTTCTCGGCGGCCGAGAGAACATTGTCACCAGGCTGCTTGGCGCAGTAGTCCGCCAGAGCCTTGGTCTTCTCGGTAAAATTCGCGGGGTCCAGCACGGAAGAGCTTTTCTTGTGTCCGAAATAGCCGCTTAACCAGAACAGGAACGGACCGCGATCAGACGCCGGGGTTTTCTGCCAGAACTGTTCACAGCTCATCGTCGAAAAATCCACCGCCTGCAGCGCTGGCGTTGCCGCTGCCGCCTCCTGGCAGGCGATGAGCATGGTTGTGCAGCATATCGCGATGACCAACTTCATGAAATTTTCTCCCGGGATTTCGTTTATTTCTTGCGGCCTGCGTGGGTGCGGCGTCACAAGCCTCCCATATCAACGCCCGCTTTTACAAGCCTTTGGCTCTGCGGATTTTAGCCCCTGGCTGTCGCTACGGCAGGCGCGGACCGGCCTGCTCACGCTGCACTGTTGACGTTCTCTGAGGCCTTTCACACCTGGAAATGACGACCTTCGCTCACGGCGTCGCGGACTTCTTGTCCAGCTCGCGGTTATCGACATAGCGGATCGCGATCGGCCGTCCGGCCAGCGCGCCGGCCAGAGCGCCGGTGAATTTCAGCGGCACGCAGGCGTCAAGCGACGCGTTGATCGCCTTGAGGTAGGTGTTGCGGACATCCGCCGGCGCGCCCTCGGTGGCGAAGGTCATGCGCGGGGCCCCGATCATGTCGCCGGAACGCTTGAAACTGAAGCGTACCGTCATCTGCATGCCCTCTTTCGCGGCCTCGGCTGAAGGCGGCGTCCAGCACGACCGCAACGCGGCAAAGAGGTCGCCGATATTGTCGAGGTCGTGGTCGGGCTTTTGGTATTTGGCCTCGTCATCCTTCGGAGGCACGCTCTGGATCGTCAGCTGCAGGTTCTCGCCATAGGGATAGTCGATCTCGGGAATGCAGGGCCCGCGATTGAACACGCTGCAGAAATAGGGCGTGCATGGCTGGCCGGACAATACGCTGCAGGGCGCATGCGAAAACGGGGTGGCGTCGATCGGGTGCCGCTGCCGCGCGTCGGCCGATCCGGCGATGGCCAGTCCGGCGATGGCAACGACAAAACCGATAGCGATGCGACTGAGCATGCGGCGAGCCCTCGGAGGCAGCACAAGCAGGGTTGTAAGACGCAAAATGATACGCTCGGCCGGCGGTATCAAGCCGGGCCTTGTTCACATCCGCGCGTTCAGGAGTGATCCGCCGATCGCGTTCCACACTGTCATCGCCCAGCTTGACGACCCAGTATTCCGCGGTGTCAGTGATAGAACGGAGGAGCCGCGGCGTACCGGGTCCCCCGCTTTCGCGGGGGATGACGAGTGGTGGAAGCCACCGCGCCACGCACTTACGCCTTCTTCTTCACATCCTTGATGCTGGAAAACGTAATTCCCTCGGCGCGTTCGCGGGTATAGCCGAGATAGAAATCATTCTTGGCCAAAAACACCGGATCGCCGTCGACGTCGTCGGCAACGCCGGAACCGTTGGCGGCAATAAACGCGTCGAGCTTCTTGCGGTCGTCGGACGAAATCCAGCGCGCCAGCTGGAACTCGGAAACCTCGAATTCCACCGGCAGCGTGTATTCTGCCTCAAGCCGCGCCTTCAAGACGTCGAGCTGCAGCGGGCCGACTACGCCGACCAACGCCGGCGCGCCGTCGCGCGGGCGAAATACCTGGACCACGCCCTCCTCCGACATCTGCTGCAAGGCTTCCTTGAGTTTCTTGGCCTTCATGGCGTCGGTGAGCCGTACCCGGCGCACGATTTCCGGTGCAAAACTGGGGACGCCGACGAAGGTGAGGTCTTCGCCCTCGGTCAAGGTGTCGCCGATCCGCAACGTGCCGTGATTGGGGATGCCGACGACGTCACCGGCGAAAGCCTCATCGGCCAGCGCGCGATCCTGTGCGAAGAAGAATTGCGGACTGGAGAGCGACATGTTCTTGCCGGTGCGCACCAGTTTCGCCTTCATGCCGCGGGTGAGCTTGCCTGAACACAGCCGCGCGAACGCGATGCGGTCGCGATGGTTCGGATCCATATTGGCCTGGATCTTGAACACGAAGGCGCTCATGCGCGGCTCGGCCGCTTCGACCTTGCGCAGATTGCTCTCCTGCGCGCGCGGCGGCGGCGCGAAACGGCCCAAACCCTCCAGCAAGTCGCCGACGCCGAAATTGCGCAGCGCGCTGCCGAAATAGACCGGCGTCAGATGGCCCTGGCGAAACGCCTCCAACTCGAAGGGCTTGCAGGCTTCCGACACCAGCGCGAGTTCTTCCCTGATCGCGCCGACGTCGAGATTGGCGTTGCGGCCCGCGAGTTCGGCAATGTCGATCTCAAGCGCCGCACCGGTCTTGGCGCCGCCGCCTTCCAGGAGGCGCACGCCGCCGGTTGCGAGATCGTAGGTGCCGAGGAAGTCGCGGCCGCGGCCGACCGGCCAGGTCATCGGCGTGGTGTCGAGCGCCAGTGTCTTTTCGATCTCATCGAGCAGATCGAAGGTGTCGCGGCTCTCGCGGTCCATCTTGTTGATGAAGGTGATGATGGGAATGTCGCGCAGCCGGCAGACCTCGAACAGCTTTCGCGTGCGGGCCTCGATGCCCTTGGCGGCGTCGATCACCATCACGGCGCTGTCGACCGCGGTCAGCGTGCGGTAGGTATCTTCGGAAAAATCCTCGTGGCCCGGCGTGTCCAGAAGGTTGAACACCAGGCCCTCGAATTCGAAGGTCATCACCGAGGTGACGACCGAGATGCCGCGCTCGCGCTCGATCTTCATCCAGTCGGAACGGGTGTTGCGTCGCTCGCCCTTGGCCTTGACCTGTCCGGCCAGATTGATCGCGCCGCCGAACAGCAGCAGCTTTTCGGTCAGCGTGGTCTTGCCGGCGTCGGGATGCGAGATGATCGCAAAGGTCCGGCGGCGCGCCACTTCAGCTGATAGCGGCGAGCGGGACGGCGATTCGGCGGTGAGAGCGAGGTCGGACATAAGGATGAGCGTTTGGCAGGGAAACCGGGCCGGATCAAGCAGGATCCGCCTCGATCCATATATGGATTGCGCGGCCTACCTCCAGTCAGGGAACTGAAAATCGCAGCAATGGCACCGACCAATATGCCAGCGCCGCGACGCCGGCAGAGGCCGGGATCGTGATCACCCAGGCATAGACGATCGAACTCGCCACGTTCCAGCGCACCGCCGAGACCCGCCGCGCGGCGCCGACGCCGACAATGGCGCCGGTGATGGTGTGGGTTGTCGACACGGGTACCCCGAGGAAGGTCGCGATGAACAGCGTCACGGCGCCGCCGGTCTCCGCGCAAAATCCCTGCATCGGTGTCAGCTTGGTGATTCTCAGGCCCATGGTGCGAACGATCCGCCAGCCCCCCATCAGGGTACCCAGCGCCATCGCCGCCTGGCACGCCAGCACCACCCAGAACGGCACCGAAAATTCCGCGCCGAGCCTTCCTTGCGAGTACAGCAGCACGGCGATGATGCCCATGGTCTTTTGCGCATCGTTGCCGCCGTGCCCCAGCGAATACAGCGAGGCGGAAGCGAATTGCAGGATGCGGAAGGCGCGATCAACCGCGAACGGCGTCGAGCGCACCGACGCCCACGACACGATCGCGACCAAAACCAGCGCCAGCAAGAATCCAATCAGCGGCGACAGCACGATGGCGAGCAGTGTTTTGGACAAGCCGCTCCAGACCGCGGCCGATAGTCCGGCCTTGGCCATCCCGCCCCCGACCAGTCCGCCGATCAAGGCATGCGAGCTCGAGGACGGGATCCCCAATGCCCATGTGATCAGATTCCAGACGATCGCCCCGACAAGGGCGGCAAAGATGACCTGCACGTCGATCACGCTGGGTTCGATGATCCCGGTGCCGATGGTCTGGGCGACGTTGAGCCCGAACACCAGGAAGGCGACGAAATTGAAGAACCCGGCCCACAGCACGGCATATTGCGGCCGCAGCACGCGGGTCGATACGATCGTTGCGATCGAGTTGGCGGCGTCGTGCAATCCGTTGAGGAAGTCGAACAGCAGCGCGACAGCGACTAATCCGATCAGAACCGGAAGACCAAGGGTGGCGTCCACTGCGCGGCCCTGCCCTATACCTGTTCGATCACGATGCTGTTGATCTCGTTCGCGACGTCGTCGAACCGATCGGCAACCTTTTCCAGATGATCGTAGATCTCGGCGCCGACGATGAAGTCCATCGCGCTGGCGTCGCGGTGCTTGAGGAAAAGCTCCTTCAGGCCGATGTCGTGGAGATCGTCGACGCGGCCTTCCAGCTTGGTCAATTCCTCGGTAATCGCCGTCAGCATCGCGACATTGCTGCCGATCGATTGCAGCAATGGCAGCGCGCGGCCGACGAGATTGGCGCACTCGACCAGAAGCGTTCCCATTTCGCGCATCGGCGGCTCGAAGGTGCGGACCTCGAACAGCACCACGGCCTTCGCGGTCTGCTGCATCTGGTCGATGGCGTCATCCATGGCGGTGATGAGGTTCTTGATGTCGCCGCGGTCGAACGGCGTGATGAAGGTTCGGCGCACCGCGGTGAGCACCTCGCGGGTGATGTTGTCGGCGTCATTCTCGAACTGGTTGACGCGCTGACAGAATGCCGGGGTTTCATCGCCGCCGCGCAGCATGCCCTGCAACGCCAGCGCGCCCTGCACAACGGCCTCGGAGTGCCGGGCGAACAGGTCGAAAAACCGTTCCTCCCTGGGAAGAAAGGCGCGAAACCAACGCATCAGCATGGGTTATATCCATTGTCGGAGAAATGGCCGGCTGAGGCAGCCTGTCACGTAACTGTCATAAACCTTTTCTCCGGTAAAGCGCGCGGCAGGCGGCTGACCGAACCGGGTCATCCACCGCTTTGTAGGGCCTGAAAATGTTCCGGAAACCGGTCGCCTAAAGCGAGCGCCGGAAATAATGCGCGATCTCACCGATCACGCCGCGGCGGAACGTCAGCACGCACACCACGAAGATCACGCCCTGGATCACCGTCACCCACTGGCCGAATCCGGCCAGATATTGCTGCATCGCGATGATCACGAAGGCGCCGACCACCGGGCCAAACACCGTCCCGAGGCCGCCGACCAGCGTCATCAGCACGATTTCGCCGGACATGCTCCAGTGCACGTCGGTCAACGAGGCGTTCTGCGCCACGAACACTTTCAAGGCGCCGGCAAATCCCGCCAGGGTTCCGGACAGGATATAGGCGAGCAGCTTGTAGTGATCGGTTTTGTAGCCGAGCGAGATCGCCCGCTGCTCGTTCTCCCGGATCGATTTCAGCACCTCGCCGAACGGCGAGTTGATGGTGCGAAAGATCACCACAAAGCCGAACAGGAAGCCGGCGACGATGACGTAATAAAGCACCGTCGGCCTGGCGAGGTTGAAGACGCCGAACAAATAGCCCTGCGGAATACCCTGGATGCCGTCCTCGCCATGGGTGAACGGCGTCTGCAGATAGATGAAATACAATAGCTGCGACAGCGCGAGCGTGATCATGGCGAAATAGATGCCCTGGCGCCGGATCGCGACCAGTCCGGTAATGACACCAAGTCCGGCGGCGGCCGCGGTGCCAGCCAGAATTCCAAGTTCGGGCGTCAGACCCCAGACCTTCAAGGCATGGGCCGTGACGTAGCCCGCCGTGCCCAGGAACATCGCGTGGCCGAACGACAGTAATCCGCCATAGCCGATCAGGAGGTTGAAGGCGCAAGCCAACAGCGCAAAGCACAGCGCCTGCATCACGAAGAACGGGTAGACGCCGGTCAGCGGCACCACCAGCAACAGCGCGGTCATGACGCCGAACGCAATCATCTCGTCGCGGATCGTGCGCCCGGTTACCGGTAGAGTATCGTCGGTCGTTGCCGCCATGTCAGGTCGCCCGCCCCGTCAGTCCAGAAGGCTTCACCAGCAGCACCAGCACCATGAGGACAAATACCACCGTGTTGGAAGCCTCGGGATAAAAGTATTTGGTCAGTCCCTCGATTACCCCCAGCGCAAAGCCGGTGATGATCGAACCCATGATGGAACCCATGCCGCCGATCACCACGACGGCGAACACCACGATAATCAGATCCGCGCCCATCAGCGGTCGCACCTGGTTGATCGGCGCGGACAACACGCCGGCGAGCGCGGCAAGACCGACGCCAAGCCCGTAGGTCAGCGTGATCATCCGTGGCACGTTGATACCGAAGGCGCGCACCAGCGTCGGGTTTTCGGTGGCGGCGCGCAGGTTGGCGCCAAGCCGGGTTCGCTCGATCAGGTACCAGGTGGCGAGGCACACGACGAGCGAGAACACGACCACCCAGCCCCGATAGATGGGTAAGAACATGAAGCCGAGATTCATGCCGCCCTTCAGCTCGTCCGGGATCGCGTAGGGCAACCCCGACGAGCCGAAATAATTCTGGAACACGCCCTGTATGATCAGTGCCAACCCGAATGTCAGCAATAGCCCGTAGAGATGGTCGAGGCCGGAAAGCCATTGCAGCATGGTCCGTTCGAGGATCATGCCGAAAATGCCGACCGCGATCGGAGCGATGATCAGCGCGGGCCAGTATCCAATGCCCGCCACGTTGAGCAGGAAATAGGCGCAGAACGCGCCCATCATGTAGACCGCGCCGTGCGCGAAATTGATGATGTTGAGCATCCCGAAGATCACGGCGAGCCCGAGACTGAGCAGCGCGTAGAACGAGCCGTTGATCAATCCCACCAGGAGCTGTGCGTAGAGAGCTTGCATATCGATCGATCTTTCGCGCTCAATCTCGTTGTAACGCAGCTCCCCCGCCGGCGCGAGGCCGGCGGGGGATGACCGCTACTTCTTCAGCATCGCGCATTTGCTTTCCGACAGCGGCGTGAACGCCTGGTCGCCCGGAACAGTCCCGATCAGCTTGTAGAAATCCCAGGGCGCCTTGGATTCCGATGGCTTCTTCACCTCGAACAGATAGGCCGAATGGATGGTGCGGCCGTTGGCCTGAATCTCGCCCTTGCCGAACAAGGGATCGTCGGTCGGGATCGACTTCATTTTTTCCACGACCTTGACGCCATCGTGCGGATTGCCGCCGAGGGCTTCCAGGGCCTTGAAGTAGTGGATCAGGCCGGAATAGACGCCGGCCTGGACCATGGTCGGAGGCGCGCCGTTCTTCATCCGCGCGGCGAATTTCTTGGAGAATGCGCGGGTCTGATCGTTCATGTCCCAATAGAAGGTTTCGGTGAAGTTCAGCCCTTGCGCCGTCTCGAGGCCGATCGCCTTGACGTCGGTGATGAACAGCAAGAGGGCCGCGAGCTTCTGCCCACCCTTGACGATGCCGAATTCGGCCGCCTGCTTGATGGAATTGGTGGTGTCGCCGCCGGCATTGGCCAACCCGATGACTTTGGCCTTCGACGATTGCGCCTGCAACAGGAACGACGAGAAGTCGGACGTGTTCAGCGGATGCTTGACGCCGCCGACGACCTTGCCGCCATTGGCCGTGATCACGGCGGTCGTATCGCGCTCGAGCGCGGCGCCAAAAGCGTAATCCGCGGTGAGAAAAAACCAGCTATCGCCGCCGGCCTTCACCAGCGCCTGCCCGGTGCTATGGGCGAGCATGTAGGTGTCGTAGGTCCAGTGCACGGTGTTCGGCGTGCACTGCGCGTTGGTGAGATCGGAGGTCGCCGCACCCGAATTGATGTAGACGCCGTTCTTTTCCTTGACGACGTTGTTGACGGCGAGCGCGACACCGGAATTCGGCACGTCGACGACGACGTCGACCTTGTCGACGTCGAACCACTGCCGCGCGATGGCGGTGCCGATATCGGGCTTGTTCTGGTGATCGCCGGAGATGATGTCGATCTTCCAGCCCTTGGCGGCGAGGCCCGAATCCTCGACCGCCATTTGGGCGGCCAGCGTCGAGCCGGGACCGCCGAGATCGGAATAAAGTCCGGATTGATCGGACAGCGCGCCGATCTTGACGGTCTTGTCCTGGGCTATGGCGATGCTTGCGGCCGCGAGGCTCAGCGCCGTACCAAGCAACAGCGATGCGACAATCCTGGTTTTCATGGTGGTTCCCTCTGTGGATCCTTCCCGTTGCTTTTTCAGACGCCGAGATAGGTGTGAAGCTTGTCCATATTCGCCTGCAGCTCCGCATTCGCGAAACCATCGATGATCTTGCCATGTTCGACAATGTAGTAGCGGTCCGCGACGGTGGCGGCGAACCGGAAGTTCTGCTCGACCAGAAGGATGGTGAAACCTTCGTTCTTGAGGCGCTTGATGGTGTGGCCGATCTGCTGGATGATGACCGGCGCGAGACCTTCGGTCGGCTCATCCAGCATCAGAAACCGCGCGCCGGTACGCAGGATTCGTCCGATCGCCAGCATCTGCTGCTCGCCGCCCGACAATTTCGTGCCCTGGCTGTTCAGCCGCTCCTTGAGATTGGGGAACAGCTCGAAGATCTGGTCCAGCGACAGGCCGCCGCTACGCACCACCGGCGGCAACAGCAGGTTTTCACGAACGTCGAGGCTGGCGAAAATCCCGCGCTCCTCCGGACAGAAGGCGACGCCCATGCGCGCAATCTTGTCCGACGAGGCGCGGGTAATATCCTGACCATCGAAGCGGATCGAGCCGGTGCGCTTGCCGATGATCCCCATGACCGATTTCAGCGTCGTGGTCTTGCCGGCGCCGTTGCGCCCGAGCAGGGTGACGACCTCGCCGGCCTTCACGTCGAAATTGATGCCGTGCAGGATATGGGACTCGCCGTACCAGGCTTCGAGATTTTGAACCGAAAGCACGGACGCACCGGCTGAGGGTGCGGAGTTCGCGGCGGCGTCGGCCATTTTCGAATCAACCATGGCCGGCCCCCAGATAGGCTTCCTTGACGCGCTCATCCTTGGACAGATCGGCATAATTGCCTTCTGCCAGCACGTGGCCGCGCGTCAGCACGGTGATGATGTCGGAAAGATTGGCAACGACGCTCAGATTGTGTTCGACCATCAGGATGGTGTATTTCGCAGAGATGCGCTTGATCAGCGCCGCGATCTTGTCGATGTCCTCGTGTCCCATGCCGGCCATCGGCTCATCGAGCAGCATCATTTCCGGATCGAGCGCCAGCGTGGTCGCAATTTCGAGCGCACGTTTGCGTCCGTAAGGCATTTCGACCGCGGGCGTCGTGGCAAACTCGCTCAGCCCGACATCGTCCAGCAGTTCATGGGCGCGGCCGTTGAAGCGGTCGAGCACGGTTTTGGAACGCCAGAAGTCGAAGGAGTGCCCGTGCTGACGCTGCAGCGCGACCCGCACATTCTCGAGCGCGGTCAGATGCGGAAATACCGCCGAGATCTGAAACGAGCGCACCAGGCCGAGGCGCGCCACATCAGCCGGCGCCATCGCCGTGATGTCCTGGCCCTTGTACAGGATTTGACCTGCCGAAGGCTTCAGGAACTTGGTCAAGAGATTGAAGCATGTCGTCTTGCCGGCGCCGTTCGGGCCGATCAACGCATGAATACTGCCGCGGCGGACCCGAAGATCGACGTCGCGAACGGCAAAGAAACCCGCGAATTCCTTGGTCAATCCGTGGGTTTCGAGAATGAACTCATCGGCCAATCAAATTTCCCCCATCAGCCATCGCCGCGACGCCCCATCGCGGGTGGCCGATCTTTTCTCACGGCAAGTTCCCAGGCGCCTTGGAAGTTCGCCTTGGGAAGCGGCCGCCTCCGGGCCGGAATATGCCGCCAACGGGCCGCCTTGCGCAAGGCGGAAAGCTGGACATACCCGCAAGCGCGCATCGGCCCGATTGGCCATTAGTCGAATGGCGGAAGCGGTCAAGAGGACACGGTTGAGCGGTTTGCCGCTGGCTACTTTGAGAGATCGACCAGATCGTCCGGAAAGCAGTCGTTAACGGTGTTTAGCCGCATTTTCAGGTTTTCATTAAATATTTCCGCCTTGGGGGCGATAGTAGGTTGTTTTGCATCGAGACCCGGATTGCAGCCTTGGAATTCGAAAGCGCCAACCCGACCATCGTCAAATCGATCAAGCAGCGTGATCTCTTGAACACGTGGCTGCGGCTTTATGCCCGCGCGCAGCTATTGCCGCGCATCGGGGAGTACCAGCCCGAACGGCTCGCCGAGGAACTTCCGGACCTCGTCTTTTACACCGTCAATGCAGCACACTTGCCTCCGCGTCTAATGATCCAGAGCGACGGCACGCGGATGTCCGCCGCCTACGGTCACACCGGCAAGGGCCGATATCTCGACGAATATCTCGGGGCTAAGCTCGCTTCGGTCGTGATGCCGGTCTATCATCAATGTCTTGCGCGCGCGCTTCCCGTCTACACCATCTCCAACATCGACGACATGTATGGGCGACTTGTCGCCTATGAGCGGTTGTTGCTGCCGTTCTCGGATGCCGGCAACGTCACTCACGTCATCGCGTCGTTGAAGACCATCTGTGAAGACGGCGGATTCGAAATCAAGAATCTGATGCGGGGAAATGACGCGCTGCCGGCGACTAAGCTTTGCACCGTGATCGATCGCGACCTTTTCCACCGCGCGCCCGGCCGCATTCCGGCCGGTGACCTGATCGAATTCGGCTAGCAACCTTGCGGCAATTTCATCAAGCCGGCCGAGAGCGCCGCGCCCCGTCCGAAGCCGCCACTTCCCTAGCGTAGATTTCCGGCTTGAACCCGACGAGCCGTTTGCCGCCGAGATCGAGTACCGGCCGCTTGATCATCGATGGCTGCGCCAGCATCAAGGCAAGCGCCTTGCGCTCGTTCAGGCCTTCTTTGTCGCTGTCAGGCAATTTGCGAAACGTGGTCCCGGCACGGTTGAGCAGGGTTTCCCATCCCAGTTCGTCGCACCAGTGCTTGAGCTTGTCCCTGGCGATGCCTTCGGTCTTGTAGTCATGAAAGCCGTAGGCCACGCCGTGGCCGTCGAGCCAGGCGCGCGCCTTCTTCATGGTGTCGCAGTTCTTGATGCCGTAGATGGTGATGTTCATTTTTTGATGCCTTGAAGCTTTCTGTCCGTCATCGCTTGATCAGATGGCTGCGACGCTCTGCACCTCGACCAGGAATGGTTCCTGAACCAACCGGTCGACCATCAGCAAGGTGTTCGGCGGATATTTCCCGTCCGGGAACATTTTTGGAAACTCGCGCAGGCGGAATGCCATGAACTTTGGAATGTCCTGCGAATGAACCAGGAACGTCGTGAATTGAACGACGTTGCGCCATGAAGCGCCGGCGGATTTGAGGGCGGCTTCGACGTTGCGAAAGACCTGCGTGGTCTGGGCATCGAAATCGCCCGCTCCGACAATATTGCCCGATGCATCGCCGGCAAGCATGCCGGCAATGAAGAGGAACTCGTTCGCCTTGACGCGTGTGACGTGGCTGTATTGGCCCATGGGAGGGCCGAGTTCGCTGAGGTTGTAGATGTTGATATCCGCTGGCATGGTCTCTCCTTCCGGGCTACGGGCCGTCGATAATGCGGGAACTGCGCCCGTCGATCACACCGCGCGGCGAATAGAGCTGAAGCCGTTCCGGATGTTTCGCGGGCCAACGTTTGGTGATCGAAAAAGCGGAAAGGCCGGACATCACAACTCGTTCTTTGCCGGGTTCTGGTTGCGCGCGCTACGCTGGATCTCTAGCCGGACGCGCCGTCATCGAGACTGACAATCACGGCTGCATTGGCGATGATGATGGCATCGCCGCCGCTCTCCGCGGGAATTTCCAACCCGCCCTTGACCGCCGTCACGGTCACCGTGCCGTAAGGAAGTTCCTTCGCCACCGCGGATGTGTCGACCGCATCGGGGTTCGGCACGCCGATCGTGACATCGACGAACATATCGCTGGAAGTCTTGCCCACCATCCGAAAGAAGCCGAGGCTGGAGTGGCGGATCGCGTCCGAGACCGCGCGCCTCGCCGCCTTGGTGGCGTCTTTGCCGTGAACGTCAACGCCCATTCCCATTTCGGTGATACAGCGCACGCGTGCCATCGAATACCTCGCCATTGCCTGGCGGGAGTAAGGGGCAATTTCGAGAAGCGATCAAGGTCGATAACGCCCAAGCGTTCGAAATGCCTGACGCTTGCCTGTCAGGACGGGCGAGCGCGGCCTCCTCGGTTGGCAATCAGCTTCAGCCAAGGCGCTAAATGGAGGGCGCTCATCAGCAGGTACATCGGGACCATTCCGCCCAGCGATGACGGATCGTGCGCGCTCGAGCACATCATCGCCATTTTCCCGTCACCCAGAACGCCCGTCAGCAGCGCCATGGTCGCAAACGTCGGCGCGGCCGCGAGGCCGAGCCATTTGGCTAGGCGGCGCGGCGCCGCGCTGCCCTCGTCATCACAGTCGGCGCCGCCGCTCGAGTTGGCGAGATAGGCGTCGGTCATGCCTTCGCACCGGCGTCACGGTTGCGAAAGGCAGCCTCTCCGGCGTCCGACACCTCGACCCACCGCTGATCGGGTGCGGCGTCGGCGGCGTAGTTGTCGTGCCAGTTCCACCACTTGTAGGGCGGGCTCTGAGGATAGCTCTCCGGCGAGTCTTCCCATGTCTCCTGGCGCCCGAGGGGCGTCGCGTCGAGGTAGCTCCAGGTGGTCCCCATCGCCTCGTCGCCGCGGGCGTTGATGAAGTAGGTGCGGAACACCTTGTCGCCGTTGCGGAAAAAAACGTTGTGGCCGTGCCACTCGTCCACGCCGAAGTCGGCGTCGAAGCTGTCCGTCAGGGTGTACCACGGCATCGCCCAGCCCATTCGGGCTTTCAGGCGCGCGATATCCGCCTGTGGCGCGCGCGATGCGAACACCAGCGTGGTGTCGCGGGCGTTGAGGTGGGCGAGATGGGCGACCTGGTCGGCGCCCAGGGAGCAGCCACGGCAGGCATGCTCCGGCCAGCCGTACACCCCGGGCTCGAAAAAGGCGCGGTAGATGATCAGCTGACGGCGGCCCTCGAACAGGCCGAGCAGGCTCGTCTTGCCCTCCGGCCCCTCGAACGCGTAGGCCTTCTCCACCGCCATCCACGGCATCCGCCGGCGCTCGGCGGCCAGCGCGTCGCGGGCGCGGCTGAAGGCCTTCTCCTTCACAAGCATCTGTTCGCGCGCAGCCTCCCACGCCTGCGGCGACACGATCGGCGGTGTGTTCATGGCGAGCTTTCCGCCGTTCCGGTCAGTGTCATCTGATGTCTGCATCGCTAACCTCCTGTTTGTTGAATGAGGACGATCGATACTGAGGAGCGCGGCTCATCCATGGGCGGCTCCCTCCGGCGCCAGGACCAGCTCCGCGTCGTCGATGACGTAGCGAACATATTTGTAGTCGCGGATGAAGCTGATCCGGCCGTTCCGCCATTCCAGCCACATCAGGTAGCTCGGCTTCACCGCCTGGGGATCCTCGTAGACCGCGATGACCTCGCGGCCATCGAGCCAGGCGGGAGCGAGCCGCACCGGGGCGCTGCGCGAATAGATGCCGAAGAACATGCCCACATCGGCGGCGCCGGCGCGCAGCGGGTACGTCGACTGAACGAGTTTGACGTCGTCCGCCAGCAGCGCCCGCAGGGCTTCCCAGTCCCGCTGGTTGAACAGCGTGACGTAGCGCGCCACCGCGGCGGACGCCGGCCGCGCCTCCGCAAGCGTGGCGGCTTGCGCGTTGATCTGCCGAAGACGCGCGCGGCCCCGCGCCAGATGGCCCTTCACGGCGTCGACCGTGAGGTCGAGCAGCGCGGCGATCTCCGTCAGCTGCTCGTCGAGCACGTCCTTCAGGATGACGACGCTGCGCTGCACGGTGGGAAGCTCCGCAAAGCGCGACACCGCGGTCCTGACCGCTTCCTGGCGCATCAGCATTTCCACCGGGTCAGGGCTGGCCTGGTCGACGACATCCGAGGCGGCTTCGATCGGCTCAGTCCTGCGCACCGCCCGGCCGCGCAACAGGTCCAGCGCGCGGTTATGGGCGATCCGGAACAGCCAGGCGCGCATTGGCGTGTCCTCCTCTAGCTCGTCCAGGGCGGCGAAGCCCCGCGTGAAGGTATCCTGCACCACATCCTCGCCATCGATCACCGAGCCCATCAGGCGCGCGCAATAGCGGTGCAGTTCAGGCCGCAACGCGTCGGCGAGTGCGAGGAGCTGCGCGTGGCGCGCCGAGGGCGGTCCTGCACTCAAGCCGCGGCTCCCTCAAGCATGGTTATTCCGGTGTCGCCCTTCAGCCCGAAAGCAAAACCATCGGCATATTTCGGCTCAATCAGCAGGGAAACAACCTTGTCGCCGAATTCCCGGGGCGGCATCGGCGCGCCGAAGCGGGCGAGGAACTCTTCGGGCTTGAGACCCGCGGCGCGCGCGTAGGCGTTGGCGCCGGCGTCGCCGACCCCGGTGCCGCCTATGATCTGCATCGGCAGGATCGCCTGGAAGCGAATCCCGAGCTGCTTCTGCTCGGAGACGCCGTTGGCGTACCTGGCCATGATCCAGAGCATGCGCTTGGCGCCGGCGTAGCCGCCCGACAGCGGCGAACCGTTCACGGCCGCGCCGCTCGATCCGACCAGGACGCGGCTTCCGGGCTTGAGTGGCAGGTTGAGCGCGGCCTGTAACCAATAGAGCCCGGCCTTGACGTCGGTCTCCCAGGTCGCGGTGAAATCCGCCCAGCTTATCTGGTCCAACCGGCCCATCCGCGGCTCCGCGCCGGCGTTCAGCGCCAGGATGTCCGGACGAACCTGGCCAAGGATGCGGTGGGCGGCGGTCTCGTCCGTCACATCGGCGGAGATCGTGGCGACCCCGAGCCGGGCGTGGACGCGACCGAGCGCATCGGCGTCGCGGGCGACGACGGTCACCTTGGCGCCATGCCCGACCAGGGCCTCGACCATGCCCAGCCCAAGGCCACGGCTTCCGCCGGTGACCACGACATTCTTGTCTTTGAGGCTCATGTTCTGCTCCGATGTCTGATGTCCAATGTAGCCAGGACGATCCAGGTTCGGAAAAGGAGTCAGCCCCTGGCGCCCCGCACGGCACCATCTGCTTTTTCCTTCGGGTTGGGCTGCCCCTTGCCCGTCGTAATCAAGCTCCGCAAACTGCCATTAATATAGGAGCCCCATGCGTTCGAGCAGGCGCCATAACACTCATGGTCGGGAACCAGACCGATGTGGGTGAAGCGGACCTCGGTCTTGTCGCCCTTCCCGGCGATTTCAAAGGTGACCTTCGTGCCGTTCCACTCGGTCTTGTCTTCGATAAAGCTGAGGTAGCTGTCCAGAACAAGCCAAACGACTTTTTTGCCGGGAATGAATTCCGTGATCTTCTGCTTGGAAAAATGGACGTCTTCGTAGCGATAGGTAAACACGTCACCGAGTTTGTCGGTGCCACCTTCAATGTCTCCCGACCACCATCCCCGTACATTGTTGATGGCAGCGAAGGCTTCTTCCGGAGTTTGGTCTACCGTAAAGGCCGTGGTGAGATCCTGATTTTTCATGATTTTCTCCGGTTCCGCGTTGAGGGTCATCGGTTCTGCTTCCGTGTCCCGCTGGAGCTAGGACGATTGAGGCACCGAAAAGGAGTCAACGCCGGCCACGCGAGCTTCAATCTACCCGCGCCAGGACCTGCTCCAGGTTGGCAAAGAACCGCGGCCATCCGGCCTTGGCGCCGTGGTAGGCCTGCTGCTGATCCGGCCGGAAGCCGGACTGCTCCATGCGCAGGCGGGTCCCCGCGCCCGTAGCGGTGAGCGTCCAGGTCACGACACTCTCAAGACCATAGGCGCCCCAGGTGTAAGACAGCGTTTTGTTCGGCTCGACGGCCATGACCTGACAGTCGACCGCGCCCCAGTCTGCGCTCAGGCTGAAACGGTGGTCGACGACCGGCCTGAAGTCGTTCTTCATCAGCCACTCCGCGATCAGCTGGGGTTGTGTGAGCGCGCGCCAGATCTTTTCCGGCGGATAAGGCATTTCCCGTTCGACAATGACGGAAAGCGTTTCGGTCGCAGGACTGGTCATGGCTCGGTTCCTCTCGATCATATCTTTTGGATGCTCGAACCGGCGCGCGATCGGCCGCGCCTCAAGCGCTCTTTGGTTTCTTCTGCGAGCGGACGGGGGCAGCGGCCGTTCGCACCGACACGTTCAGCGCCACGGCGGCGCGTATCAGCGCCTGCAACGCCTTTTCATCGATCTTGCCGCCCTCATGGAAATCGATGGCACGCCTGGTGTTGCCTTCGAGGCTGGAATTGAAGAGCCCTGACGGGTCCGCCAACGCGGCGCCCCTGGCGAAGGTCATCTTCACGATCGTCTTGTAGGTCTCGCCGGTGCAGATGATTCCGCCGTGCGACCACACCGGAACCCCCCTCCACTTCCACTCCTCGACCACTTCGGGATCGGCCTGCTTGATGAGAAGCCGGACCCGGGCGAGCGTCTCGCCGCGCCAGTCATTCAGCTCCCTGATTCTCCCATCGATGAGACGGGAGGGAGCGTCTCCTGCTTCTGCTACCTTTGCGCCGCTTCCGGTCTTCTTCACGGATGTTGTCGCCCTTTTGGCAACGACGGCCCGCGTTTTGGTCGCGGGTTTGCTCATTGGTCCATCCTCTTGAGAAGATCTTCGAGCTGGTCGAACCGGCTTTGCCAGAAGCCGGTCATCTGGCTGGTCCAATCGGTCAGCGCGGCCAGCGCGCCGAGCTGCGCGCTATAATGCGTCTGCCGGCCTTCGTGGCGGTCGCGCACCAGCCCAGCCTGCTTCAGGACCCAGAGATGCTTTGAGACCGCCGGTTGCGAGACCCCGGCCTGAGCCGTCAGGGCCCCGACCGTCTGGTCTCCGTCGCGACACAGCCGCTCGAACAGGGCCCGTCGCGTCGGGTCGGCGAGCGTTCTGAAAAGGATCTCGTGGGGCTGTGGCATCGCAATTGATAACCCGTTGGCTATTGATCAAACCAATAACCGGTCAGTTATATGAGTCAAGGGGAGAAACGGGAAGGCCCGGATCGATCCTTGTCGCCTGCGCCATGACCGCTGCCGGCGAGCCCAACATGGTGGGGCTACGCACTTTTCAAAACAGCCAAGAGCAAAGAGTTAAACTCGTCATTGCGAGCCAACGGGTCGGCGCAAAGCGCCGCCCGATGACAGGCTCCGCGAAGCAATCCATTCTTTCTTTGTGCGGTATGATGGATTGCTTCGCTGCGCTCGCAATGACGACAAAATACGCGTCCACGATCCCGCGGCGTGGATCGCGCCCGAGTCGTGCATGAATTTTTGTCCCTCTGATAATAGAGGGCGCAGGGAAAGCCGGGTGCCGATTGCACCCATGGGTCCCGTGCAACAAAAAGCACGGGGTAGGACCACAGGTTCAACCGGAATCACTCCGGCTTTCCCTGCGCGGTGGTTTACGGCTTACTTCGCGCTCCCCGGTGACCGGGCTTGTTTGCCACCGTCGCTCCTAAGAAGCTTGCTTCTCAAGAACTTGACGCCAGCGTCGGGGCGTCAGGAC
>Ga0073928_10001143_pt1 | contig 52956 bp, 63 predicted proteins | sample PaiPotPPA55metaG_FD_76969 | JGI IMG/M metagenome (GOLD analysis project Ga0073928, IMG submission 76969) | Iron sulfur acid spring bacterial and archeal communities from Banff, Canada, to study Microbial Dark Matter (Phase II) - Paint Pots PPA... ... | reverse complement strand
TGTGCATTGGGAGCGGGGATTCATTCCTGCGGCTCGGTGATGGGAGCCGGATGAGCTGAGAGGTTCACGTCCGGTTCTGCGAGGGGCTGGGGCTGCAATGCTCTGGCCTACTCACCCCAAACTGCTGGGGCCCGCCAAGTGGACCTACTTTTATCTCTACGTGATTCTCGATGTGTTCAGCCGCTACGTTACCGGCTGGATGGTGGCGATGTGCGAAAGCGCAGAGCTGGCCGCAGGCGGTGTGCTCTACTAAACGAGTAGGGGCTTTACCAACCTCGCCTGCAGCCTAAGCCCGCTCACAACCGCAGCGCAGCGGAAGTGTCTCTTGAAGTCACGCTTTTCGATGAGAGAGGACAATTGTGGGAACAGTGCTGATTTGGAAGGAAGTAGAGCGCTGGAGGTTGTGTAGAATATTTTTGGAGACCAATGTTATGGCTGACGAGAGCGCGAAGCGAGCAGCGCAGGAGTATTTGGCCGGGAAACTTTCGGCGGAGGGACAGAGACACGAAGACAAGCTAAATCGCGAGGCCGCGGAGAAACTGGGGCCAGCGGTGTGGAAGAGCGTTGCGGACACCGTGATCGCGCAGTGCCGCGAATGGAATGGGATCGCGAATGAGCAGACGTTTACTTGCCGGGAAACGATGCTCGGGGATCTGCGGATATTATGCGCGGGACGATCGCAACAAATGGTGGTGCATTTCGATTCGCGAAAGTTGCTGGTGATTATCAAGAATTCGGCGCGATTGGAACATGAGAAAGACGTGGTGCTGTTTGTTGAAGGATATGCGACTGAGAGTGGACGAGAAGCGCACCTGGTTCGGAATGAGCAGCCGATTAATGTGGATTTGCTGATTACTGGAGAGTTGCGGGTTCTGGCGGGGCTTAGCCGGCAGACTTAGGTAGAGAAAGAAATTCGCCGGCGCGGGTGTTGAGGTATTGACCTGCGTTGAGAGAGATGGGGTGCCAATGAGGAACCCTTGCCAGCACGAGATTGGCAACCGGTTCTGCGAGATGAGCGCGTGACGCGATCTGTTCGTATTCTCGCCTGTCTAGCGGTTTCGCTGATTTGGCTGCCACAGTCTTCGAACTGATTGTACGAAGACGATAGGCACGCCGGTTCCGCGCTCGACATAGTGGAGTTCAATTCCGCCCGAGACGACGACTCGTCGGATTGCAACAGAATCATCCTTGAGATGCACCGCAGAGGGGAGTTGTGTGGCAGAGGGGCGCGGGAAGACGGCGACAGTGATTGCCGCCGCAGCTAAGATCCACCTCGCTATCCGAATCATGACGCCTGCCTGTAACTGACATTATATTCGTAAATATTCATAATATTGCTGTCGGCCCGGCGCAATCGCGGCGAACTCCGACGACGGTGTCGGGCCGATTTTCGCGAATCTCTCTTGACATGACGAACGCATGCTTCTATTAAGGAGACTCCGGCTGGAAAGGGCATTTTCCCCGACGGCGTCCAGCCCCTGTTCGTCCCGCCCCAGCAAACTCAACTGAGGAGACTGTTATGGCAAATTTAATTCCGCGTGACACTTTTTTTCATGACATGGCCGATTTCCGCAGGAATTTCGACCACGCCTTCAACCGGTTGTTAAGGTGGCCTTCGGCGCAGGAGGAACGCACGTATGCGAGTGAGTTTTCTCCCGCAGTCGAATCGTTTATCGACAAGGACAATAAGAAGTTCCATTGCGAAGTGGTGCTGCCGGGAGTTGATCCCAAGGACGTAGATATTCAGGTGCAGGGCAACACGTTGACGATTACCGGCGAACGGACAAACACGCGCGAAACCAGGAATGCTGATTTCCTGCAGAGGGAGATCACTTATGGTTCGTTTACGCGGAGCCTGGTGCTGCCGGAAGGCGTGGACAGAGAGCGGCTGTCGGCTGAATATCGCAATGGCATGCTGGAAATTACGGCACCGATAGCAACGGCTTCGTTGCCAAAGAAAGTGGAGATTAAGTCGCTGCCTGCGTCGCGGGCGGCTTCGGCGTGATTTGGGATTTCACGGTGGGGAGCCCGGGCCCGGCCCTGGGCTCGCATGATGCGATGATTGCTTGGCGCGACGGTTGCTTGACGCTGAGATCGAAGAGAGATTCCTGGCTTCGCTCCCCGCCAAGCGCGGGGCAGGCGGAATGACGAAGGGAGCGAGGACGGTCGACGATGCATCTGACTGGAAAAATCTATTCGGGGGGCTTGAGGTAGGCGGCGCCGTGGCGGAAGAGTCCGGCGGAGCGGATGGGTTCGGAGAACACGATGCGGATGGGGACGAAGATGGCGCCGGCGCCGGGCGTGAAAGGGACAGCGACTTCGACGCGAGTGCCCTTGGGATACTCATTGCGGCTGCGAAAAGCGATGCCGCCCTTGGAAAGATCTTCACAGACGGCGACTTCTTCCTGAAAACCGCGGCGGCGAATGCAGGCGAGGACACGGGCTCTGACGCGCGTGCGATTACGGCGGGGGATGACGCGATCTTCTTCTTGCTCGGTGCGCGTGACGGGCGAGCCGGCGGGAGCGAATTCGGATTGCGCTTCGATCCAGACGGCCGGCGCTTCACAGACTTTGCAGATGCGGGCGATGCATTTGCGCGATTCGAAGGACTTTAGTTCGAGTTCGTTCAGATAGACGACTTCGCGGCGCTGGCAGAAGCCACATTCCATCAACAGTCGAGCAAGTGCCTCCTGGTCGGCCTTATGAGGAGAAGGGAATTCGATGTCCCAGAAATCGGAACGCGGTTCGAGAATGTGGACGGCGTAAAGGAAGCCTTCTGGTTCACGATCAATTTCAGCGACGATGCGGGCGCGAGCGCTCCTGATGCTGTCACCATCGAGCTGGCGCTTGAGAGAGATTTCCTGGCCAGGGAAAAACTTTTCTGTGATCCGCAGAACGCCGCCGTTGCGGCTGACGAGCAGGGACACGGCGGCAATGCGGCGCACCATTCCGGAGGTGTCCATCCAGGAGGCTTCGAGCGGTATGCGGAAGGAGACGCGATCGCTCTGGCGAAGGACTTCTGTGCGCAAGGTGGTCATGAGAAAGGGGAAAATACCGCCTGAAAGCCAGTGTAGCAAGGGAGTTGCGCGCGTTTTAGCTGCGGAATGACAGGATTGTCGTAGCCACTAATACCGTGCACGCATCGGAGAAAGCCTCTGTACGGTGGGACAGATGTTGTCGTTTTCGCAAAATCTTTTAGTGGGACAGGCCGGAGTGGCGCTTTTTCCTACACACTTGTGGTACCAAGAAGCGAAGACAAGTCTAGCAGCCGGACGGATCTCAGCCGCCGTGAAAAACGTCATTTTTATGGACGATCACTTGAATAAGGGAGAACCGCGCTCGCTACTGGTGCGCGACCGGCGCTACGCGACACGGCATCCGTTTGCCGCCGATGTGGAATTCATCGACCTGGAAGCGGGAAATGCCGGCAGCGGAGTGACATCGGATCTTTCGATGGGCGGATGCTTTGTATGTACCAGCAAGCCGCTGCCGCTGAACAGCCGAGTAAAGCTGAAACTTACGCGCAAAGATCAAGTGGTACAGGCACTGGCGGTGGTGCGCATCGTGAAGCTGCGCATCGGAATGGGCATCGAATTTTTGGACGTGGACGAAAAGCACCACGCTATGCTGGACCGCTGGCTGGTGGAGCTGAAGCGCGAGCGGTGAGGGAAATCTCGAAGTAACTTCGTATTAGGCGAAACAACGTTATATTACCCAAAGCGACGTTTCGCAGCAGGTCTCGCCGTGTTGCCGTGCGCACAAATCGAAGAGAGTCATTGCTTGGTGTCGAGCGGGTGGTGGCTTTTTTCGAAAAATTCATTTTGCAATCTTAGGCTGGCGTCGTCCGCTTTTACGGCGCGGATGGCTTCTTCGATGGTGTCAACCCACGATTTAATGTGGGCTTCGCCCAGCTCTTTGCTGGCGATGGAGCCGTCTCCGGAATAGTGATCGGGGAAGCGGGCGTACCACCAGATGCCGGTGTAGACGGTTTCTGGAAGCGGGTCATGCTTTTGATCGGCTCCGGATTCCTGTGTGACGCGATCTATGTGCACCAGATCGGGATGCGTGACCATGGTGTTGGAAGTCTCGGATTGCCCGGCATGCATATCGAGCGGATCTTTCTTCAAAGCGTTCTTTGGATGCGAATTTTGTCCCCACTGAACGTAGACGACGTAATCGTGTGGTTTGTCGAGTTGCGTTTGCGCGAAGTAGGGAAGAAGGCTTTCGTTACCACCGTGGCCGTTGACGATGAGAACTTTTTTGCAGCCGTTGCGGGCCATCTCGTCGGTGGTTTCCTGTAAAAGATTCAGCTGAATTTGCCGGCTGTAGGCGACAGTACCGGGCTCATGCTTGGCTTCGAAAATTTGTCCGAAATAATATTCGGGGAAAACGATGGCGAATTCCTTTTCGGCGGCGTGCAACGATGCGAAGCGGACGTTGAGCAGATCGGTACCGAGAGGGAGATGAGGGCCGTGTTTTTCCAGAATTCCAATGGGAAGGATGCAGGTGCCCTTGGAGAGATCGATGGCGTGGCGAAAATCGTTGGCGGTGAGTTCTTCCCAATGAGTAGAAAGTTTTTGTTGAGCGCAGAGAGATGCAGCCGACGAAATAAGGATGAGAAGAAAGAGAAAAATCCGGCGCATGGATGCTCCTTCGCGAAAAATCGCCGTTGCGGATTGTACTTCCCCGGGAAGCAAAACGGCAGGGTTAAATCGTTTTTATGACACGTGAGAGGCTGGCGCGGCGGCGCGGTATTTTTTGGAGCACGCGGCGGCTACGGCAAAGACGGTGAAAAAAATCAAGATGGGGTCGATGGGATGACGGTAACGGAGAGAAGTGTGCGTGACGTAGTAAACGAGCGGATAGAGCATGGGAAAGACCGCGAGTGGCGTAGCGAAAGGGTTTTTTGAGCGAGCGACGAGCAGCGCGCCTGCGGCGGTGCCGAGTGTGAGCAAGAAATTGCAGAGAAGAACTGTGCGAATGAGAAGCGAGTTGGCGTGAAGAAAGTCGGCGAGGGGATGTTCCGTGCCGATCCAGGTGGCGATGATTTTTCTTCCGATGAGATGGAGAAACAGGGCAGGCTTTCGACGGATGAAAAAGGTGGCGCGGGCCCATTTTTCGGCGAGGTATACGTTTTCACCGAGTTGCGCGTAGTGGCGCGTTTCTTCGAAGCGGGTGATGCGCTGAATGCTGTTGATGGCGTGGGGATCAAAAATGTCGTTGTTGCCGATCCAGAGTTCGAAAGGAAAACTGGAGCGGATGGGTATAAAGCGATGGAAAGCGGAGTAGTTGCGAATGGTCCAAGGCAAGCAGCAAAGAAGAATCAATGGAAAGGTGGTGGCGGGAATGCGCCAGGAGAGTTGGACGAGGTTGCGGGCGCGCAGAGCGGCCCAGATTAGGAAAAAAGGCAACGCTATGCCGAGTGAAGGATTGGTGAGGAGCGCGATGGCCCAAAGCAGACCGTAGGCTAGCCAGCGTTTGGGATTTGCAGAGTTGGAAATGCGAAAGGTCATCCAGAGGAGAGTTGTGGCGAGGAATACAGAGAGAGATGTGTCCCAGATCCATTCGAAGGGCATCATGATTCCAGAGGGAAGCGCAACCCAGAGCCATGCGGTGGCGACAGCGACGGTGCGGCCGGCGACTTGGCGCGCGAGATAGTAGAGAGGAAAGGTGGCTGCGGCGGAGAAGAGAGCGTTCAAGAGAACGGCCAGGAAGAAGCTGCGAATGGTGAAGGCTCGGAAGATGCGAAAGATGAGAGACAAGAGAAAAGGATATACAGGAGGGAGCCATGCGGTGGGTCCGGTGTTTTGGCGGAAGAGATTGCTGAAGCCTTTTCCTTGCGAGAGAGCGAAGGCGATGCTGCCGGTTTCTTGTTCGAACGGAACGGCAGCGAGAATTTGATGGGGGATTTTGCGTTGTTGGTTGACGATGAAGGCGATGCGCGTACCTAGAGCAGCGGCGGCGATGAAGCAGACGGAGGTCAGGAGCAGTAACATGCGAGAAGAGCGAGTCATAGGTGGGCGAGAGCCGGTTCCATTTTCGCGCAGGTTCGCAGGTTCAATGACAATCAGCTCCTAGTGTGCGGCGATATAATTTTGCGATTGATTGGTGCGGGAGCTGAACACGGAAAAAGTGCCGTCTGGATTTGCGGTGAGCTTTAAATAATTTGCGGAGTCGGGGCCGCGCGAGTTGGCGATGAATTCCGAAGCGGCGTTGTGCGCGAGACCGGCTTCTTCGGAAAAGTGAAGTTGCCAAAGAGCAGCCAGATTTGGCGAGGACTTGATAATGTCCAGTGCTGACGGGCTGCCACCTTTTTTTGCACCGTTGTCCACGATGGCGATGCGCGGTGCGATCGCGTGGACGAGGACGGCGCAGCCGCTTTGATGGAAGCCGTGGTGCGAGGCGATGTAGATGTCCACGGTTCCAAGTTTATTGAGCGGACACATTAATTCATGTTCTTTGTCGGCGGTGAGATCGCCTAGATCGAGGATTTTGAGTTTGCCGAAAGTGATTAGCGTGCCGAGGGAGCGGGGATTTTCGGTTTTGTCGGCGGGTGGCGGAGTAGAGTTTGCGCATGCGGGATTGGGTTGTCCAGCGCCGAGCAGAGCTTTTTCGATTAGCGCGCCGTCCGAAGAGATAACTTCCACGTGGATTCCCTTGACGGGGAGGATGTCACCGGGTTTTGCGATGACCCGTTGGTATTTTCCGGCGGCAAGAAGCTGCTTGTAGGCCAGCCAGTCTTTTTGCGTAATGGCGTCGGAGGTCTCGCGGTTTTCGCCGTGATCGATGAAGGTGGCGATGGGAATTCTTGCCGCGAGCTGGGGAGCGCCGCCAACGTGGTCGTCGTGGTAATGGGTGATTAGGACAAAGTCAATTTTGTTGATGCCTGCGTCGTGGGCGGCGGCGACGATGCGATCGGCGTCGCGATTGTTGTTGCCGGGCCAGCCGGTGTCGATCAGGAGGGACTGTCCTTGCGGAGTGACGAATAGTGTGGCCTGGCCGCCTTCAACGTCGATGAAATAAATTTGCAAAGATTTCGTGGAGCTAGGAAGAGGAAGGGCGAGCGCGGGCACTGCCAAAAGCGCACAGCAGAGTGCGAGCGTGAGAGCGTATTTCCGAGTGGACGCAGGGGCCGATTGCGACGAAGACCAAGCGAGGAACGAAAACTTTGAATTAGACGTCCGGGTACCGGCGGGCACGGCACGCCGTGCCCCTACGGGAATAATTTCGCGCATTGTTCTGAGCCTCACACGTCGCCTTCGGGGACATTGGCTTTACCAACGGCGCGCAAGGCGCCAGTTGAAATTCCGCCGTCGACAAGAATGGTCTGGCCGGTTATGTAGCGGCTGGATTCCGAGGCTAGAAAAACTATGGCGCCATCAAGATCTTGAGGTTCGCCGGGGCGCTTGAGCGGAATCCGTTCGCAAAGATAGTTGACCCATTCCTGGTCCTCGTAGAGAGCTTTGTTCTGCTCGGTGTGGAACCAGCCGGGGGCCAGGCAATTTACGGTGACGCCGTGTTTGCCCCAATCGTCGGCGAGGCTCATGGTGAGTTGGCGAATGCCGCCGCGGCTGGCGCCATACGGACCGAGGCCAGCGTAGCCAGCGACACTGGTTACAGAGCCGATGTTGACGATGCGGCCGTACGTAGCGGGAATCATGCGGCGGGCGACGGCTTGCGCAACGAAAAAACTTCCGCGCAGGTTGGTATCGAGAATCACGTTCCAATCTTCCCAGCTAACTTCCAGCGCAGGTTTGCGGATATTGACACCAGCATTGTTGACCAGGATATCGAGATGGCCGAAGGCAGATTCGGCTGCCGCGACCATGGCTTCGATACTGTGCTGATAGCGAACGTCCAGTTCGAGTGAGACGGCGCGGCGGCCGAGGGACTGGATCTCGGTTTCGAACGCAGAGAGGCTGGCGCGATTGCGGCTGGTGAGGACGATATCGGCGCCAGCTTTGGCGAGGGCGCGAGCGAAGTTTTGGCCGAGGCCGCGGCTGGTTCCAGTAATGATGGCGGTTTTGCCGGAGAGGTCAAAGAGCGGATTGTTGGTGTTTGCGTTGGCGAGTGTGCTCGGACTTGGAGTCGTAGTCATGGCGAAGTTCCCGGGTCTAGATTCGGTTCACGAACGGAAATCGGATCGAGTGAGCTGGCAGCGGAAACTTTAGCACTAAAGGCGGGTAAGTGCAGGAGGATGGTGCGTTGCAGCGGAGTGGATCAATTGCGGCGAGCGTTGGAGCGCACAATGTGTTCCAGGTATTCGTCGAGGTGTTTGCGGGCATCGCGGAGAGGCTGACGATCTTTTTGCAGGCGGCTGATGAGCAGCGCACCTTCGAGAGTAGCGATGATGAGTTGCGAGAGTTTTTGCGGATGAATCGTGCGATTGATCTGACGATGTGCGATGCCTCTGCGAATAATTTTAGATAGACGGCTGGTCCAAGCTTGTAGGGCTCTTCTGGCGCGGGCGCGAAGGATGGGGTTGCCGTCGTCGGACTCTATGGCGGTGTTCATCAGGGGGCAACCGCCCGGGACCAGGCCGGAGCGCAGTTCCACGAAGTTAGCGATCATTTGTTTTAGGCGATCCACGGAGTTGGCGGAGTCACCTATGCCGTCGAGTCTCCTGCTGGCGGCCTTTAGCCATGAGTAATCGAAGGCGGCGGCGGCTAATTCTTCTTTGCTGTCGAAATGGCGGTAGATGCCGCCTTTCTGGAGGCCGGTGGCGTCCATGAGGTCGGACAGGGAAGTGCCTTCGTAGCCCTTTTGATTGAAGAGTGGAGCAGCCTTTTCGATAATTTCCTGCCTGGTTTGTTGCCCCTTGGTCATCGCAAACTCCCGCGCCGGATGGTTCAGGCCTTGCCAATCTGAGACCGACCGGTCCTTTTTATCATATTAGCACAGAATTTATGCGACCGAACGGTCTCTTATGCATCGAAATAGTCGAGGCAGGGCAGTTGCGGTGAGCGAAACGTTGACACCAGCGAATGCGTGGGGTTTGCCGGATACCAGGCCGGCTATCAATCCGTGGTTCATTGCAATCACAGTGACGCTGGCGACGTTCATGGAACTGCTGGACACGGCGATTGCCAACGTCTCGTTGCCGCACATTGCGGGCGGATTAGCGGTGAGCGCGGACGAAAGCACCTGGGTGCTGACGAGTTATCTGGTTTCGAACGCGGTGGTGCTGCCGCTTTCGGCGTGGTTGAGCCGGATGTTTGGACGGAAACGGTACTACATGATCTGCGTGATATTGTTCACGGCAAGTTCGCTGTTGTGCGGATTTGCGCCTAGTTTGGGGGCGTTGATTTTTTTTCGGGTGCTGCAAGGAGTTGGAGGAGGCGGGTTGGCTCCAGTGGAGCAGGCAATTTTGGTGGCAGAAAGTAAAAGATAACGCTGAGATGCAGAGTGCGCTGAGGAGCGCGGAGAATAGGAAAGTGATTTAGGCATTCGCGGGATGTATGTCCAGTGTGACAGCAACAAAGTATTGATAAGCGGACGGAGAGCGTTGCGGGCGGTTAGGTATTATAATCAGCGGGATCGGCACGAGAGCGGGCTTCGTACAATGGCAGTATAGAAGCTTCCCAAGCTTCGGACGCGGGTTCGATTCCCATCGCCCGCTCGAGATTCTAAAGGTGTACAGTCCGGAGAGATCCTTTTACAGAACGTACCGGAGACATAGTTTACACCTTCGGACCAAAGGGGTTGTCTAAGGGCTGCAAGGTTTTTTCCTCCAGATCGATGTATCCAAGATCGTAATTCATAAAGCTGCCCAACGAGCTCTGGTACGCCATAGATAATGGGCCGTGGCCGGAGAAAATCGGCGGGGAGAAGAAAGCCCGTCAGGGCGTCAGCCCAAAACCCTAGACCTTGGCTCGCTCCCCATAACGGAGTTGCTCCTTCTGGCTTCGTATCCAACAATGTGACACAATGAGTCACATGAAGACGATCACCATCCGCGAACTTCACCAAGCTACAGGACGGTGGGTCCGGCGGGCACGAGCCGGTGAAGTGTACGTCACCGAACGTGGACGTCTCGTTGCCAAGATCGTGCCGGCATCGCCGCTTCCTGCCAAACCGTTCTTCGCAAATCCCAAGTTTACGCAGGCTTTCCTAGCCCAACGCAGATACCTTCGCGGCGGAACCGATTCCACAGAGACCATTAGCGAAGAGCGAGACCACAGGGTTACGTGATCTATTTCGATACGAGCTATCTCGTCCGTCTCTATTACCAAGATCCCGGTGCCGATGCGGTGCGCGTGCTCGCAGCGACCGACCACGTGGCCTCGGCGACCCACGGGCAAGCCGAAATGGTGGCGGCGTTTCATCGCAAGCTGCGCGAAGGGGTGATCCGACCCGCAGCTTACAGTGCCTTATTGGCCCAGTTGCGGGCGCACATCGAGGCAGGCGCATTCCAGTGGCTTGCGCAAGATCAGGAAGTGTTCTTGCGAATCCGCCACGTCTATCAGAAGCTGCCGGCAACTGTGTTTTTGCGCGCGGCGGATGCCGTTCACCTGGCGACGGCGTCCGAGGCGGGTTTCCGGATCATTTATTCTAATGACGGACATCTGTTGGCCGCGGCGAGACATTTCGGCCTCGAAGGAAAGAATGTGATTGGCCAAGCGCCTTGAGCCAGACCCAAGACCATAGGACTCAACACTCGATGACGCTGAGAGTGCCGAATCTGCCGAGTGAGGATTCCTTGTGTCGCGTCTCCATATCCTTTCCTTTCCGGCCTCCACATTGTCTTGATGATGTCGTCGAGCGAGATCTTTTGCCAACCTGCCGAGGCCCCGTGAGAAGCTGGATTCGTGCGGGTTCTTGAAGGGGTTTCAGGAGGGTCCCGACACGGAGCGTAGTCACTTGTGAATTCAGGCATACTCGAATAATTATCAAGATCTATCTGATGAATGTCAGGCAGCCTTTGTCCCGACCCAGCAGAGAGATCGCAGGATGGTTAGTTGGGGACGTAGTTCGGTCGCCCGAGTGTTTCGCAAGATCATCGTCGGACGGATGCGCTAAGGAGACGCCGAACGAGGTTCGTAAGCCGATCAGGCGTTTCAGTTTCCACCCAGTTTCCAATTGAGGTCGTCGCTCGGAAAGCTAAGTGCCGCCAGATCAATCGCTTTCAGAGTTTTATCAAGAGCTTCCCAAGCTTCGGACGTGGGTTCGATTCCCATCGCCCGCTCCAGAAACAAACAGGTAAGGCTGCGCTTGAGCCTTCCATCCGATTCTCAGTTTCGTAATTCCTTGCATCGCCAACTTAAGTGGGGAATTAGAGCTTGACTTTGTATAACCCTAGAGTTATGGTCTGTTCGTGGCCTGGGACATAGAAACGACCGATGAATTTCAGGCATGGTGGGCCGAGCTTTCAGACGCCGAACACGAGGTTATTACCGTCGGTGTGACGGTTCTTGAAGAAAAGGGACCAGCGCTTGGAAGGCCGCAAGTTGATACGCTGGCAAAAGATTCGAAGCATCCCAACATGAAGGAATTGCGCATTCAATTTGCAGGCAAGCCGTACCGAATTTGTTTTGCGTTCGACCCACGTCAGACTGGGATCCTCTTAATTGGCGGGATTAAGTCTGGTAAGAACTGGACTTCGAAAATGGTCGCCACCGCAGGCAAGATTTACGATACCTATTTAGCTGAACTGAAGAAGGAGGGACTTCCTCTAATGGCGCGAATTAAATTTAGCGAACTCGCAAAGCAAACGATGACGCCGGAATCCATCGCTCGATCGCGCAAAGCGGCAATCAAGGAAATTGCAACGATGGAACTCGCCGAATTGCGTGACACCTTGAAAGTTACCCAAGTCGACCTCGCGGAACGCATGAAAGTTTCCCAGGCCGCAATTTCAAAACTCGAAAAACCGAATCGAAATATCCACGTTGATCAGCTTCGATCAATCGTGTCCGCGATGGGCGGAAACCTCATTATCATCGCGGATTTCGAGGACCGGAAAGTCGAACTCAGCCATATTGGCAAAGCAGGAGATTCCTACGTTAAGAAAGTGCGCCGGCACAAAGCACCTGCTCCGAAGGTACGGGCACTGCATTCCCGATCTGCCTAACCCGACGCGTCTTCGACGGGTAGGCCCATAATGGCGAGAGTCTTCAAGACGTCAATCGGCGGCGTAAGTGCGCACAACAAGGCGCCAAGGTCGGTACCGCTGAAATTCTGCGCGGGACTCTGATGTTGCTGGGCCTGTTCACTCGGTTCGCTGCGATTCCACCGCTAGCCGACTTCCGAAGGAGGGAAACGACTCACAAGCATCGAATCGATGACCTCGGACATGTACGAAGGCAAATATATCTGACATCGCCGTCGCCGAACAGATCAAGAGCGGCTTAGAGGACGGCGCCGAGCGATTGTGTTTACCGCCCTGGAGCGCTCCGGCACCTCATTGAGGCGACGATGGAAAATGCGGTGGGCATTCTTGAGTCGGCCTCTGCCGTGACAGCGTGGCGCTTCATCCCCGCAGGCGCGGATCCTCTGTAAGTCTTATAGAAAGTACGTCGGTGGAAATCAGTCTCGCAATGTCTATCGCTTTCCAACCGTTGTACGGAAAATCGATTCCTGAGTATAATCAGAAAACAACGAGCGGGCGTAGTTCAGTGGCAGAATGGGAGCTTCCCAAGCTTCGGACGTGGGTTCGATTCCCATCGCCCGCTCCATGCAAGTTATTGAATCCACGCATCTGACTTCTCCGATTTGGGCGCACTTGGGCGCAAAATCTCCCCTACTTTGTCCACTGCATCGCGCTGCGAATCGCCGATCACGTGGCCGTAAATCCCCAAAGTGATACGCGCGTCCGAGTGTCGCATTTGGTCTTTCGTGACTGTCGGATTTGCGCCCACGTCCATCAACAGACTGGCGTGGCAGTGACGGAACGCATGCATGCCGGCGCGCTCGATCTTGAGCCGATCGAGAACCGGCCATAACCCGTACTCGACAACTTTGTTCCCCGCAAACGGCCGCCCGTTTCGATTCAGAAACAAGAACCCTTCCGGATTCGGCTTCCACGTCGCCAGGTATTCATTCAACAGCGTGACGAGCGCTTCAGCCATCGCTACGGGTGCCCGACTTGCCTTGCTCTTCACCGTCTGCAGGTGGCCGTACCAGGCGGACCGTTGCACCTGGATGATCCGGTGCTCGAAATCGAGATCCGCTTTTTGCAGACCTACAACTTCGCCGACACGGAGACCAGTCATTGCAGCGATCGCGAACATGGTGCGGTACGGCTCGGAAGCGAACATGATAATTTTGCGCGCCTCGTCGCCATTGAAGAATCGAGCTCTCTTGCGGAGTGTCTCTGCTGGCAACGCCAGCTCGCCCGTCTTGACTGACTGCGCGCAGTAGCCCCACGATTTCGCCGTGCCTGTCATCGAGCTGAGAGTGCCCATGACGTTCAACACGGTCTTGCGGGAAACTTTCTGCGACAGCAGCGTCACGAAGTTTTGCTGGATTTGCGGCGTGAGATCGTGGAGAAGAACTTTGCCAAGGTGTTTCCGAATGTAAGTTCGCAGATGCGACTGCGCAGCTTTTACGCTAGAGGGCTTTTGGTGCACGAGAACTTGAGCCTCCCAGGTGTCTGCAAATTTCTCTAGCGTTGTGAACTTACTCGGCCGATAGTCGAAGGAATTTATTTTTGCGAGGATCGGATCAAGTAGGCGCTGCGCGATGCGCTTCGTCTTGAGCTCCGCAACTGTGCCGAGCACCATCGAGCGTTCCACGCGAATTGTCTGCTCGCCCTCGATCACATCCTCCCTCCATCGACCAACGAACACCGGCGGTCGCTTTCCACGAATAATTACTCTTCCTGATTGGTGCCGTCGCCTTGCCATCGAGCGGTCCTCTTTGCTCGCTGACTCGGCTACCCTGGGCGACACACTACACGCGGCGACGGAGCGAAGCAATGAATCGTTGTCGCTCACGAGCCCGGGCTGGAAGCAAATCGCCATCAGTGGACCATCATCCAGGGCGCGTGTTGCGCGATTTGGCGTAACGACATCCCTCGAAGAGCCCTAATCGCGTCCGACAGATTTGCAGGATCGAGTTCTTCTTCAAGGCGATCGCGGGTTAGATCTGGATGGTTCGGGCTCGCGGATCTGAGTAGAAAGTCCACGACAAGAGCCGCGATCGCGGCCTGGTCCTCAAGGACCTTCACCCGGTCCGTGGCTTCTGTTGGCTCTGTGCGATCAATCAACTCAAGCGATCGCCGGATATCTTCCTCTGTGGGCCGAAAGGGTGACAGCTGCAGCTCGAGCGCGCCGAGCTTCAGTGGAAAAGTTATTCGCGCGCTCATCGCGAGGCCCTTGGCAAAAAGGAAAGTAAACGCCCCGTGACGGAAACATGGGACTTAGCGAAATTGCTCCGGATAAGGCGTGGGCAGATCAGCGGCACGACGCGACCTCCGCAAGGTGAGGCTCGTATTTCTTGTGCAGCTCGGCCATTACCTCATCGATGTCGCGGCCCGTTCGGCGGACTTCAGCGAGCGCCTCATCGTAGTGCGCGATCGCGAACGGTGGAATCGCCACTCCACCCTGATTGCCTTCGTTTTCTGGACGGTTACGGTAGGAGCCTACCTGCGCTTCTGCTCTAACCCGAGCTTCTCGGTCCATTCGCTCGTCGCGGGCTTTAACTTTGGCGCGATCGGTGGTTTCTTTTGCTCGGCTGTGAGTCGAAGGCGAATGACGGTGAGAGCGCGGCGAAGCCGCGGGTGTTGAAGTTTTCTCTATTCTTAATTCTCTATCACCCGACAGCTTGGCGTCAGCAACTCCCCGGAGTGACGACAGTTCACCGACAGAGACTAAAACTGGATTATGCCAATCTGTTGTATCTTCACCACTTACGCGGTACTCGTTCCCCGACAGATCAGCGACAGACTGACGACAAACTAAGATCGGGTAATTGCCTCGCTTTCCACGCTCATTCCAACGCTTGATCCAGCCGATTTCCTCAAGATGTTCAAGGCAGCGCTGGATCGATCGCTCGGAAATTTGTTTCGGACACACGGCGTGGATGGCCGTTGCGGACGTGATGCAGACGCCTGGGGGAATGGTGGCGGCCGTCCCTATCAAGCAGTTCATCTTCAAGCAGAGAAAGTCGTGGATCGCGAGCTCAAGCAACGAAATTCGTCCAGATTCCAGGTGCTCGAGGATGCCGCGCCGGCGCTTGTAGTAACCGGAGCTCACGCGCGTGCTCCAGCGCCCTCGCCCATGTCTTCAAATTGTTCTAGGGAGCGCTGTTTGTATATGAGTCGCGCGATCGCGCTCCGGTCCTCTGCGCTGACGCGATTTTCAGCCAGCACGAGAGAGAGGAATTCTGGAAAGTTGAAGAGGAAATCACAGGAGCATTGGAAGTTCTCAGGATCCAACGTGAGGATCCAAGGCGGTAGCCCGACTGCAGATGCGGCCGCCATCGCGGCGTCAAGTGTGGTGTGATTTTTCGCGCTGCAACTGCCGTTTCGAAGAAGAAATGCTGCGATGTATGCGGGAAATTCTTCGAGCTGTTGCGCCAGGCTGAGGCGGACTACTTGCTTTCTGGCCGTGACGCGTGTATTCCTAACGCTGTCCATCTAGGTTCCCCAATCTTTTGGACTTAACTGAGCGGCGCGCCTGGGGGCATGCCGCTCAGCTTCCTGTCTTGAGCCCGGACCGGCGGCGGTGAACGCTGGCCCGGGTTCCTCCTGGACCTCCACGGGCCAGGGAAATCACAATCTACCCGCCAAAAAACGCTACGAATTGCACAGAGCGATGGCCGGATCCAGTTCGAAAGATGGCAGCGGTGTTTGCTCACTTACGAGCGAAAGCAACGCCGTGACCGGAATCCTGACCGCGCCTCTTACGCGAACAGTTGGCAGGGATTTTTCGGCAATCATTCGTTCGACACTGCGGATGCTCACCGAAAGGGCTTCGGCTGCAGTGCGCTTGTCCACAAGAAGGATCTGCATGACGAAGCCATGCTGGCGGAGACTGACTTCAGCTGTCGAGGTAGGAAAAGGGGGAGGGGGGAATTTCTACCGAAGGGCGGTTGGTTCGTATTTTGTAAGAATCGATTTCAATTCGGTTACGGCCGACTTCAGCCTTCCGAGGCATGAAGCGTCGTGTTGCGACTTGCCGCAATCACAAACTTTTTCGCAAACCCCTTCCCATGTGAGAGTAGGAGTTACAGTTTTTAGTTCAAGCCCACGAATAGCGATCGCCACGTTGGTCCGAGGACGGCCGGCGCCAAGCTGACGAACTTGCTGGATATTCTCTTTCGCTTCGGAATACGTGTGCCGTTTTACGAGGACGTCGCCCGCGAGGCTGTCGTGATCGTCTGTCCATTTGACTGGCTTCGAAGGCATTATCCAAGGTCGGAGCTCCTCTAATTCCTTGAGCTTTTCTACGGATTTCTGTATTCGCGGCGTTTCCAGGTACTTCTCCAGGCGCGAAACGTACGCATTCCAAAGTGGCCAAAAAACAGGGTGCGCTCCCCGGTCAGGCGTGTGGGCGCTCACCTGGGTGTAATGCGCAATCATCAGCACGTCTAACTTGTTCTCCGGGCGGAATCTCCGCACGAGCGCGGCTGCGAGATCTTCTTTTCCCGCCGGTTTTAGTTTATCTTCGTCGGCATCGCTGGACATGACAGCGACCTCTCAAGTCCGCCCCGGTTCACGGCCGGGGCTTTTTTCAGCTTTAATGTCGCCATTCTCCATGCTGTTTCTTTAGCCTTCGAGCAGCGTCGAGCAGCTTGTGAAAAAACATGTACTCGCGGTCGAGTTCTTCCTTCTCCTCTTCCGATTCGGCGTTTTTTCTCCACACCTCAGTCAATTCAACGTCGGCGGCAAGCATCCGGATATACGTCTGCGGGTTCTTACGTGCTGGACTCATTGAGTCGTTACCTCACATAGGGCCTTTTTGCTACTTGACCTTATACACCTAGCAGATGTATGGTGGCAAGCATGAAGCTGATCCGAACAAACATCTGGCTCCGAGCAGACCATCAGAAAAAACTGAAGGGCATTTCGGACAAGACTGGCGAGGCTGTGAGCGCGCTTGTTCGGAGAGCGATCGAAGAGTATCTGAAGAAGAAATAAAAACGGGACGCACCGGTGTAGCAAGCACCGACACGCCCCTGACCAAAACAAATCCTGTTAGGAGGATCGAAATGGCTACGCAGAACGTACCACAGTCAAATCCACGTTTGGAATCCACGCACCGCAAGAGCAAAGAAAAACCACCAAAACGCCTCGTGAGATTGCAGCTAGAGCTCGAGCTCGTCGATGCGCTCGAAGTTATCCGCGAAGACCTGGTACGGCGCGACATCGCCGACACGATACGCGTTTTGCTGGAATGGGCGGCATGGGCGCATTCGGCCGGCCGAGATCCTTTTGGTGAGCTCTTACACGCTGAAGCGAATGGCTTCGGGGATTGGAACGTGAGGATCCGGGCCCAACGCGAAGCGCGGGAGCTGGAGAGTCTTTACAAACTCGGAGGAAACGAAAATGGCGCAGCCTGAAAAAGTGCGCCAGTTTGTAAAGCCCACACCGAAATTCGAAGTCATTCAAGGGCGCCGCTGGTCCGAGAACTGGAAAGACCAGGCGTGCGATCTAACGATGGGGGAGCTCGTTTACCTCCAAGATCAAATTCGCGCAATCACCGTCCGGGTAAACAACATCCATGAACGCGGCGAAGCCGTGAATTACTGCGGTGTCTTCGAAAGCCTTGAACGACAGCTCAATTCCTCTCAGCTTGGACATGTCGGCCTTGCAGACGAAACAGACTCCGCATTTCAAGCAACAAGAATCCTCCGAAACATCGCTCGTGTTTTGCCCACCTCGGAAAACTGCGAGATGGTCAACGGTTTCTACGATCGAATCACTGAGCGGAAAGCTCAACTGGCGCGTCCGCATCTCACCCCGAAACCGAAAAAGCGGCCGTGACCTGCCGATTGTTTATCGGCTGCCCCTGTGGATTTCACGCGCTGTTCGCCTTACTCGTGTGCCCGCGGCGTGATAGATGGTGACGCCGCAAAGAACGTGGAGGTCTCAAATGGTGACGCTGTTCAAGAGAAATCGAATTTGGTGGGCTCGAATTTGCCTTAACAACAAAATCGAGCGCCGCACCCTTCGGACAAAGGATCCGCAACTGGCGAACGCACTGCGCCGGCAAATTGAAGCCGACGTGATGAGCGGCGGCCGGCTCAAGGAGTTCACTTGGCGTGACTTCGCACTTGAGTTTGAACAGTGGATCACGCCGCAGATCCGCCCGCGCACACTCGAGTCTTATCTCCACGCGATCGAGCGACTGACAGAACACTTGAACGGCAACGGCTTGCTGTTTCTCCGCGATCTCACGCCAGGCGTCATCGCGGGATTCATAGACGCGCGCCGGCAGCAGCTGCATCCATCCTGGAAACGGACCATGTCAGACGGCGGAGTTAAGCACCAGCTTCGCATTCTGCACAGAGTCTTTGCCTACGCGGTGGAATGTTCCTACCTGCAGAAAAATCCTGTGATCCAACGAAACAGAAACGCCGCGCCAGGCAAGACGCTGCCATTTTCGCAGGAAGAGATCACGAAGATGTTGACGGAGCCGTACCTCGATAACAAACCGTATCTCCGCGCAGCGGTGATGGTTTTTCTGCACACCGGCTTGAGGATTAGCGATGTGATCGATCTTCGGAAGGCCGACGTCGTTGGCGAGAGGTTGATTATCCGCACGCGCAAGCGCGGCCGCCTTGTAAATCTCTCGATTCATCCAAACCTACGGACCGCGCTTGACGCGCACCTGGCCGGCCAAACTCCGTGCCAACAGACTTCAGCGTTCTTATTTTCGACCGCGGCTGGCGGGCGGCTGGGTGAGCTGGACAAGAATCTGCGCCGACTGTGGAAGCGAGCAGGATTGGCAGGAGCGCACGCGCATCGCTTCCGCGACACGTTCGCCGTTGGATTACTCGGAAAAGGCGCTTCGTTGTACGACGTCGCAAAGCTGCTTGGCATCAGCGTGCACGTGGCCGAGCTGCATTATTCGCCGTATGTGGCTGAGCTCCAGGAGCGCGGCCGTCGCCTCGTGGGGATGCTGGATTTTTCGGGTGCGCCTCTGCCCGCGGTAGAAGAACGAGGCACGAAAGAAGCAAGGCCCGAGCAGTGGACGAATTGAGAAACGATGGAGGCAAGACAATGAAAGTCGCAATCTACGCCCGGGTGAGCACGGCCAACAACGGCCAGGATCCAACGATGCAGACACGTGAGCTGAAGGAATATGCGGAGCGCCGCGGCTGGGAGCTCGCCGGCGAATACGTGGACGTCGGCGTGTCGGGCACAAAAGAGAAACGCGAAGCTCTCGATCGCTTGATGGCCGATGCTCATCGCCGGCGCTTTGACGTCGTAGCCGTTTGGAAGTTTGACCGCATGGCGCGGTCCGTCTCTCATTTGCTGCGCGTGCTCGAAACATTCGGCGCCCTAGGCATCCACTTCGTTTCTCTCAGCGAGGCGATCGACACGGCGACGCCGGCCGGCAAGATGGTGTTCACTGTTCTCGGCGCGGTCGCAGAGCTCGAGCGCTCGCTGATCGTGGAGCGCGTCAAGGCAGGCCTGCGCAACGCGCGGGCGAAAGGAAAGCGTCTCGGCCGACCGAAGAAGTTCCTCGACGGCTCCAAGATAGCCAGGCTGCGCGAAGCAGGCCGCTCCTGGCGCAAGATCGCGCGCGCGATGGAATGTTCATCACGGACGGCTCGTAGGGCGTGGCAAAAGTCTAAACCGGCCGATTTCGCCACAAGTGACAAAATCCTGGTGACGGAGCAAGCCGCAAGCCTCTGAGGATTCGCGTTGCCGGCTGCACAAGAGTCGCGTGGCAGAATCAGAACTTTACGCTACACTCTGCGGCGGCTGACGAGCCGCTCGAACTGCTCCAAGACTCGCTCGCGAAATTCCAGCGCTCTCAGCACCCAAACCGATTCCGCCGCCGGTTGTTCTGCCGTGAAGTCCATGAGGATCTTGCGACTTTCCTGGTCAACCCGAATTAGCTCGCGCATCGAATCAACCGTCTCGCCGTTTCGGCCAATCGCAACAAACAAGCCGCGGGCTTCGCCGCACGCCATTGCGTGAGTCAATGGCTCGAAGCGGAGCTCGTGTTCAAGGTTACCTGCGTTTGTTCAGCGTCCCGGGAGAGAGCATCGGCTTCGGATTGTGCCAAGCTCCCGCTCGAATAGTCCAGTAGTCGAGGTGAAATTCACCACCGTTAACCTCGACCGCAAGCTACCTTCGGGTGTACTCTCCAGCCCACTGTCCCGGTTTAGGAGAATCACTCCCATGAAATTCTCTGCGGGTTATGCACTTTGCCTCACGTTGCTTTCGCTCTTCCAAGCTACCGCTCAAAATCAAATCGGCCCGCGATCCGCGACGGAAAAGCTCCAGCCCGGCACCTATCGATGGACTGGGCAAGAATGGATCCCGCTGCAGAGCGTTGCAATGTCTGGCGGAGGCACGAAACATATGGCGAAGGTGTTCGTGCCTGGACTCACTCCTCAAATAGTGTGGACCTTCCGCGATGGCCGCGCGCCGGTCCAACTGCAGGATGGCAAACCGCTTTTCTGCGTCAAACTGTTCGCGTTGCCACCAGGCTTTCCATACGCTCCGAACGGACGCAATCTAGCAATCATCAAGTTCGACGAAAAGAAAGATCGCCGTGAGCTCCAGGTGAGTTCTGGTGGAAACGCGCTCACGTTCAAAAGTGGAGTAGGAAAAGATCGATTGCCTGAAATCGAAGTGACCGAAATTGCCGCAAGCACTTTCTTCGTCTCACCGAAGCAAGAGCTCCACTCCGGAGAATATCTCCTCACGCAATCCGCGATGGGAGACAGCGGTTACGACTTCGGATACCACCCTGCTAAAGACTAGCGAGAGGCGTGCGATGCCCGGTTCTATGCCGGTTCTGCGGCATTCACGGGGACCGCATCTTTGCGGGCGAGCAGGCTCTGTACCAGTCTTTCGTACTCCTCGCGCACGCCAGTCTTCGCCCAGATTTTTTGTTTCGTATTCTCCGCAACGCTAGGCGAGTAGCCTGCGATCAGGGCGGCGTCTTTATCCGTGAGCCCGAAGATTTTCTCGCGCACAAAAGCGCGCTGCCGCCAGTTGAGACCGTTGAGTGCAGCCACCTTTTGTGTCAGCCGTCGTACCCTGTTTGCCCCCTGTTTTCCGCCTGTTCTGAGGCGGAGTTGGGCTTTTCGGCGTCGTCCGACTTTCGGGCTCATTGCGTTCCTCGCTGCATTCCTGTTTTCAACCTGTTACCAGGTTGATGGTCTCGAATCTTCGCTTCCGACTTTTTCTATTTTCCGCAGCACTGTTGGCCGCTGTTTTCTTCGCTGTTCTCACCGTGAGAGTAAAATCCGACTTTTTGATTTTAGTTGTCGCGCCGCGATAGCCGTTTTTATGCCGGTTCTGCGGCAATGGTTGACTCGTTTTTGCGTCAGACCGTTTGTTGCCCTTCGCTCCTGTTTTCGCTCCTGATAGCAGGAGCCAGCCTCACTCACCTATTCCACTGATACTCCACTGTTCTCAGTGGAACGACTGACTCGCGCAAGTCGCATCACCAGACGCACAGAGAGCCGTCCGACCTGGTGCGCGCCGGCAAGCGCGAGCTCCCAAAGCAGTTTGCCGGCGACGTAGCCGATCGCGACGTCGAGAATGAGGGCCGCGTTAGTCACCGAACTTAAGGTGCCCGCTTTTCACGCCGCGCTTCACGCCTGCAATCAATTCGTCTTGCGACATTTTTGCGTCGCCGTGATTGTGGATCTCGATTCGAATGTGGTTGTGCATCGTCTTATAGGTCGAGCCGCCAGACGAATTCGACCTGGAGGAGTTATCGGTAGAGGAGCTCGAGGGACTACCGTGAAGTGCTGCCATCGAACCCCGGATGTCACTCAAGCCACCGGAAGCGATCAGGCCTTGTAATCCGACACTGATATGTGGCGGTAAAATCATTTCCTTGGCGTGAGCCTGTACCAGACTGTCCTTGTCCAAAACTGCGCCATGCAAAGCGAATACCGCAGCTTGTGGAGCAAAGGCCAAGATGATGGCTTCCGCAGCCACAGCTGCTGCCGCCATCGCTCCTGGACCACCTGGAGCTGCTGCTGCCGCCGCGCCCGCGGCTCCAACGGCCGCTAGGCTGATAACTTCCCCGACATCTGTGGCAGCAGTTTTTGCGCCCTCAACCGTCCTGGCAGCAACTTCTCCTGCAACCCGAACAGTTACAGCTCCAAGGTAGGCTGTTGTATAGGCCGCATCGCTTGCAGCCATCGCGGTATTGGCCGTTACGTGCCTGGCAACTTGTGCAGTTTGGGCTGCGGTATCACCTGCGGTTTGCGCGGTGCGCGATACGGTCTGTTGGGTCAATTCTTGAAGGTGGAAAAGGTTACTTACCACCCGCATCGCCGTGTGCTGCAGCGTCCACTGCACAAGCCACTTTGTGAGCATCTGCGCAAAATCGACAACCATGCCGGTCCAGACTTGCGCGAGTGCCTGGCCGAACGTTTTCTGTCCGCGGATCATTTCACCAACGGCATTTGCAAAACCGTCCGAAATCTGGCGATCAAACTTTTGCCACTGAGCGAAGCGAGTAAGCAGGGCTTTCGACTCATCCTCAGCCATCTGCTTGCTGTACCTGTCAGTGATCGCCTGAAGTTCTTTTTCCGCCTGCTCGTATTGAGTAGTGCCTTGGGCGTAGAGCGCGCGTTTTTTCTCAATCGCTTCACGTTCTAGGTTGTATTCCTGCGAAGTTATAGCCTGCAGCTGGCTCACTCGCTCCCGGCCGCTGATCAGTCCCAAGGTGGCGCGTGTTTGAATTCCCAGGCGCGCAATTTCTAGCAAGCTCTGTTGATGCGCCTTTTCCGCTTCGGCCTCGATCGCGCGCACCTGGTCAGCTCGGTTTTCTGCCTCGCGGTCAATCGCATCGAGCTTTGTGATGCGTTCGCGCTCGAGGTTCTCGAGATCGGAATTCAGCTTAATAATGAGTGCTTTGTTCTTTTCGGGGTATTCGTTCGCGGCACTGATCTGTTCTTGCACAACGGAACGCTGCTCGTCGATGCGCTGATTGGCCGCTGCTTTTTCTATTGCCGTCAATTCGGAGACGAGAATCTTGCCGTCTTCAAATCTGCGCCTGGAGGTTTCTTCGATGACGTTGATTTCTGCATCCGCAGTCGTCTTTGCCGCTTGGACCGTCGCCAGATTTACGGCGTTCAGTTGCTGCAATTTCTCCACGTCAAAACGCTGACCAATCGCGGCGAGCTCGGAGCGCGTCCGTAGTTCCACGGCCGCGAGCTGCTCATTGATGCCGGCGACGTCTTTGCCGGTATCTTTCCCCGTCGCCTGGTGCTCGGCCGCAAGAATTGCTTTCCTCTGCGCAGCGGCCGCCCGTTCGTTTTCAAGACGCGCCTGGATTGCGGCGCGTTCTCCTGTAACCTCATCCTCCAACGTAATTTTCTCAGCCGCGTACATGCGTCGCAGGCCTTGCTCGTAGAAAGTGATGTATTCGTTTTGAAGGTTTTTATTTGCGTCGACATTCGCACGCTGGACAGCGCGAGCTTCTTCACCCTGGCGTGCCGATTCTTCGGCGCCGCGCTCGCCAGTTGTTACTTTTCCCTCGCGCTGCTTAGCGTCAAGTTCGTTCCAGGTTTCTTTCATCCGATTTAGGGTGGCTTCGGCCTTGCCGAGTTCTTCTTTGAGGTTGTAGGTTTCGATCCCGTGAACTGTGATCTTTACCTCCTCTCCCTCTTTGAACAGGCGCCACTTCATAAGGCTCGAAAGACGTTCGACCTCTTTTTCTTGCGCCTCTATACTTCGCCTGGCGCGGTCAGTGGCCGCGGCTCGTTCTAAGTCTGCATTCGCTGCGTTCCGGGCCTCGGCAGCGTACTTTGCAGCGCCCTCCTTCCCGATAACGCTGATCGCCAATTGCTTTTCCTTAAGTTCCAAGCTGGACAGGATCATTCTTGAGTTGTATTCCAGCGCGGATTCATAGGCTTTACGCTGCACCTCGCCAAAGCCGCCCATCTCGCGCGACATATCAGCGATCTTGCTCACCACGCGATCAATCGCCTCCGCGAGAAAAAGTACCAGCGTTGGAGCGAATAGAGCGTTCATCAATCCTTGGACTGCGGGAATTTGACCGCCGAGCCGTCCAAGCGCACCAGGGATCTTCACGCCCAGCGAATCGCCAAGTAGATCAGCCTTTTCCCGCGTCTCAGTCGTTTCCATGCGCATCGCGCGCATTTCTGTGCGAGCTGCAGTCATTCGCGCGCGCGCCTGGTCGAGCTGCGCGTTGAGCTGGTCTAACTTAGCCGCGTCGTTGGTGCCGAGAATTTCCTGACGGAGAGCGCCGACTTCACTCGTTGCTTCGATCACGCGGCGCTTGATTTGTTCGAACGCGAATACGCCGCCGGCTTCCACTTTGATGAATTCCTTGGGAAGGCCGGCCATCGTCGCTTCGACGCCCTGATTAGCGGCCATGCTGCTAGATGAAAACGAAGCAATATCCGCCTTCATTTTCTGCGTGGACGAAGATACTGAGGCCGCCGCTTCCGTCATGGCGGACTTCAGCGGGCCGATATCCACCCGCGTCATCAGCTCGAGAACTGTGTCAGCCATTGCAGCCTCCTATTTTCCTTGCGTGCCTTTGCTGACCGCTTCCCGAATTTGTTCTTGAATCCGATCGCGGAATTCAGAAAACGAGCTGCGCATGAAGCTGCGCTCTGGAAGATCGAATGCCTCTGTACATCGAGAAATCCAATGCGTCCTTCCAGTGATTGTTCTTGAAGGCGCAATGGGGCCATGGTTGCCTTGTGATTGGCGATCTCTGTGTCAATCGACTGCTTCACATCCGCCAGTTGATTTACTAGAACAGCCATTTGTTCCCTGGCTTGTGCTTGAACCACTTGCTTTCCCACGTAGTTTCTCCTCTCAATTTATTGTGTGACGAAAAACAGCCTAGCGAACGAACGCCGGTACCAGCGGCCGCCGGCGCGCGTCCAGAATCGCGCTCTTCATGTCGGGGGTTTCGAACGCGAGGAGCGATTTCTCCGCTGCGGCGCCCTCGTGATTCGCTAGCTCTTCGTCGATCGCTTTCGCTAGCTGTGCGTCACGAGCGATGCTCTCGAACCGCGCCGCGAGGCCCTTGATCGCGGAAGATTTGAAGGCAATGAATTTCTCAGCGCCGCCCTCCGGATGTTCCGCGAGCTCCTTGTCGATCGCCGCCATGTGTGTCTTGCAGTGATCGATCATCGCCTTGCAGCTATCGCGCGCTTCCTGCAGATCTTTACGCCGTTTGCTGTCCATATTTGCCATTGCCGTTTCTCCTCAGTTTCAGATTTTTTAGTGCGAACCATTTCCGTTCTGTTCTGGCGGTAGCTTCGCCATGATGTGCGTCAGCAGTCCAGGTCCGAAGGCCGGACCGTCTTTCCAGCCCGGAACGCGCGGGTCGCGAACTGTATTTATGATCGCGCCATGCATCGCCTCGAGCTTTTTGTGTGCTTGTTCGACCGCCCGCAGCCGCAAGCCTTTTTCGGAATCATTAAGGGGCTGAAGATCGATCTCCGAATGCACAAAAACCGCTTCCTCGTACAGCGCGCGGCACGCGGCGCGGTACGTTACGATCCGTGCGCTGACCAGGTCCTCGAGCTTTCGCTGAAATCCATCGAATCGCCGTCTTGCGTCTTCGGCCACGTCGGCTTCTCTCAGCTGGGTAAATTCACGTCTTAGCGGCGCGATTTTGTCATCGAATTGACGGATGCGCGTTTCGGCGCCTTCTTTTTTGTAGAGAAGATATTTTTTCTCGGTTTCGAGTTTCGCAATCGCCGGCGCTGCGTTATGGTCCCCTTCGAAATAGAGCGGTTTGAGCCGTTGGATCTCATGCTCGATCGCGAGCAGGCGCTCCGCGAGTTTCTGTTGCTGGCTTTCGATCGTGCTGCGTTGACTCACCAGGCTGCGAATTTCGGTTTCAACGCTGGCGCTATTTCGCTGGGCTACTGCTTGAGCTGTCATCCGTTCCCCCTTTGAACTATCCGTTTGCACACGTCTGCAAAATTGACTCCGCCGCCGGCGGCACAGACGTGCCGCGGCTTTCCCGACAACGAGGAGCCCTGTGGAAGTGGCAGGGCCAAGGAGGCTGCAAGGGAAAGGAGGATCAGGCGGCGGAGCTGCCGAAGGAACGCACCGGTGACGAAGGCCGGGCGTCGGCAAACTTGTTGGAGAAAACTTGGGCGCAACTTGGGCGCAAAACTATGCCCAGGTAGGCCATTTTCGGAATGGTCAGATGGTGTAAGGGCAGCCGATTCAGCAGTATTCTTGCATGTAACTAGAAAGCGGACGTGGGTTCGATTCCCATCGCCCGCTCCAGAAGTCTCGATGATTCAATTACCCTTACGCGGCTAAGTTACTGAAATTCCCCACAAGAATGGCCGGTTTTGGACGCCAGTTGGCCGCTGGAAGATCCAATTGGACGCTGCTTTCCCTTGTTTCCTGAATGGCCGAAGCAGCAACCTCGTTCGCTCTCGGAAGGCAGTCGGCACTCGCAGAAGCGCACGGCCTTTACCGGATGATTCAGCCGGAATGCAGTGTTGAGGAGCTTCGCGAACTGATCGCGGTGCCACCACACGTAGTAGGAGCAGAAACGAATGAAACTCTCCGCTAAGCAGCAAGCAGATATCCGCGAACGGTACGGAATCTGTATCAACGAGGCTTGTGACAAATGCGGGCAGATTCTCGGCCCGATACAATTCTCTCGGCGAGGCGAGAGTGGTGCGTGGTGCTCGCGGGAATGTCGTGACGGAGTGGAGGCGCACGCGCCTGGAACCTGCAAGGGATGTGGGGCGAGATTGCCGGAAGGGAAGCGGCGTGGGGCATCCTATTGCGACGACGCGTGTAAACAGAACGCACACAGGTCTAGGACTTCCCAATTATCCGTAACAAAAGCGTCGATTTACGCGGGTTTTTGCATGGGTTTTCAAGCCACCGCTATCCCCATAGCCAAAGCCTGATTTTAGGGCTTATCCGTGACAGGGAAAGCCTCTAATTGATAATCGCCAAACAGCAACGAAAACGGAATTCCACGAGGTAAGAGGGCTCGAGATCGTTGGTAGTGGGTCAGTTTCCAAAAGCAGAGGACATTTCGACTAGCTTTGTGGAGCGCCAGAACCTTACAGTACGCATGCACCTCCGTCGTTTTACGCGCCTGACGAACGCCTTTTCAAAGAAACTGGACAATATGAAAGCGGCCTTGTCTTTACACTTCGCTTGGTATAACTTCTGCCGTGTTCACTCATCTCTGCGCGTGACCCCTGCTATGGCGGCTGGAATCTCGGAAGAAGTGTGGAATCTCAGTAGCTTAATTATTTAGACGGAGAAGTAAACCATAACAAAGTCGCCACATAGACGGCACCCGCCAACAAAAGAGGCCACAATTCCCACAACAAAGAGGCGATTTGTTGACCCGCTTTTGACGGGTATGGCGGTTGTCGGTTTTCTTGTTTCCTTGATGACGGTCTATCCAAGAATGACCATAACCATTTCCGGCCCATCTGATGACCGTCAGCCACTTTCTTCATCATTTTTGATCTCCAATGATGGATATCTCCCAGCATATTCCGTTACCGCTACCTGTCTTGTTGAACAATTGAAAATCGGCGAAACAATGATTCAGGGAGAAGGCGGCCAACTTCGTGCCATTTCAGGACCGCCCATGCCACCAGCATTGACCCTCTTTCCTGGCGCAAAGGAATCTGTCCCATTTAGTAATTGCTTCATCACCGAGCCAAGCACTTTGCTAAAAGTGGCCCATGTCGGGTTACGAGCAGACTATCGGCCTTGGACGTACTTTCCGAAACGTTCCATCACCCAAGAATTCTATGCAAATGAAATCGGACTGAATCACTATGTCTGGTATAGCTACCCATTTGTCTCCATGAAAGCCAGTGAGCAGGACAAATATGGGTCGATTGTTGTTATCGATGCGACGAAGGACAAAATAATCCTTGCTGCCGATAGCAGGGTCCTGCACGGCGACATGCTCGGCAACAAACAAGCCAGTGATGATGAATGTAAAATCACCGCGTTGAAGGGTGACGTTGTACTCGGCGTTGCTGGACGCAAAGGGCATCAGAGTGCGGGACACCCAGAGTTTACGTGGGATTCCTTTGCTATTGCATATGATGTGGCGAATGGGATTAGCTCCTCTCCCGATAGGATTCGCGATATTGCTGCCGAATGGGGAAAGCGAGTCGCAGCATTGCACAATCGGGATGCCGCCAGAGGCGTGATCGGCCCCATGGGCGCCGGCAAAGAGGGGATAGAAAATGCTATTTTCGCAGGGTTTCAGGCTGGAAAGACGACTGCCTTTACTGTCGATATTTTGCTCAGCCCGACGGGGAGTGGGCCTTATTTTGAAAACGTGAAGGGATTGGACTTGCAGGATGGATTTGTTCTCGGTATAGGAGTGCTCGATACGTGTTTTGAATGGAGACAAACCGAGCGTGGGAAAGTATGGTTCAACGAATTCATGTCTGAACATCCCAAAGACAATTGGGATTCTATGGCAGTTCCTCTCTTGGAACGAATCATCGAACTGACGATAAGATACTCTGTCCACAGGGACGAAGTGGGCGAACCCATCGACATAATCGAGATAACGCCAACTGGCACGCACTGGATAAAAAAGAAGGCCAATTGTGGCAATTGAACAGATTACGGATTTACTCATTGTGAATTCGTGCAAACTGACCCACTACCAGATCGTTGCCCTACGGCTGGTGTCTCGGAAGACACCGGAGTCCCTTGAAGCGGCTCCAATGCGATAGCCTTCAGCTAAGAGGACGACAATGAAACCCTTCACTTTCATCCTGCTCTCAATACTCTCCCTGGCTGTTTCCACCCTGGCCCAACAAACTCAATCGTCCACTACGCAGGCACATTCCAAGAGTTCGCCGAGCGCGAGCGCCTGTAAGACTCTAGCAACGACTGCGGCGCTAGTTGACGGCGCATTTGATGGGAAGACGAACGAGCCCCGAATGCTGGCGCCGATGCTTAGCGATCCTGATGATCCGATCTGGAATATCCTCATCGAGTGTTCTGAGGCGACGAAAAAGCCATTTCAAAGTGCGGAGGCTCTCCGAGTTGCGGCGATGTGGGAACGATTGCGCGCAGACATGTTTCGAAAGATGTACTTGGAACGAATGGCTGCGGTGAATACGTCTCCAGCGCTTTCGCCTTCTCCGTCTGCCGCTCAAGCGGTAGATGACGGAATCGATTTCAAACCGAATAGCGCACCTAATAGCCTGCCTGTTGACTTCGATGGATTCGATAAGGTGTTCCGCAACGAGGCGCCAAAACAGAACAAACAGCAGGACGAAATTCTGACCGAGGCCCTGAGAGACAGCTCTATCCTGATTTTGAACACTGATGACCATCCCATCTCAGTGGATGCGTTCACAAGAGTTGCAGCACATAACCGCGCCCTGTGCGATCAGGTCATTACCGTTACGAGATTGGGACCAGGTGGCTTGTCGCTGGAGTACGGTTCTCCTGCAGGCCGAAAGTGGCTAGCGAAGAAATATCCGCGCGCTTGCCTGCTAGAAGATACCGCCCATTTCGCGCCCGGCGTTCCGCGTTACCTGCTCGTATATGCGGTGTCCCGGGGTGCTTTCGCAGGGTTTCAGCCGGTTCAGCAAACCACTCATTCGGTTGTTTCCGGAACGGGTACAGCGACCAATGCGTCCGGTGGAATGTGGAACTTCAGCTATCACGGGACCATGGACACAAGCGAGGCGGTTGTAGCTCCCTACACGATCACATCGCAGAGCGTCTTCCTATACGCGTATGACGAGAATGGCAGAGTTGTTTCTCAGCATTCCACAACTTCATCGACACAAACCGGAGGAGACGCAGCTTACGCGGCTGGCTACAACACCGGAAATCTGATCGCGCAGTTATTGAATAACCCGCAGCGTCTTGCTACAAGGGTTCTTAAGGACGTGCAGAATGACTTAGTGAGATCGACCAAGAAGTGATAGCTCGACGTCCAACAATCATCACTCTGTGGAAAGGCTGAGCGCCAGTTCTGGAAAGACCGTAACTCCTGAGGAATCAGTCCGCGGCTGTCGCGCCGAAAACAGGGATTCTCGAAAGGCTTTCGCTATTGGGCTTTTTGGAAAGCTCCTGGTAGGAGCGGTAGGCCGTCCCCACTCCAACGCCAAGCTGCTTCGCAATCTGCGGCCAAGAGCGGCCGGCTTCGCGTAGAGCAGCAATCTTTGAGGCGTCCGGACCGACGCGCGGACGTCCGAGGCGTTTTCCCTTGGCTCTCGCGTTTCGCAGTCCCGCTTTTACGCGCTCCACGATCAGCGACCGTTCCAACTCCGCGACCGCGCCGAGAACCGTGAATACCATCTTGCCGGCCGGCGTCGCCGTGTCGATCGCCTCGCTGAGAGAAACGAAGTGGATGCCCAGGGCGCCAAAGGTTTCAAGGACACGCAGCAAATGAGAGACGGATCGCGCCATGCGATCAAATTTCCATACGGCTACAACGTCAAAACGCCGGCGGTGCGCATCTGCCATCAAACGATCGAGCTCCGGACGCTTCTCCTTCGTTCCAGAGATCCCGACGTCCACGTACTCACCCGCGACGGTCCAGCCGCGGCGCTCGGCATATTCCTTCAACTCGCGAGTCTGCATCGTTGGATCTTGCCCATTGTTCGCCGTGCTGACGCGTGCGTAAATTGCGACTTTCATTCGTCATCTCCTAACTTTCTCAACTACTTTTGCCGTGGAAGTACAAACGCAGATGTTTTGTTGATGCTCACTCCGTGTGAGAAATGGCGCGCGAATTGGTCCTCCCGTGATGCGACCATCAGGAGGAATCACAACATAGCTGAGCCTCTGAGCCGCCCTATTTGCCCCTTGCCATGTTTTATAAACCTTGGGCAGTACGCGGACAGTGCTCTTGCCCTGGACATGATCCACATACGTCTGTTCAACCTGGTAGGTCATCACTGTCGCCTCCATCGTTCCTCAATTCGTCCACCGTTCGGGCGTTGCTTCCTTCGCGCCTCGTTCTTCTACCGCGGGCATGTGTTCCCATTAACTGGCGTGCGGCCTCGCTGCAATGTGGTTGTGGTGCGTATAAACCATTCCTTCGGATTCTGGCCGCAGGGAGCGCGGTGGCGTTCTGTGACGGGCTCGAAGATCGCCCAGCACCGTCCGCATTCAAAAAACCTGCGCCACTTCCGGTTAGGCCCGCGCTCGCGTAGCGGCCCGCCGCACCGGGGGCAATTGGCGGGCGAAAAAGCCCAAGCGACTATCATTTCTCACCGTCGAAAAGCCGCTGCCGGACACGCTCTTCCTTTAGCGCCGCCGAGACAGTCTCGGAATGCCGACTCCCAATCGCCACACTGCGGACATACGCACGCGTCAGCCCCAGCTTGGCAGCCACACGTTCGTACAACGCCTGCTCGGCCTGGTTGCTGCGTTCATACCAAGTCTGGTGAACGCCGTCTCGGGGTGCATTCGCGGGCAGAAGTCTCTGCTCCGATGTAGCGCCTTTCGCTGCTTGCGCTGACTGGTAATTAATTCCTTCCGCTATGATCTGCGCCCACCGGCGAAACCATTTGGCATTACACGTGACGCACATTCCGTGGCCGCCATGCATCCTGTCTCGCGTCTCGCAAATGATGCACCCGTAACGTTCGAACGAAACGGAGAACTTTTGCTGTTCCGGTACTCGCTGCAGGCGCTTCAATTCGTACGCGACCTGGCGACTCCGAAAGAACGGCTCGAATACGAAGGCATCGCGAGCGGCCATGGCCTCGGCGACTCTCGTATCAATCATGCGCTCAAGTTCAGCCTTATCTTCCCCGCTACGCGCTCTAACTATCTCTGCGGGTGACGGAAGTACTTCGATTTCGGATTCATTTTTTCTCATCGCGTTCCTCCTGCCAGTTTGGATGGGCTTTCTCGACTTGTTTCCGCAAATGGGTCATGTCGCAGTGGGTGTAAATCGCAGTAGTCGAAATGTCCGCGTGTCCGAGCAGTTCCTGAATCGCCCGCAGATCCGCTTCGCCTTCCAGTAGGTGTGTGGCGTAGGAATGCCGGAGCATGTAAGGAAAAATGTTGCCGAGTCCGGCTTTTAAGCCCAAATCTTTGACAATGCGGCCGATTGCACGGGTATTAAGCGGCGCATTGAGGTCTACGGTATGCGCCAGTTCGCGAGGAGAGTCATTGCGGACTTGTGCGATGAGTTCTTGTGCCTTCGCGCGGGCTTCGTCGTACGTTGTGATTTCCTCGCTCGGTTTCAAAGGGCTGCGTTTCGAGCCATCCAGCCGGTGATAGACGGCATCCTGCAACCGTTGCTGCGCCTCGCGACTCATCTCTGCATCCGGAGAAACGGTCGCAAAGATTTCGGGCCATGTACGACCAGCCCTCCGCAGAGCGGCGGCTTGCGTGATTTCTGCGTTGGGCTTTGGGCCGGTTCTCCTCCGTTGGCTGGTCATTCCCAAGGTTTTGCCGCGAAGTACGCGCTTAATCGTGCCGTCCGGCAAAGTTCGATTTTCGCGCCAGAAGGCCACCCAATTGCGCCCGTTTTGAAGTTGAACGCCGCCTTGTTGGGCTGGTAAGTAGCGACGGAACAAGAAGCCAGTTTTGCCAATGTGCGGGAAAGCCTGCAGATAGGCTTGCAGTGACTTAATTGCGTTGCGGCCGAGGGGGAGCATGCGTTCCTTCTGGCCTTTCCCTAAGACTTTTATGATCCGCTCGTCCCACTTAATATCTTCGAGCCGGGCGCCAACGATCTCACACGGACGGCAACCCGTACCCCACATGAACTCGATCAGCGCGCGGTCCCGCGGATTGTCCGTGGCCGCGAGGAGTTGCTGCGCTTTTTCGACGGAAAGCCATTGCGGAAGACGCTTTTTCGCGCGCCCGTTCGGAATGTGTCGAGTCGGCGAATCTTTGCCTCCGTGGAAGTCGCGAAGGAAGTTAAAGAAGCTGCTCAGGGCGTATTTGCGGGCTGCCTTCGTCGAGCCGCTACATCCCTGGGCATCTAGCCAGTGAAGCCACTCACGGACCTCGCGATGAGACACTTCGTTAACTTCCAGCCCACACATGAAATCGAGAAAATCCTTTACCGCGAAACGATAGGCTGTGATTGTGTGTTCCGAGCGGCCGTCAGCGCGCAGGACGTCAACAAATTCATCCAATCGAGCGGTATTTTCCTCTTCGCGGTGAAGGTGACGAACTTCCCGAAGTTTTCCATAAGCCATTTCAGTCTCTCCTTTTCTGTTTCTGCCGGCCTGGGGCAGTTTGAAGATCGCCGAGCTTGTAAAGCGTTTCGAGTTCCTCTACCTCGCGACGTTCGCGACGCGCCTTCACCACTGCATCGCATTCGATATAGCCCTGCTTGAGGCGTCCTATTTCCGCGTCAGGACCGCGCCCACGACTGTGCGCCCACACGGCCCACATTAACGAACACTCGACCATGTTGTGGAGATTGCGCGGAGCAGCGCCGGAATCTCTTTGGGCGTCGCACCCCATTTCCTTCACTGCGTCGAGAAGGTCAATCGGGAGTTTTAATTTAATCGAGCGCGTTTTTGTTTTGCCGAGTCTTGCAGGATTGGTGCAATGCATTTTGGGGCTCTCCTTTAGGAGCTTAGCCGGCTCACGATTGCTGTTGTGGATTCTGAATCGGAGTTTGGGTTAGGCTCCATGTCGCCGGCAATACTCCTCGATTTGTGTCGTGGACAATGACCGCCGCCTTCATGGACCTGTGTCACGTGATTGAGTTTGGTCGTCTTCCACAAGCAACGCGGCGCCGGACAAAAGCGCTCCGGGTGCTTCTGTTTATCGATGGCGACTTTCGCTTGAATGTTCATCGTGTTTCTCCAGGCGCTTCCTTCCTCATCGGTGCGGCAACAGAGGCGCACGAATGCCGCAGACACGCGAGCAGGCAGGGACAAACCTGCCCGCGCGTTTCGGAGTCAGTTAACGTCGATAGCGACGGGCGGCGCGAACCTCCACGATTTCGCCGTCGCGGTGTACGGGACTCGCAGTTGAATCGACGGCAAGGTTTTGCAGCGCAGTAGCACAATGCCCTTGCGCTGACGGTCCTTGATGTCGATCGCGCTTTCCTCCTTGACGATGGTCCAGCCGGACTTGAGTGCCTCCTGAAACGACGAAGGCAAAGCCGCACGATCGGATGCTTGCTTTTGGTCTGGCCTTGTCTGTGGAAATGCTGACGGCAAGGCCACTGCATTGAGTGCTCGCATGATTTTCCTCCAAGGCGTCCCGCGTTCCTCATCGGCGGCGCGGCAGGACGCACAAGTGCGCCGGACACGCGAGGCGGGCGTAAATAACAACCCAAACTCGCGTGTTTCGGAGCTACTCGACGTTCAGCCCAACGATGCGCGATGGCTCTGTGGAAGCCAGCACTTCTTCGCAGTAGGTCAGTCCTTTGCCTTCGCCAAAAACGGTATTGGCCAGATCCGCGGCAACGGATTTCCACGCGACTGTGCGACGGAAGGACTCCTTCAGTTCGGCGAAGTGATCGCCGCGCTCGACTGATACACCGGCCTCAAGCCGCGCCTTTAATTCCGCTTCTTTGGCCTCGACTTGCGTCTCGAGCTGCTTCAGCCGAGCGCACAAGCTCAGGTAGAGCACCAACTCGGTTTGAGTTATTTGTTGCGGAGACTGATTGGGAATGGAAACAACGACTGCGGATTTTTGCTGCTGAACGGAATGAATTACACTCTGCGTAGCCACGTGACACCTCCATTGTGTCATTCGGTTAGGGCTTGTCGGCTGCGTCTAACAGTCGGCAGGCCCGTTTTGTTTCTAAGACTTCTTACCCCTCTTTGGATCAGGACCACGTTTGAGTGTGCCCTTCAGCTTACGAGCTTTCTCAACGTCTCCTGCGGTCCAAAGCCTCACTGCTACGCCGTTGCGGAGCTTCGTTTTTGGAGCCGCGATCTTCCCCTCTTTAATCCAGTACTGAAGGGTTGCGCGCGGGACGCCAACTTCATCCGCTACCGCAACGGTGCTGAGTAGTTTTGAACTCATCAGGCGCGAAAGTACCATTTCCACTTGACATCTGTCAAGAACTATTTTACTCTTCCTCACGTAGCGGCCAATCGGCGAGGTGAACACGGTGAGCAAGAACGACGAGAAGCCCGAAGGAATGAATCCTTTCGGGCATTATCGGGCAAAAGCGAATCTGAAACGCCGAGGTGAGGAGATTGTGCAGAACAGGGTAAGCAACAATACCGTGAGTGATCTTCAGTACGACTACGCGCCTCTAGTTGAAGCATTGCGGCAAGTTGATCAGTACGTCCAGCTTAAGCGTCAAAGGAATGTAAATCCTTCGGTTGACCAGCTAAAAAACGATTTTGCAGATGTGCCCATTCTCGTGGGTGATGAGCAACATCCCGGCTACGCGAGCGACTCTGATTTGCAAGAGTTCGTGGACGCAAGGCCAACGATCTTCAGCTTTGCCCGAGATCTTATGGCGCGAAGGTGGAAACTAACCCGTGCATCGATCGACACCAATCTGAAACCGCATCGGAATAAGAGCAAAAAGTCCTAGTTTTTCGAATCCCCACACAATCCCCACACAATCCCCACACAGTCCCGATTGTAACAGGCTCTTACGCGCATGATACTGCAGGTGCGCCGATGATCAGGGCGAGTTCAAAACTGCTCTTGCGTTCCATTCTTCGAGGATATTCGTGTGCGCAAACCTATCGTAGCAATCGCGGTCGATTACGCCGACGCTGCAACTCTCAAAGAGCAAGGCTTGTCCTGGGCTGAAGTATTCGATCGATTCAAAGGATCCGCCGAAATATCACTCACGCATCTCCAAGCCGACGCCCTTTGTACAGGGAATTTCGCCGAATGGGCCGGCCGTAGAGATGGTTTCTTGCGTGTTGTCATCAAGGCTCGGTTCGAGGCGTTCGCAAAGATGCGCGATCTATCAGCTTCGGCCGGTGAGTACGTCGAAAAGCATCGTAAAGATGGCTGGGTAGGTCCGTTCTTGCGTGACCAATTTCGGAAACCGGAACGTAGTAACGGTTAGGAGGATGAAAAATGTCAGAACTTTTTATGACTCGCGAGGAGACCGCGAAAGTGCTCCGCTTGAGTTTGCGGACGGTGGACACCCTGATCGGTCAAGGCGAGATCGCAATTCGGCGAATCGGACGGCGCGTGCTGATTCCGACCGAAGAGGTCAAAAGATTTGCCGAGCCCAAGCTTCCTCGCCCCCGAACTTTCAGCGATGAAGCCACCCACGCGGTGGCATGAGGAGACAGATGGATCAAACCTTGGAAAAACGTGTAGCCCTAATCGAACGTGCACTGACACGGCTTCACCCGAACTGGGAAAGGGAGCTTGTCGCAAGTGATGAGCGCTGTGACGAGTTGCGCCTGCAGTTAAGATCGTTGGGTAAGCGCCTCTCCGGCCCACAGATCAACCAACTTAATTCGGTATTTCCAGATATTCCCAATTGGCAGAGATCGCAGATTACCGAAGAGCATCAGCGATCATGAACGAAAATTCACCGCAAGCTATCTGTTGCGAGAGTGGACTATGACAGGCGTCTTTCTAACGACCTTCCAGATTTGCATGCCGTCAGAAGGCGGCGCGGGCAGCGTGTGGAAGTATCGCCAACCTGGGCACGTTGTCCTTGTGGTGGCGGATAAGCCGGAAGAGCTAGCCAAAATTATTGCGCACAACATTGATCTGCAGCCCGCAGAGCTCGTGGAAATCACGCAGCAGAGACGGCTCGAAGCGGGGCGGGAATTTTTTCAGGCGAAGCCATGAGCAAGTTCGTCGACGCGATCACACAAGCTCAAGCACTCGCAGCCAAGAAGCGAGAACGAGAGCTTTCGGAGCACCTTCGAGTACACGGGATTCCGGAGCGGCACGATCTTGGAGCGATGCTCGCCGTGCGCGAGATGTTTCACGGTGTCAGCGGTGCAGCGTTCGACCACATCACCAAAGCAGTGAGATCAAATAGGGAGAGTTAAGCATGCCAGCAATGTTCAGCGTTCAATTCGTGATTAAGAAGCCAGCGACGGGCGCAGGCCCAGCAGATCAATATCGCCAACCCCAGCGGAGCATCATAGTGTTTGCCGCGAGCATGCATCCTCGTGATTTGCTCGTTCCATTGGCGAACAACTTCACGCTGGCGAGTGGCGAGCAGTTCGAAATTCTGAGCGCCCAGCAGGTCGTCGGCGGTACCGAGGGCTCAGCAATTCTGCAGTAAGTCAGGGCGAATGATGGAGCGTTAATTTCGGTCTTGGTAAGACAGAGCAGTCGGCGTCCTGCCAAGCAGTTAGTCTGCAGTGAAATTCCTTAGAGGGAAAACAAATGCATGAAAAAACTTAGCGTATTGGTGTGTTTGCTAGCTGTACTCGTTCCGACCCTCGCGCGCGCGCAAGTTGTGCATCCAGTCGTGGGGCCGGCGCCTTCTTCTGGTGGTGGCACTGGCGCAAATAGCACCTCGCAGACCTTCGGCGGCAGCCCGAGTAGCACGTATACGTTCTCAGTGGTGGGTGGCACAACCTACGCGACGAACAATAAAACTGGAGTGGTGGATTTTTCCGGCTCTGACATGCGAGTGGTGTGGGATGCTGTTGTTGCAGCCATTCCTACTGGCGGACATTTCTTTTGGAAGAATGGCACCTATGAATGCAACTCGTTGGACCAGGAGTCGACTGGCGGCCTCTCGAACTTCTATTGCATCGGTATCCCTGGTGGAGGTCCAAGCCAGTATGCACAATGGATTCTTGAAGGGGAGACGGCTCCTCCTCCTATCGACCAGTTCGATTCAACTCCTGCTCAAACCAGTGGTGTCACATTTCATTTAAGCACTACGGCTGTTTCTTCCGTTGCTGCCAACTCTAAAATTATGATTGTCTGGGCGCGGCCAGATACGGTCAATGGCGTTGGCCCCCAAGTGTTTTTGAAAAACCTCGGTGTGCGTGTCCCTACAAACCAACGCGGCTGTGAATCTCTTGTCGATACAACGCAAGCCTTGAGTACGGATTACGAAAACATCGCTGGAGACACTGACGTAGCAGAGTCCTCCTTGGCCTTTCCTGTGCAGGCTTCTTGCGTGGCTTGGGGCAAGACCGACTCGGGCGGATTGATGGGGCTTTCAACGACAGGTAGCATTAAACAAGCTAACTGGATGCGGCGAGCTTCGACAATCGGCATGGATGTTGGCCTAGATATCCAGTCGGAGCATACGCTCCTTGAGCACTCCTATGCCGTTCGTGGCAACCACGGCATCGACTATGGTGTGCGCGGCGGCACGATTAGTCACTCTTCCGTATGGATAGCCAGCGGTTGTGGCGAGGTCGCTCGTTGCTTGACGTTTGGCGCAAACATGGCCTTAGGGAGCGCCCTCACAATCTTGTCATTTGATCTAGAAGATGCTTGTCCTTCCGGTGGGAGTTGTTCTACGGCTTTTGTCCCTGTGTATCACGCTTTAGAAACAAATCCAGGGAACACGAACGGCCTGATTAGCTACTCCGACACGCTGCAAACAATAGGTGTCCAGGGTCTCCCCAATCTTTTCGATGGCGGTGGAGGTGCTTCATTCTCCATTTTGCAGGCAACGTCACAACACAACATTGCTAGGACTCCCGCATTAGACAGTTTCTTACGGACTAGCGCTGCTACTCTTGGACCCGGATGGAGCAACATTCCCTATCCTTCGATCACCAGTACGTCATTACAAATCGCATTCAATACTGCGCGACCTATCGGAGCGGGTCTTTCAAGCGGCGCAGCGGTGTTTATCGGTGGGACTTTTAACAACGACCAATTTTCAAAAGTAACTGTTGCTGCAATGAACTCCAATACTAACTCTGTGGCAGAAGTATTCACCAATGCAAACCTGCCAACCGTCTCGCACTATATATATTTTTGCTTCGGCATTGCGGCAGGGGGAGGAAGTGGCATCGCCAAGAGAGTAGCCGGAGTTACCACAACGCTTGTGTCACAAACATCGGCGATTGGATGCAATGCAGGCGATACCATTGAACTTCGCCACATTGGTTCTTCTCTGTTTGCGTATCGGAATGGAGTTTTGGATAACAACTTCGCGCCTAATCCGATAATAGATGCAACCGTTACGGGGGGATTTCCCGGCGTCTTCGTACAACAAAGCGCCGCAGGAGCAGTAGCTCTGCAAAATTTTTCAGGCGGCAGTCCACCGACTATTCACGGAACGGATTCTTTGTTCAGCACGGATGCCTACGCTACGACTTACAATACGGCGACAAATTGCGCGGCTGCTGGATCGAACGTGGCAGCGTCAGCGGTAGCATGTGGCAGCGCGGCTTCGGGAATGTTCAGCATTCCGGTTACTACGCCCACATCGGCAGTTGTGACCACGACGGCTCTCACAGCGAACAGTGAAATCACCGTGAATCAAAGGCTGGACACGACTGCCGGTGCAGGTTCGGCACTCGCAGTTACCTGCAATACGACTCCGAACACGACGGCGCCGAACGTCACCTCACGGACTGCGACAACTTTCACAATCACATTCGCGGCCTTCACTACGAATCCCGGTTGCTATCAGTACAACATAAGGAATTGACGTTAACGCGCTGCAGCGGCGTTCTCCAGTAAGGCAACTCTAAACATTAGAAGAGGCGATTATGGAAACTCAAAACGGCGGCAACGCCGTAGCGTCGATGTCTGTCAGGACGTGGGCGCAGCGACTCTTGTACCGCATCCTAAATCCGTTGGTTGGGATAGGGCTGCTTTGGCTCGCACTGGCGGAAGCCGTTCTCTCACTTTTTTTCGGTCCGAGATTCGCGCTCACTGCAATTGCAACTTCTGTCTGCGCGCTAGCCGTTATTGTGGCACTCGCGGGATTGAGCATTGATTTCCTCGGATCAAAAGTGGCCGATTTGTACGACAGTGATCTCAAGAAAATCCTTATCGGCCAACGCCGTAGTTCAACCGAACCTCCGGCGAATGGCCTAACAAATTAACAAGGCGGTGCTTCATTTGCCAGACTCAGACTCAGCAAACACAACAGATGCCCCTCAACACGTCCGCGCCACAAATGTCTGCGCCCGCAGGCGGTGCGCCGGGCGGGGCGAGCGACGCCGACGCGCAAGGCGGCTTGGACCTTGTAAACCAGAATAATGCCGCAGATGCAGCTAACCCCGGTTCTGTTGGCGTGAAAACTCCGACGACGCTCGGACGCCTCATGCAGGTAGGGAGCATGGGCGCATACGATCCAACCGGTGGCGTGGATTCGAGCAGTAAGCCAACAAAGTTTGGTGCGCTAATGAAGTTCCTCGCACCAATTATGGAAGGCGGCTTGGTTGGACTCGCGGGTGGAAAGGGACACCCGCAGGGTGGCTTTGGCGCCGCGAACGAGCACTTCCAGCAAAAACGCGCACTCACCATGCAGCAAATCATGCTGCAACGGCAACTGCAGGACAGTGCGTACAAGAACTCGCTCGAAGCTGCGCGGACAAATCACCTCCTTCAGCAGCCGAACTTTAACGGACGCGGCGTTGCTCCGATCAAAGGCCGTGATGCGCAGGGCAATCTCGTTTACATGCGCCCGAACCCGCAAACGGGCCAGTACGAGCTGATCACGGGAATTACGCCGGACGAGGCGGACGATTCCAAGCTGCAAATGACGGATCAGGGGCTCGTGAGCGTGGATCCTCGAAACGCCACTGCGCGGCCCGTTATGCTGCCGCGTACCCCTCCGGGTGGCAGCACAGCATCCGGTGATGATTCCTCGGACTCTGACGAGGACAGCATCGCGTCCACGCAGTTCAATTCAGGTTCCCCGCGGTTGCCACTAAAACCGGGAGTGGGTTCGCAATCTCCGGACGGCATAAAAGCCGTAGCGTCACAGCGCGCGATGCCGTTACGGCCACCGAATTACGGCACGCCGAAGCCGACGATTCGCGCAAGCCGAAATTCTGCCGGCGTCGAATCGGACAATCTTTTCGACACCAACCCGAACAGCCCGACGTTTGGAAAACAGATTGGCAGCACTGGCAACACGCGCGCACCTTTGCCAGACCGTACAGGGAACCGCTTCGCTAATCGCGAAGATCAAAAGAACGCCGATCTTGAGGATTCTGAAAAGTACGCGGCCGCAGCGCTGTCCCGCACTGGCAATGATCCTGACAAGGCGATTTCTTATTTGAACGGCCTGAAAATCTCCGACCCGGACGCGGCCGCTAACTTCAATCGGCTCCTGCCTTCTATCCGCAAATCGATTTCAGACCGAACGAAGCAGCGAAAGCCGAAAGCCAAGAATCCGCTAGGACTGAGCGATCAAGACTGGCAATCGCTGGTTGGTGGCTCTCCGCAGCAAAGCGCTTCGGACAACGACGAGTAATTAAACTTCATGCCAAACGATCCAATTCTCGACGCCATACAGGGCGGCGGTACCGCTGTGTCCGATGACGATCCGATCTTGACCGCAATCCAATCGGGCGGCACTCGCAGCGCGAAATCCGCAGCGGCGAAACCCACAACGCCACGAGCCGCGGACACGGATCCCATCATGGCCGCGATTCAAGGCGAGTCTGATGGCCCGGTCACACCTTTTTCGACAATCCCGAATCCCGCAGGCAGTCTCACCGAACGCGCTGCAAGGCTCGGCAAACTCACACTGCCATTGCCCCCCGCACCCACAGACACGACACAAATTCCCCTAAATGTATTTTCCGGCGCACCACAAGGCCCAGGGTTTTCCACGGAAGAAGAAAAACAGGCAAACGGCACAATCGGACCACCGAGCACAAAGGGAACGCCGTACGAATCAATCGCCAATATCGGCGAAGGGATAAAGCGCGTGGTTGGCGCCGGTGCGCCTGAGGGCTCAGAGGTTGCGCGTCTCACTGGGCAACGTGGCACACGGGATGATGTGCGATTACTCGCTCCCGAAGAATTCATGTCTTCGACGCAACAAGCGCAGCACCCAATCCTGACCGGCGCTGGGCAGTTTGCTGGAGGCATGACAAGCCCCGATAACCTGATGTTGCTGGGAATGACCGCAGGCGCCGGTGAACTCGCTGGACCAGGCTTCGCAACGACAAAGAAGCTGCTGGCCGCAGGGTTTACGATCCCGATGTTGATAAGTGCCGCGCGGCAAGCACCAGAGGTTGCAGACGCCTTCCGTCGTGGAGACTCGTACAACGCGAAGAGATTGCTGACTCAGATGGCGTTAACTGCGGGCACGGCAGGACTTGCAGCGCACGGGATGTTTGATGAACCGCCTTCGCCATTTGTTGAAAAGAGCGCGATCAGTAAGCCGCTGGCGATCGATGAAGCTAACGCTCGCAGCGAACGCGCGGCGCCGATCAATGCGCAGGCGCAGGCTGGACTTGGAAATGTTGACCAAGCAGTCGCGAAAACGATTGGTGGAGGAAATGAAAAGCTCGCGCCAGAATCCCCTGCAACACTGCGAGCGCAGACCGACGCCCTCGCGAAGGGCACGAACCCCGTAGTTTACTTCCCAAAGGGCACGGAGACGATCCCGACACCACCGGAGAACGCACAGGTCACCATCGTGCCAGGCGACAAACCGGGCGCGGGAACTTACTACCACGATGACAGCGTGACCCCTGCTGATGTTCGAAAGGCCGTTAAGAATGGAACTGTTGGAGAATTGCTTGGCCATGAGCAGACCAAAGAGGAAGCCGCAAAGGGCCAACCAATCGCCGTTGTGGCTCGTGATGAGAATGGAATCGAGCAGAAGGCTTCTCTCGTGGATGCGGGCAACCCCGATGCGCTGACTCGACAAGCGCAAACCCTGCAAGACCAATTCCCGCAAGGTCGTATCACGGTCGAATCTCCGCAACAAGTCATCGAGCGCCGTGCTGGAGGCTCAGCTACGTATGCAGGACCGGAACGCCGCAGTCTAAGTGAGATTCAAGGCCCGTCTCCAATGCGTGCGGGCTTGGTGAAGCAGCTCACTGACCTCACCAACGATTCGAGCGCCTCCACACAAGAGCGGTCTGATGCCCAAGCCAGGCTCGAAGACATAAAGGCGAATCCGTTCGAGTCCGGAGAAAACCTCGGCGAAGAGATACGCCAAGCGCGCGCGAAATCCTCTGGCCAGCCAATGGGCCTAGGAGCCGCTCAGGCGAACGAAGCGGCACGTAAGGCTGAGAACTCGCAGACGCCATCGGTTGCGCCACAGGTTAGTGCAACAGCCACGACCAAGATTCCGCGTACGCCACCCGGAAAGCTAGAAAAGTTCAAAGGCGACCCCTACGGGCAGAAGGTTGCGCAGTTGTCCGTAAATCGGATGCGCGATCCCATTGAGCGCGAATATGCAATGTCGTACCTCAAGGCGCGCCTGGCGGGGAAGTCTGCACCAACGCGGATCAGCTCAATCGACGCGAACCGAGCGGCTACACTCAAATCTCGCATCGAATCCGAACTGCAGCGTACCGCTCCGAAGGCTCTCACGGAAAAATACTCTCCTGATACCCTTGAAGCGGCGCGCGAAGAATTGCAGCGTGGCTACGACCTCGCATCGAACTTCGAACGCCCAGGCAGATATCAATCTGTCGTCGAGGGTTCGCGTTACGAAGTTGGTGGAACATGGTACGGCCTTGGTTCCAGCCGTCATATCGTGGCCGATCAATTTCCCTGGTATAAAGAGATCGAGCAGGGACCCGACAAGATTGGCGCACTCATTAAGAAGGGCAAGGGCGCGGAATACGAGCGCCTGTTGGATACAGTTGCGTCGAGCGTCGAGCGCGAGAAAGAATCGGCCGCTCCAGTTGTCGCTGAATTCGCGCCGCGCCTTCGCGATCTGTCCAATAAAATTGATGGCAACGACCCGGATCTGTCAGAAAGCCTTGCCCAACTGGCAAATGGTGATGGCCGCGGATTCAAAAATCTAAGAGAATATCTCGACGGGAGAGTTACCGATGCCGAACGCGCAAACTCCTTCTTCACCGCTATTGACGACGCAGCAGCCGAAGCCAGACAGGCCGGCGCTCCGGAAGCTCCTGGGCATCGTAGTGCAATACGGCCAGCAGAAAGTGGACGCTTTGAAGCTCCCGAGTCTCCGCGCGCCGAAGGCTCCCGCGCTTTCAACCAAGCTTCCGAGGCTTCCGAAACTGCCAACACTGCCGAAGGTCTAAGTAGACACCAACCCCGAACGCTCCCAGGCATGGAGAGCGCCGTCTCCGAGCAGAAGAAAGCTGCTGGCCAGTTCCAAGCCAAGAAACTCAGCGACGAAATCAACAAGGCACCAGCGAGTATTGAGGAAGCTGCTGGCCGGATGGAGCGCGAGTCTCCGCTATTCCGGCACACTGCGGCGAACCCGCAGAGCGATATGTTTACGGCGAAAGCGGAGCCTAAGCCTCCCGAGGTTGGCGACACGATTCAGCCCACATCAGGAAAGCTCAGTGGCCAAACCCTCGAAGTCACCAAGGTTGGCGAAACCGGTGTCTATGCGCGCCAGGCTGACGGCCCGATCAAGTTTGTAAGAAACGGAGAATTTGAGAATCATTCGGAAGCGGATCGCTATTCCGGCATACACCCGAAAGAATTGATTGCGGGCTCACGCCTCCTGCAGCGCGTCTGGGATGATCGCGTTGCCCAACCGCTCATCGACAAAGTTCTCAAGCTTGGTGACAAGTATTCGAAAGCGCGTGAAGCCGATCAGACTGTTGCGGAAGGCTTGCACCTCTTGGACAACGCGCCCACGTACCTGCGAGCAAAGGCTGCGGCGGTCGTCAAGGGTGTCGTCGGCAATCTGAGTCGGGCGCAAGAGCGCTTGTTTGTTCTGGTGGCCGATGCCGATAGTCGGGAGAATCTCCGCGAGAACCATCCTCGGGAATACGCCCAGGCGCAGAACGATCCAGCGATTCAGGCAGCTCTGAAGAAGTACCGACCCGTTGAGCAGGAGACCACGCAACTGCGGCAAAAAATGGGCGGTCAGGTTCTAGACCGCGATTATCTCCGTCGCGTCTATGACAAGTACGTCGCCGGCGTGAACAAAGCAGAAGCGCCAGGCACACCCGAACGCGGCACCTCGGCATTTGACCGAGTGATCCGACCGCAACGTACGGACAAGCTCACGCGCGAAGCGACCGCAGAGTACCACTACCAGAACGGCCTACACGAATTCGGTCCATCGTTCGCGACAAAGTACATCGCCACTCATCTCAAGGCGTTGCGTGATGGAGTTGCGCGCGAGTTTCTAAGCAAGGCCACGATGCTCCCAACCGGAGCATCAGAGCCTCGCCTCATCGAGTACGGCGGCAAGAAGTATTACCGACCGGACGTCGCACGCGACATGCGGGAAGCTGGCTCGAAGAACGTGCAGACGTACGATCGCTACGACCCGACAGCCGGCGAGAAGTTCCCGGTGCCGGTCGATGGCAAGTACCTCGGCCCGCGGGAGCTGGTGAAGACACTAACGGACTTCGGGCGCAAGGAAGAAGGCGAACCGGGAGCACTGCGCCGCTTCTTCCAAGAGCAGATTCTCGGCTTCGGTTTTGGAGTTCCCCACGTTTTCAACATCATGCGGCGGGTGAGCCAGTCGGTACCGCTCGGTGCCGTAAATCCGCAGGGATGGGCGCGCGCGTGGAAAGTTGTGTTGAGCAGGGAACTGCGAGCGCGAGGAATTTCAGGGCTTGACGATCCGACGTTTGACATGCTCGCGAAGCACGGAGCGATTTCGACCGGCGAGGTCTCGAACCTAAAGGCTTACATTGGGGGAAATATAAATCCAGCGAACTGGTTACGCTCACTTGCCCAGGTGGGACACAAGTTCCTCTTCGAACCGACCTCAGCGAAGGGATTCGGCGGCCTCGATCAGCGAGCGCGGGTTTACGTTGCGGATCTCGTGAAATCGCAGAGGCCCGACCTCAGCGACGCAAAGATCGCGGAAGCCGTGCGCACACAACTCGGAGATTACAACCGGGCGAACTGGACGGACCAGCAGAAGCTTCTCGCGAAATTTATGATGTTCCCAGGTTGGGACACGTCGTCCATTCGCTGGGTAATAAAACATCCCATCAAGACCACGGTACCGCCCGCGCTTATGGTGCTCGCGGCAAACCGAGTGTTGAACCAGTTCGGCCAGAACCGTAACGAGGACCGCAACGACATCTCGAGCATTCACATCGGGGACCGCGATTACAGCACAGGTCTACTTCGCGAGTCCGTTGCCCGGAATCTCTTTCGACCGGTTCTAAACTTCGCGCAGTCGAAGCTTCGCGGGGAAAGCAATCAGCGCGCATTTGACGCGGCTTCCCGCGGTATCACTGCCGGCGCCGGTGGTCTGCTCGGGATGCTCCGGCCTGACGTGAGTGGGTTCCTGGCGCTCGCGACGAACCGGCAAGGGCTTTTCAGCGGCAAAGAAATCGTTAGCCCGAAAGACTACGAGACGCCTGGAAAGATTCTCCCGTCGAAAGCGTTGGAGAAACAGGCAGTCTTTACTCTTCGCCACGCGGTTCCTTCGCTCGACCGGTTATTTGAAGGCGGCCAAGACGTCGATTGGAAAAGTTTTGTCGGTGGGAACTTGGGCACGCCGAACTATCCCGATGGTGCCGAGGAGAGGCTCAAACGGAATGTGGCAGAGTCGAATCGTGTCTATCAATCGATTTCGCGCCTCGCCAAGACCGACCCGAAGAATGCCGTAGCGATGCTCAAGGATCCGGACAACGCAGCCTATGCGCTGTTCCACAGCGACTTGAGCCAAGCATCGGCGGCATTGCGCAAAATCGACCAGGTGCGGGCTGCGGTAGAGGCCGGCAAGATGGACGCCACTCAGAAGGAGGAACGGCTCAAGGCTTTGGACAACGCGCGGCAGATGTTCGTTGCTCATGCGGATGGCTTGAACAACCTGCTTTTCAAACGGCGCAGCGATCTCAGAAACAAAATCCCAGCCACGCAGTCCGGTAGAGCATTGACAGGTTTGCCGCTCGGACCGCCAAGGGCGAATACGGCGGCAGCGGCACAGTGAGTTGGACCCTAAAGTTTAGAGTTGGAGATATGCTTTGAACCCTGAACAGCAAACCGAACAGCAGACCGAAACTTTACCGATGAAGCCAGGTGCCGGTCGGAAGCCGAAAGAGAACTCCCGTGCAACGGAGTTGCGCCAAGCGCTGATCGAATGGAAACAAATTCCTGAAGGTTCGCGAATGTCGCTAAGATGCCTCGCTACTCAGCTCCGCACTTCACACCAATTACTTGCCCACTATCTCGAAGGTCTGGATGACTGGTATGAGAGGCGGCACTATGAGGCCCGGAAGCGGCAGGCGCTCGAACGTGCTCAGCAAATCGAAGCAACGGTGGCTCGAGAAGGGCGCCACATGAACATGTCTGAAGCTCATGACTCGGTCTTGGTCCCGGCCTTTCTCGATCAGATTGAAGAGATGAGGCAGGACTTTCGGCGCGGGCCGCTGAGTAGCCATCAGAAGGCGATGCTCAAAATCTACGCTCAGATGCGCCCAGAAGCGCAGAACCTGTTGCACAAATGCCAGCAAGATCAGAGACCACGCCGGAGACCAAAGCCGCTGCAGGTCCGGAAAATCACGGAAGCTCAGTTTCACCAAATCCGCCTACAGAAGCTCGTTGAGCGTTTTGAGGAGATTGGTGGAGTGCTCCTACTGGAAGAAAGGCAGGTCCACTACTTCGTTCCAGAGGAGAGCGCCTTGTCTCGCGCCTTGGTGTCCGAACTTGTGAACTACCGCGAGGAGCTAAAGCGCATCCTCGAGCTGAATCCAGGGAAAGTGGACTTTGGGAACGTGAAAGCCGAAATTTGCCAGCGATTTCCCGCAGTTTCGCTAAGTCCTTTAGAACCGCAATCGACATAGCCGCTAGAAACTGGCAACTCAGCAAAACGTCACCGAAGGAAGAGAAGCATGCCCTCGTACGACTCATCAATTCGAAACCTTGCAAGGGCGCGGCAACGATGGCGCCGACCGCGTCCATGGCGCAGCAGTGAAGAATCGCAAATGGTTCGGCGGTTCGTATTCCAATGGCTCACGTGTCGCGACCGCAGCAGGCCCGCAGGCCGGGCCTGGGCCCGAGAGCTTAGCATCTCTCACACGTGGCTGCAGAAGCTAGTCCGGGAATATACCGTAGATGCGAGTGAGATGCACCGGCTGCAGGCAGTCGTAGGCGAACCGAGATCAGCGGAACTCGACCGTGCAAAGGAATACACCCGAGAGATGAGGGCACGCGGAGAATTACGCACGGGCCTCAGGAATCAACGATATTTGAATCGATTCTCAGTCAGTTCGAGATATTGAACGGAAATAAAAAGCCCCGCGGTGGAACGCGGGGCGAAGTGCTGAAATTTGAGAGAGGTTACATGGCGCAGAATACGCTCGCGGTTTCACTTGAGTCAAGTGAAAAGGAGAAACCACGTGGGAAAACTTATCGAATTCCCGTCTCGAACGGAATTTTCGAGCACTACTCCAAGCTCAAAGACTCGCGGTGGTTGCTCGATCTCTTCGTTGACTGGACCACGAAAGAATTGCAGGTTGCAGACGGAAGCTACGATGGCCTGGTTTTGGGCGGTAAGCCTATCCGCGATGAGGACACTGCAAGCCCATTCGGATGCTGCTCTCGGACCACGCGGCGGTGGCGTCAGCGGCTCGCCAGCTACGGATACATCTCGCAACTGCGGACGCCAAATGGCTATGTGATCAGACTCAAAAAGTCCAAAAAGTGGCCAAAGGGACCGGACAAAGTTGTCCTATCTGAAGTACCGAACGTGTCCGATCAGACCGGACATGATCGACAATTCAGAACTACCGATCATGTCCGATGCAATAAGACAGTGCAGGGACAAGACAAAGACGTAGCAGTAGAAGATACCGCTGCTCCTCCGAAGGTTCGCTCAAAAGAAAAAGGCAGGAAGATTCTCAAAGGAGCTTGGGACCGAATTGGAATGGAGCCCACCGGCAGCCTTCGGTTTTGCGAAGCGTGGGAACGAGCTTACGCTGAGGCGCCGGACGGTGATGAGATCGTGGACATCATGGAACGCGCCATTCAGCACTGCCAGGCAAGCGATATTCGTGTTCCGCCTCCGTTCTACGATGCAAAACACCGGCTACACAAGAGGGACTCCGACAGTGAGAGTGGTTACCAACGCCGCAGACTGCCAGAGTCTGATGCCGTCGCTCGGGTCGCCGGTCCGCGCGGCGTTGATCCGGTGAAGTACGCTCACTTACTGAAACCAGGAGTTGCGCATTGAGCCAGACACACATCGAGGCACCGTTGCCGCAAAATTTGGATGCCGAGAGAGCGATTCTTGGCGCCGGCCTGCTCGACAACAAGGCCGTTTGGGAGGCAGCTAGCCATGTAAACCGTGAGGATTTTTTTCTAGAGCAACATCGACTGATTTTTAGCGCGTCGCAAGCGCTTGTCGCTGAAGGGCGTCCAGTGGATTTGGTGACGTTGACGGACGCGTTACAGAAAGCCGGGAAGCTTGAGTTGGCAGGCGGGGCGATGTACATCGCGGGAATTTGCGACGGCGTCCCGAAGGTAACGAACCTTCCTCACCATGCGCGAATCGTGCGCGAGGCTGCGAGGCGGCGCCAGGTGGTGCATCTCTGTCACAAGTTGCATGAGGCCGCGATGCAGAGTGAGGAAGGCGCAACAGAGTTGGTTCAGACGGGCGCGAGCGAGTTTCTTTCCCTGCTGAGCCAGGACGGTGCTGCGGCGATGCCGAGTACTTGGAGCGAATCGGTTACGTCTGCCATGAACCAAGTGATCGAGGGACTTCGCTTTCAGGGAAGTGTGATGAGGATTTTTTGCGGCCTTCCAAAGATCGACGAAATGACGGCTGGTTTCCGGCGCAAGGATGTGGTCCTCGTTGTCGGGCAGACTTCGCATGGGAAGAGTTTGCTTGCTGGACAGTACGCGGTTACGGCAGATGACGCTGGATACAAAGGGCTGATATTCAGTGCCGAGATGAGCAAGGAGGCTCTGGCCACGCGGGAATTGGCACATGCGGCGAGCGTTCCCTTGTACCTATTGCGTCGTCCGGAGTTGATCAAGCACAGCGCAGACAAAATCATTTGCGATTTGACGCATGCCGCCGTCCGCGAGGCAAAGAGAAAGCTTCTGGTGGTGGATCAGGATGTAACGCCGAAGCGGATTTGGTCATTGTCGGAAATGGTGAAACGGGTAAGCGGGCTGGATTTCGTGATCGTGGACTATGACCAGTTGGTGATCCGCGCGTCATTGACTGGTAGGGATGATGAGTTTAAGGCCCAGGCACGGTTTATGGCTGATGCGTTGGCGCTCGCAAAGCGTCTAGATATTTGCTTCATCCTACTTTGCCAGCCACACAAGTTGGACGACGACGTAGCCCGCGGGAAGAAGCCGCCACGCATTGAGCAGATATTCGGTTCGAGCTCGGCTTCGAATACTGCCCACCACGTGTTGTGGATCGTGAGGAAGTTTTTCCAGACTGGGATGGACAAGGAATTTGAGCGGGTGGCGAAGCTGTACGTGTTGAAGGCCAGAAACGATAAGACGGGTTCAGTGGATATTGGATTTGATCCAGATTCGGTGCTTTTTACAAACGAAAGTTACGATCCGGAACCCAATGTACCGAGCAGGGCAGAGAAGAAGCGGTTAGAGAGTGACGACAATCGTTCCAAAAACCCGCCTGCAAGGGTGTCTGTAAGTTCCTGATTTAGTTGAACTGACTCGCGAAGAGTAGAGCACTCCAAAACACATGTTTTTGGAACCGTTTGATATTCGGCCAAAAGGGAAGAACTGAAAATTCTGTGATTGAACGGCGAGCACATCTCGATCCGCATGCGTCGGAGTCTGTTCACAGTACAGGTGCGCCGATCGAACTCCAGAAGATCGAGCGAACCGCTAAGCCCGAGTCTGATAGACTCTCGGCCCATAAGGGAATCGAATCATCGAGCGAAAGAGGCTCGATGGCAAGAAGGCGGTACCAGAAGGGCCATGTGTACCTCGATGGCAAACACTGGAAAGGCAGGTATCGCGAAGACGTGATCACTATCGAAGGGACAAAGCGCGTTCGGCGGGAAGTGATTCTCGGCATGAAGCGCGAGTTGCCGACAAAGCATCTCGCGGAACGCAGAATGGAAGTCGTCCTCGCTCGGATCAATGGCTTCGACTATCGGCCTGGCCGTGTTGCAACCTTCGGGGAATTTCTGGAACGCTGGAAAACTGAAATCCTAACCAAGCAGCAACCGTCATCCGCACGCGCGGTGAAATCTCATCTCAAGTGCCACATCGTTCCACAGCTTGGCAAACTGCGACTCGAACAATTCGGGGTAGAGAACCAACAAACTTTCGTTACCCGGGTTTTCGAGAAGGGCGTTTCGCGCAAGTCGGTGTTGAACGTGCTGGGCACGCTCTCGTCAATCCTTTCCACGGCCCGAGATTGGGGCTACAACTGCGAACAGATCCATGTGAACAAATTGCGTCTCCCGCCGCGGTCAATGCAGCACGAGGCGGCGCATTTCACAGTCGATCAACTCCAAAGAATCCTCTCAATCGCCGAGGAACCCTGGCGAACCCTCTACTGTCTGCTGACGATGGAGGGATTGAGGGCTGGCGAGGCGCTTGGCCTTCAGTGGGGGGATATGGACTTCGATCGCAGTCTGCTTTGCATCCGTCGCTCAGCGTGGTACGGACAAATTCAAACTGCGAAGACTAAAGCGAGTGAGACCGTGCTTCCCATTCCAGGCGCTCTTGTCGCCATCCTTCAAGAGTATAGAGCGCAGTGGAAACCGAATCCGCAAGGCTTCCTGTTTGTGACACGCAACGGGCGGCCGCCATCTTCAAACAAAGTCGTGGAATACCACCTGTGGACAATTCTCGATGCGCTCGGGATTCCTCGTTGTGGGCTCCACGCATTCCGTCACACTCACACGGCTCTCCTTCTCGACTCGGGCGCCACGCCGAAAGTTGTCCAAAGACAGCTTCGACACGCCGATGCACGCACTACGCTTGAGATTTACGGTCACGTTGTGGGCGATGCACATCGCGAGGCAGTCGAGAGAGTAGCAGCGAAGTTGGACGCCGTTGGACGCCAGCCAATCAGTGTGAACTAAAGGAATCAGTAACTTAGCCGCAATCGGACGTGGGTTCGATTCCCATCGCCCGCTCCAGATTCCAAAAGAGTTACGGTCGATTTTTCAGTTTCCATAACTCCTTGTTGTTTCCCAATCTCCTCAACGCCGCGCTTTCTTGGCCTAACACCGTCAAGCTAATCGATCTTATTTCTCCGAGCGAATTTGCTAAGTCTCGTGCAACTACCATCTTAATTAGATTCTTCACAGCCCTGATTTGGAGTTTTGGTTAAGATCAGAAGCTCGCCGGGCTTCAGTCGTGCATTTAACGCCGATCAGCAAGTCTACGTTAGGATTGGTGCGTCTGCCTCTCAAGCAGACGGCCACGATTGCGAGAGGCGCGCCTGCCTCGCAAGCAGGGGCGTTACTGACTGCTGGGCCACTGGTTGGTTCAAATCAAGCCCCCAGCACCCAAAAAGTTCTTATTTCTTGAAATGTTTTCCTATGTTGTTTTTGAAGCGCCACAAATATTTGAGCTTGAACGCGACAAGGAAAAGGAAGCCACCAATCATCACGTACGAAAGCGGATTTTTAAGGGAGAATCCCCCTGCCTTGTATATGGAATTGGCGAACACGACATGCAGAATAACGAGGGCGATTATCATCAACACGACAGCAACAGACAGAATGCGTCTCTTTCCTTTGAGAATGCCAAGACCCCTGCCGTGAACAGTGTGATCGTGCTTGTGTTCCATTATGAATCCTCAAAAACCTCTTAGCTTGAATACAGTCTTCGTTCAGACCCTCGTTACCTAAGCGATTGCCCGGTAGTAGGCAATGTGTCCGAAGAACATCTCCCGGTGGCCGACCTTCTTTGGTTCCGAAAAACCGGCTTCAGTCATGAAGTGGAGAACT
>Ga0073928_10001139_pt1 | contig 52986 bp, 50 predicted proteins | sample PaiPotPPA55metaG_FD_76969 | JGI IMG/M metagenome (GOLD analysis project Ga0073928, IMG submission 76969) | Iron sulfur acid spring bacterial and archeal communities from Banff, Canada, to study Microbial Dark Matter (Phase II) - Paint Pots PPA... ... | reverse complement strand
TCGTCGCAGTCGGTTTCGGCGGCCTGCACCGCTACTGTGAATTTCTGCGCCCGATGCGGCACCAGGATCGTACTGGCGCATAATTTCTGCGCGAACTGCGGTGCCGCACTCCGCATGACCGCGACCGCCGCGAACTGAGATGAATCATCTCCCGATCGAAGCGCGCGATGTTGGCAAAAATTTCGGACTTTCACCGGTCCTGCGCGGGGTCACCCTCAAGGTCGATGAAGGCGAAGGCGCGGTTGTTTTCGGGTCCAATGGCAGCGGCAAGTCTACCCTGGTGCGAATTCTGGCCGGGCTGTCATCCGCCTCCGCCGGTGAAGCGTTGTTGTTCGGGCGGCCTGCGCGCAAGCTTCAGCCGCACGACCGCCTGCGCATTGGACTCCTAACGCATCAGAGTTTTCTGTATCCGAGGCTCACCGCGCGCGAAAATCTGGAGTTTTATGCGGCGCTGTATCGAATCGACGGCACAATCAGCATCAGCGAGCTCTTAAAGCGTACCGGGCTTGCATCGGTAGCTGATGAATGCGTGAGTAGGTTTTCACGCGGAATGGAACAGCGTCTCACGCTGGCTCGCGCCATCATCGCCCGCCCCGACGTGCTCCTGATGGATGAACCGCTCGCTGCGCTTGACACTGAAGGAGTTGAGCTGGCGATGGGTCTGATCGAGGAGGCTCTGGGCCGCGGATGTGCTACCGTTGTTACGGCGCATGAACGATTTCAATTCGGGCGATTCGCCTTCACGAGCTACGCTCTCATCCATGGGCGGCTACGCCCGGCGCAGGGCGACTTGAGGACCGAGGCCACCGAAAGATCGCCCGCGGCGGGCTAATGAAGTCGCTAAGCCGCAAAGAGATAAGATTGGGCGAGGGGCAGTCAGGATTCGACAGATTTGTCCGCCTTTTATTTCCTGTCCTCGTTGGCTAAGACGTGTCGGGTTTCACGACGATCTTGCGCAAAGATCTGCGGCTTGAGCTGCGCAGTGGAGAAAGCACCATAACGCTGGTTTTCCTCTCGTTGCTCATCTTGACCGTGCTGACGTTCGCGCTAAACGCGCCCGGCGGCGACGCGGCCACCGCGGCGGGCGCCCTGTGGGTGGCGATGATTTTTGCCGGGACCATGGGCGCCACACGCGCGCTCATCGCGGAATGGGAGAACGGCTGTATTCGAGGCTTGCTGCTCAGTCCCGCCGAGCGCTCAGCGATTTATTGCGCAAAGCTGGTTGCCTCGTTCGTTTTTATGGTCGTGGCCGAACTCGCCGCGATGGTGCTGATGGTACTCTTTTACAATCTCGATTTCGGTATCCGGCTGGTTCGGCTGAGCCCCATCCTGGCAATGGGCGCTCTGGGCTTTGCGGCTCTGGCAACACTGTTAGCGACGATCCAGGTTCGGATACGCGGGGGCGATCTGTTGCTGCCGTTGCTGATTGTGCCAGTATTCGTGCCGGCTTTGATTGCCGGGGTTAAAGCAAGCAACGCTGCACTCGCCGGGTTGCGATTTGATGCTTTCGCGCAATGGCTCAAGCTCCTGGCTGCGTGCGATATCCTGTTTTTGGCGGGAGGGTATCTGCTGTTCGAACACGTAATTAGTGAGGACTAAGTAGCTAGCGCCGGACTTCCTGGCTTCAAGGGAGAGCGCTCAGGAAGAGTTCGATGGGCATTAAGGCAGCGCACTGGCTCGGGGTTGTTACGCTGGCGATTATGACAGCGGCAATCTTCATGGTCTTCGTCTACGTCCCAACTGAAGCCCAGCAGGGAAACGTCCAACGCATTTTTTATTTTCATGTGCCTTGCGCATGGGTCGCATTCGCGGCCTTTGCATTGGTCGCAATTTCAGGGGTGTTCTATCTCTGGTTCGGCCATCAGGTATGGGATGATCTGGGCTGTGCCGCCGCCGAAGTGGGGATGCTGTTCTGCACACTAGTTCTCATTACCGGTTCTATTTGGGCCAAGCCAATCTGGGGGACCTGGTGGACGTGGGATTCGCGGCTGACGACGACGCTTGTTCTTTGGCTTTTGTATGCCGGCTATCTGACTCTTCGGGCAATGGCTGATGAGGTTTCGCAGGTGGGCCGCTTAGCTGCGGTAGTCGGTATTGTTGCGGCCGCCGACGTCCCAGTCATTATCGTCTCTGTACGGCTGTGGCGGACGATTCATCCAGCAGTGATCGTGACTCGGCAGGGTAGCCACGGGCTGGAAGATCCACGCATGATTGCGACATTGCTGGTCTCGCTGGCCGCGTTCACCGCGCTGAGCGCATGGCTGCTGATGATGCGCTTTGCGACGCTTCGGGCCGCGGCGCGTCTCACAAACCTTGGCCGCCAATTGGCACTCACGGAGGCGGAAATGGCAGACAGGAGCGCGCAGCATGTAATGTCATCCCGAAGGTGAGTGGCAGCGAATGCGCGGCGCGCGCTCGAAAAGGCATTTTCATGGGGCAATTTGATGGAGAATTTGAGCTATTTGTTTACAGCGTACTCAATCATCTTTGGGGCAATTGTTGTCTACGTAATGTTTCTCTGGCGCCGGCAAGCGCGGCTGGATAGCAGGCTTCGTGGGCTCGAAATGCAATTGAATGAGATACGTGATGAGCTCGCTGGAGAACAGCCAAAAACTTTGACCGCGGCATCCCGCTCATTATCCTAACGGTTACGTAACATTCTCATGAGTCTCTCTCGTGAATTCCAGGCTACGACCTGAGGTGCTCGGCTATGATTCCCAGCATCGTCGAGACCTGCCATCTGACGCGGCTCGAGGGCGCCGCTCATCCTTGAATGCGGCTCGAGGGCCGCTCACCCTTGAACGCGGCTCGAGGGCGCCGCTCATGCCTTTGATGGTGAGAGTTCCGGTCCAGATTGGCGACGCCGGCGAGAACGCCCTCAACCCATTCCCAGATTGACCGACGTTTCCAGATCGAAACGCCGCCCGCGGTGTGCATGACAGAGTCGACGAGGTGTCCTACGCTGAGTGGTTGCGGCGCCGTTATTTAGTGACCATCTTAAGAGAGGGCATGAAGCTCACGCCTGCACGTTCGGGGACCAGCTTGAGGGCATATGGCTACGAATGGGAAGGCAGGTTGAAGCGTGTCGCGCCGTTATTAAATGGAATTTCGCGATTACTATAAAACTTTGGGTGTCGAACGGAATGCGACCGAAGCGCAAATCAAAAGCGCTTATCGCAAACTCGCGCGCAAGTACCATCCCGACGTCAATCCGAACAACAAGGATGCGGAGCGCCAATTCAAGGAGATCAACGAAGCCTACCAGGTCCTGAGCGTTCCGGAAAAACGCAAGAAGTACAACGAGTTGGGGTCGGATTGGGAACGAGGGGCGACCGAGGACGAAGTGTTCCGCCGCTATGCACAGGCCGGCGGTCCTGAATTTAGCGGGGCCACCGGCGACTTCAGCGATTTCTTTGAACGCTTTTTCGGCAACTTGGGCGGCGGATTGGGCGGTGGCCCGAGTCGCGGTTTCCAGCACTTCGACTCGGGCGGCAAATTTGCGGAAACGGCGCATGCCCGAGGCCGTGATTTGGAGTCTGAGGTAAAGATCTCGGTGCACGACGCTGTACATGGCACTCGCCGCAGGCTCGAATTGACCTCCGAAGATCAATGCCACGTGTGTGGCGGTAGTGGGATGACGGCGCGCCAGGAGACCCGGGGCCGGACCCGAATAATTCGCTCCGCGGAGCCGTGCGCGAAATGCGATGGTCGCGGCTCAATTCGGGTGCATCGCACACTCGAAGTTACTATTCCTCCGGGAATGAGCGAAGGCTCGCGGCTTAGGCTTAAGGGCCAGGGCGGGCGCGGTTCGCGGCCTGATCAAAACGGCGACCTTTTTCTTATCACACACGTCGAGCCCAGTGGTCCGTTTGTACTTAACGGCCGTGACGTGCGTGCTCTGCTTCCGGTCTGGGATTACGAGGCGGCTCTCGGAGCGGAAGTGACCGCTCCCGCTCTCGACGGCAAAATATCACTTAAAATTCCCCAAGAAAGCCAGAGCGGCCGTATTTTGCGGCTCAAGGGGAAAGGACTTCCAGCGCGCGCCAAGGAACCCGCCGGCGACCTGATGTATGAGCTGAAAGTGCTGGCGCCAACCGAGATGACCGAGGAAGAACGCCGATTGCTGCAGCAATTTGCGGATCGGCGGCGTGCCCGCGCCATCGCCGACCCGCGCGCTGAGTTGATGCGAGGATAGGCGCGATGGCTGGCCGTCCTTCCAAGAGCCGCGGACGCAAGTCCTCGCACACCACGTTGGTGAGCCGGACCGCCTTTCGAGTAATCGCCGGGGTCACCGATGCCGAGCTTTCGCTTTGGGAACGCGAGGAGTTTATCGTGCCGGTGAACCGAGCTGATAGCGTTGGGGACCCGCTTTACGACACTTCGGCCCTCAGACGAGCGCGGCTGATTCGAACTCTCGCCGAGGAACTCGACGTCAATTTGCCCGGAATAGACATAATCTTACACCTGCTGGACCAGATGGCGCGATGACCGGGACCAACGGGTCTGGCTCCAGGAACGGTGTCGCGAGCCCCTGGTTGGCTGGGCAGCTTATGGATGGTAGAGCCTGAGCAGAGTGGAGCTCGACAACGACTTGCCTGAAGGTCGGACGAAAGTGCGACGATCGCGATCTGCTGCTGCGCGGAAGGCGATTGAGGCGGTTGAGAGTACGGTTGCTCGAGTCGTGGCACGATTTCCGTCCGGTACTGGCAATCGATTGCTGGTCGCTATCTCCGGCGGGCCCGATTCGGTTGCAACCCTGCACGCACTACGGCGTATTGGCCGCCACTGCCGTTTTGAGATTGCCGCGGCCCACTTGAACCATGGTCTGCGCGGACCCGAATCAGACCGCGACGAAAGATTCGTGCGCGAGCTGTGCGGCGGGCTCGATATCCAATTGGTGGTCGAACGAGCATGCGGGCTCAAGCCGGTGAATCTCGAGGAGCGTGCCCGAGAGCTGCGTTATGAGTTTCTCAGTCGCACTGCTGACGCTTTGAAGGCCCAATTTATTGTGCTGGGCCATCATCAGGACGACCAGGCAGAGACCGTGCTGCTTCGATTGTTGAGGGGCACCGGCATTGCGGGTTTGGCGGCAATGGCCGAAATGGGACCGGGGCGGCTCATGCGTCCGCTACTTTCGCTAGACCGGGCAGCGATCCTCACGTATTTGGCAGCAATTGGCGCCAACTATGTTGTTGACAGCAGCAACCTGCAAACTGGACCGTTGCGCAATCGAGTGAGAGCGGGTTTGTTGCCGCAACTCGCACGCGATTACTCACCAGGCGTTGCCCGACACATGGCCGAACTTGCCTCCGAGATGCGCGAAGTCAACCGCTTCATCGAAGCAGAAGCCCGGCTGTCCCTGGACCGGAGATTGGTCTCAGCGGTCCACACGAGCCATTTAGCCCCTTCCTGCCGGATGGATGTGCGGAAATTCGAGTCACTCAGCCTGGCCCTCGCCCGCACGATCATGCGTGAACTCATCAAGCGGGTCATCGGTGATCTCCGCAGGATTGAACGTGTGCATATCGACGCGATGTGCCGTATAGCAGCCGGGGAGAATCCTTCTGCTGCGATGCACTTGCCGCGCGGATGGAGATTCAGGCGCGAGTACGATACGGTTGTGCTCGAACCTCACCCGACGCCGGTTGAAACCTCAGCCGCGTCTGCGGCTGACCGTGGTGGGATAAGGTTGATGCCAGGCGAGAACCTCCTGAGCACTAGCGGGTTCGTTCTCATGTTGCGAGAGATTACAGTGCAAGAACCGTGTTTTCCGGCCGCCCCGTGGCATCCGTCCAGCAGGTTTGAGGCATATTTCGACGCCGCTCAAGCTCCGGTTCTGACCGCGCGGTTCGTCCATGTGGGCGATCGTATCTGGCCTTTGGGATTATGCGGCAGCCGGAAGATCCATGATGTATTCGTGGACTACAAAGTGACGGCTGCCAGCCGTGGTTCGTGGCCACTGGTGGTCTCCGGCGACGAGGTAGTGTGGATTCCGGGTCTGGTACGCAGCCGGGCAGCGTTACTCAGTTCAGCATCTAAAAAAGTCCTGCATTTGCAAGCCGATGCGCTTTCAGACGGCCTAAAAGTTCGATTGCCTGAACTTTAACGCGCGTGCTACTTTTGTATCAGCGATGAATCAAGTTTCGAGGAATATCGCGTTGTGGGCGGTAGTGGTCCTGATGGCGCTGCTACTCGTCAATTTCTTCACTCGCTCGCAGCAGCATCCGCCTGAGATTATATTCTCTGATTTCCTCAATGACGTCGATCGGGGGCAAGTCGCCGACGTCACGATCCAGGGTAACCAAATTCAGGGCGAGACTGCGAGCGGTGAGCATTTCAAAACGTACACTCCCAATGATCCGGGATTGGTTCAGGAACTGCGGAACAGAGGGGTTAAAATAGCGGCCAAGCCTGCTGACGGTGATCCCTGGTGGATGGTGTTGCTGGTGCAGTGGCTCCCGATGCTACCGCTGATAGCGCTTTGGATCTTTTTCATGCGCCAGATGCAGATCGGCGGTGGCAAGGCGATGTCATTTGGTAAGAGCCGAGCCAAGTTGTTGACTGAAAATACACATAAAGTCACCTTCACCGATGTCGCGGGAATTAATGAAGCCAAAGACGAGCTGGAGGAGATAATCCAGTTCCTAAAGGATCCTAAGCGATTTACACGTCTAGGCGGCAGGATCCCGAAAGGCGTTCTGTTGGTGGGGCCGCCCGGCACTGGCAAAACTCTACTGGCTCGCGCGATTGCCGGCGAAGCCGGGGTGCCATTCTTCTCTATCTCAGGGTCCGATTTCGTTGAGATGTTCGTCGGCGTGGGTGCCTCGCGAGTACGCGACCTTTTCGTACAAGGTAAAAAGCACGCACCCTGCATAATTTTCATCGATGAAATCGACGCAGTTGGACGTCACCGGGGGGCGGGTCTCGGTGGCGGCCATGATGAGCGCGAACAAACGCTTAATCAGCTGCTGGTCGAGATGGATGGTTTCGAGGCGAACGAAGGCGTGATTCTGGTCGCGGCGACCAACCGCCCGGACGTACTCGATCCAGCTTTGTTGCGGCCGGGACGTTTCGATCGGCGGGTAGTGGTACCGCGTCCCGATGTCAAAGGTCGTGAGGGGATACTGAAGGTTCACACCCGGCGCGTGCCGCTGTCCGATGACGTCGATATCGCCACGCTTTCGCGCCAGACACCGGGTTTTGCCGGTGCTGACCTGGAGAATCTTGTCAATGAAGCGGCCTTGCTCGCTGCTCGCCGGAGTAAGGACAAGGTCGATATGGCGGACTTCGAGCTGGCCAAAGACAAGGTCCTAATGGGCGCGGAGCGGCGTTCGATGGTGATGTCGTTACAGGAACGCCGTAACACTGCCTATCACGAATCGGGTCATGCGCTGGTCGCGATGCTTTTGCCAGGTGCCGACCCAGTCCACAAGGTAACGATTATCCCGCGCGGGATGGCGCTCGGTGTCACGCAACAGCTGCCGCTGGGCGATCGCTACACCTATTCGCGCGACTACTTAATGACGCGGTTGGCGATGATGTTCGGCGGGCGGGTCGCCGAAGAGCTGGTATTTGATCATATGACGACCGGGGCAGGCGACGATATCGAGAAAGCTACCGAACTCGCGCGCAAGATGGTCTGCGAATGGGGTATGAGCAGGGAACTGGGTCCGATGACATTTGGGCGTCGCGAGGAACAGGTTTTCCTGGGTCGCGATATCGCCCATACGAAGGATTATTCTGAGCACACCGCCGTCGAAATCGACCGCGAGGTTCGGCGCATCGTCGACGAAGCATATCAGAAGGCGCGGGCGCTGCTAACCGAGAGTACACCTTTGCTGCATGCGCTTGCTGAACGACTATTGGAAAAAGAGGTGGTCGAGGGAGCGGAGGTCGCTGAGATGGTGAAGGCCTACAGGGAAGGCCGGCCGCTCCCACTGGTTCAGGAGTCGGTGGCGGCAAATAACTCTCCGTCCGGTGAGACATCAACCGCCAAAGAAAGACCGCGAGCCGCGGCAGAGGAAAGCCGCTCTTTGCCCGGACTTCAGCCGAAGCCATCGCTCGCCTGAATCCCGTTCCGTAGTTCCGAGCGGAACCGCACTTTTCTATTGAGCCGGTTGAGAAAAGTGCGGCGCGATCCTCTTCATATGCTTCTGCACTCAAATGATGTCTCGTGCCTGCTCTTTACTCTCCCTACTCGGCTTCTTCAGTCGGTGGAATGACAAGTGACCAAGCTGGAGGATGCGATGAGCATCGTCGAACAGCGACGTGGCATTGCTGCCTCGAACCCCGCCCCTCCGCGGCAAGAACATGAGCAGACAGCGGCGGCCATCCCACCGGGAGGCGCAGAACAGGAGGAGAGCCCGCTCCGAGCGACTCTCGATGTGCTAAGGCTCTACGATGGTCGCGTAATCCCGCTTCCGGCCGTAATGGGAGTGCTGAATGTAACGCCCGATTCGTTTTCAGATGGCGGACGCTATCTTGATCCCGACCGCGCGGCGGCCCATGCACTTGAGATGGCGGCAGCGGGCGCTGCAATAATCGATATTGGGGCTGAATCCACTCGCCCTTTCGGAGCGCGCGAGGTCAGCACCGAGGTGGAGCTTGGCCGTCTGCTGCCGGTCCTGCAGCGGCTGCGCGGGCGATTGAGCGTCCCTTGGTCGATCGATACCCGCAGGCCTGAGGTGGCGCGAGTGGGCTTAAACTGGGGCGCCGCGATTATTAACGACGTTAGTGCATTGTCGAATACGGCGATGGCGGCGCTGGCTGCGGAATCGGGCTGCACCGTAGTATTAATGCATATGAAAGGTGGCGCGGAAGACCATATTCAGTTCGCCTCTTATCAGAACGTGGTCGAGGAAGTGCTGACGTTCCTTGTAGAGCGCACGGATGTTGCAGCGCGGGCCGGAATTGACCGCTCGCGAATAATTCTTGATCCAGGTATAGGCTTTGCCAAGACCGCGCAGCATAATCTTGCGATTCTGGCCAATTTGGAGCGCTATTGCCGGTTGGGTTACCCGGTGCTGATCGGGGCATCGCGCAAGAATTTCATCAGCAGGATTTCAGGGAATCGCGACAATGAGGTTCTGCTTGGAACAAACGCGGTGAATGCGGTGGCAGTGGCGGCGGGAGCCGCGATTGTCCGCGTGCACGAACCTGGACCGGCCGCCATAACCGCCAGGATGGCAGCGGCGATCGCGGCGGCGCGGCGCGCTTGATCCGATGCACGGTTTCCTCCACGTAATACCCCGGTTGCGATGGCAGGACGGGCTCGACGTTCTGATCGTCGCCTACGTGATCTACCGGATCGCATTGTTGATCCGCGGCACGCGGACAATGCAGATGGTGGTTGGGCTCGGGATTCTGGCTGCTGCGTTTGTAACTTCGCAAATGCTCGCATTGTTCACGCTGAATTGGCTGCTTAACAATTTCTTGGGTTCTCTTATTATAATTCTGGTCGTCATTTTCCAGTCTGATATTCGCCGGGCGCTCACCGGTGTTGGTGCACGGTCGTTTTTTGCCACGCGCTCGAATGTGGCCGACGTCGCGGAGGAGTTGGTTAAAACTGCGGAATGGCTGTCGGCGCGGCGCATTGGCGGCTTGATCGTGGTCGAGAATGATGTCGCCTTGCAGGATGTAGTCGATACCGGCCGCACGATCGAGGGCCGCGCCTCGCCGGAACTAATCGAAACGATTTTCATGCCTGGGTCGCCGATGCATGACGGCGCCGTAATTATTAAGGGCGATCAAGTGTTGGCGGCCGCCTGTCAGTTGCCGTTGTCGACTAACCCGAACGTCAGCCTGACCTTGGGAATGCGCCATCGCGCGGCGATCGGACTGACCGAAGACAGTGATGCCAGCGTGATCGTAGTATCGGAGCAGGACGGCACCATCTCCGTGGCCAGGCGCGGCCGTTTAACGCGTGGCCTCAAACCGCAAGAATTACTGCTGGCTTTACAGAACCTCGAAGCTTGGAACACGATGGAGTCGGGAGTGGCGTAAAGTGGCATTACCGGCGATGAAGGGACCGATACGGCCGCCGGTCGTAAGATTGAGACTAATTCGCCCGGCAGAGTTGAAGCGCCGTTACTCGCCGGCGGTATTGCGCGATCGGTTCCAGCAAAACCTCGGCCTGCGAATAATCTCGTTGTTACTGGCGGTCGGCTTATGGATCTTTGTCAACGCCGGCCAGCACAGCTCGGTTGAACCGTTCAACATTCCGGTTAGTTACCGTGGGCTGCCACCCGGCTTCGTCATCACCAACGAGCATCCGGATTTTGTCAAAATCCAGATATCGGGGCCGCAAACCTTACTGTCATTGGTCGACCCGAGCAGGCTGACGCTCAAGCTCGACCTCAGCGGAGTTGGGGTTGGGCAGGCCTCTTTCAAAATTGGGCTCGACAGTTTCAATGTGGCGCGGGGGACCGCGGTGACTAGTATCTTGCCCTCTCAGATTGTGCTCGACGTCGACAAGATCGTAGTCCGTTATCTGCCGGTGCACCTTGTAACGATCGGAGCACCGGCGGATGGATACCGGATTGGTCCGATCGAGATCGTGCCGTCGCGGGTGCAGGTCAGAGCGCCGAGCAGGGAAATTGCCAATCTCGAAATGGTCGACACCGAAGCCGTCGATGTGACCAGTTTGGCCACCGAATCGGAACATGTTGCGGCCATAACCTCAACGGGTGGCATGATGCGGGTCGAGCCCCCCGAGGTGATGGTGAAAGTCGGACTCACTCCAGTAGTTGCCACCAAGGACTTCCGTGGAGTGCCAATAGCGGTGCGCGACACCGAGTATCAGTCGAGGCTTCAACCCCCCCGGGTCAATCTTACGCTGCGCGGCGCCAAACTCGACCTTAGCAAGCTCGACTTGAATGGTGCAGTATTCGTCGATGGCGACGGAATGGGGCCGGGCAGCTACAATACGCCGGTGCAAGTGCAGTTACCGCACGGGGTGGAATTGCTACATCTATGGCCAGACAAGGTCAGAATCATACTCCGGCGGGCCGCGAGGGGCTGAGCATACCGGCCGACAGGTTGTTCGGTACCGACGGGATACGCGGCATCGCCAATATCGAGCCGATCACTTCCGAAACCGCCCTCAAGCTGGGACGGGCGCTGGCGCATGTGTTCAAAAGCACCAGCAGTCGTCATCGCCGAATTCTAATCGGCAAAGACACCAGGCTGTCGGGCTATATGTTAGAAACTGCAATGGCGTCAGGCATTTGCTCAATGGGCGCCGATGTTTTGCTGGTCGGACCGCTGCCGACGCCGGCTATCGCTTTTCTGACGCGCAGTATGCGGGTTGATGCGGGTGTGGTGATCTCCGCCTCGCATAACCCCTTTCAAGACAATGGTATCAAGTTCTTTTCCCGCGAGGGATACAAGCTTGAGGATCAGACCGAGCGGCGGATCGAGGGCTTAGTCTTCGACGATGGGGACCTGAGCCAATTTCGCGCAGCTGGTGCAGGCATCGGCAAGGCGACGCGCATCGACGATGCGATCGGACGTTATCTGGTTTTTTTGAAATCGTGCGTGCCGCGTGAAGTGACCCTCGAGGGCGTGAAGATTGTGATCGACTGCGCCAACGGCGCCGCCTATAAGGTTGGTCCCGAAGTACTCGACGAGCTGGGCGCAGCAGTGCTGCCCATCGGTGTTGATCCGGACGGCATTAACATCAACGCGGGATGCGGCGCGGTGCATCTGGAGAAAATGAGGGAAGCAGTGGTCGAACACCAAGCCAACGTTGGAGTCGCGCTCGACGGTGACGGCGACCGCGCTTTGTTCGTCGACGAGCGCGGCGAACTGTTCGACGGCGACGACGTTATGGCACTGCTCGGCTGCCAGATGGCCGCCCGGGGACTGCTCAAGCACAACACCGTAATCGCCACCGTGATGAGCAACTTCGGCCTCGAGATAGCCCTGTCTGGTTGCGGCGCCAGATTAGTACGTACTGACGTCGGCGACCCGGCGGTGGTGCGGGAGATGCGCGCCAATTCGTATAACCTGGGAGGTGAACAATCCGGTCATATAATCTTCATGGACCATTCAACCACCGGTGACGGCCTCATCACCGCCCTGCTCGTATTTTCGCTCATGGTGGAAACCGGCAAGCCGCTTAGTGAATTGCGCTCGATGCGGCGGGTGCCTCAGGTGCTGGAAAATGTCCAGGTGCGCCAGCGGACACCGCTGGCGCAGATGCCCGATGTCAGCCGTGAGATCGCGGCGGCGGAGCGCCGCCTCAAAGGTTGCGGGCGCCTGCTTGTGCGCTATTCAGGTACTGAGATGTTGGCGCGCGTGATGGTGGAGGGCGAGGATCATACCAGCATCAGCGAAATCGCCCATCAGATCGCTGCAGCAATCCATCGGCAACTCGGACTGACGGGCTAGAGCCCACGTCTGCAACTAGTGCGGCGGTATTCGTCGCAGCGGAAAACATGGAGAGCTGACACCTGAGTCAGGGCGATGATCAAACTTGGGGTTAATGTCGATCATGTCGCAACCCACAGACAGGCGCGCCTTGCGCGATACCCCGACCCGGTGGAAGCTTCCCTGGCGGCTGAGCGGGCCGGAGCCAATGCAATCACGGTCCATCTGCGCGAAGATCGCCAGCATATCCAGGATACCGATCTCTTCGGGTATTCATCAGGCGATTCAGATTCATCTGAACCAGGAAATGACGCCGATTCCGGAAATGCTGGAAATCGCGATGGAACTGCGGCCTGACGAGGTTTGCCTGGTCCCGGAACGCCGCGAGGAGCTGACTACCGAAGGCGGACTCGATGCGGCCGGCCTGAAATACCGCCTCCAGCCGATACTGGAGAGGTTGAGTGTGGCAAAAATCGGCATTAGCCTGTTTGTTGACCCAGAGCCGAGACAGATCGAAGCGGCGGTAATGCTTGGCGCCGACTTCGTTGAAATTCATACCGGGACGTACGCGACTCTCGCCGACGCAGACCTGGCGAAGGCGCGCAAGAACGATGAGGGGAACGGGAATAAGCGCGCGTTGCATACCGCCTTGCCCCGTATCAAATCGGGCCTGGCGCACAGGCCGCACTCGGAGCTTCCCGCTCAGTTCAGCGACCAGACGCGCAAGGAACTGCAAACGATTCGCGCTGCAGTCAAATTAACGCCTTCGCTGAAACTCAGAGTTAATGCGGGCCGTGGATTGAATACGAGAATGTGGCCCCGGTCGCTGCTATTCCCAGAATCGCCTGGCTACATATCGGCCATGCTATCGTCGCCCGTTCCTGGATAGTTGGCATGGAGCGCGCCGCACGCGAAATGCTCAGATTGATCAACGGCTAGACCCGGGGGGGAATCCGCTGCCATCGTTAGCGAGCCGCGGACGACCAGCCGTCAAAGCTAAACGATTTAGAAGCCTATTTATACGATGATTCTTCTCACCGCAGCGCAGAGTCGCGAACTCGACCGCTTAAGCCAGCAGAAGTATGGCGTCGACTCGTACGCGTTGATGACCAATGCCGGCGATGCGGTCGCGCGCACGATTGCGCGTCGATGGCCGGAAGCGATGGCCCGTGGTGTGCTGGTGGTCGCGGGCAAGGGTAATAATGGTGGCGATGGATTGGTGGCGGCGCGGCGACTTCATCAGGCCGGTGAACGGGTGCGAGCGGTGTTGCTCGCGCGCCGAACGGACTTGAGGGGCGATGCGGCCAGGGCGTGCAACGATCTGGCCGCCGTGGGCGGCTTAATAATCGATACCACCGACGAGACCGCGCTGGCCGCCGCGATGAGCACCGGGCAGGCTGGTGTGATTGTTGATGCTATTTTCGGCACCGGTCTTAACGCAGAGGTTGGCGGGCTTGCACGGCGCGCGATCGAGGTGATTAATGCGGCCGAGGCGGCGGTTGTGGCGGTGGACATTGCCTCAGGCGTTAATGCTGACACCGGAGCCGTAATGGGTGTGGCGGTCCGTGCAGCCATCACCGTCACCTTTGGTTTCGCCAAGTATGGGCACGTCTCCTACCCTGGTGCCGCAGTATGCGGTTGTCTGGAAATTGCGGAGATCGGGTTTGCACTGGAAGCGATTCGCGATATCGCGCCACACGGCCGGTTCCTTGAGCGCACCGACGTGCTTGCTCTGATTCGGCCGCGCGCCGACAATACACACAAGGGTACGTACGGCCATCCGCTTATTATCGCCGGATCGCGCGGAAAATCGGGTGCCGCGCTGCTCGTCGCGCGCGGGGCGTTGCGTGCAGGCGCGGGATTGTTAACGGCTGCTATCCCGGAATCAATCGCAATGATCGTGGCGGCCGGGCAAGCTGAGTTGATGACTGAGCCGATGCCCGACTGCGACGGCCATTTCGATGCCCCAGGTTCAATCGAACGGCTGGAAGAACTGGCCTCCGGCAAAACTGCGCTTATTGCCGGTCCGGGAATGGGAGCAAGCGACGATACGCGGCGGCTCGTAGAATGGTTAATACGTTCGGTGCCGCCCGAATCGCCACTGCTGCTTGATGCCGATGCGCTCAACGTGTTGGCACCAATCCGGCCGGAACTCTTTCGCGCGGCGCGTGGTCCGGTCGTTTTGACGCCCCATCCGGGCGAAATGGCGCGCCTGCTCGGCATCAGCACTCCGGAGGTAAATGCTGACCGGGTCGTGTGCGCCCGCGAGTTGGTTGAAGCGACCGGCGCTGGCGTTCTTTTGAAGGGCGCACGCAGCGTGATAGTCACTCCGGAGCGGGAAGTGTTGGTTAATTCCAGCGGCAATCCTGGGATGGGGACGCCGGGGATGGGGGACGTGTTGTCCGGAATTATCGGCGCGCTGCTCGGCCTGGGATTGTCGGCCGCAGATGCGCTGAAATTGGGGGTCTTTATGCATGGGTACGCGGCTGACCGCTTGGCGGCGCGGATCGGCCCAGCGGGCTATCTCGCGGGCGAGTTGGCCGACGAGATACCAGCGGCGTTTGTCTCGTGAGGATTAAAAGCGACGAGGAGTTCAGTGGAAGCTTCCATATTCGCGGATGAAAGCACGATTTTTATAGTCGAGAGCAGCTCGACGCGCGAAACCAAGATGTGGGGGCGCCGACTGGGATCGATGCTGGAAGGCGGGGAACTGCTCGCTTTCAGTGGTGACTTGGGTGCCGGGAAAACGTGCTTCATCAAAGGTATCGCGCGTGCCCTGAGTCTTGCGGAGGAGAACATCCTTAGCCCGACGTTCACCATGATCCAGGAGCATCGGGGGCGCCTGCCAATCTACCATATCGATCTCTACAGACTGGACAACGTCGCCCTTGACGAGCTTGGCTTGCGCGAATATTTGTTTTCGGACTCAATCGCGGCGGTCGAATGGTTCGAGCGACTTCAGGAAGGTGATCAAATCGACCGGCTTGCGGTGAGAATCAGCTATACGGGTGCAAACAGCCGCCGTATAGAATTTATTGCGATTGGTGAACGCTACTGCTCGCTGGTTACGAGATTTCGCTCGCGCTTCAGTTGATAGAGTTGACCAATGGCAGCGAATTCGCTTTCCGCGCTAATGGCGGTTTCTTGGTTCATTGACAAGCGCGCGTGGCCGTGCCGTTCGACTACGATTTCACTTTCGCGGGAAATCGGTCTTATCGGGCTGAATAACAACTACGGTTATCTGGAAGACGCGACGCTCGAGACACGGCAACCTATAAGATTCTGGAAATCCCTCGAATAATTCTTACTACTCAAAAATCATTGCATGGATCCACCGATCGAATTTTCTGCCATTTAGAAGAGAGAGTTTTACAAATTGAGGATTATTCCGGTATTCAGAATTTTGAACGGCTTCCCTCTGTGACGCACATTAAGAGGACTCTTGAGTCTAGCGGTAACGGCAACCAATTTACCTTTAGCGATATCCAGTACAACAAAATCATGACCAACTGCGAAAATCTGGCTAAGCACCCTTTATGGAATGAGGCCAAACCTTGAGGACCGTCTCCGGGAAATGGCATTAATGACTCGGATAGCGCTGACTATTGCGGGTTCGGATTCGGGAGGCGGCGCGGGTATTCAAGCCGACTTGAAGACCTTCGCCGCGTTCGGCGTGTTCGGCACCAGCGTGATTACCGCGCTGACTGCACAAAATACCTTGGGTGTGCGCGCCGTGGCTGATGTGCAGCCGGCTTTCGTCCGTGCCCAACTCGACGCAATCAGCGAGGATTTCGCTGTCGCCAGCACCAAAACGGGGATGCTCGCGCGGCGGCCGATAATCGAGATCGTAGCCGCCCACCTCTTCAACCGCCGCGCACGCAATCTCATCGTTGATCCGGTGATGGTTGCCGCAAGCGGCGACGTATTGCTTGCGCCCGATGCGCTCGTCGCGATGCGGGAACTGATGCTGCCGCTGGCGTCGCTGCTTACGCCCAATGTGCGCGAGGCCGAGATTTTGAGCGGTGTGGCTATCAATGACGTTGCGACCATGCATCGGGCGGCACGCGCGATCGTTGACAGAGGTGCCAAGGCAGTATTGGTGAAAGGGGGCCGTCTTGGCGGGTCAACCGCAGTCGACGTGCTGTGCCGCGGCGGCACGATACGGGAATTCAGTGCGCCTAGGGTCGCAGTCAACCGCGCGCACGGCACCGGATGTACCCTGTCAGCGGCGATTACTGCTGCGATGGCGCTCGGAATGCAATTAGAGGACGCTATCCGGACGGCTAAGCTTTATGTAACTCGCGCGCTCGCTACCGCTGAGCGGGTGGGCCATGGTGCGACTCCGCTCAATCACCTAATCAAGCCCGAAGAAATAAAGGGTCGGGGGTAGAAGGGAACAGCGAGGCAAAGCCCGCAGTCTGCTCCTGTTTCCTCTGTGCTAGCTGTTCTCCGGCAGCGGCTTGCCCTTTGCGCCAATTCGCGAAACTATTAAAGAGACCAACTGAACCGTTCGCTGAGCAGCTACCTGACACAGACAGAGACCAGGAGTTGAATGCTGATGGGCCTTCGCCGTAGACTTGCGAGCTTTGTCATGAGTGGAGCGACCGGGCGGCAAGCGCTGGTCGGCGAGAGCAATGCTTTCCCCGATGCGTTTGCAACCACCCGGTTGGCGGACGCGGTGAACTGGGCACGCAAGTATTCATTTTTTCCGTATCCCTTCGTCACCGCTTGTTGCGGGATGGAGTATTTCTCTGCGTCGGGACCGCGCTACGATATCGATCGTTTCGGCGCAGCTCTGCCCCGCTTTACCCCGCGCCAGGCCGATCTACTAATGGTGGTCGGCACGATAACACAGCGCCAGGCGCCGATCTTGCGCCGCGTCTACGAGCAGATGGCGGAGCCGAAATGGGTGGTTTCGTTCGGCGCCTGCACTAGTTCGGGCGGTCCTTACGACAATTACGCGGTCTTGCAAGGCATCGACCGTGTCGTGCCGGTTCATCTTTACATACCCGGCTGTCCACCCCGGCCGGAGGCCGTGCTCGACGGTCTTATCAAGTTGCAGGACCGGGTTCAGCACGAACGGCCCAACCAAACATGGGCTGGCCTGAAGCTCCATGGCAGCGGGCGCAAAATTGACTGACGCGCCCAAGCTCGTTCAAGTCTCCGTCGACGGGAATCTTATAGAGGCCCGCGAGGGCGAGCCGCTGTTGCAGGCGATGCTCAATGCCGGTATCGACATCCCGCACTACTGCTATCATCCGAAACTCACGATCGACGGCTCGTGCCGCCTGTGTCAGGTGCGGATCGAGGGCATCCCCAAACTCCAGATTTCATGCAATACACAGGTGCGCGACGGCATGGTCGTACACGCCGCCGATCCCGAAGTTGCGTTGGCGCGCCGCGGCGTCGAAGAATTGCTGCTGCTCAATCATCCGCTGGACTGCCCGATTTGCGATAAGGCCGGGGAATGCTGGCTGCAAAATTATGCGATGCGGTTCGGCAGCCGTTTCTCGCGCACGCGCGACCCGCGCCGCAAAGAGGAGAAACGGCTCGATATCGGCGAACGGATGCTGCTAGATCAGGAGCGTTGCATCTTGTGCCGCCGGTGTGTGCGTTTTTGCCGTGAAATCAGCAAGACCGGCGAGCTGCACGTTTTTCATCTCGGCGACCGTTCGGTCCTTGATATTTACGATCGGCGGCTCGACAACGATTATTCGATGTGCACGGCCGACATCTGCCCGGTCGGTGCGCTCGAGACCAAGGACTTCCATCATAAAGTCCGCGTGTGGTTTCTCGAGGAAACCGCGAGCGTATGCCCGAGCTGTTCGAACGGCTGCAATGTTATGCTATGCACTTACAAAAACCGCATCTGGCGGCTGATACCGCGTCGCAATGATGCGGTCAACCAGACGTGGATGTGCGATGCAGGTCGGCTGAACTTCGGTTTTGTGATGGATCCGGCGCGCCTGCGAACGCCGCGAGTCGCGCAGGCGGACGGGGTGGCCGACGCTGACTGGAAGGTTGCAATTGCGCATGCCGCGACCGAACTCGACGCATTCAGGAAACGCCACGGCGGTAAGGCGTTAGGCGCCGTGGTTTCGCCCCATCTGACCAACGAAGAAAATTATCGCTTTGGCGAACTGATGCGGGCTCTCGGCGTCGAGCGCCGAGCGATGGCGGTGCGGCGGGGCAAATTTGACGACTTTCTAATCAAAGCGGACAAGGCTGCGAACGCACGAGGTGCGCGTGAATTAGGGCTGGTTGCGGGCGATGATGATGGCCTGGCTGGATTGCTCAGCGCGTGTGAAGCCGGCGAGATCAAAGGGCTCTATCTCTGTAGCGATGACGTGTTCGAGTTGGTCGATGCCAGCCGCCTGACCGCAGTCCTTGAGCGAATGGACCTGCTCATTGCGCACAATCTTAAGCTCCAGCCGGTATTGGCCAAGGCGGCAGTAGTTTTTCCCACTACGACTTTTGCAGAGAAGGATGGCACGTTTACGAACGACGCCGGACGTGTTCAGCGTATTCACCAAGCGCTCCCGCCGCCAGCGGAATGGCTGACAGACGGCGAAGTTTTCACACGGATACTGAATCATCTGGAATCGCGGCAAGAACGGTTTGAGTTGCCGCAGATCTGGGACTCGATGGCGGCGAACGGAACCGCGTTCGCACAGCTTAGGTTCGACGAGATTGATCCTTATGGCGTCCCCCTAGAGACCAAGATGCGGCCCTAAGTCGTGCAGCGACTTCAGCTCCGTGTTGGAGGGTGACGGGCTAAGGCTTGGCTTATAGGGCTCTTGACAAGAGCGCATTGAGGGTTCATAGCGCGAGGGAGTCGCGGGCACCAGTCTACGTTTTTGATCCGCGGATAGGCCCGCAGTCGTGAATTTCGGAGTCGAGACCGCGGCCGGGTGTGGCCGAAGCACAGTCAAGGGGACGACAGCTATGGCAACGGCACCGCAAATCGAATCAGGGGGGCTGAAGCGCTACTTCGAGGTCCATCGTACGCTGGAGACTTATCCAACCGGTTGGTACCGCTGGTGGATGCTCCTGCTGACGGTGTTCGCCACGATTGTCTCATTTTATGAATTCGGGCTGTCCTCGATGTTGCCACTCTGGATGCCCTCGCTGCATTTTACGATTAACGACTTCAGTTGGTTTCTTACTGGTGCTGTCTTCCTGTCTGGATTCTCCGCGATGGCCGGAGGGCCGCTCGCCGATCGTCATGGCCGGGTCGTGGTAATCGATCTTTGTCTGGGAGTCATGATCCTGCTGACCTTCGCCAACCTGCTGATGACCGGGTTTTGGGCATTTGTCGTGGTGCGCGGTTCGATGAACCTGGTTGCTGGTTTGATGTGGGGCGCGTTGGGGGGGCTCACTCGCGACATGTCGCCGCGGGTAAGCCGTGGTGCTGCGTTTGGATTACTGACGGTGGGGGCCGTCGGCTGCCAGTGGTTGTGGGTCTTCGTACCAGGCCTGACGCTGCGGAGTTTCCCCACTTGGCAGGCGCAAATGGTAATCATGGGCATCCTCGCCGTAGTTTTGTATATTCCGGTGCTTTTGTGGCTTAAGGATCTGGCGCCGAAGCTGCGCTTGATGGTGCTTGACAGCGAAAGTACGGGTGAAGCGTTCGAGTCGGGCGACCTGCCTCATGAAGCGCCGGGCACGGCAATGTCAGCGTTTGGCCAATTGTTGGGTCGATGGGAGGTTTGGCTGATGGTGATCGGCGTGGTGGCTTTCATCACGGTCGCTATCACGGTGCAGACGTTTGGCCCAATTATGTTCGAGCAAGCGTTCGGGTACGATCACGCAACGGCCGATCGGTTGGCATCGTACTTCTGGCTGCTGAATGGGATTATGCTGGTGCCCGCCGGAATGTTCTCGGACTGGCTGGGCGTCCGCAAGCCGATCTCGATTGTGCTGGCACTCGTCACTCTGATGATATTGGTCTGGTGGACGCGGCACTTCTATCCACCGTTGTCGGCCAACGCGCTTTCATGGGTTACGCTGGTATTGGGCGGGATAGCGGCCGCTGCATTTATTCCCTGGACGGCACTATACTCAGAATACGTTGAAGACATCTCCCCCGCGCTGCAGGCTACTGGATGGTCGTTTTTTCAATTGATTTATCGTACATGGGTAGCCTTCTCCGCCCCGGTGCTGACGGCTGTCACCGCGCACTATGCAGCCTCGGAGGCGCTCGCGCACCATCTAGTTAAGCCCGACCTGCGCGCCTGGAGTATCGGCTGGGCGACGTGGATGGACGTAATAATTGCCGGGACGGTACTGTTTGTTGTTTCGTTATTCGCGCTACGAGGTTTTTGGACACCAGCCACTTCTCAAGCCGCGGGTCATGGAGCACCGGCACACGCTGCCGCGGGTAGGTAGTAGTCCTTTAGGAGTGAAAGTGACTGTCATCCCGAGCCGAGCTCGCGTTCTTTGGCGAGCAGAGTGGACGGGTCAATGAAGCGGTTTCCTGTGCGCCCGTTCCAGTGATAATGCTTCGTGCTGATCCTTCCGTCCGCTGGCGTCGCTGTTCGCCGCGCCCATTTGGCAGGATAACAAGTAATTAGATGGCAGTTCGGATCGTAAAGGTAAATCGTCCGGCTCAACCGTGGGCCAACGTGCGCCCGTGGTGGGCGCTGATGGTCGGCTTGTGGGTCACGACGCGTCATTTTTTTGTCAACCTCGGCCGCTTCCTGCGTGGTTCCCAGGATTTCACCGTGTACTTCCCTGAGCAGCGCTTGGTCCACGCCCCCGCTATCCGTGGCATGCCGGTGCTGGTGCAAATGGAAAATGGTAAAGAGCGGTGCGTCGCTTGCGGTCTATGTGAATGGGCGTGCCCGACCAGCTGCATTACGATTTTCCCCGCGGAAACCAACGACGAGGTCGAACGTTATCCTGAAATCTTTGATATTGACATGTCGCGATGTATGTTCTGTGGCTTCTGCGAGGACGCCTGTCCGGAAGAAGCAATCGTCATGAGCCGGCAAATCGAGATTTCCTCTTTTTCCCGTCAAGGTTCGCTCTGGCATAAGCAGGACCTGCTCGTCCCCGTAGCTCAACTCAAGACTCGCATCGATTACCTGCGCAGCCAATATGACCGCTGACAAACCTGGTCCGGCTAGTCAACTTGTTCAAACCGAATTGGAATTGTCGCCGATGATCGGGCGTGTGACTGAGGTTCTGGGCGACCGCATCGTGGAGCGCCGCAGCTTTCGAGGTGATGACCGAATCCACGTCGCCCGCGAACACATCGTTGAAGTCGGTGAAATCCTCCGTGACGATGTTGAATTGGCGTTCGACCTACTGCTTGATGTCACCGCGATCGATTATCTGGGACAACCGGATGACTTCGAAAAAAAACCTGAAATCTGGGATCAGGAACGGCCGGTGCTCCGACGTCAGCCTGCGAGCCGCCACGAATTGCTATTGCCTCCGCGGGGCCCCCACCCGCGCTTTGCCGTTGTCTATCACCTGACGTCCACCAGCCGGTTGCATCGCTTGCGGATCAAATGCCGGGTGCCGGAGGACGACCCCACAATCGCGAGCCTCACGCCGGTCTGGCCGGGAGCGAATTGGCTGGAACGCGAAACCTACGACCTATACGGTATTCAATTCACCGGCCATCCGGATCTCCGCCGGATTTATCTTAACGAGGAATTCGTCGGCCACCCGCTGCGCAAAGATTACGGAAAGTTGGAGGAACAACCGATTCAACCATATGTCGGACCAGGAGCAAAAGAACCTCGACGCCCGCACTAGCCGCGCCGGTGCAGCGCGTCTGCGCGGTTTCGAGGGTGATCTTCATACCGAGCCGATGCGCGTCCAGTTCGGTCCGTCGCATCCGGCAACGCATGGCACAGTCAAGATTGTGCTCGATTTGGACGGCGAACGCATCCTTGATGCGGATGTGCAGGTCGGCTACTTGCATCGCGGTTTTGAGAAGGAATGCGAAACCGGCCTCTTTTACCAGAACATTCCTTATACCGACCGCCTGAACTACAGCTCGCCGATGTTGAATAACGTGGGCTACTGCCTGGCGGTCGAAAAGCTGCTTGATATCGAAACACCGCCGCGATGCAAATTTCTGCGGGTGGTTGGTGGTGAGATCTCCCGCATGACCGATCATATGCTCTCAGTGGGCTCGTCGGCGATGGAACTGGCGGCGTTCACGCCGATGCTCTATCTGCTCGAAGCCCGCGAGTTGTTGCTCGATCTGAATGACGCCTTATGCGGCGCCCGGGTGACCACGAATTTCACGCGCATTGGTGGCCTCTGCGCCGACATGCCCGAGGGATTCAAGGACTTCGCAGTTCCGCGCCTGGATCGTGTGCTCAAACTGATTGAAGACGCAGACAAGCTTTTAACCGAGAATCCGATTTTTCGCGAACGGATGGAGGGCACCGGAAGCCTCCCAGCGAAGGATTTGATTGCGTGGGGAGTCACCGGCCCGATGCTACGCGCGGGCGGCGTCGCGTATGACGTGCGCCGCGTGCATCCATACCTGGTCTATTCTGATCTCGATTTCGATGTGCCGGTCGGCGAACACAGCGACAATTTCGACCGCTATCTGGTGCGACTCGAAGAAATGCGTCAAAGCCGCCGGCTCGTCCTTCAATGTCTCGAACGGATGCCCGACGGACCGGTCGATTCGGACGATCCGCGCGTTCGATGGCCGGGAAAACGTCGCGTCTACACTCGTATGGAGGAGCTGATCGATCAGTTCAAGCTGGTGACGGAAGGAGGGTATCCGCCACCCGGCGAAGTCTACCATGCGGTCGAGGCAGCAAATGGCGAATTGGGTTTCTATTTGGTGAGTGATGGCACCGGCAGGCCGTGGAAATGCCGCTGCCGATCGCCCAGCTTCTCCAATATCTCGCCGATGAGCCTGATGCTGAGAGGTGGGCAGCTTGCTGACGTAGTGCCGACGTTCGGCATGATCAATATGATCGGCGGCGAAACCGACCGTTAGCAACTGCCTGAGTTTGTGGATTGTCCTGTTGAAAACGGAGACCCAAGGACTCCACACATGGGCTGAAGCCTGTGCCACTGAAGCAAAGAGGACAGTGGTTGGATGATTTTGTCTGCTGAGACGCACGAAAGAATCCGCGAGGAGATTTCCCATTTTCCAAACGCCCGGGGTGCACTGTTGAGCGCGCTCCATTTTGCGCTTCGCGAGCGAGGCAGGTTGGACGCCGAGGTCTTCGCTGAAATCGGCCAATTTTTCGGGATGCGCCCGGACGAAGTCGCCGAAGTTGTGTCCTTCTATTCACTCTTCAACCAGCCACGTGCTCAGGCGATTTTTCAGGTCTGCACCAACCTGCCCTGCTGCCTCAAAGGCGCACGCGCAATCGTAGGCGAACTCGAACATAGGCTAGGCATCAAAGCGGGCACCGCGACTCCCGACGGCCGCTTCGCAATTGAAGAAGTAGAATGCCTTGGCTCATGTGCCACGGCGCCAGTTGTCCAGGTAAACCTGAATCCGTACCTGGAAAATGTGACGCGAGATTACCTCGCGACGATTCTTGAAGCGCCCGAAAAGGCGATTGAAGCGCGCCGGCCAGCGCCAGTCATTTCGACGGTGCCGCCCGGGGTTGAGGGCTATCTGCTTCCGCCCAACGGCCAGAACTGGCTCTCGCTCGACGATTACAAGCACAACGGCGGCTATCAGGCGATTGCCAAAGCGGGGCAGATGCTGCCCAAAGACATCGCCACCCTCGTGCGAGATTCGGGCCTGCGCGGCCGTGGCGGTGCCGGTTTCGGAACGGGCCTGAAATGGAGCTTCATGCCGCCGCCTGATGGCGGACCGCGTTATCTGGCGGTCAATGCCGACGAAAGTGAACCGGGAACGTTCAAAGATCGCCAGATCATGGAGCGAAACCCTCATTTATTTATAGAAGGCATTATGATCTGCGCGATGGGGATTGAGGCCGCAGCGGCTTTTATCTATGTGCGCGGCGAATACGTCGAATCTTATCGCCTTGTGCGCCACGCAATTCGGGAATGCTACGGGGCAGGAATCCTGGGGGAGAAAGCGCTCGGATTCGATCGGCGCTTTGATATTCATATTCAGCCCGGTGCCGGCGCGTATATTTGCGGCGAAGAGAGTGGGATGCTCGAATCGATGGAGGGAAAGAAGGGCCAGCCCCGCAAGCGGCCACCCTTCCCTGCCGTGCGCGGTCTATGGGACCGTCCAACCACCGTGGATAACTGCGAGACGGTTTCCCATACCCCTGCGATCATCATGAAGGGCGCCGACTGGTTCAAAGCCGAAGGCGCGAAGAACAGCTCAGGCCATACGCTGTTCGGCGTTAGCGGCCACGTCAAACGCCCAGGTATTTTTGAGCTGAGGCTCGGAGTCAAAATGCGCGATCTCATTTACAATTACGCCGGCGGGCTGGAGAACGGGCGTACTGTTAAGGCGGTGATCCCCGGCGGCATCTCGATGCCGATTCTGCGCGGTGATCAGATCGACGTTGCCGTAGACCATGAGTCATTGCGTTCGGTGGATTCGCTGCTCGGTACCGCGGGCGTAGTCGTGATGGATGATCGCACCTGCATCGTGCGCGTCGCATTAGTGGCGGCGCGTTTCTTCGATCACGAATCGTGCGGGCAATGTACCCAATGCCGCGAAGGAACCGGATGGATCTACCATACGTTGGAGCGCATCGAGCGCGGGGAGGGAGTTTCACGCGATTTGGAAGTGCTGGCGGACTGCTGCAATTTCATGGATGGCAAATGTATCTGTGCTTTGGCCGACGGCGCCTCGTGGTCAGCGCGCGCGTTTTTCACGCAATTCCGCAGCGATTTCGAAGCTCATATAGCCGCTGGCAAATGTCCATTCCCGGAGAGTTTCGAAGTATGACGCTGGGCGGAACGAAGTGGGGCCGAGCTGACGAGTCTGCGAGGTGCGCAGCATAGTAAGGAGTCTGCGACGTGCGCATAGAAAGACCCGTCACTCGCAACCGCGTGGTGTCCCTGCTCGGCACGCCGCGTGCTGTCGAAGGCAGCCTGAACGATCCGGTCGAGCGCGAGGAATTCGGCATCCACTATAACGAGAAGTGGACGTACGACGATCTGGGAGACGATCCAGCCGGTGTGCCGACCCGTGCAATTTACTGGCATCGTTACGATTTCGTCGCGACCATGGTGCGTGCCAACGACAACGAAGAATGGCGTCCCGACACGAAATTAGTTGAAGCCGCCAATGCCGTGAAGGAGCGCCTGGGAATAGTCGACGACCACCATCCCGCGTATCCAACCAACGGCCGCTACCGGCCCGTGTCGAAGCCCCAGGATTGGCGCGACTTGGGCGGCTACGTGCAGGACGAAGTTACCGGCCTTAGGATCAACAAAGCAGGATCCTAATTGTGACGGCACCGGACGCATGGCCTGGTTAGCCCCGACGAATGCGAACCCCCCGAAGGGCGCGCGCCGCACATGAGGTCGAGATCGTAGATAACGAATCAACCGAAGTTCTGTTTCCTCGCCTGCTGCTTCGCTTTAGTTCACATACCGATGGCGCTGCGTAACGCCCCAGCAGCATCGCTGATGGCGGTTTTAGCCTTTTCCAGCAACCCCGGCATGCCAAAAAAACCGTGAGTAACACCGTCGTAGCGTTTCAAGATCGTCGAAACGCCTTCGTCGCTTAATCTCACCGCATACGCTTCGCCTTCGTCGCGCAGCGGATCGAACTCGGCCGTGATCACGAATGCAGGCGGCAAGCCTCTCAGGCTTTTCGCATAGGCCGGGCAAGCGTATGGATTTTTACGATCCTCGTCGTGCGCGAGATAATGACTCCAGAACCATTCCATATCGGCGCGTGAAAGAATGTAATAATTATCTTTGGCGAACTGGCTATGCGACGCGGTAGTCAATTCCGTAGTGGTAGCAGGATAGACGAGCAGTTGATATGCGAGATGGGGGCCGCGGCGATCGCGCGCCATCAGCGTAACTGCCGCCGCCAACGTCGCACCTGCACTGGTGCCGCCAACCCCGATCCGCATGGGCTCGACATTGAGCAAGACTGCGTTGTCGGAGACCCATTTAGTGGCGCTGTAGCAGTCCTCCGGACCGGCCGGAAATCTGTCTTCTGGTGCGAGCCGGTATTCGACCGACACCAACATGCAGCCGGAGGCATTCGCGAGCAATCGGCACGGGTGATCAGTCATTGCGATATTGCCGAGCACCCATCCGCCGCCATGAAAGTAGACCAGAACTCCGAATGGCGGAACCCCGGCAGGCGTGTAGATACGAATCGGAATGTTGCCGCCGGGTGACGGAATTTTGCGATCCTCGACTTTCGCGACAGTCTCGGGCTCACCTGGCTGTGGGCGAGCGGCCGCAATTCGGCGCGCTTCCTGCGGTGTCAGAGTATGGAAAGCGGGATTCTTTGCAGCAGCCATTGCGTCGAGCACGGATTTCATTTGTATATCAAGCGGCATTAAAGACTCCTTGAACTCAAGTCACTGGGGTGACGTGTAAGCCGGGATGGTGCACCAACAACCAGCCATCATGTGGCAGCGCTGAGCGAATCGATTTTTGCAGCCATTACGAAGTCATTCCGATGCAGGCCGCGAATCTTGTGCGTCCATAACTTAACCGTGACTCTGCCCCATTCAGTGAGGATGGCCGGATGATGGCCTTCTTCCTCGGCGAGCGCACCTACCCGATTGGTAAAGTTCAGGGCCTGCGCAAAATTGTTGAAGCGAAATTCCCGTTCGAGCCTCGGAGTGCCGTCCGCTTCCGCCAGTGTCCATTCCGGGATTTGTGGTTTCAGTTCCTGAATATCCGCCTCAGTTACTCGCGGTGAATCGCGGCGGCAGGCGGTGCATTTTTCATTATTTAACATGGCCATTCTGATCTCCGTGCCCTAAACATAAAGCAATGCCAGCCGCTCCAGTTCAGACGAATAATTCGCCGTATCGAGAGGGCCGCCAATCTGCATGATGATGAAACGGTGTACTCCAACGTCTTCGTATTGTTTGAGGCCGTTCTGAACCTGCGCGCGATTGCCGCGCATTTCCCGCTTGAATATTGAGACGTCGAGGCGGTCGAAGCGCGTTTCCGCCTTGTTGCATTCCTCCCGCAATTTTTTCAACTCGGCGCGCATCGCTTCGGGCGGAAGAAAGATTGGACACCAGCCATCACCCCACTGTGCGACCCATCGGAGCGCATTTTTGTCTTTGCTGCCGATAAGAATTGGCGGGCCGCTCTTTTGTTTAGGCTTGGGGTAGAGACGCACCGGGCTGAACTTGATGTACTTGCCCTCGAACGACGCTTCGTCTTTCGTCCATAGCTCACGCATTGCCGCAATATATTCCTTGGTCTGGCTCCATCGATGAGGGAAATCTACGCCCAGGATTTCGGACTCTTCCTTGAGCCAACCCGCGCCGATACCGAAGAGTACGCGGCCATCGGAAAAATGGTCCAAGGTCGCTAATTCGTTGGCGGTCAGCAGCGGATTGCGTTCTGGCACGAGGCACACGCCGGTCGCTACTTTGAGACGCGTGGTTGCGCCAGCGGCCATCGCCATCCCAATGAACGGGTCGGAGATATGCGAGTAGACTTCAGGAATCTGACCCTGTCCTTGTGGTGTTTCCGGGAGCGGTGTCGTGCTGTGGACCGGCAACACCGGATGGTCGGGAAGCCAGATTGACTCAAAGCCCAGATGCTCCATTTTGCCGGCAAGCATCGCGGGATCCGCAGTGTGCTCGTTGGCAGCTATCAGTATTCCGATCTTCATTGCCGATGCCTCGCGCGAATATTAGACCAACGCAGAACGCAAGGGTATCGCACGGGAAGAGAGCGTGAAGGCTTGCCTTCTAGCACTGGCAATGCAATTTGTTGCGGCGCGAACGGACGAACGGAGGCCTCAGTACCAAATGGCGACAGCAAAGCCCTTGCTCGACGGCTACAAGGTGATCGATTTCACACAAGTCCTCGCCGGACCTACTACCACCCGTTACATGGCGGAAATGGGTGCCGAGGTGATCAAGGTGGAAATCGCCCCGAATGGCGATATCTCTCGGCAGGTGCCGTTTTTGCGCGACGGCCGCAGTGGTTATTACGTCCAGCAAAATCGCGGCAAGAAAAGCCTGTGTCTCGACCCAAAGCACCCAGCCGGCGCCGCAATAATCAAGGAGCTGATTCCCAAATGTGACGTTTTAGCGGAGAATTTTGCGCCTGGCGTAATCGGACGCCTCGGGTTTGATTACCAGGTAGTCAAAACGCTTAATCCCACAATAATTATGTGCTCAATCTCCACCTTCGGCCAGAACGGCCCGTTGGCTACGCGCCCTGGCTATGATTTTATTGGCTGCGCGTACTCAGGCGTTCTCAGCATGATCGGTGAGCCTGACCGCCTGCCCGTGCTGCCCCAGGTTGGGGTTGGAGACATCAGCACCGGCGTCCACGGGCTGACGGCGATTCTGGCTGCTCTGCTGCATCGCGAACGTACGGGCGAGGGGCAATTCGTCGAAACGTCACTGCTCGACTGCTACTTCAGCTACAATGACATGACCGTACATACGGCCAGCTTAAGCCGCGGCGCAATCTTGCCGCGGCGCAGCGGTTCGCATCATTTCGGGGTGGCTCCGCTTGGCGTGTTTACCGGCAAAAGCTGTCCGATCTTGATCATGGCCAGTACCGAGCATCAGTTTGCTTATTTGTGCCGTGCGATGGGCCGGCCGGAATTGCCCGGTGATCCGCGCTTTAAAAGCAATGCCGATCGCATGGCGCATGTTGAAGAACTCAAGCGCCTTATCCAGGAGTGGTTCGATTCGATGCCGGGCGACGATGAAATCTTCCGGCTGTTCGATGAATATCGCGTTCCGTACGCTCCGGTGCTGACGGTTGAACAGGCGATCGCCCATCCCCATCTGCGCGACAATGAAATCGTACGCACGGTAGATGACCGCTTCCTCGGCGAGTTCGACGTGCCAGGCTTCCCGCTGAGATTTTCGCAGTGCGCGCGACATCCGCAACTCGATGCGCCGACGCTAGGTGAGCACAACCGCTCAATCTTGACCGACTATCTGGGTTATTCCTCAGAGCGGATCGAAGCGCTGGAGCGCGATGGCGTGCTGCATAAGGGACCGCGCTGAAGGTACTACCCGGATATGATTGGTGGCCGGGCTGAAATCGTGTGAGAAAGCTGTGCGCGATTTCTTTGCCGGGTGCCAGACGCCGGCTGAAGATGTTAATGTTGCTGCGCTACCGTTTGGCTCCCAGACCATTCGGCACTTAAAAGAGGAATTTGGCAAGAGCAATGAAAAGAGCGTTAGTCGTGGGTGGTACCGGTCCTAGCGGACCATTCCTGGTCAATGGTTTGCGGGACCGCGGCTACACCGTCGCGATCTTCCATCGGGGAACTCATGAGATTCCCGAAATCCCTAACGATGTCGAACATATTCATGGCGATCCGCATTTCCGAGAGACTATCGACTCGGCACTGAACCGCCGAGATTTTGATGTCGTAATTGCTACCTACGGCCGCATTCGCATACTCGCCGAGGCTTTGACGGGTAGGACCGGGCAGTTCATCGCCATCGGCGGCGTGCCGGCCTATCGCGGTTACTTCAATCCGTCGGTGAATTTTCCTCCCGGCCTGCCGATTCCAGTTCCTGAAACCGCCCCTACGGTGCAGGAGGAGCAAGAAGAAAATCGCTTCTCGTATTTGATCGCAAGCACGGAAAGAGCCGTGCTCGCGGCTCACCCGAACGGGGTAGTTTATCGCTATCCTTACGTTTATGGCCCTTATCAGCTACTGCCGCGTGAATGGTGCGTTATTCGCCGCGTACTGGACAGGCGTCCGTTCATCATCCTTTCAGAAGGCGGGCTTGGCTTGATGACCCATGGATACGCCGGGAATCTTGCACACGCAGTCCTGCTCGCGGTTGACAAACCTGAGGCCGCAGCGGGGCAAATCTACAACTGTGGTGACGACGTCCAGTACACGGTCCGGCAGATTGTCGAAATCATCGCGGACGAAATGGATCACAAATTGGAGATCATCAGCTTGCCGGCCGCCGCTGCCTACCCAGCGCGTGGCGTCAGTCTCGAAATCACACCGCATCACAAGCTGATGGATTGCCACAAGATCAAGTATCAGCTCGGCTACAGTGATCTGATCTCGCCGGAGGAGGCGCTGCGCCGCACCGCACGCTGGTATCTCGAGCATCAACCCGAGCGTGATGGTGATATCGAGCAGCGTCTTCAGGACGCGTTCGATTATGAGGCCGAAGATCAGCTAGCCGCAATTTATCGAGAGGCGATGGGGCGGGCGCAGTCCTTCCGCCGCGAGATAGTCCCGACGCCCCATCCGTATCCGCATCCAAAGCAACCCGGCCTCGCGCGCGACCACAGGAATCGCTGACGAACGGGTGAAAATTAGGGCAGGCGTCCGTATCTCGATGAATCTGCGGCACGCACATGCGCGCACATGGATCCAGGGTCGCAGCGGAATCGTTTGGTTTCACAATACGGGGAGCGATGATTGCGCCCGACGTGCATCTCGACTGGCGAGCCGCGCCGCCTGCTCTACTTCAAAAAGACCTGCTTGCCACGCCCAACCTAGATTACTCCCTGCGCCTTTAATTTCCCCAGGTCATCGTCATTGAAATTCAGCATACGGCCATAGACTTCGCGGTTGTGTTGGCCGAGCAATGGTGCGCTCTTTACCTCCACCGGCGAGTCGTCGAGCCGCACCGGACAGCCGGGCATCGTAAACTCGCCGCGCACCGGATGATCAACGGTCGCAATCATGCCGCGTTCGCGCAGATGCGGATCGTTGAGCAATTCGACGCTGTCGAGCACAGCGCCGCAGGGCACACCCGCCTCCCCCATTATCCTCATCACTTCCTGCTTGGTGCGCTGGCTGGTCCAACTCTCGACGATTTGCGTGAGTTCTTCGATATGCTGGCGCCGTTCCTTACGGTCAGTAAAGCGCGGATCATCAGCGATTTCCGGCCGGCCCAGCGTTTGCCATAACGCGCGCCACATCTCCGGGTTGGCGCAATACAAGTACACGTAATCGTTCGGGCCGGCGGGCGCGCATTTAAAGATATCGCCGATTGGTCCGGCACCCAGCCGATTGCCCACGCGCGGAGTCGGCTTATGAGTCAGGTAGGTGCCCATCATCGGGACCCGGCAGTAGTTGAGCACTGCTTCCTGCATTGCGACTTCAACCCGCTGCCCCTTACCGGTGCGCTCACGCTGATAGAGCGCCGCAAGAATCCCGCACGCGGCGTGGACACCGGTGCCGGTATCGCCGATTGTGGGGCCCGGCTTCAGCGGCGGCGACCCTGGAAATCCGGTTAACGCCATCGCACCGCCAGCCGCCTGCGCTATCATGTCGAAGCTCTTATACTTGCTGTAGGGGCCAAAGGTGCCGAAGCCCTTAACAGTGAGATAGATCAGGCGAGGATTGATCTCGCGTAGACAATCATAGCCGAGGCCGAGACTTTCCATCGTGCCCAGGGAGTAATTCTCACTGACAATATCGACCTGCTTCGCCAGGTCGATGAAAATTTCCTTGCCGCGCGGAGACTTCAAGTTGAGTGTGATACTGCGCTTGTTGGCGTTGAGCAGCATGAAATAGTAGGAATCAACGCCGGGCTTGTCGGTCACCCGCCAACGTCCCTGCTCGCCCATTTTGGGCTCTTCAACTTTAATTACGTCCGCCCCCAGCCACGCGAGCAATTCGGTCGATGAGGTGCCGGCCTCATACTGGGTCAAATCGAGAATAGTCACGCCAGCCAACGCTTTTTCCATAGTGGCCTCCGGTCAGTGCAATCCGGTCCCGCTTCGGCGAAGCCGATGTTCCTTGTTCAGCTTTTGGTGCGAGTAAGATGAATCTTAACTACCGCCGAAGGGAGGCAATCGGCAAGTGTTTGCGGCGAGATACGAGCGCTGCTCCAATTGACTTCATCGGCGCTTTTGCTTCGCACGACGTTCCCCCAGCACGTCCGAAATGATGAATGGAACGGACATCGCGGTTGCCAACACAAAGAGACCGACGAGCAGGATCCAGTCGTTCATCTAATATCCCTCAGCAGAAAGAGCGCGTAACTCTCGATTGCGACATAGACAGCTGAGACGGAGAGCGCACCAGTCATTCTGCGGGGCTGACGAACATCAAAAGCGGCGCCCCGAATGCTTCGAGGCGCCGCCGTTTTAAGGACCCGCTGCGACAAGATCTGCCGGTGGTATTTGCAGCTACGCGCGCATCGATTCCAGCGATACCAGTTGGGCCCGCGTGGCACCTGGGGTGTAAGGGCGCTGACCAGGTGCGCGCTCGAATGCATCGGCCAGACCCAATTCCTTACCGATTTCGCGCACTGCCGGCAGCACTTCCTGACCCAGTAACCTGATGCTCGTCATCCGATCCTCGAAACTCACCGGTCCCTGGCTCTGGAAAAATCCAAGGGTGCCAGGACGCAGCACTTCCAGAATCGTGCGCAGCTTCGGGATTACCGATTTAGGCGTGCCGGCAATAATCTGAAGTCCTGCAACCGCTTTGGGGTAAGCACGGTAGACCGCCTGCTTCGCTTCCTCGACAGTCACCTCGCCTCTCGCCATGCGTTTGCGAGTGCTGTCTGCGACACGCTGCAGGTTTTCGGGTTCACCCGCTGACTGGGAGCGCCCGAGTTGCTCCGCGCTAACTCCGAGAAAGCCGCCCGAACCGGCAGTCATCGTCCGCGCCAAGCGCTTGGTAGCTTCCTTGGAATTATAGCCCGGCGGCAGGGTGTGCTCGGGACGCGAGAAGGCACCCTGGCCACCGCCAAATAGATGGGCTTTGCCGAGTTCCTCGGCTTTCTCTTCGGTCTCAGCCACGACCACGTGCTGAAGATAGCCGAAATTTTCCGAGCCGGCTTCATAGCCCTGCTTCGCCGCCACCTCGCCATACAGGTTCCACAGTTCCGCAGTGGCTGGCAATGCGGTACCAAGCCCGAGGTACGGGTAGCGATGCTCCGCGCACCAGACGACGGTCTCAGGGCTGAGAACGCCCGGGATCATGATTGGCGGATGTGGCTTTTGATAGGGCCGTACCCATGGATTGATGAAGCGATAATTGAAATGCTTGCCTTCCCAGCGGAACGGACCGGGCCGCGTCCACGCCGCCAGGATCAAATCATGCGCCTCGTTGAACATCTCGCGGTTGTAAGCCGGATTGGCGTTATTGAAGATCTGCTCGCTGCCGGCCCCACGCACCCATCCGGGAACCAGGCGCCCATGCGAGATACAATCGATCGTCGCGAGTTCTTCAGCGACGCGCAGCGGGTTCTTGAAGGTCGGCAAAGGATTGCCGAGCAGGATGATACGGGCTTTATGGGTAATGCGCGCGAGAATCGATGCCTCGACATTCATCACGGCGCCCATGCAGAAAGGTGTGCCGTGATGCTCATTGAGCATGATTGCGTCAAAGCCGACCTCTTCGGCATAGACCATCTCGTCGAGGTATTCGTTATAAAGCTGTGCGCCTTTTTCGCGATCGAAAAAGGTGTTCGACAGGCCGAAATAGGCGCGGTTTTTGATCAACTCGTCTTCTGGAACGTAGCGGTAGGGCCGCTCTGTAAAGTACATCAGGTTCATTTGTCGTCTCCTTGAATCCCCGCCGTCACCTCAATCGCTCCGCTGAATGCTCAGTTTCGCTCGGCCATGACAGCAGGGACATGCATGATGGCCGTTAGCCGTTAGACTCTGACGCTCTCGTCACGCTTGGGCGCGCGCTCGAGTGCATCGAGATCGACCAGCGGGTCAAGTTGCGTACCCGCGATATATTGCCTGGAGCCCGGTTGGCGCTCGAACGGATCAACGATGCCAAGCCCCTTGGCGATTTCACGCAGCGCGGGCAACACCTCCTGACCCATCAACCGGATACTGTTCATCCGTTGTTCAGTAGTGAGCGGACCCTGCGCCTGAAACAGCCCCATTACGCCTGGGCGCAGCACTTCGAGAATCAGCTTGAGCCTGGGGATAACGCTTTTCGGCGTGCCGATGACGATCTGCAGACCATCCTGCGCCTTTTGGTATTGGGCGTAGATCTTCTGCTTGGCCTCTTCGATACTGACTTCTCCGCGCATCAGGCGTTCGCGAGTATGGCCCTTGGGCTCGTTGGGGTCGCGCCGTTCGCCGCGCTGCTCCGCCAATTTCTCGGAAGTAATGCCGAGGAAACCGTATTCCGTTGCCTGACGGGCGAGCCGGCGGGTCGCCTCCTTGGAATTATAGCCCGGGGGCAGCGTCCATTCCGGACGCGAAAAGTTGGCCGCTCCACCACCGAACAGCGCCGCCTTACCTTCCTGCTGCGCCTTTTCTTCAGTATCCGATACGTGGATCTGCTGCAGATACCCGAAATTTTCCGGGCCCGCCACATAGCCTTCCCGCGCAGCCGTCTGTTGATACAGGTTCCATAACTCGACGGTTGAGTGCAGTGCGGTGCCCAGGCCGATATACGGATAACGGTGCTCTGCACACCAAATCACGGTCTCCGGGCTGATTACGCCTGGGATCCAGATGGGAGGATGCGGTTTCTGGTAGGGCAAGACCCACGGATTGATGTAACGGTAATTGAAATGCTTGCCTTCCCAGCGGAACGGACCGGGGCGCGTCCAAGCCGCGATTACCACATCATGCGCCTCATTGAAGTACTCGCGATTGTAAGCTGGATTGGCATTGTTGAAGATCTGCTCACTACCGGCGCCACGAACCCATCCCGGAACCAGGCGTCCCTTGGAGATGAGGTCGATCATGGCCAGTTCCTCTGCCATCCGCAGCGGATGCTTAAGCACAGGAAGCGGATTGCCGAGCAGGACGATGCGGGCCTTTTTGGTGACGCGGGCCAGAATCGCGGCCTCGACGTTCATCACCGCGCCCATGCAAAAGGGTGTCCCATGATGCTCATTGAGCATGATGGCGTCGAACCCCAGTTCCTCGGCGTAGATAGCTTCGTCGATGTACTCGTTGTAATAGCGCGCACCGACTTCGGGGTCATAGAAGGTGTTGGGCACGCCGAAGAAACTACGGTTGCGGATTACTTCTTCCTCCGGCACGTCACGATACGGACGTTCGGTGAAATACATCATGTGCATGGCTTTTCTCCTTTTAGGCGCACGTCGCAGACTTCTTCCTGTACGCACCTCGCAGACTCGTTAGCTCGGCTCCGCTACGCTCCGCCTAGTTGCGGCGCGCTCAGGCGAGAAACTCGCGAACGAGCTTGATGAACTCGCTGGATTTCTCGATCTCCGGTCGATGGCCGCAATGGTCGAAAATAGTGACCCTCACGTCGGTATTGTCCAGCGCTTTGCGATAGGCCTCGGCAGCGCTGACCGGGACGGTTGCGTCTTCGCGTCCCCAGATAATTTGCGTAGGCAGGCCGGTCACACCCTCGAGGAAATGCGACAGGACAGGATTGTTGAGGATCGGTTCCCATGCCAGCCGTGTGTTCTCCGTCCGCGCATCCTCAAATGCCTCGAACTGCTCCGGTGTCCGCTCGCCGCCATAAAGCTTGTTGTACTCCGAAGTCGCGTCCTGATCGTAAACGCTGTAGCTGAGCGACGTACGGGCCGTAATCGAGAAGATGTCCAGGATCTCGCCCTCCGGCGGTTTAATTCCCATTGGCGCGACCAGCACCATCCGGCGAAATTGCCGCGGATTGACCGTCGCCATCTCCGCCGCAATCCAGCCGCCGATCGAAAAGCCGATGACATCGATCGGGAACAGGTCCTTTTCACGAAATGCCCACGAATACCACATCGCGAGATCGTGGATATTGTGCAGCCAGTCAATTTTGGCGGATTTGCCGAGCCCCGGCTGAATCGGAATCAGCAGCGTGTGCTCACGCGCCAGCGCGGCATGCCATGCGAGCCATCCCGGATGGCCCAGCTCTTCGTGCAGAACCAAGAGCGGTTTCCCTGTACCGCCTTTGATGATTGCGAGGTTACTCCCCGCGACTTGGGTGACTTCCTCAGTCCATTCTGCCATCTCGCTTTCTATCCTCCATTTTTCGCAACCAGCGGTAAGCGCCCTAAAGCCGGTCGCATCCACCAGGTGCGAGGTCTTTCTCTACTATGATGAGACGCCGGCTGCTTCCGACCGTGCTTTGAGCAATACGCCTTCGGTATAAAGAGCTTCTATTTCCCGAACCGACAGGCCCAGCAAGTCGTGCAGCACCGCCTCGTTGTCCTCACCGACGCGCGACGCCTTTAAATCAGAGGGTGGTGCCCAGTCCGAGAATTTGATCGGGAAGCCGGGAATCTCGAATTCTCCCAAGGCCGGATCGCTGACCCGCCGTATGGTTTTCCGTTCTCGTAAATGTGGACTGGCCATCGCTTCTTCGAGCGACCATACCGGCCCGCATGGCACGCGAAACTTGTCCAGTGCGGCGACGACGCTGTCACGATCAGGGAACGTCGCGAACCAGTCTTCGATCATCTGCTTGAGCGCGTCGTTGTTTCTCACACGGCGGCTATTGGTCTTGAACCGCGGGTCGTCAACCAGTTCAGGCCGCCCGATCGCATTCGCAATACGCGGGAATTCATGTTGCTGTACCAGCAGCATGATGTAACCGCCCGGACACTTGAACACCCCTGAGGGGCTTCCGTACGGATGTTGCGAACCATTGCGCCGAATCGTGAACTTTTCCTTGCGAATGGAAATTACCGGCACCGCCATTTCATGCATATGAAAATAGGTGTCCAGTAACGACGCATCGAGGTACTGCCCTTTGCCGGTACGCACAGCGTTGAGCAGGGCAAATCCCACCGCCATCGCCGCCGCCACACCAGTTGAAACATCGCCGATCGCCATGGTCGGACATATCGGTGAGCGGTCGGGCTCGCCCAGCAGGCCCGTCACGCCGGCGAATGAAGCGCCGATAAAGTCATAGCCCGGACGCTTGCTTAGTGGGCCAGTCTGGCCGGTGGTCGAACACGAGCACATCACGATTTTCGGATTGAGCGCGCTCAACACGTCGTAACCGAACCCAAGGTCACGAATTGTGCCTGGGGCGAAATTTTCCACCACTACATCGATCTTCGGGATCATCCGCAGGATGATCTCTTTCGCCTCAGGCTTATGCAGGTCGAGTGCAAGGCTACGTTTGGAATGCGAATGCTGGAAGTAATAGGTACTCATACCGTCGTTCGAGCCGAGTCCCATCCCCCGCACGTGGTCCCCATCGACCGAGCGCTCGATCTTGATAACATCGGCCCCAAGTTCTCCAAGTATTCGTGTGCAGGTAGGGCCCGCGACAAAATGGGTAAAATCGAGTACTCGGTAGCCTTTCAGCATTGGTGCTTGTTGTTCCATTCAGTACTCCCGACTCTTAAGGCGGCATATCGCAGGCCTTTCTGTGCCCCTTTTGGGCCAATAACAAAGCAGGGCCGCCCATCGCCCGCACTCAGGACATTCGGGCATGATACTAGGGGAAGAGCCTGGGTGTCCACGAGCAGAGGCGGCGCTATCGCGATATTCCCGGTGCCTGAGGCTTCTTGTTTTGTCACCTTTTACCCTAAAGCGGACCAAGGACTTCAACGGAGGAATCGATGCTGGCCGAGAATAGCAAGGGCAATTACACATTCATCCGCGGAATTGGGCCGTTTTCGGCCGCGGTGACGGCGCAGCCGGGGTTCGCGATCGTTCACGTGCGCTTCCTCCCGCTGATTGCGCTGAACGACGGCTACAAGCGCGTCGAACGGCACCTACAAGAGGTGCAGCGGCCGCTCGAAGCACTTTGCGGGATGGAACTGCGAATCCCGCAGGTCCTCTCCCGCGAGGCATTCGACGAGTTCAATCGCCCCTATATCGAGCGGCTCAAGGCGTGGGGGCTGGACCTGGCGGGCGCTAATCCCGTCACCCGCACCAATGTTGCCTTTGAAACCAATCCGGTCGCGGAGCCGGTGCTGGCCGGCTTCTACTATACGGTGCCTTCAACCGTCCGAGGCGAGACCTTCGTACTATCCGGTGCGCCGGAAATTGCCACGCGCGAAGGCGGCGTTCAGATCGTGGCGCGTGGTAATACTTCAGCGGAGGGGCTGCGCCAGAAGCTCGATTGTATCCTGCAGATACTCGGCGCTCATTTGTCCGAGATGAAGCTCAAGTGGGAAATGGCGACTGCCGTAAACGTTTACACGATCTTTGATGTTCATCCGCTGTTAGCGCCGGTATTGCTACCCACCCTCGGGACTGCATCGCATGCCGGCCTCATCTGGCATTATGCGCGACCGCCGGTGAGCGGTCTTGAACTCGAGGTTGACGCACGGGCCGTTAAGACCGAGCTCATCCTTTGACAGCAAGCGAAGCCGCGAGAAATCAACTGAAGATAATCGGTGGAACAGTTCAGGTGCTCATATCATTGGCCGTATTCGTGCTTTTCTGCGAGAAGTGCATCCTCGTCGCGAGCCGGCGCCAGCACTATCCAGGCGCAACGAATCCGCATCTCGCGTCTTATCTCGACAGCCGCGTGAAACACCCGTGCCTTAGGTCCAGGATCGTGAACGCGCATGCGACGACCACCCAGCCATAGAAGATCCCGGTTGGGCTGAAATGGTTTGTGTGCTAGTCTAGAATGGCGTCCCGTAAATACCTTTGCAGGCATGTGAACCTCCGGCGCTTGTCATTCTCGCGCGTGGCTGCCGCGCGAAGAATCCCGAGGCTCCGACGGACGGGTCGGTAGCAGTTAAACCGCCCTAAGGAATCCGGGATTCCTCGCGCGCGGCAGCCACGCACGCGGGAATGACAGAATCCGGCGGCAAGGTAAAAAGACAAACTGCGACCCAATATCGTGAAGTTACTTGCGGGACGCGACAATAGCAGTATCTTGCCGCCTGGCGAAGCGCGAGTAGCTCAATGGGGCCACTTGCGATGATTTCCAGAGTACCAGGTTAAGGTTTCTGCCGATTGGTCGCTTCCCGTAAGGTTTCGTTCAGGCACCGCTTTTGCCATGCTGCAAGGCCAAAAGCAGCACAGATATAGCGGTAGCGGATGCTACAATCCAGACGCCGCCAGGGGGGGCAGCGCAGCACTTGCTAATGGCCGGAGGGTGCCGAGCCGGCTGATTTCGATTCCCGGAAAAGACAATCGGCGCACTGGCCGCGATCGCTGACGAATTTGCAGGAGTCCCAACCACAGCGGCAGCCATGGTCGTGGGCGGCTATGCCCTCGCGATAGCTAATGGCGGCAGGCGCGCCCGCCGCTTGCGCGGAAGTGGCAGAATCTTCACAGCGCCCGGCGCGATTTTAGCGGTCTGGGGAACTGCCGCGGACGACAGCCGCTCGCCGAGCCAGCGCAGAAAATTCAGTCGCTTGCGGCGAAAACGCGGGTCGGTCGGCGCCAGTCCGCTGGCCAGCCGGGTCATTTGCGGAAAGGCGAGCGGAAACGCGGTCAAGGCGATGATTGAAATCTGCAACTGGGTAATATCCAATTCCCGCGGCAGCAATCCCTGCGTCTGTGCGCGGCGCAGCCGGGCCCGGGTTCGTTTCAAATACTGGCGGCGTTCTTTCTCACCGACCAGTTCACCCTGATTGCCCAGCGCCTCCCATTCGAGCAGCCGCACCAGTTCCAGGTCACTGGAAAAGCCTTCGTACCAATGGAGAATGGCCTGCCCGGGATCATCCGGGGCCGACTCGAAGAAAGCGGCGCGCTGGTTGAATTTCAGCCGCAAGACTTCGCGGTACAGGCTTTGCTTTGAGCCGAAGCAATAGAACAGCATCCGCTTGTTGACTCCGGCCCGCCGGGCGATTTGGTCACAACGCGCGCCCACCAACCCGTTCGCCGCAAATTCCGCTAGCGCAGCCTTGAGGATGCGCGCGCGGGTGAGGGCCAGATCGCGAGTCTTCTTCATAATTAATCAGGCAGTTAGGTCATCGGATCTCGCTTTGAGAATTAACCCGGCAGTTAATAACGAATTTAACCGGCAGGTTAATGCCATCCGCCGCTGAATTCAAGCGCGAGCGAAAGCAGGGTTCGCGGGACCCTCTGCGGCGGGACAGCAGCGACATTCTCTCCGTGAAAAGCGAGGGAACCTTTGAGATTAAACTATCAGGAGGTTTTCGCGGTGACCGGCTGGCCGTCGTGGAGATTGTCGGGTGGGGTAACAATGATGGGTTCGCCTTGGAGCCCGCTTCGCTTCGACACCGGTTCGCGTAGACTATCGTCCATTCCACATTTGGCAGTTTCACTGAACCGAAGAATCCCGGCTCTGCCCAGTGTCAGCAATAATTGTTTTCCTACACCGCCAGGCCTATAAGAAAGTGTGGAAGCATAGCCCAGTAACTCAGGGAGGCTCCAATGACTGCCGAATTCACGATTTGTGCGGGAACAGTTGGCTCCGGTATCTGGTACAGCCGCGACAGCGGCGAACGCTGGAAACGGGCGAAGATGGAGCTGCCGTTTTTCTCGAAAGCCGGCGACGTGCAGGTTCGAACGCTAGCGGTTTCGCCGCACATGCCTGGTTTGGCTTACGCGGGTTCCGAAGTTGGCCTCTACCGCAGTGACGACAACGGCGCGAGTTGGGAAATGCTGGAATCGCCAATGGCGGGGACACAGATCTGGTCGGTCGCGGTTGATCCGGTGGATCCGGACGTCATCTTTGCGGGGACCAAACCGCCGGGGGTCTTCCGTTCGTTCGACCGGGGCAAGTATTGGGAGAGGTTGTCAGCCGGTATCCCCGGGGAATGCCCGATCGGCCCGCCAAGAGTGACAAATCTGGTAATCGATCCGCGCGATCACCGTAGCGTTTGGGCGGGAGTCGAGCTGGGTGGTGTCTTCCGTAGCAGCGACCGCGGCGACAATTGGACTCGTCTTCCGCAACTCGGTCCCCGGGAAAGCAGCACTGACGTTCACGGCGTCGCAATCAGCCCCGGCTCACCGGCCAAGGTGCTGGTTACCACTCCCGATGGTATCTGGATCAGCAACAATGAGGGCGAAAGCTGGGTTCTGCACGCGTTCCCCAAATTCGCCGAACGGGATCGCGTATCGTATTGTCGCGGTGTTGCGGTCAAACCTGACGATCCTGACGTACTCTTCGTGGCTAACGGCAACGATGTCCCTGGAGATGCTGGCGCGATCCAGAGGTCGCGAGACGGCGGGCGTAGTTGGCAGCGTGCCGCGTTGCCGGTTGAGCCGAACTCAACGATATACTGGTTCGCCGTCAATCCAGCTTTGCCGGACGTGATAATCGCAAACAGTATGTTTGGCTATTTGTATGTAAGCCGCGACGGCGGTGATTCGTGGCATAAACTGCGCCGCGAGCTGAGCGAGATTCGTGCCTTAGCTTGTATGCCCAACTGACAGGAGCGCAACGCGCGACTGTCATCCGAGCGGGCTGTGAATTTTATGATTTCAGAGCTTTGTCGCGGTCAAAAGCGTACCGGCTTCGCTGGCGCGAAGCTGTCCGAGATCTTTCGACTGCGTTCGCGCTGCTCACTTCGCTCAAGATGACGAAAAGAGCCTGCACGATGTATAAGTGAGGCGCCAATGACTACTCAGTATCGCCTGATTTCGAGTGATGGGCATCTGGAAGTCTCGCCGGAGCGCTGGCGAGAGCGCGTTCCAAAACATCTCCGAGAGCGCGCCCCTCGTACAGTTCGGCTGCCGAACGGCGGAGATGGACTCGCTATCGAAGGCCTGCCGTCGCCATTGGAAGCGAACTTCCTCGACCTTCGGGCGGGCAGACCCGCCGGCCAATGGCAGCCATTTGGCCTCAGGGTTGAAGATGCGGCGGGCACCGGTTCGCCGGAACAACGGGTCAAGGAACAGCAGCTCGACGGAATTGACGCCGAGGTGCTGTTCCCGGCGATGCTTGCGGGACCTGTGATCTGGCGCAAAATCAAGGACGATGAACTCTACCGGGCAGTCGTCCGCGCTTACAATGAGTGGTTGGCGCAAGACTACTGCTCAGTTGCCCCAGATCGGCTAATAGGCATTGGCGTAATACCCGAGACTGACATTTCCGATGCGGTCGATGAGCTTCAGCATTGCGCAAAGCTTGGCTTGAAGGGCGTGGTGCTGGGCAATTTCCCCAGCGGCAACGACTATCCCTCACCCGAAGATGATCGATTCTGGACCGCGGCGCTTGATGCTGGAATTGCGGTCACTGTCCATACCAAGCTCAATCCCTTAGCAGGCGTGGCCGGACCGACTCCGCCGCGGCTGTTTGTCTATCCCAAGGAAGATCCGGCGATAATGCAGCGTATGCGGCGGGGCTTTCTCGAATGGATAACCCTTTTCGGTTTGCCGCCGGCGGTGAGTATCGCGCAACTGGTCTTGTCGGGCGTGTTCGAGCGGTTCCCGTCGCTTAAAATTTTCTTCGCGGAGACGCGCCTGGGATGGGTGCCGTTCTGGCTGGAAAGTTGCGACCTCTGGTATCAGCGTCACATCGGCTGGGCGCAGGATTACCTCGGAATTACGCCCCTGACTCATCGCCCAAGCGACTACGTCAGGGATCACATTTATTTCAGCGTCCAGTATGAACGCGTGGCCGTAGAACTGCGGCATCATATCGGCGTCGGGAAAATCATGTTTGCCACGGATTTCCCACACATCGAATGTGAATGGCCCAGAAGCAGACCGCTCATCGATGAAATCTATGCTGACGTTCCCGAGGATGAAAAGCGCAGGATTTGGACCGCCAACGCAATTGAATTCTTCAAATTGGCCCAGGCGTAACAACGCATGCCGAATTCGGGATGAACCGAAATGACAACCTGCACCCATGGCACCGCAGCGAAGATAGTTGACAAAGCCATCGAAGACTGGCTAATTAAAGGCGCGATGGCAGATTGCATTACCCGTAAGACGTGGGCGAACTGGCGTTGGTACGCCGGCGTAATCGCCTGCGCTACGGTTTTGTAGTCACTGACAAAACTGAATTTTCAAAAGGCCGCAGGCGATCACCCTGCGGTCTTTTTTATTTGCTGACGTGGCACAGGCTTCCAGCCTGTGAGCGGTAAATCAGGGCTGCCATCGGAGAGGGATAAAGATGCTCAAACCGACGTTGCGCGAATTCGAGGCTCTTGCCCGCGCGGGTTACAACTTAATCCCGGTGGCACGCGAAATTGCCGCTGACCTGGAAACCCCGGTGTCGGCTTTTCTAAAGGTCACCCGCGGCGACTATTCGTTTTTGCTCGAAAGCGTGCGCGGCGGTGAGAAATGGGGCCGCTACACTTTTCTCGGCACAGAGCCGTCAATGGTTGTGCGGGCGCGCGGCGGCCAAATCGATTTTATACGGCCCGCTTCCGCCGGGCAGGATGGCGTTGCCAGCATCGAATCGCGCCGAGTGGATAATTGCTTCGACGCTCTGCACCACGAGTTGAAGCGTTTTCGAGCTCCCGAGTTGCCTGAATTGCCGCGGTTTTTCGGTGGTGCAGTCGGCTTTTTGGCCTACGATCTCGTACGGTTATTCGAGCCAAAAATTCCCAACAGCGTGCGCGACGATCTGGGCGTTCCCGAACTGTACCTGATGTTCACCGACACCGTGCTGGTGTTCGACAACGTGCGTCAGACTCTCAAGATCATCGCAAACGTCGCGCTCGACGAATTCGCCAGCGCTGACGCCGCGTACCGCGCTGCTCATGAAAAGATAAAACGCATGATTAACCGGCTGCACAGCGCTACCCTCCCGCCCTGTCTGGAAGCTTCGCCGCCAAATCAAGGAAGCCCCATGCCCGGTCTGCCCCAATGTCAGCAAAGAGCGGAGCGGCGTGACATTGCGATTACTTCGAACATGACGCGCGAGGACTATGTCTCGATGGTCAGTGCGGCCAAGGACTATATCGCGGCGGGCGATATTATTCAGGTGGTGCCGTCGCAGCGTTTCGAGGCGCCGCTGACCGCGCATCCGTTCAACCTTTATCGAAGCCTCCGTACGATCAATCCATCACCGTACATGTTCTATCTACGGCTCGGCGACTTCACTCTGGTCGGTGCCTCACCGGAAACGATGGTTCGGGTGGAAGGACGCCAGATAACGCTGCGCCCGATTGCCGGGACGCGCCCACGTGGCGCCAATGAACTCGAAGACCTGGCGCTGGAGCGTGAACTGCTCGCCGACCCCAAGGAACGCGCCGAGCATATTATGCTGGTCGACCTTGGACGCAACGACGTCGGCCGCGTTGCCAAAATCGGCTCGGTCAAAGTGACCGAATTGATGACAGTCGAGCGGTATTCGCATGTGATGCATATCGTGTCGAACGTAGTCGGCGAGCTGAACGATGGGATGGATGCGTTCGATGCGTTTCGCGCGACCTTTCCCCAGGGTACCGTCTCCGGCGCGCCGAAAATCCGTGCGATGGAGATCATTGACGAGCTGGAGCCGGTACGGCGCGGCGTTTACGCCGGGGCGGTCGGCTATTTCAGCTTCACCGGCAACACCGATACTGCGATTGCGCTGCGCACGCTGCTGATCAAGGGCGAACACGTTTACATCCAGGCCGGCGGCGGGGTTGTGGCGGACTCAGATCCGGCCGCCGAATATGACGAGTCTTGCAACAAGGCGCGTGCGATGATTCGGGCGCTCAGTGCCGCGCGCGAATTCGAGTCCCAGGGACGAGGAGCGACTGAGGAGGATTGAGAGACCACGATGAAACCGAAGCTCCTGATGATCGACAACTATGACTCGTTCACTTACAACCTCGTTCAATATCTGGGCGAACTGGGCGCTGAGCTAATCGTGCGCCGCAACGATGCGATCGATGTGGCCGGCGTGAGAGCGCTCTCACCCGACGCCATCGTGATTTCGCCCGGGCCATGCACTCCGGCCGAAGCGGGTATTTCGGTCGCGGTGTTGCGCCAGCTCGCCGGGCATTTTCCAATCCTTGGTGTGTGCCTGGGCCATCAGTGTATCGCCGCGGCTTTCGGTGGACGGGTCGGGCGCGCCTCACGGCTGATGCATGGCAAGACCTCGCCAGTAATGCATGACGGCAGAACGATTTTCGCCGGGCTCTCGAACCCGTTTGAGGCGATGCGCTACCATTCGCTGCTGGTCGAGCCGGCGGGTTTGCCAAAATGTCTCGAAGTCAGCGCACGGACTGCCGAAGGCGAGATTATGGGAGTGCGGCATCGCGACTACCCGATTGAGGGTGTGCAATTCCATCCGGAGTCGATCGGCACGGGCGAAGGAAAACAATTGTTGAGCAACTTCCTGGCGGGGCTTGGAATCGGTGAAAAATTCGCGCCCGAACGAGCAAAAGTGTCAGCGAAGCAGATAAACTGACAACGATGAGTAGCGTCCGCCAGGCATTTGAAACGGTGCTCAAGGGCCGTTCGCTAACCGCCGACGAAGCGGAGAGCGTCATAGGGGAAATTCTCGACGATGTCGTGCCCGATGCGCTGGTGGCCGGCTTTTTGATTGCGCTCAAGATGAAGGGAGAAACGGCTCCGGAGCTGACTGGCGGCGCTCGCGCGATGCGCAACCGATCACGTCGATTGGAGCTCGGCAGCGGAACCGTGCTCGACACCGCTGGAACCGGCGGGGATGGAGCCGGCACATTCAATATCTCTACCGGCGCCGCAATTGTCGCGGCAGCCGCTGGCATACGTGTTGCCAAACATGGCAATCGTGCCATCAGCGGACGCGTCGGCGCGGCCGACGTGCTGGAGTATTTCGGGGTTAGAATAGACTTGGACTCACCAGGGCTGCGAAGCTGTCTCGAACAGGCTGGCATCTGCTTCGTATTTGCTCCGGCCTATCATCCGGCGCTCGCAAGGCTAGCGGTGCTGCGGCGCACCCTCGGGGTGCGGACGATATTCAATTTGATGGCTCCGCTCGCTAACGCAGCGCGTCCGCGCTATCAGCTCCTGGGTGTTTCAGAAAAGCGATTGTTGCGGCCTATGGCACAGGCGCTTGCCGCACTCGGAATCGAACGCGCAATGGTGGTGCATGGAGACGACGGACTGGACGAGATTTCAATTTCCACATCCAGCAGAGTTGTCGAGGTGCGGGGGCGGGAATTCGACGAATATGAGGTTTCGCCCAGTGATTTTGGCTTACCGCGAGCTGGGCCGGCGGAATTTCTGACGGCAGATACCCGACATGCTGCTGAACTACTCCAGGCTACACTGGCAGGCGATCCGGGCCCTGCCGCCGATGTCCTCGCACTCAACGCCGGCGCAGCTATTTATGTTGGCCGCGGCACAAAAACCCTCGCAGAAGGAGTGAAGCGCGCCAGAGAGGTCCTGGCTTCAGGCGGCGCGCTCGAAACACTCGAAATAATGAAGGCGGCAAGCCAGCAGTTAGAAGGAACTGAAAAGAAGTGAGCAAAGTGCTCCAAGGAAAGTGAGTCCTGGCGTGGCGTCCCGTAAATACCTTTGCAGGCAGGTGAACCTGCGGTGCGTGTCATTCTCGCGCGTGGCTGCCGCGCGAAGAATCCCGAGGCTCCGACGGACGAGTCGGTAGCAGTTAAACCACCCTAAGGAATCCGGGATTCCTCGCACGAACAGCAGCCCCGCACGCTGGAATGACAGAATCCGGCGGCAAGGTAAAAGACAAGCGGCAACCCAATATCGCGAAGTTACTTGAGGGACACTACACTAGCGGGATAATTTTTGATGGCTTCGATACTCGACCAGATTTTTGCCGCCAAACGTTCAGAACTCGTCGAGCAGCGCGAGCGCGTACCGCTGGATGCGATCAAGGCGGCGGCGTTCCGTGCTCAACCACCGCGAGACTTCGCCGCGGCGCTGCGCCGCCACCAACCGGCAATTATCGCGGAAGTGAAGCGGGCCTCGCCAAGCAAGGGCGATATTCTTGCGGGGCTCGATCCGGCATCGGTCGCGCGTGACTATCAGGCCGGTGGCGCCGCAGCGATATCCGTGCTGACCGACCGCCATTTCAAGGGTTCGCTCGCCGACTTGTCGGCGGTTCGAGACGCGGTTGATCTGCCGGTCCTGCGCAAGGATTTTGTTTTCGATCCGTATCAATTGTACGAAACGCGCGCGGCAGGTGCTGACTGCGTGCTGCTGATTGCAGCAATGCTGCAGTTGGACCAGCTCCACGCATTGACCTCACTGGCTCGCGAGCTGGGTCTGACCGCCTTGGTCGAGGTCCACAATCGAGAGGAATTCTCGCGGGCGGGCGAGCTTCGCGCCGAGCTCATCGGCATCAATAATCGTGATCTGAATACGTTCCGAACCGATACGGCAACCACCGCCGAACTATTAAGTGGCTATAGGGGCGACGCCCTGATTGTATCCGAAAGCGGAATCGAAACGCACGATCATATTCGTCAGCTATATGCCGCCGGTGCGCGCGCGTTTCTGATTGGCGAAAGTCTGTTGCGCAGCGGCACCCCTGGTGTCGCGTTGGCGACCCTGCTGAATTCCTTCAATCAGGAGAAGGCTGCAGCAGGCTGAACATCAAATGACGGTAAAAGTAAAGATATGCGGGGTCACCCGCCAGGAAGACGCCGAGTTGGCGATCGGCTTCGGCGCCGACATCATTGGGCTGAATTTCTATCCGCTCAGCCCCCGTTCACTCACGCTCGAACAGGCGCGCGCCATCCGCCTCGTGATCAGCAATCGTTGTGAAGTGGCGGGGGTTTTCGTCAATGCTGCGCGCAGCTACGTTGAGCACCGGGTGCGGGAGTTAGACCTCGATTATTTACAATTTCATGGCGACGAAGACGACGATGCCCTGTTGGGATGGCCGCTCAAGGTGATCCGCGCGCTTAGACTGGAGGGCGTCGTAGCAGCTGATGCGATCGAGCGCTGCAAAGCTGATTACGTGCTGCTCGACACCTGGCATCCGCAATTGTTTGGCGGGACCGGACGCGCGCGATCGCTTGATGGCTTGGGCGGACTCCCGCTCGGCCGCGTGATTGTCTCCGGCGGCCTGGGTCCCGAAAACGTTGCGCGGGCGGCAACGTTGTATCCGTACGCGGTTGACGTTGCGAGTGGAATCGAATCGGCGCCAGGCATCAAAGATCCAGCCAAACTCAGGAGTTTTATTCTAAATGCAAAATCTGCCGGATAGCCGCGGGCATTTCGGTCAGTATGGCGGCCGCTACGTCGCCGAGACCCTGATGCCGGCGTTAATCGAACTTGAGCAGGCATACAAGGAGGCGCGGCGCGACCCGAAATTCCGCAGCCAGCTCCGGTCTTACGCCCGCGAATACATCGGAAGGCCGACGCCGCTATTCTATTGCGCCAATCTGACCGCCCGGCTGGGTGGGGCCAGGATCTACCTCAAGCGCGAGGACCTATGCCATACCGGCGCGCACAAAGTGAACAACACGCTGGGGCAGGCGCTCCTGGCGGTGCGGATGAACAAGTCTCGGATAACCGCCGAGACCGGCGCTGGGCAGCACGGTGTTGCCACCGCCACGATGGCTGTGCTCTTTAAGCGGCAATGCGAAATCTTCATGGGGAGCGTGGACGTCGAGCGCCAATCGCTTAACGTTTTCCGTATGAAATTGTTGGGCGCCAAGGTCACGCCGGTCAATTCCGGCAGCCAGAGTCTCAAGGATGCGCTCAACGAGGCCTTGCGCGATTGGATCGCGAGCGTGCGCGACACCTATTACCTCATTGGCACTGCCGCCGGACCCCATCCGTATCCGATGATGGTCCGCGACTTTCAATCGGTAATCGGGCGTGAGGCGCGCATGCAAGTCATGCAGCAGGAAGGCAGGTTGCCCGATGTGCTCGTCGCATGCGTCAATGGCGGTTCAAACGCAATCGGCCTCTTCTACCCCTTTCTGAAAGACCGTGGCGTGCGGATGATTGGGGTGGAGGCGGCGGGACTGGGACTGGGCGGTTCGATGCACGCGGCAACAATTACTGCTGGCGTGGTTGGCGTACTCCACGGCAATCGCACCTATTTGCTACAGGACGAGATGGGCCAGATTCGTGAGACCCATTCAATCGCGGCAGGACTGGACTACCCCGGTGTCGGACCAGAATTGGCGTGGCTGAAGGATAGCGGCCGGGCCGAGTATACCGCGGTTACTGACACCGAGGCGCTCGATGGCTTGAAGCTTTTGTCGCAAACCGAAGGCATCATTCCGGCCCTGGAAAGCGCCCACGCAGTTGCCTATGCGGCAAAGCTGGCGCCAGCGCTCTCCAGCGAACAGGTGATGATCGTCAATCTCTCAGGCCGCGGCGACAAGGACATGCAGACCGTCGCACGTGCATTAGGCGTGGAGCTCTGATGCGTGCGGCGCCCGCAAACGAAAATACTGCCGGCGGCCGGATTGGGCTGAAGTTTGCCCGGAGGCGAGGCAGCAATCAGAGCGTACTTATTCCTTACATTGTGGCTGGCGACCCCGACCTCGATCGCACGCAACGGCTGGTGCTCGAATTGGAGGCGCGCGGTTCAGACCTGATAGAGTTGGGTGTACCGTTTTCCGATCCGATGGCAGACGGGCCCGCGAACCAGCGTGCGGCCGCACGGGGACTCGCTTCCGGCGCCACCCTGCCGGCGATTCTCGCGCTCGTCACCGAGCTGCGAAAGCATACGCAGATTCCGATCATACTGTTTGGTTATTTCAACCCAATTTTCCGCTACGGATGCGAGCGGCTTTGTGCTGACGCCAAACGTGCCGGAGTGGACGGCCTGCTGGTGGTCGACCTGCCGCCCGAGGAAGCGGTCGAACTCGCTGCTCCCGCACGTGCTGACGGTCTCGATCTCATCTATCTTTTGGCCCCCACCACACCCCCCGAGCGCAGCCGAACGATTGCTTCCTCAGCCACGGGATTTTTGTATTACGTGTCAGTGACGGGAGTAACCGGTGCGCGTACCGCGTTGGCGTCTGATCTCGAACAGAATGTGATCGCGCTGAAGGGCATTACCGACCTGCCAATCGGCGTGGGCTTTGGTATTTCCACTGCAGCGCAGGCGCGCGAGGTCGCCCGCTTCGCCGATGCGGTAGTTGTGGGCAGCGCGATTTCACAGGTCATAGAGCTGCATGCGGCATCGGAGGGATTGGTCGCGGCGGTCGGCGAATTCGCCGGCTCGCTCAAGCAGGCGATCAGCACCGCGCGCCTAGGGCCCGGTTCAGCGTAAGGTCGGCTATCGACGACCGGGCGATAAATCAAGGGCAATGCCCTTGAGCGAGAGCGTTTTCAACGTGAGTAAACCTAGTCTATGGAGAAGCGACGCTACTACTATGTTGCGTAAATCCGCGTAAGGCTCGGCGCGACGGTATAGGACTGCAATCCCTCCCCCTGACCAGGGGGAGGTTAGGTGGGGGTGGCTGTCGGGGGTGCATAGTGGCCGTACCGCCAGAATTTCTCTGATGTAGCCTTTTTTCCATGTATTTACAGGCAGGAGGCAGGCAACCCCTACTCCGCCCTGCCCTGGTCACGGGGAGGATCAAAGGCGTCACGTCGTACGAACAATCCGAACATGCCAAGTCAAGAACCCAAACCCTTGTTGCGCGAAATCATGCAACTAACCACTCACGAGAAAGGGCCGCCGCGCAATCGCCGTTCGCTTACCAGCCGGAAGGCGGAGGCGCCGTTATCTCCGCCGGACGGTAACACGGGCCAGGAGGCTCGTACGGCCGACATCTGGGTTAAGTGCCCCGGCTGCAAAGAGATCGCCTTCCGAAAAGAAATCGAGCGTAATCTGAACGTATGCCTGAAATGTGGATATCATCTGCGCCTGACCGTTGAGCAGCGGCTCGCTATCACGGTCGACCGCGGCAGTTGGCGTGAGCTTTTCGCCGACCTGGCGATCGGGGACCCGCTCGAATTCGTCGACTCCCGTCCTTATCGGGAACGGCTCGAGGCAGCCAGGCGGACCAACGGACGCAACGATGCAGTCGTGACCGGCGTTGGTAAAATCGAAGGGCGGGCGGCGGCGGTCGCGGTAATGGATTTCAATTTCATGGGCGGCAGCATGGGCGTGGTGGTCGGCGAGAAACTCGCACGGCTAGTCCGACATGGATTGAGACAGCGGTTGGCGGTAATCACGTTCAGCTCTTCAGGCGGGGCGCGGATGCAGGAAGGGACGCTATCGCTGATGCAGATGGCGAAAGTGGCGGCGGCGCTGGCGCAGCTGCGCGATGCTCGCATTGCGTATGTTTCGGTTCTATGCGATCCAACCACCGGCGGCGTCGCGGCTTCGTTTGCCAGCCTCGGTGACCTGAACCTCGCCGAGCCTGGTGCCGTGATTGGGTTCGCCGGACGGCGCGTGATCGAGCAGACCACCAGTCAGCAATTACCAGAGGGGTTTCAGACTGCGGAATTTCTCCTGCGCCACGGAATGCTCGACGCAATCGTCCCGCGCCATCGAATGCGCACGACGCTCTCGCAACTACTGGCGATGCTGGCTTCACGCCGCAGTGTAGTCTCCCGCAAGTAATTTCACGATATTGGATCGCAGCTTGTCTTTTACCTTGCCGCCGGATTCTGTCATTCCCGCGTGCGTGGCTGCCGCGCGCGAGGAATCCCGGATTCCTTAGGGCGGTTTAACTGCTACCGACCGTTCGTCGGAGCCTCGGGATTCTTCGCGCGGCAGCCACGCGCGAGAATGACAAGCGCCGGAGGTTCACATGCCTGCAAAGGTATTTACGGGACGCCATACTAGCAGTTTGGAGCCACACTAAAGGGCCTTCCGCACTTGGTGCAGTATATCGAGATTTCGCTATAGGCCGGTTCATGACATGCTGAACATGCAAAGTCGCCGAATCGCCGGCCGTGCGCTTGCTCGCGGCAGCTGCGGTGAACGGTTTGGAGCGCGTCCAAGTCATCCCAGCCCGTTTCTTTAAGGTTGCTTGCCGGTGAATTTGGTGGCGGTGGCTTGTGTGGTTGCTTCAAAAAAAATCCGACCGCGAGCCTTTGAACCATGTAATCGAACGCCTCGGGTTCGCGCCATGCCCGGCCCGCGCGTTGATATTTTTCACTTAAAAAACGCGGGAAGGAGGCCGGAAGTGTGTCAAGGTCTTCGGCAAAGAAAAACCCTTCCGGGATTAAATGCTGTTGGGCGGTGAATTGCCCGCGTCTCGTGTCCGGGAACACGACGCAACAGTCGTCCGGTATCCAGTAGTTGATACCGTCGGCCCGGCACGCATCAATCAGTTTAAACAAGGCTACCTTCACTTGCTGAACCGGATTTATTCTCTGCCAGTGCCGCTTCCTGGGTATGAAGTGCTCGATGAGGCCGCTCTCGCCAACCCGCACCTGGCCACCCTTCACTTCGATGCAGAGCATCCACTTTTCATGCAACAAGATGAAGTCAACCGGCCGCTCGTGCGCTTCGATGAATTGCCCGGCTCTCAAAGCGCCGTTGTAAAAAACGTGAAACCCTTCCGGCAATTTTTCGAGGGCCTCGAAGACTTTGATTTCCCCGCCGCGTAACGGATCACTAAGCATATGCTTGGGCGATTCTGCCGGGTACATGGTAGCCCGCCGATATGCCGTGGGTTTGTTCTCATGCAGCGTCCGCACAGTGCCGGAAACCAGCGCGCGGGGTGTTGTGGACTGGCGGCTGAACGATTGCGCCAAACGTCGGAAGAGTCGCCGGAACACGGAACACGGAACACGGAACACGGAACACGGAACACGGAACACGGAACACGGAATACGGAATACGGAATACGGAATACAGACTGACTGGTGGTCGGTAACACTTCGGCTTCGTCATAACAACGCCGCACCGGCTATGGGCATAACGGCCAG
>Ga0073928_10001138_pt1 | contig 53047 bp, 48 predicted proteins | sample PaiPotPPA55metaG_FD_76969 | JGI IMG/M metagenome (GOLD analysis project Ga0073928, IMG submission 76969) | Iron sulfur acid spring bacterial and archeal communities from Banff, Canada, to study Microbial Dark Matter (Phase II) - Paint Pots PPA... ... | reverse complement strand
CGAGGCCAAGTCGTCCCTCGCCGCGGGCGCGGGCGGGGGCCAGATCCGACACCACGTGTCGTCGCTCCGGGTCGACTTCCCGAGCCGCACCGAGGCCCTCGCCACCTCCTACTTCCTGGCGATCACGGCCCTCGGCCCCGACCACTGGGGCCGCTACCGGGACCGGGTGGTGCGGGCGGGTGACCAGTGGCGGTTCGCCCGCCGGGCGGCCGCGGTGGACGGCTGGGCGCCCGGCTCCTGGGCGGCCCAGCGTCGCGACCCCTCCCGCTGACCCCGCCGCGAGATCCAGCCCCTACGCCCGGCGCCCCATAGCGAGCCGGACGGTGGTGCCGGCGGGGGACGATCGCAGCTGGACCAGATCGCACAGCTGGTTCGCCAGCCACAGGCCGCGTCCCCGCTGAGCCAGGAGTCGCGGGCGCTCTCTTCCCACCAGGGCATCGCGCACCGTGCCGGCGTCGTGCACCTCACAGGTCACCGCCCACCCGTCGTCCCAGACCCGCAGCCTGCCCCCGCCGCCGCCGTGACGGACACTGTTGGCCGCGACCTCGTCGACCGCGAGCACCAGGTCGCCGGTCCGGCGTCGGTCCAGCCCCGCCCGCGCCGCTTCGCGTCCCACCACCGCCCGCACCTCAGAGAGCCCGTCGGCGCCGAACACCACGACCGCGGGCGTTCCGCTCGGCTCGGGCAGCGGGGCCGACAGCGGCTTGGCGTGCTGCGGCAGCCGCAGATACGAGGGGCTCGGATCGATGCCGCCGTCCCGTCGGACCGTCGGGTGGGTGCGACGGGCCTCGTCGATCACCGCCGGTCCCAGGGCTCCGACGTCGTAGGGGCAGAGCAGCGCCAGCGCGGGGACGTCGGCGAACGCGACGTTGAGCAGCGCCTCGTGGTGCTGGGCCTCCACGAGCTCGGCCGGGCCGCGGCCGGCCCAGACCGGCTCGCCGATGCCGCGCAGGGGTTGGCCGGCCGGCTGCGCGCCGAGGTACTCACGCCAGGCCGGGATGATGCGGGCCGGGTTCCGCCCGACCTGCTCCATGTCGAGGAACTGGACCTGGGCCGCGGTGGCGCCGAGCCGCTGGCGGAGCCCCTCGATCTTGGCTGCCCCGACCACGACCAGCACCGGCTCCCCGGCCGCCAGCCCCTCCTCGATGAAGGCGGTGGTGCCGTCGAGGTACTCCCGGTCGCCCTCGTAGAGGAAGGCCTCGTGGCAGAAGCCGGACGTCGCCGAGCGACCCGCGACCCGATCACCGACGGTCCCGGCTCCGTTCCTCATGGCCTGCGCTGCATCACCGAGCGAACCCCCGGCTCTTGTCCCGGAAGGTCGTACCCCGCGCCGTCGATGCGCCAACCCTGCTGAACGCCGGACGCGGTCGGTGGGGCCGGGACCGGCCCGCTCCAACGCCCGAGCTGGCCCCCTCACTCGGGGGGCTCCGCGGCCCGGCATCTCTTGACACGAGGGCCCCGCGCCAGCATGATCATCGCCCACACCAGCCACATCGGCATCACCGGACTCACGCCGGGGCAGGCAGCAGGGAGGCCTTCGAGTGCCGCGAAGCACGCCAGTCGACGCCGCCAACGAGCCGGATCACGTCGCCTCCGAGGAGCTGCTGGCCGCCGCCATCCCGATCGTGCGGCGGGGCTACGCCCCGGAGGTCGTGGACGGGCTGCTCGACCGGGCGGCCACCACGATCGAGCGGCTCCGTGCCCTCGACGATCCCGAGCTCGAGCTCCGGCGGCGGCAGCAGGCCGACCTCCTCCACCGGACGCTGCTCCTCGCCCAGACCAGCGCCGATCAGCGGATCGCGGAGGCGGAATCGCTGGCGGCGTCGGTGCTGGCCGAGGCCCGCGCTCGCGCCGGTCGGCTCATGGCGGAGGCCGAGCAGGCCGCCTCGAACCTGGTCGAAGCCGAGCAGACGCGCGCCCAGCTCACGGTGGGCGAGGCCCTGGCCCGGCGTCAGGTGCTGCAAGCCGACATCGACGCCCTCGAGCAGTACGCGCTCGATCTGCAGGCTCGGCTGCGGTCGGTGTTCGACGCCCAGGCCGCCGCACTCGACCGCATGCTCGCCGCCGCGACCGAGAACCGGCCCCACCTCCGAGAGATCGACCTGACCGACCCGACGCTGGCGCGGCCGCACGACGCCGAGGGCCTCAGCTGGCGGGACGAGCGACCGGCGGCCGGACTCCTCGACGTCATGGACGATGCCGAGCCGATGGCGCTCGTGCCCAACGGGGACGGCCGCACCGCCTGAACCCGCTCGGCCCTGAGGTCGGCGTCCCGAGCGAGCGACACCGCGTTCCCGGCGGGCACTGGGCCTCCGACGAAAACGCCGACGCGGCGTCTACCGTCGCTGCCAAGTCAGCAGTCTCCGGTGGAGGGCCGTGCGCCAAGTCAAGCTCGAGGCGCTGGCGCCCCATCGGCTCGAGGCGCTGATCGGACCGGCGCGGACCGACCAGTTCGAGGCGGCGGCGGGCGGCACGCGAGCGCTGCTCGAGGGACGTCGGGTGCTCAACGTCAACTCGACCGCGACCGGTGGCGGCGTCGCCGAGCTGCTGCAGACGCTGCTCCCGTACGCGCTCGGGGTCGGCGTCGACGGCGCGTGGGCGGTGATCGACGGCAGCCCCGCGTTCTTCGAGATCACCAAGCGGCTGCACAACCATCTCTACGGCACGCCCGGCGACGGCGGCACCCTCGGGGAGACCGCGCGCGGCTCCTACGAGGCGACGCTGGCGTCCAACGCCGAGGCGCTGCGGTCGCTGATCCGGCCCTCGGACATCGTGGTGCTGCACGACCCCCAGACGGCGGGGCTGACCGAGGTGGCGCGCCAGGCCGGCGGCATCGTCGTGTGGCGCTGCCACGTGGGCCGGGACACGTCGAACCCCTACACCGACGAGGGCTGGGCGTTCCTGCGTCCCTACGTCGAGGCGGCGGACGCGTTCGTGTTCAGCCGGGCCGCGTTCATCCCGGACTGGATCGAGCCGGCCCGGGCCTCGGTGATCCCGCCGTCGCTCGATCCTTTCTCACCCAAGAACGAGGACCTGGCCGACCACGACGTGCCGGCCATCCTGCAGTACGCGGGCCTGGTCGCCGGCGACGGCGCCGTCCCCGACATCGCGTTCACGCGGCCGGACGGCACGACGGGGCGGCTCGAGCGGCACGCGTCGCTCCTCGACACCGGGCCGGCGCCGGCGATCGGCACGCCACTAGTGGTCCAGATCTCACGGTGGGACCGCATGAAGGACATGACTGGGGTGCTGCGCGGATTCGTCGAGCACGTCGACCCCGCCCTCGGCGCGCACCTCCTGCTCGTCGGACCCGACGTCCGCGGCGTCGAGGACGACCCCGAGGGTGGCGCGGTGCTCGCCGAGTGCGTCGCGGCCCGGCGCCAGCTCTCCGCCGAGGACGCCCGCCGGGTCCATCTGGTCTGCCTACCGATGGAGGACCCCGACGAGCAGGCCGTCATCGTGAACGCCCTCCAGCGCTACGCCAGCGTCGTCACCCAGAAAAGCCTCGCCGAGGGCTTCGGGCTCACCGTCACCGAGGCGATGTGGAAGCGGCGACCGATGGTCGCGAGCCGAGTGGGCGGGATCGGCGACCAGATCCGCGACCACCGGGAGGGCCTCCTCGTCGACGACCCGGAGGACCTCGCCGGGTTCGGCCGCGCCGTCAGCCTGCTGCTCGAGGACCGGGCCCTGGCGGACTCACTGGCCGAGGGGGCACGCGAGCGCGTCTTCAACGAGTACCTCCCCGACCGGCACCTCGAGCGGTACGCCGAGTTCTTCGCCGGTCTGGCCCGCCTCTGAGCCGTCCGGCACCCTTCTTACCGACTCCTTCCCCTGCTCTCGGCTCCGGCTTGGCTGCCGCGCCCACGCTGGCGTCACCGGCCGAGCAAGGAGGAGCGATGAGCACGACGGCCACCATCACGGCACGGAGGCAGCGGGCGACCCGGCGTCGCGAACCGAGGCCCCGGCGGCCGCCCGTCGTCGCCCCCTCGGCTCGCGCCCCGACGGCGATCCGCGTCGCGGCGACGGACCGGCACCCGCGCGCGGCACGGCTCGCCCTGGTCCTCCGCGAGGCAGCGGCGGTGGTGCTGCTCGGCAAGCTCGCCACCTGAGGCGGCGGGGCCGGTGCAGCCGGCCTCGACCCGCCGGACGCGCTCATAGGCTGCGCCCGTGGCCGATTGGGCGACGATCTCGTCCCTCGCGACCGCCGGCGGAACGCTCGTCCTGGCGATCGCGACGTTCTCCTCGGTGCGGTCGGCCAACCGGTCAGCGCGCACCGCCGAGCGGGCGCTGCAGGTCGGGCTGCGTCCGGTGCTCGTGCCGTCTCGGCTCGACGATCCGAGCATGAAGATCACCTGGCGCGAGGGGCAGCGCACGCTGGTCCAGGGCGGCCGGGCCTCGGTCGTCGAGGACGGCGGGGACATCTTCTTGGCCATGTCCCTCCGAAACGTCGGCTCCGGCATCGCGGTGCTGCAGGGCTGGAAGGTCGCGGCGCGGGGCCGCCCCACCGAGATCCCCGGGGCCCCCGACATCCAGGAGTTCCGACGCCAGGGTCGCGATCTGTACGTGCCGCCGAACGACGTCAGCTTCTGGCAGGGGCGGGTCGCGGGCACGGACGACGAGTACGCCGACGTGCACGATTCGGTCGCGCGCCAGCAGACGCTGACCATCTACCTGTGCTACAGCGACCACGAAGGCGGGCAGCGGGCGGTCAGCCTCTTCCTGCTCGACCCGACGTCGGAGGACCAGTGGCTGTGCACCGTGGTCCGGCACTGGTATCTGGACCGGCCGGATCCTCGGTAGCCGGGCCCGTACACGTTCCCCGGCGGTTGCCGCAAGCATCGCTCCACCAGCCGCGAGATTTCGAGTGCCCCGCACGACGGTCTGTGCTGGGATGGCGTCGACTGCCAGGAGGTTTCATGGGCGTGGTCTTCCGTGCCCGGGCACTCGCCGTCGGCCCGGCGCGGCCGGCCCGGCGTCGGCCAGCACGAGCTCGCTAACCACCGGCTGGCGACCCTGCTGGTCGCCGACGCGCGGGTCAGCGCCGAGGACCGAGTCGTCGATCTCGGCGCGGGCTCCGGGATCCTCACCGCCGCCCTCGCCGCCGAGGCGGCTCAGGTGCTCGCGGTTGAGTTCGACGCGCGCCTGGCCCGCCGGCTGGCGCGCCGCTTCTCGGCTACGCCCCGCGTCACGGTCCTGCACGCCGACGCGCTGACCGTCCCGCTCCCCGCGACGCCGTATCGCGTCGTGTCGAACCTGCCGTTCCAGGCGACGTCGGCCATCCTCCGGCGGGTGCTCGACCCCTCCGGCGGCCTGGTGCGGGCCGACGTCGTCGTACAGGCGGAGGTGGCGCGGGCCCGAACGCGATCCGGGCCCCGCCTGGACCTGCTCGCGGTGTCGTGGAACCCGTGGTGGGTGTTCGAGCGGGGCCGACGGCTCCCGGGCCGGCTGTTCCGTCCCGCCCCGTCCGTCGATGCCGCGGTGCTGATCGTCACTCGTCGCGAGCCGCCACTGCTCGAGCCCGACGCGTGGCACCCGTACTGCGACTTCGTGCGCCGGGCGTTCCGACACCGAGACGTGGGCGAGTTCCTGCGCGAGGGCCTCGGCACCCACCGCGGGGCGCGCCAGGCAAGGCGGCTCCGGATCGCGGACCGGCCGCCGTCGCAGGTCGGCATCCGCGAGTGGATCCAGCTGTTCCTCGCCGCCCGTCCACGCCCAAAGGCTCGGACCCGGGCGGCCCGAGCGCGGCGGTAGTGGCGGCGGGCGCTACTTGGCTCGGGCGGGTGACCGGTCCCCGTTGCCGAACGCCTCCCCGGCGTAGCCGGCGAGGCCCTGGAGGAGGCTGCTCAGCTCGAGCGGCACGACGAACTTCGTGCTCGGGGACGCGCCGAGGCTCTTCAGCGCGTCCAGGTACTGCAGGCCCATGGTCTTGGCGTCCACGTTCTGGGCGGCCTGGAACACGTTCGTGAGCGCGAGCGCGAACCCTTCGGCTCGCAGCGCCGCGGCTTGCTTGTCGCCCTCGGACTGCAGGATGTTGGACTGCTTCTGGCCTTCGGCCTGCAGGATGTTCGACTGCTTCTCGCCCTCGGCCCGCAGGATCGCGGCCGACTTGTCGCCCTCGGCCTCGGTGACGACGGCGCGGCGGGTCCGTTCGGCCGACATCTGGCGGGTCATGGCCTCCTGCACCGCCGGCGGCGGGGTGATCTCCCGGATCTCGACGTTGGTGACCTTCACGCCCCAGCGCTCGGTGACCTCGTCGAGCTTGGCCCGGAGCAGCTGGTTGATCTCGTCGCGCTTGGCCAGGACGTCGTCGAGGCTGATGTCGCCGACCACCGACCGCAGCGTCGTGGCGGCGATGTTCTGGGCCGCACCGGAGAAGTCGGCGACCTGCACCACGCTCGCCTGCACGTCGACGACCTTGAAGAAGGTGATGAAGTCGATCGAGATGGGCGCGTTGTCCTTCGTGATCGCGGTCTGGCGGGGGATCTCCAGGAAGAACTCCCGCAGGTCGACCCGGATCACCCGGTCGACGAGGGGCAGCACCGCGACGACGCCCGGGCCCTTCACGCCGGTCATCCGCCCGAGCCGGAACACCACCAGCCGCGAGTACTCGGACACGATCCGAAACGGGAGAAACGCGGTCTGCATCCTCGCAATTCTGGTCGGCATCCTGCCTACCTCTCTGTGATCGAGCCAGCCGGCCCGCCCGTCATGTGATCCACCGGCGCCACGTGCAGCGTGAGGCCGCGGAGATCGAAGACCACGACCTTGGTGCCGACCGGCGCCTTCCCATCCGAGCTGCCCAGCGTCGCGGCCCAGGTCTCGCCGCGCACCCGCACCTGGCCGTCGGGGTCGAGATCCTCGGTCACGACGCCCTCCTCGCCGATCAGGGTGTCGCTGCCGGTCACGACCGGCGCGTCGCGGACGCGCAGCGCGGCGCGGGCGACGATCAGGAAGAACCCGCCGAGCACGACCGCGATCGCGATCAGCAGCGGCCGCGAGACCTCGGCGTTGGGCACCGATGGGTCGTAGAGGAAGAGGCCGCCGAGCACGAGGCACACCGTTCCCGCGACGGCGGCGAGGGCATGGGCGCCGGCCTTGAGCTCGATCGAGAAGAAGACGAAGGCGACCGCCAGCAGGATGATGCCGCCCGCGGTGACCGGGAGCCGGTTGATCAGCACCAGCGAGACGATGAACGAGATCAGCCCGGCGACGAACGGGACGTTGAGCCCGGGGTGGAAGAGCTCGAAGATCATCCCGGCGAGGCCGAGCACGAACAGGATGAACGCCAGGTTCGGGTCAGCCGAGAGGTGGTGGGCCGCCAGCAGCGGGCCCGCGAGCAGGCCGATCACGATGGGTCCCTGGTCACGGTGTCGCCCGGCGTGGAGACGGTGGCGAGGGGCGGCACGAGGGTGCGCATGGCACTCCTTGGCAACGTCGGGGTTCCCGGCCCTGTTCCGGGCGCCGGGCCGCGTCGCCACCAATTAGCGGTTTCGTAGCGGGGCGGTGCCGACGTGCACCCGCGCGATGACCCACCACTGCCACCTCCCGCCCGGGATCTGCGGCGCGGCGCGCCGGGTCGCCGAGTGTCGCGTGGGGGGCTAGGCCCGTCAACCGGTCGGGCTCGCGTCCGGCGGGCGGGGCGCGGGCCGGTCTGGGAGCCGGCGTTTCGAGTGGGCGCCGGCGAAGGTCGCGCCGCGACGCGCTACGCCGACGGGCGGGTGACGCGACGGCGCATGAGCCAGTAGATGAGCCCGGCGCCGCTCGCCGCCAGGACACCGAACACGACCTCGCGGACGATCCCGTTCCCGGCGATCGGGACCGGCACCGATCCGGCCAGGCCGTCGATCGTCCCGCCCCCGCCGTTCGACCCACAGCTGCTGGTCGACGTGCACGAGATGCCGTAGAGGGTGTTGGTGGTTCCCGACGTCTGCGACGACCAGCTCGTCCCGTTCGTCGTGGTCAGGATGGTGCCGGAGGCGCCGACCACCCAGCACGAGGTCGTGCTCGCGCACGAGATGCCATAGAGCACGTTGCTGGTGCCACTGGTCTGCGCCGACCAGGTGGTCCCGCCGTTCGAGGTCGCGTGGATGCCCCCCGCGAAGTCGGTCGCGAAGCACGCGGTGCTGCTCGGGCAGGCGATGCCCGAGAGGGGGTTGCTCGTCCCCGAGCTCTGGCTCGACCACGTCGTGCCGCCGTTCGTCGTGGCGCGGATGGTCCCCGAGGCGCCGACCACCCAGCAGGTGGTCGTGCTCGAGCAGGTGACGCCGTACAGGGTGTTCGAAGTCCCCGAGGTCTGGCTCGACCAGGTGCTGCCGCCGTTGGTGGTGGGGCGGACCGTTCCCGACAGCCCGACGGCGAAGCAGGTCGTCGAGCTCTGACAGCGAACGGCGTAGAGGTCGTTGCTCGTCCCCGAGGTCTGGCCCGACCACGTCGAGCCACCATTCGTCGTGACACGGATCGTCCCCGACTGGCCGACCGCCCAGCACGTGGTCGTGCTGACGCACGAGACGCCGTAGAGGTTGCCGGTGGTGCCCGAGGTCTGCCTCGACCAGGTGCTGCCGCCGTTGGTGGTGACGACGATCGTTCCGGAGGCGCCGACCGACCAGCAGTCGCTGCCGTTGACGCACGACGTGGCGTACAGGTCGTTCGTGGTCCCCGACGGCTGGACGGTCCAGGAGGAGGCGAAGGCGGGCGTCGCCAGCGCCACCAGCGTCGCCAGGACCAGGGCCGACATCCCGAAGATCCGACCCAGCCGCGACGGCCTAATCCGCGCCCACGCCGAGACCCCAGCCATGGTCAGTTCTTCGGCGCTCCAGCCCCGAACTTGAGCCGCCGCCGGGCGGTCGGCCCCGGCTCGGGGCTAGCCCCCGTAGGCGGTCAGCCGGAGGGTGCGGAGTGCGGTCTGGACGTCGGCATCCTGGCTGCCGTCGACGGTGGTCCCGAACATGATGCTGAAGACGCCCGACGAGGTCCCGACCACGTAGCCGGTCGCGTGCACGATGAGCCGCCCGCCGCTCGGCAGCGTGAGGTTGATGGTGCCGGTCACGAGCAGGGCGTGGGTGCCGGCGATGGTCGTGGGGGCCACCACCGCGTCGGGGATCTGCTTGCGGAAGGCGGCCTGGGCCCCGGCCGGGTCCGAGAGCGCGGACTTGGCGATCCCGAGCGACACGATCTCGACGTTCGAGCCGTAGATGCGGTTGCCGATGTCGACGGCGAGGAACTTGACGTTCGAGGCGGCGCTGCCGAAGTCGGTCAGCGTCGAGGCGAGCTGCGGGTTCGCGGCGGCGACCCGCTGCTCGGCCTGCTTGATCGCCGATGAGCTCGGGTCGAGCGCCAGCCAGGTATCGCGAATCGCGAACGTGACGTTGGCCGAGTGCAGCATGACCAGGTGGTAGCCGGCCGGCGCCGAGACGGACGGCGTGCTTGACGAACCGAGCACGCCGGCGGGCCCGGTGCCCCATTTCGCGACGACGACGTAGCCGCCGATCGCGAGCGCCAGCAGCACCACGCCGACGAGGGCGACGATGGCGGCGCCGCGCCGACGCTTCGGCTCGACGCGTGCCTGGGGCTCGGGCTCGGCTCGAGTCGGACCGCTCGGCGCATCTGCCACCGGCGCCGGCGGCGCGGAGTGCAGACGAGCCGCAGCGACCCGGGACGCGAACGGCGACGGCCCCGGCGGCGGCGGTGCTTCGATGAGCGGCGACGGCAACTCCGTGAGTGGGGCGACCGGTGCCGGCGGCGCGGTGACCGTCGGCGTCACCGCGGGCATAGGCGGCGCCGCCACAGTGGCCATGGCGGTCGGCACCGGCGGCGCGACGACGGTGGCCACCGCGGTCGTCCGGGTTGGCAGCGGGGCCGTGGCGGCGGTGGCCGGCGCGGCGGCGGTGCTCGCCGTCCAGGCGGCCCCGCCCCAGTAGCGCAGGCTGGCTTCGTCGGCGGGGTCCCGGTACCACCCGGGCGCCGGCGGCCGACCCACCTGGCCCGTCCAGGCGTGACCGTCCCAGTACCGGAGCATCCGGGGGTCGCCGGGGTCGGGGTACCACCCGCCGCGACGTGACAGATCCATGACCGTCCTTCGGCCCGTCAGCCCTTCCCCGGTCGAGATCGGCGCGCGCACCAGCCGCCTTGAGGCCGAACCGTCGCGTCGGGCGCGCCCCGCGGCCCCTGCGAAGCACCCCGCCGGGTCGCCGGGACCGGAACTGCCCGAGGGTCACGACGCCACCGCGGCGAGGATGGATGCGGTGGCCATCGGTCGGCGCATCCTCGTCCTCGGAACGAGCGGCAGCGGCAAGACGACCGTGGCCGACCGCCTGGCCCGGGCCCGGGGCCTCCCGCACATCGAGCTCGACGCGCTCCACTGGGAGCCGAACTGGCGGGAGGCCGAGACGGCGGTGTTCCAGCAGCGGGTTCGTGCCGCGCTCGATGCCGCGCCCGACGGCTGGGTGCTCGACGGCAACTACTTCAACAAGGTCGACCCGGTCACGACCGCGGCCGCCGACACGCTGGTCTTCCTCGATCTGCCGCTCCCGCTGGTGCTCGGCCGGCTGGTCCGCCGCACGATCCGGCGGTGGCGGACGCGAGAGGTGCTCTGGAGCGGCAACCGCGAGCGCCTCCACGCCCTCTTCACCCGTGACTCGCTCCTCCTGTGGGCGCTGCGCACCCATCGGCGCAACCGCGGCCGGTACCGCCGACGGATCCACGACGCCGGCCCGCCGCTCGTCGCGGTGCGGCTCCGGACACCGCGCCAAGTACGCCGGTTCCTCGATGCCGAGGCGGCCGCCACCCGGCCGTGACCGGTCGGGTCAGTCGCGGCCGCGGCGCCGACGCCAGCCGACGCCCTGGTTGGGGTTCGCGAGGTGAGCGAGGAACGAGAAGCCGCGAGACGCTTGCATGAGCGTGCGCGACAGCCAGAAGCGGGGCCGCTGCCGGCCTCGGATCCGGCCGTGCTCGCGCCAGTGCGTCGTGTAGTCGCCACTGAAGCCGGGCGTCTCGGCGGCGGTGTAGTAGTAGGTCGCGACGGACCGGCGAGAGCACCCCGGCGCGACCGGCTCGGGGAACCCGTGTACCGACACGTCGTTGGTCTCGAACACGACCATCCGGCCCCACACCGGCTCGACGCGCCGGGGCTCGAGGTCCGGGCGGTGCGCGTGGCTGAGCGTGAGGACGCCCCCGTCGCCCGGCGCCCAGTCCGGGTTCAGGTAGACGAGGACGTTCAGGCGCCGGTAGAGGCCGAGTCGTCCGTAGACGTGGAAGTCGGTGTGGGGGGCCAGGATCCCGCCCGCCTCCGAGCGGTGCAGGCCGCCACCCTCGAGGTAGGGGTCAGGGATCAGCTGGCCGATGCCGCTGATCTGCTCGAGCAGCTCGAGGAACGCCGGCGAGTTCAGCTCGTCGAGCAGCTGCCCCCACGGAGCCGGGATGACGGCGCGCTCCTGGCAGGCCCGCTTCTCGTGCTGGTAGGCGTCGCCGAGGCTCCGCCACCGGGGCCAGCTCACCTCCGGGAACGACGCGAGCTCGATCGGGTCGAGGTCCAAGCAGTCGTCGATCACCACGTGCGGGAACGGCCGGGCGGTCGGGAACGCCGCGGCGAGGAGTGCGAGCTGGCCGCGGATCGACTCGACCCGCACGATGGCGGCGGTCGTCGGGTCGGCAACCGCCGCCCCCGTCGACACGGCCGGTGACCCCAGACGCGGCATCTGACAACGATCGGCGCGTCGGTGCCGAAGTTGAGGAGCTGGCGGTCAGCCGATGCCGGACACCAGGTCCCGCCGGGTCATCCAGACTCGGACGCGCCCGGGATCTCGGTCGGCTCGGGGTCGTTCGGTCCGGGGCTCGTCGCGGTTGCGGAGCCGCCGGCCGCGGCCTGCACGCGATCCTTGAGCCACGCCAGGCTGTTGGTTCCGCTCATGGCGTCGGACCAACCGGCCAGCGCCGACTCGACCCCCTCGAGGGTCGGGATCGTGCCGAGCACTTCGACGACGAGATCCTGCTCCGGGACGCGGTGCAGGTACTCCCCGCCGAGCGTGTCGACCATGATGGGCTCGGTCGGCTCGCGCATGCAGTACAGCTCTCCGGTGTCCTGGACCCAGCTCGCCTCGGCCCGGTTGCCGTCGGCGTCGTGCCAGTCGCGGCCGAACTCGAACTCCTCCGACGTCCGCCGGGCGGGGGTCTGGTCGTAGAACTCCTCGATGTCCACTGGGTTGCGCCTCCCGAACGCCGACTCGCCGGACTGGTGGCATCGCCGGCGCCCCATCTTGCCCGCCGGACCGCGCTCGACGCCGACCGGCGGGTACTCGGCGCCCCGTCCTGGCGCCCCGCGCCGCTCGCGCACGACGAGACTGGCTGGCTGAGATGGGCCAGTCAGGAGGTCACTGGCGTTGGAGGGCCGGAACTGGCCCTACTTCTCGTGGCGGTCGACGTTGTCGCTCTCGCCCCGGCCCTTCCGGAATTCCTTCGGCACCCGGCCGAGCGACCGGGCGAGCTTCGGCAGCTGTGAACTGCCGAACAGCAAGACGACCAGGCCACCGATGAGCACAAGCTCCCAACCGACGATGGCACCGAGCACCGGGGTCATGGTCCGTCCCGTCTGTTGCCGACCTCGCCGATGGTAGACGACGACCATCGAGCGCCTCGTTCCGGCTGATCTACGACCTGGCCAGCGGTACCGACTGCCGAAGCGTCGAACGTAATCGCTTGTCTTGCCGGTTTGTCGACACGGCGACTCTCAACTCTGAAACAGCGAGTCACGAGGTTGTCACCTCGTTGGGTTACGCGAGCTGGTAGCAGACGGTCGTCTCGAGCTCCGCCGGGTCTTCGCGCCAGTCGCCGTAGATCTCCCAGCGGACGCCCGTGAGCGCGTGCCGGTGGGAGAGGCACCAGGCCTTGATCGCGACATGCGCCTCCTCGAGAGCGTCGTAGGGGCCTCGGTGCACGGCCGTCGCGACCGGGCCACCCGGCAGCACCGAGGGGACGACTCGACCGGCCGGGTCGAACGGTCCGGCCACCTGCACGCCGACCTCGACGTGTGGAACGTCGTCCTGGTAGAGCACGACGTTGTGCCCGTTCTCGGTGGCCCCGCCGCTCCGGACGAAGGCGTACACCTCGTCGAGCAGGGTGGGCCACAGCGTCGGGAGCTGCGACCAGGTGGTCGCGGCGGCAACGACCGCGGTGGGCTCTTCGACCGCGGTCGTGACGGAGACCGGATAGAACGCCACGGCTCCGTGCTACCACGGCGGGAGCGCCGATCACCCGGCCGCCGGGCACTCGACATTCGCGGACGAGCCGTCGAACCGCCGCCGTGGTCGGGCGCGACCAGGTGCCCCCGGTGCGACGACCGCTGCCCGGCTGGCCTACCTCAACGTCTCAGCGGACTCGCACGCCGACCGCGGTCGGGAGCGAGAAGTGGACCGACGTGAAGGTCACGCGTCCCCCGAGTCGGGGCTGTGCATACCCGGTGCCCGAGGATGTCAGCTGCAGCGTCAGCGTGGCGCCGGGGACGGCGGAGAAGACCACCGTCTCGAGTGGCACGGTCGTGCGATGCGTCGCGCCGTCGAGCGTGACGTCGATCGGCGTGACCTGGTTGCCGAGCACGATCCCGGTCGCCGGATCGACGATCTGCGCGAACACCCGGGTCGGACGGGGGCCACGCGACACCGTCCCCGAGTAGGTGACGGCGAGCGTCGGTGGACCGAGCACGAGCGCGGGGTTGTCGAAGCGCACGGTGAGCTCGAGCGCGTTCTCGGCCCGGGTCGGCGTGATGCCGGCGGCGACACTGCCGAGGGCGGCCGACGGGGCACCGGCGAGCGGGCGCACCGGCGCGAACACCGTCCTCGTCAGCGCCAAGCTCCCCGCGCCGCCGCCGGTCACGGAGCGGCCGACGCGAGGCGGATAGGCGTCGGAGGCGAGCTCCTGGCCGTTCTGGTCAACCGTCGTGAACACCGGGCCGACCGATGCGGTGGCGTCGCCCTCGACGTACCGCTGGAGCCACGAGATCGCCGCCGACGTCTGGAGCCTCTGGTCACCGCCTCTGGTGAGACACACGCCGTGCCCGCCGCAGTACCACAGCATCGCCGTGGGCACGCCGTGCGACTTGAGGATCGCGTAGTTGGTCTCGGCCTCGTCGAGCGTGAACAGCGTGTCGACGGTTCCTTGCACGAGCAAGGTCGGGGCCTTGATCCGGTTCACCAGATCGCCGGGGCCGCGCGACAGGAACCAGGCTCGGTCCGCGGCGCTGAGCGTCGCGGTCGAGTCGCCGGACTCGTGCGCGCTGGTGATGTGCGAGTCCAGGGTGCGGCCGCTGGCGGCGCTGTACAGGAGATCACCCCACCCCTGCTTCGCGGTGTCCGCCTTGAAGAGGCTCGAGCCCAACGAGTGCCACGCGATCGTCGGGACGATGGCGTCGACGCGGCAGTCGATCGCGGCCAGCACGAGCTGGATACCTCCGCCGTATGACCCGCCAACCATGCCGACTCGTGGGTCGCCCGGCCCGTCGAGCTGCACGTTGGGAAGCGCCGCGACCCAGTCGAGCAGCACCTGGGTGTCGCGACCCTCGACGTTCGGAGCGTCGACCGACACCGTGCCGCCCGACTTGCCGAAGCCCCGCGGGTCCCAGGTGAGCACGTTGAACCCGGCGTTCCAGAGGTCGGCGATGTTGACGTCGCCGAACAGGCCGCTGCCAAGCGTCCGGGTGTTCGTGTCGCCCGCCTGGCCCCAGCCCGGGCCCTTCAGGACGGTCGGCAAGCGAATCGACCCGGTCGCCCGCGGATTCGGGAACCAGTGCGCTCGGATACGCGTGGCGTCGAACGACGTCACGTCATAGTCGGAGGCGGGCCCGTTGGCGCTGGGAACCGCGGGCGGAGGCCCAGGACGAGTGAGCCGACACGTCGGCCGTACAGAGCGGCGAAGACCGGTGGGGGTGGCCGCCGAGCTGGGCATAGGCGTCGATGAGGCGAAGCTCGAAGACACCGGCGAGGCCGCCACTAATCCCAGCAGCAGCACGCCGATGCCCAGGACCCGGCGCGTCGTCACCCGCGCCGAGCCGCGCCGCACGGCGTTGATCGCAACGTGGCGACTCACCCAATCTCCTCGGGCACGGAAGGGAAAGAGACTCGAACCCTAGACCTGCTCATTACGAGCAGCCCAAGCTCAACGCTGCAGTGCCACCCAGCCCCCTTCCACGGCGGGGGCACGTCCGGCCCGTTCAAGGGCCGGATGTCGCTTACTGGATCTCGACGATGAACAGGTTGTTCCCGTCGGGGTCGCGGAACGTGAACATGGCCGGGACGCCGCCTCCCATGCGAAGGACCTCGGGGTCAACGTCGACGCCACGAGCTTTCAGCGCGCCACCCCGCAACCGAATTGACGCAGCTGAGCCATGGCGGCTGACCTCACCTGCGGGCACGATCGATCAACCGGGCGCGCGTCGCCCCGGGTCAACGACGTTGGAGCCGGGACGGGGACTCGAACCCCGGGCCTGCTCATTACGAGTGAGCTGCTCTGCCGACTGAGCTATCCCGGCGGGGACGGCGAGTCTATCCAGCGCGCGTTCGCGCGACCGCGGGGAGATGCAGCGCGAGACGCTCGAGCAGGAGCGACTCGTTGGGGTTGAACTCGAGCGCGTCGCGCGCGGCGCGGCACGCATCGAGCGCGCGGACCGATGACCGGACGTCGGTCTTGACTGGTTCGTGGTCAAGATTCCGCAGTGGCGCGTGCGGGCCAGCGAGCGCGTCGCGGTACAGGGTCTCGAGGGCGGCGATCCCCTCGCCGAGCGCCTTGCGGCGGGCGAGCCGCTCCCGAGCCGGCTGCCGCTCCTCGAGGCGGCGACGGAGCCGCCGGACGTCCCGGGCCTGGTAGCCGGCGCGCTCGGTCTCCTCGTCGAACGTCGCGAGCTCCTCGGCGTGGTGGGCCTTCACGGTCGCGATCGCTTCGTGGATCGCGTCGAGCATCTCGGCGGCGGCGCGGGCCGCCGACGCGCCGGTGCTGTCGATCCGCATCGCGGCGTCGACGAAGGTGTCGCGGAGCGGGCGCAGGTCGCCGAGCAGGTCCTGGGCCCGGCCGAGCTGCCCGCCGGAGAGCCGGGCCGCCAGCGTCGCCTCGCCGGGTACGGCGCCCGCAAGTCGCAGCGCCTCCTCGATCGTGGGCTCGTCGAGGGGGCTGAGGTCGATGCGCTGGCAGCGGGAGCGCACCGTGTCGGGCAGCTCGTCGGCGGCCTCGCTGACGACGACGATCACCGTCCGCTCCGGTGGCTCCTCGAGGGTCTTCAGGAGCGCGTTCGCGGCCTCGGGCTGGAGCCGCTCGGCCTCGAGGAGCAGCACGACCTTGCGCTCGGCCTCGATCGGGGCCCGCCACGCCTCGGGGATGATCTCCTCGCGAGCCTGGTCGACGGTGATCACGGTGCGCTCGGGCTCGAACTCGAGCACGTCGGGGTGCAGGCGCCGCTCGACGAGGTCGACGGCCCGGTCCTCGCCGTTGGGGCTGATGAGGGCGGCCGCGAACGCTCGCGCCACCTGCGCCGCGCCGGCGCCGCGGGGACCCGAGATGAGGTAGGCGTGGCCGGGTCGAGCCACCGCCCAGCGCAGGAGCTTGACGGCCCGCTTCTGGCCGACGATCCCCCGCCAGGGGTTCCTCACGCGATGCGCTCGCTGACGGTCGCCCAGATCCGGGCTTCGACCTCGTCGATCGTGCCGGACGCGTCGACGAGCACCCAGCCCCGGGTGCCGGCCAGGTCGCGGTACGCCTCGTGGACGGCGAGGCGGAACGCGTCGTCCTCCTCCTCGAGGCGGTCGCGCGCGGCGCCGAACCGCTCGATCGCCACCTCGGGTGGGAGGTCGAGGATGAGGACGAGGTCGGGCTCGAGGCCGGTGGTGGCGATGCCGTTCACGATCTCGATGGCGGGGACGCCGAGGCCCCGTCCCACCCCTTGGTACGCGAGCGACGCCGGCACGAACCGGTCGCTGACCACCCAGTCCCCCCGCGCCAGGGCCGGGCGGACGACCTCGAGCACGTGCTGGGCCCGGTCGGCCGCCATGAGCAGCGCCTCGGCCTCGGGCTCGACGGTGACGGTCCCGTCGAGCAGCAGGTGGCGCAGCTCGACGCCGAGCGGCGTGCCGCCGGGCTCGAACGTCGGGAGCACCTCGCGTCCCTGGTCGCGGAGACGCTTGACGAGCCGTCCGGCCTGGGTGGTCTTGCCGGTGGCGTCACCGCCGTCGATGACGAGGAAGCGGCCGGGGAGGCTCATGTGGCGCCCGCCCCAGCGGGGCCGCGCCGTCGACGGGGTCGCTGCACCCGCTGAGCGTGCCCGATGGAGTGCCGTGCCCACCAGCCGGCCGCGAGGGCGATGAGCCCCCCGCCCCAGAGGGCGAGGCGGACCCCGGGGAACGCATAGCGGGCGCCCTCGACGACGACGTCGTGGTGATGGAGGACGGCGTTGGAGACCGCGTCCCAGAGGCTGGACCACAGCGGCGAGACCACGAGCGAGATCAGCAGGCAGAGCCGGATGACGGAGTAGAGGGTGGCGAACGTCCGGCCCCGCAGCTCCTCGTGCACCGACTCGTGCAGGACGGTGAAGCCGGTCACGTAGGCGGTCCCGGCGCAGGCGCCGACGACCGCGACCGCGAGGGCGGCGAACACGGTGTTCGAGATCGAGGCCGCGATGACGAGGAAGGCACCGACGCCCATGACGGCGAGCGGGAAGACCTGGTCCCGGTGCACGCGGCGTTGGATGGCGAGGAGGCCGACCACGCCGCCGGCGGCGCCGAAGCCGAGGGCCGTCATGAGCACGCCGAAGGTGGCGGCGTCACCGCCGAGGGCCTGGCGGGCGAAGACGGGGCCGAGCGGGATCATGGCGCCACCGCCGATGAGACCCAGCCCGAGGCCGACGATGACGCCTTGGACCCGCCGCTCGTGCGCGATGTACCGGAGGCCCTCGCGGATGTCGCGAAGCGTCTGGCCGACCTCGGCCCGGTGCTTCGGGCCGCGCTGGTTGTGCGGGATCGGGAGCCCGAACACGAGGATCGCCGAGGCGAGGAAGGTGCAGGCGTCGACGCCGAGCGCGAGCGCCTCCTGATCGAGCTTCAGCGCCGAGAGGGCGGCGAACGAGCCGAGCCAGCCCGCGACCGCGGCGAGCAGCGAGAACACGATCGACGCCAGCGGGAACGTCGCGTACGAGGCGACGAGCGACAGCGTGTTCGCCGACTGGAGCTGCTTCTTCTTCACCAGCTGGGGCACCGACGCATCCTTCGCCGGGCCCCACAGCAGGGTGAGGATCTCGAGGGCGAAGGAGATGAGGACCAGCCCAACCAGGTTCTCGACGAACGGGAGGAGCAGCAGCATCGACGCCCGCCCGACGTCGCAGACCACCATCACCTTGCGCCGGTCGAGCCGGTCGATGAGCACCCCGCCCACGGTGCCGAGGAAGAAGCCCGGGACGACCCGGGCGAACATGACGAGGCTGACCGCGGCGGCGGAGTCGTTCGAGACACGCGCCGCGATGGCGAGGATGGCGATGAGCCCGATCCAGTCGCCGGTGCTCGAGATGACCTGCGCCGTCCAGAGCCGGCGGTAGGAGCGGGTCCCGAAGATCCGCCACGGCGCCGGCGGCGCCGGCGTCTCGTCGGGTCGCGGGGGGATGAACGGCGCGTGGGCGTCGTCGCTCACGGCCGCAGGCTACGGGTCAGGTGCGGGTCGCACCCTTGCGGACGGTGCGCCGGGTCGTGCTCGGCGGCTTCTTGCGCTTCGCGGTCCGCTTGGCCGGCTTCGTGGCCGGGCCGCGGGCGGCCCGCTCGCGCAGCAGCTCGACCGCCTGCTCGAGGTCGACCGAGGCCGGGTCGACGCCGCGGGGGACCGTCGCGTTCAGCTCGCCGTCCGTCACGTACGGGCCGTACCGGCCGTCGAGGACGCGCACCGCGGCGCCGCTCTCGGGGTGCGCGCCGAGCTCGGCGATGGGCGGCTTGGTGCGCCGGCCCCGCCGCTTCGGCTGCGCGAACAGCGCCTCGGCCTGGTGCAGCGTGACGGTGAACAGCTCGGGCTCGGTCTCGAGGCTCCGGCTGTCGGTGCCCTTCTTCAGGTACGGGCCGTACCGGCCGTTCTGGGCCGTGATCTCGACGCCGTCGGCGCCGACGCCGACGGTGCGCGGCAGCGAGAGCAGGGCCAGCGCCTGGTCGAGGGTGACCGTGTCGACCTCCATGTCCGAGAGCAGCGACGCCCGCTTCGGCTTCTCCTTCGCGCCGTCGAGGCTCTCGCCGAGCTGCACGAACGGCCCGTAGCGGCCGGTCAGCGTCAGCACCGGCAGCCCGGTCTCGGGGTCGTTGCCGAGCACCCGGGGGCCGGCGGCTCCCTTCTCGAGCAGCTCCTCGGCCTTCGCGACGTCGAGCTCGTCGGGCGCCAGGTCGACCGGCACCGGGGCGCGCTCCTCGCCCCGCACGACGCTGGCGCCGTTGTTCCAGACCCGCACGATGATCTCGTTTCCCTGGGCGTCGTGGCCGATCGGCACCGCGTTCACCTCCGCGGGGTCGATGGTCGCCAGGTGGTCCTCGTTCACGAGGTCCTTGAGGCCGGTCTCGCCGTTCCCGAACCAGAACGCGTGCAGCCACTTCTCGGCCTCGCCCTCGCCCCGGGCGATGGCGTCGAGCGCCTCCTCCATCGTGGCCGTGAACTCGTAGTCGATGAGGTGGGAGAAGTAGCGCTCGAGCAGCTGCTGCTTCGCGAACGCGGTCCAGGTCGGGACGAGCGCGCTGCCCTTCTTCCACACGTAGTCGCGCCGCAGCAGTGTGTCGATCACCACCGCGTAGGTGGACGGCCGCCCGATGCCGCGCTCCTCGAGCTCCTTCACGAGGCTGGCCTCGGTGTAGCGAGCCGGCGGCTGGGTCGTGTGGCTGGAGGGCTCGAGGTTCTTGCACTCGACCGCGTCGCCCTCCTCGAGCGACGGCAGGACGACCTCGCGGTCCTCGAGCTCGGCGTCGGGATCGTCGGCTCCCTCCACGTAGGCGCGCAGGTAGCCGGGGAACTCGATCGTGCGGCCGGTGGCCTGGAACGTCGCCTCCTGCCCGCTCGGCGCGGTGGTGGTGAGCCGGACCGTGACCCGCCGCACCTTGGCGTCGGCCATCTGGCAGGCGACGGTGCGCTTCCAGATGAGGTCGTAGACGCGCCGCTCGTCGGTGCTCAGCTCGCCGGCCAGGTCGTCGGGCACGCGCATGGCGTCGCCGGCGGGGCGGATCGCCTCGTGGGCCTCCTGCGCGTTCTTCACCTTGCCCCGGTACTGGCGGGGCTCGGACGGCAGGTAGTCGTCGCCGTACAGGGCGCGGATCTGGTTGCGGGCTGCGGTGATCGCCTGGTCGGAGAGGTAGGTGGCGTCGGTCCGCATGTAGGTGATGTAGCCGTGCTCGTAGAGGCCCTGGGCGACCGCCATCGTGCGGGCGGCGGTGAAGTTGAGCTTGCGGCCCGCCTCCTGCTGGAGCGTCGAGGTCGTGAACGGCGCCTTCGGCCGCTCGGTCTGCGCCTTCGACTCGACCGACTCCACCCGGTACGGCCTGTCGCTCAGGCCCTCGGCGAGGGCGGTGGCGGCGGCCTCGTCGAGGAGGGCGACGTCGGCGCCGTCGGCGAGGCGCCCGGTGGTCGGCTCGAAGTCCCGCCCGGTGGCGAGGCGCTTGCCGTCGAGGGCCGCCAGCCCGGCCGGGAACTCGGCGTCCCGGGCCGAGAAGGTCCCGGCCAGGTCCCAGTAGGTGGCGGCCCGGAAGGCCATGCGGGCCCGCTCCCGCTCGACGACGAGGCGGGCGGCGACGCTCTGGACCCGGCCCGCCGAGGTGGCGCCGCCGGCCCGGCGCCGGGTGACGACCGACATCTCGTAGCCGAACAGGCGGTCGAGCTTCCGCCGGCCCTCCTGGGCCTCGACCAGGCGCATGTCGAGGTCCCGGGGGTTGGCGAGGGCGTCGGCGATGGCGGGGGCGGTGATCTCGTGGAACACGAGCCGCTTCACCGGCACCGACGGCTTCAGCACCTCGAGCACGTGCCAGGAGATGGCCTCGCCCTCCCGGTCCTCGTCGGTGGCGAGCAGGACCTCGTCGGCGTTCTTCAGCGCGGCCCGCAGCTCCTTCACGACGTCGCGCTTCTTGTCGACGACGACGTACACCGGCTCGAAGTGGTTGTTCACGTCGATGCCGAGGCGGCGGATCTCGGGATCGGTGACGCTCTTGGGCACCTGCTTGGCGCTGCTGGGCAGGTCGCGGATGTGGCCGCGGCTGGCGAGCACCTGGTACTCGCCGCGACCAAGGAAGCCCTCGATGGTCTTCGCCTTGGCCGGCGACTCGACGATCACGAGCGTCTTCGCCACGTCCAGTTCCTTCGATCTCTTCCGCCCCGGTTACACGGGGCGCCCCAGTTTGGCCGCCGCTTGCGGCCCGCGGGCGCATCCGGCTCGGGCGGGGGCGCAGACTAACGTCCGTGCCCGTGCTGAAGGCTGTCATCGGTGTCCTGGGCCTCGACCCCAAGAGCATCTTTGATTCGCTGAGCCCGTACGGCGAAGTCGTCGCGTGGCTGATCGTGTTCGCCGAGACGGGCCTGCTGCTCGGCTTCTTCCTGCCCGGTGACTCGCTGCTGTTCACCGCCGGCATCCTCGCCGGGCAGTCGAAGCTGGATCTGTGGCTGCTGATCCCCGGCGTGTTCATCGGCGCCGCGCTCGGCTCGGAGCTCGGCTATGAGATCGGCGCCCGCATCGGGCCGCGGGTGTTCCGCCGTCCCGACTCCCGGTTCTTCAGGCAAGAGTACGTCGACCGGACGCACGCCTTCTTCGAGCGGTACGGCGCGAAGGCGATCGTGCTGGCCCGCTTCGTCCCGGTCGTCCGCACCTTCATGCCGGTGATGGCGGGCGTCGGCCGCATGCAGCGCCGCGTGTACTCGCTCTACAACCTGGTCGGCGCGTTCCTCTGGGCGATCGGGGTGTTGCTCCTCGGCTACGCGCTCGGCAACGCCATCGGCGGCAACATCGACAACTACCTGCTGCCGCTCATCGCGGTGATCATCCTGGTCTCGCTGCTGCCGGTGTTCTTCGAGTGGCGGCGGGCCCGCCGGCACGCCAGCGAGGCGCCGGCCGGCGAGACCGGCACCGAGGCGCCGGGCGACCAGGGCTGACGCCGGCCGCGGCCGGGGCTCAGTCGGCGGCCGCGGGCGCTCCGGACACGTCGTCGGCCTCCTCGGCGAAGGCGCCGCCCTTGCGCTTCGAGAACGCGATCGCGGCCAGCAGCACGACCAGCGCGCCGGCCGCGATGCCGTAGCGGGTCGGGTTGTCGTTGCGGGTGCTGATGATCGCGGGGAGGATCAGCAGCGACACCAGGTTCATGACCTTGATGAGCGGGTTCAGCGCCGGGCCCGCGGTGTCCTTGAACGGGTCGCCGACGGTGTCGCCGATGACGGCCGCCTTGTGCGACTCGGAGCCCTTGCCGCCGTAGTGGCCGTCCTCGATGTACTTCTTGGCGTTGTCCCACGCCCCGCCGGAGTTGGAGAGGAAGACGGCCATGAGCTGGCCGGTGAGGATCACGGCCGCGAGGAAGGCGCCGAGGGCGAGGTAGCTGATCCCGAAGCCGATGATCACCGGCGCCAGCACCGCGAGGAGGGCCGGCGTCGCCAGCTCCCGCAGCGCGGCGGTGGTGCAGATGTCGATGACCTTGCCGTGCTCGGGCTCGTCGATCCCCTCCATGATCCTGCGCTCGCGGAACTGCCGGCGGACCTCCTCGACCACGGTTCCGGCCGACCGGCCGACGGCGCGGATGGCGAGCGAGGAGAAGAGGAAGGCGATCGACCCGCCGATGAGCAAGCCGATGAACGTCTTGGGGTCGGCGACGTTGATGGAGGCCCGGGCGTCGCGGAACAGCGCGCTGCCGACCTTCTTGATCCCGAGCTCGGTGCCGATCGTCTCGACGAACGAGGAGAAGAGCGCCACCGACGCGATGACGGCGGAGCCGATGGCGAAGCCCTTCGTGACGGCCTTGGTCGTGTTGCCGACCGCGTCGAGGCTCACCATGATCCGCTCCGGCTCGCCGCCGAACTCGCCCGACATCTCGGCGATGCCGGCCGCGTTGTCGGCGACCGGGCCGAAGGTGTCCTCGGAGACGACGACCCCGGTGGTGGCGAGCATGCCCATCCCGGTGAGGGCGATGAGGTAGAGGGAGAACTCGAGGTTGCCGTTCCCGAGCGTGATGCCGACGCCGAGCGCGGCCGCGATCGCCACGATCGACCACACGCTGGACTCGAGTCCGCTGCTGATCCCCGAGAGCACGGTGGTGGCGGGCCCGGTCCGGGTGGCGTCGGCGATCTCCTGCACCGGCTGGGTCTCGGTCGACGTGAAGTACTCGGTGAGTCGGCTGACCACCTGGGCCAGCACGAGGCCGATCACGACCGCCCCCGTGACGCGCCAGCCCTCGTCGAAGTGATGGTTGCCGACGTAGAAGATCCCGACCGCGCCGACGCCGAGCACGGTGAGGATCCCCGCCGACGCGAAGCCGCGGTTGATCGGCGCCATGGCGCTCTTGTCCCGGTCGGTCGCCCGAACGAGGAAGACGCCGACCACCGATGCGAGCACCCCGACGGCGCGGGCGATGAGCGGGAAGATCAGCCCGAGGGCCGGGTTGGCGCCGATCGACGCGAACGCGGGGACGCCGAGGATGATGGCGGCGACGAGGGTGACCTCGTAGGACTCGAACAGGTCGGCGGCCATCCCGGCGCAGTCGCCGACGTTGTCACCCACGTTGTCGGCGATGGTGGCCGGGTTGCGGGGGTCGTCCTCGGGGATCCCCTGCTCGACCTTGCCGACCAGGTCAGCGCCGACGTCGGCGGCCTTGGTGAAGATGCCGCCGCCCACCCGCATGAAGAGGGCGAGCAGCGAGCCGCCGAACCCGAACCCGATCAGGATCGCGGTGGCGGTGTTCTGGAACAGCATGATGATGAAGGTCGCGCCGAGCAGCCCGAGGCCGACCGTGTACATGCCGGCGACGCCGCCGGTCCGGAAGGCGACCTTCAGCGCCCCCTTCAGCGAGCCGGAGCGGGCCGCGGCGGCGGTGCGCACGTTGCCCCGCACGGCCAGGCTCATCCCGATGAACCCGGTGAGCCCGGAGAGCACGGCCCCGGCGATGAACGCCGCGGTCCGAAACGCGCCGGAGGCGCCGAACGACAGCGCGATCGAGCCGCCGGGCTTGTCGATCTCGGTCGAGGAGAGGAAGACCAGCCCCGCCACCGGCACCAGGATGATCAGGATGGTGCGGAACTGGCGGCGGAGGTACGCCATGGCACCGATCTGGATCTGCCGGGCGATCTCGATCATCTTCGGGGTGCCCTGGTCGGCGGCGAGCACGCCCCGCACGAGCACCAGCCCGACCAGGATGGCGAGCACCGCCACCGCGGCGGAGAAGATCAGCCAGCCCCATTCGCCGCCGGCGAGGGTGAAGCGCTGGTAGCCACCCTCGGCCGCGAGGACGCTCAGGCCCATCTGTTCGAAGCTCCTTCCCCTGTCCGGTCGGCCTCCCGGCCTGCGGCACGCCGAGGCTGAGCCCGGCCCCGCCGGGAGGCGCGAACGCTAGCGCGCCGGCACGACCGGGAGGCGGCCCGCAGCCGACGCGTGCGGGGGGCGGGGGCACACGGAGCCGACGCGCCGCGGACCACATCGCGCACGACGACGGGCGGGCGCGGCGCTTCTTCGGTGCCGGCAACGGCGAGGGCTACCGTGGGCGCGGTGGAGGCCGCGTTCTTCGACCTCGACAAGACCGTGATCGCCAAGAGCAGCGTCCTGGCGTTCGGTCGTCCCTTCTACCGCGAGGGGCTCCTCTCGCGACGCGCGATCGTCAAGAGCGCGTACGCGCAGGTGATCTTCATGCTCGTCGGCGCCGACGAATCGAAGATGGAGAAGCTGCGCACGGCGATGCTGGGCCTCATCCAGGGGTGGAACCAGCGCCACGTGGCCGAGATCGTGCGGGAGACGCTCGAGGAGATCGTCACCCCGATCATCTTCAAGGAGGCGCTCGACCTCATCGGCGAGCACCACGCCGCCGGTCGCATCGTGGTACTCGTGAGCTCGGCGCCGGAGGAGGTCGTGCGACCGCTCGGTGAGCACCTCGGCGTCGACGACGTGATCGCGACCCGGGCCGAGGTCGACGCCGAGGGCGACTACACCGGCGAGCTGGCCTTCTACGGCTACGGGCCGTACAAGGCGGAGGCGATCCGTCAACTGGCCGCCGAGCGCGACATCGACCTCGAGGCCTCGTACGCGTACTCCGACTCGGTCACCGACGAGCCGATGCTGCGGGCGGTCGGCCACCCGGTGGCGGTCAACCCGGATCGCGACCTCGCTCGCCTGGCCCGGGCCGAGGAGTGGGAGATCCTCAACTTCGCCAAGCCGGTCCGGCTCCGCGACCGGATCCCGGGCGGCGAGCCGACCTGGGCCGCCAGCGGCGCGCTCGCCGCCGCCGGCGCCGGCGTCGCCGTCTGGTGGTGGCTGCGGCACCGCGAACGCGCCGCGGCGTGAGCCCGTCGGGGCTCGGCCTCGCCCACCTCCCCACCCCCCTCGAGGCGATGCCACGGCTCGGCGCCACGCTTGGAGGCCCGGCGCTGTTCGTGAAGCGGGACGACTGCACCGGCCTGGCCCTGGGCGGCAACAAGGCCCGGAAGCTCGAGGCCCTCGGCGCCGAGGCGCTCGAGTCCGGCTGCGACACGCTCGTCACCGGCGGGGGTCCCCAGAGCAACCACGTGCGGATGACCAACGCGGCCGCCAACCGGCTCGGGCTCGACTGCCACGTGGCGCTGGCCGGCGACCGGCCGGAGCGGCCGAGCGGCAATCTGCTGCTCGACGAGCTGCTCGGCGCCCACCTGCACTTCACCGGGCCGGTCGACTACTACGCGCTCGAGGCCGCGATCGAGGAGCTGGCGGCCCGCCTCACTCGGGACGGGCGCCGTCCGTTCGCGATCCCGGTCGGGGGCGCGTCGGTGACCGGCGTGGCCGCGTACGCGGACGCGGCCGACGAGCTCTCGGTTCAGGCCGGCGCGCAGGACGTCGACGTCGCCCTGGTCGTGGTAGCCGACGGGTCGGGTGGCACCCACGCCGGCCTGTTGGCCGGCCTCTCGCCCGAGGTCGGCATCCTCGGGGTGGACGTCGGCACCCGTCCCGACCTCGACGCCGTCGTGCCGCGCCTCGCCGCCGAGGCGGCGGCGCGCACCGGCCGTCCCGAGCCGAGCCAGCCGGCGGTGGTCGACCACGCCCGGTTCGGGTCCGGCTACGGCGCGCTCACCGACGCGACGGTCGAGGCGATCGAGCTGGCGGCCCGCCTCGAGGGGCTGGTCCTCGATCCCGTGTACACGGGCAAGGCGATGGCGGGCCTGCTGGCGGCGGTGCGGGAGGAGCGGGTGCCGACCGACGGGGCGATCGTCTTCTGGCACACCGGCGGATCACCGGCGCTGTTCGCGGAGCGCTACGCGGGCCGGTTCGGAGAGCGCGCCGAGGGCTGAGCCCGGACGCGAGTCGGGCCCGCCATGGGCGGGCCCGACCGAGCGTGAGTGACGGATCAGGCTTCGCGGAGCTTGCGCGCGACCGCGACGCCGACCATCACGAGGATCAGGAGCACGAGCAGCTTCTTCACGACGCCCTCCAGGTCGGTGACTGGGCTGACCGAGGTTATCCCGGCCGACCCGGAGCGTCTCGTGGCGCCCAACCCCTACGCTCCCCCGCACTGTGAGCACGGCCGGGGCGAGCAGCCAGATCCGCTACGAGGAGAGAATCGGCCCCGCCCCCCGCGCCTGGCTCTGGCTCCCGGTGATCGTGATCATCACCGCCCTGGCGCTGGCGCCGATCATCGTGCCGCTCGCCCTGCTGGCGTGGATCATCAACGTCCTGCGGTACCGCGGCGCGGTGGTGCGCCTCGACGACGACTACGTGTGGGTGAACCGGCGCTGGGCCCGCCTCGCCGCGCTCGATCCCGCCACGCTGGGCCGGGCCAGCAACACCTGGCCCTGGCGGGCCTTCAACCCCCGCTACCTCGGCGCCAACCCGATCTGGACCCGCGACTCGGTGGGCGTCCGCGGGGTGGACGGGGGAAAGAAGTACTGGCTGTCGGTGGGCACGAACCACCGCGACGACCTGGTGCGGGCGCTGCTGGCCGGCATCCCCGGCGCGCAGCAGCGAGCCGCGGAGGCGGGGCCGAGGCTGCCGCCGCCGGGCTGGCACGCCGACCCGTGGCACGAGGCGTCGATGCGGTGGTGGGACGGCGCCCAGTGGAGCGGGTACACGTGGCCGCCGAAAGCGGGGGCACCGCGATGATCCCGATGGCCGACGAGAACCCGGTGCGCCGGCTCCCGTGGTGCACGGTGCTGCTGATTCTCGCCTGCACGATCGTGTACTTCGCGGTGCAGCCGAGCCGCGACATCCACTTCTCCTGGAGCGGCGTCGCCGAGACGGTGAGCGCCAACGACCTGCGCTTTGTCGTCGACAACGCCGGGATCCCCTGCGAGCTGGTCCGGGGCCGGCCCCTCACCGAGGCCGAGTTCCAGCGCACGTTCAACGACGGTGACACGGAGGCGTGCACGCATGCCAGCGGACCGGCCCACGACCCCGGCAAGAACGTCTACCTGGCCGCGGTGCTCACGATGTTCCTGCACGGGAGCATCCCGCACCTGTTCGGGAACATGCTCTTCCTCTGGGTGTTCGGCAACAACATCGAGGACCGCAAGGGCTGGTGGCGGTTCCTGCTCCTCTACCTGATCGGTGGCGCGGTCGCGACCGCGAGCCAGGTGGCCATCGACCCGAGCTCGACGGTGCCGATCATCGGCGCCTCGGGCGCCATCGCGGCGGTGATGGGCGCCTATCTCGTCTGCTACCCGAAGGCGCGCATCAAGTCGATGATCTTCTTCGGGCCCTTCCTGCTCCGGAAGGTGACGGCGATCTGGCTGCTCGTGCTCTGGTTCCTGCTGCAGTTCCAGTACGTGCTGGCCAACGCCGGGATCGCGTGGGGCGCGCACGTCGGCGGGTTCACGTTCGGGGTGCTCGTCGGCGCGTACTGGCGGCTGCGGGAGCGGGCCCGGCGGCCCGAGACGCCGCCCGTCGCGGCCCCGGTCCCGGCCTGATACAACGCCCAGCGGAGGTGAACGGGGTCTGGTGGCCCCCCTCGTCTTCAAAACGAGTGGGACGGGTGATCCCTGTCCGGTGGGTTCGATTCCTGCCACCTCCGCCAAGGCGCGGCGCGCCGCGTGACGGTGATGACGCGTGCGGTGCGGGCGCCGAGCGCCGGCGACTAAACCGCGAGCAGGTCGCGGGCGCCGGTGTCGGCCGACGGGTGCCGCAGCTTCGACATGGCCCGGGCCTCGATCTGGCGGATGCGCTCCCGAGTCAGGTTGAAGTACTCACCCACCTCTTCGAGCGTGCGCGGCTCGCCCCGGTCGAGCCCGAACCGCAGGGCGAGGATCTGGCGCTCCCGCTCGTCGAGCGGGCCGAGCAGCTTCTCGATCTCGTCCGGCAGCAGGGCGGTGGCCGCGACCTCGAACGGCGACTCGGCCGAGCGGTCCTCGACGATGTCACCGAGCTCGGCGTCGCCGTCCTCGCGGAGCGGCTCCGACAGCGAGAGCGGCTCGGCGGCGAAGCGCAGCGCCTCGGTCACCTTGTCCTCGGGCATCTCGACCTCGACCGCCAGCTCGGCGAGGGTCGCCGGACGACCGAGCTTCAGCTCCAGCCGGGACCGGGCCTTCTGCAGCCGAGCCAGCGTGTCGCCGGCGTGGACCGGTAGCCGGATGGTGCGACCCGTGTTGGCGATGCCGCGGGTGATGGCCTGGCGGATCCACCAGGTCGCGTAGGTGGAGAACTTGAAGCCCTTGCGCCAGTCGAACTTCTCGACCGCGTGCATGAGGCCGAGGTTCCCCTCCTGGATGAGGTCGAGGAGGGGCAGGCCCGAGGCCTGGTACTTCTTGGCGATCGAGACCACGAGCCGCAGGTTCGACTGCACGAACGTGCGCTGGGCGTACTCGCCCTCGCGCGAGGTGCGCCGCAGCTCGCGCTTCTTGGCCGGGGTGAGCTTCTTGGCCGGGAGCCGCTCGGCGTCCTCCCGGGCTGCGTTCCCGGCCTCGATCTGCTGGGCCAGGCGGACCTCGTCGTCCTTCGTCAGCAGCGGGTACTGGCCGATGTCGGTCAAGTAGAGCCGGACGAGGTCTTCCTCGTCCCGCTCGACGCGCTCCTTCGCCACTGCTGCCTTTCGGGTGTGGATTGGTGTGGACGAGTGGCCGGTCGGCGGGGCCCAGAAGGGTGTTCCCGCAGGTGGGGGGCCGGTTCCTCCGTACCATACGGTCTGTGTCAAGCGAGCCGGCCCGGGCCCGGCGGCGCCCGCGCCGCCGGTTTTGGGGGGCTCGCCACGGTACCGGGACGGTGCTTGCGGCCCGGTACCGAGGTGGTCAACGGGGCAGCCGGGCCTCGATCTCGCGGCGCTGGCGGGCCGCCCGGTCCGCGTCGGCTCCGCCGTCGAGCAGGCCCTCGAGGACGCCGAGCCCCTCGGCCAGGTCGGCCCGCTCGTCCTCGACCACGAGCCGCAGCCGCCGGGCCACGGCCCCGTCGCTCCAGGGGCTGAGCCGCTCCAGGGTCCGGTCGTAGCCGGCGAGCAGGAAAGGAAGGAGCGCCTGGTACCAGCCGGCCAGCCGCTCGACGGTGGCGCCGGCGGCCGGGGCCCGGACCGCCTCGACGACGGCGGGCCAGCGGTCGTCGCCGGGCGCCACCAGGTCGGCCGGCCGGTGGGCGCGGGTCGACGGGAGCACCTCGGCCAGCAGCTCGGCGTGCCAGCCGTGGTGTCGGCTGTGCCGGGCGACGAGCAGCTTGGGGGCCGGCTCGGGGACGCTCGGCGTCCAGCCGCCCAGCAGCGTGAAGGCGGCCGCCTCGGCCCAGCACGCCTGGCCCACCAGCGCCGCGGTGGCGTCGATGCTGAGCACGGCGGGGATGGTAGGTGGCGGCGGTCCTCCGACCCCCGGGTTAGAACGGCTTGGGCTCGAGCTCGGGGCGGGCCGGCGCGTCCCGGCCTGCGAACTCCGCGACCGCGATGCCGACCAGGATCACCGCCGCCCCGGCCAGGCGCAGGGCCCCGAGGCGCTCCCCGCTCGCGTAGCCGGCGATGCCGGCGAACACGGGCTCCAGCAAGAGGATGAGCGCGGTGCGGCTGGGCGGGATGCGGCGCTGGCCCCACACCTGGAGCGACAGCGCCACCGCCGAGCAGGCGATGCCGGTGAACGCGGCCGCGAAGAGCGCGATCCCCGACAGCCGGCCGACGCCCTGGGCCGCGGTCGGCGGCAGGCACAGCACCACGATGACCAGCAGCTGCACGGTCGTGAACGGGATCGGGTGCAGCCGGTGCGCGTACTCGCCCTGGTACACGATCCACACCGCGAACAGCGCCGCGCCGAGCAGCGTCGCCAGCTCGCCGCCGCCGAGGGTCAGGCGGGCCCCAGTAAGGAGGTAGAGCCCGACGGTGGCGACGGCGACCCCGGCGAGGACGGGGCGGGCCGGCAGCCGGCGCCGGACGACCGCCTCGACGATGGGTGTCAGCACCACGTAGAGCCCGGTGATGAACGCGGAGGTGGACGGGGAGACGACCTGGAGGCCGACCGTCTGGGCTGCGTACCCGCCGGTGAGCAGGACACCGGCGAGGAGCCCGGCTCGCACCAGCGTGCGGCGGCTCCCGGGGTCCCGGCGCGCCACCAGGACCGCGAAGGGACCAAGCACGAGCGCGGCGACCGAGAACCGGAGGACGAGGTACGCGAACGGCTCGATGTCGGCGAGGGCGTCGTGGACGAGCGGGAAGGTCACGCCGTACGCGAGGGCGGCCAGGACCAGCGCGCCCTCGGGCGCGAAGCGACGCACCGGGCCGGGGCGCTACCCGGGCCAGCGGTTGACGATCGGGAGTCGGCGGTCCTTGCCGAACGCCTTCGGCGACACCCGGACCCCGGGCGCAGCCTGGCGACGCTTGTACTCGTTGCGGTCGATGAGCCAGGCGACCCGGCGCACGAGCTCGGGGTCGTAGCCCTCCTCGGCCAGCTCGTGCACCGAGCGATCGCCCTCGACGTAGCCCTCGACGATCGGGTCGAGCTCGGCGTAGTCGGGCAGCGAGTCGCTGTCGCGCTGGTCCGGTCGCAGCTCGGCGCTCGGCGGCTTCTCGAGCACCGCGTCGGGGATGAGGGGCCGGATCTCCCGCTCGTTCCGGTCCCGGGCCAGCGCGTACACGAGCGTCTTCGGGACGTCCTTGATGACCGCGAAGCCACCCGCCATGTCGCCGTAGAGGGTGGAGTAGCCCGTTGCCGTCTCGCTCTTGTTGCCGGTGGTGAGGACGATCGAGCCGAGCTTGTTCGACAGCGTCATGAGGATGGTGCCCCGGATGCGGGCCTGGAGGTTCTCCTCGGCCAGCCCGGGCGGACCGGCCGCCAGCGGCTCGGCGAGCATGTCCAGGAAGGCGGCGTGGGCCGCCTCGATCGGGACCGTCAGGGTGCGGATCCCGAGGTTGGCGGCCAGCACCTCGGCGTCGTCCACGCTGCCCTCGCTCGAGAACCGTGACGGCATGAGGATGCCGACGACGTGGTCGGCGCCGAGCGCGTCGACGGCGACGGCGGCGACGAGCGACGAGTCGATCCCGCCCGAAAGGCCGATGAGCACGTCGGTGAAGGTGTTCTTCCGCACGTAGTCGCGGGTGCCGAGCACGAGCGCCTCGTACACCTCCCGGACCGGTGCCAGCGGCTCCTCGACCCGGGACGGCAGGGGCGCGTCGCCGAGCCGCACGTCGCTGACCGCGATCTCGGGCAGCGGTGCCGCGTGGGGGCGGCCGCGGGGGTCGAGGGCGCGGCGGCGGAACGCGGCCCGCGCCTCCACGTCGACGACGAGCAGGTCCTCGGCGAACTGGCGGCCGCGGGCCACGATCTCCCCGGTCTCGTCGAGGAAGAGCGACGCGCCGTCGAAGACGAGCTCGTCCTGGCCGCCGACGAGGTTGACGTACAGCAGCGGCACCGCGGCGTCGGCGGCGCGCGTCGCGAGCATCGTCTCCCGCTCCCGGAGCCGGCCCGCGTAGTAGGGCGAGGCGTTGATGTTCACGACCAGCTCGGCCCCCGCCGCGGCCTGGGTGAGCACCGGCCCGGTCGGGCTCCAAGCGTCCTCGCAGATCGTCAGCGCCACCCGCACGCCGCCGATGACGAAGAGGGGCCCGTCGACGGTCGCGGGCTCGAAGTAGCGCTGCTCGTCGAACACCGCGTAGTTGGGCAGCAGGTGCTTGTGGTACACGCCGAGGACCCGGCCTTGGGCGCAAACCGCCGCCGCGTTGTAGAGGTCGCGCTCGGCGTGCGGGAAGCCGATCACGGCCGCGGCCCGCCCGGTGCGGGCGGCCACCTTGTCGAGCCACTCGCCGGCCTGGGCCACGAAGGCCGGCCGCAGGAGCAGGTCCTCGGGCGGGTACCCGGTGATGGCCAGCTCGGGGAAGGCAACCAGGTCGACGCCCGCCGCCTCGGCCCGCTCGTAGGCGTCAACGATCCGCCCCGCGTTGCCCTCGAGGTCACCGACGACGAGGTTCAACTGGGCCGCGGCGACGCGCAGACGGGGCACGACACCAAGGATACGGCCCGGCTTCCCGGGCGACTGGCGAATGCGGCCGCGACACACTGGGCGACGTGAGCGTGACCGCGGCGGTGGACCATCCGGACGTCGAGGCCGCGGTCGAGCGCGCCGCCGACGCCGGGGTCGCCCGCCACTTCCTCGAGCGGCTCGTCGAAGCGGACCCGGCACTCGCCGAGCGGGTGGTCGAGGTACCGGTCGTCCGCGACGCGCTCGTCGCGATCGCGTGTGCGTCCCGCTCGCTATCCACCACCATCGTCGCCGACCCATCGCTCGTCCAGGTGCTCGACAACCTCGACGGCTCGCCGGGATCGGCACCCGCCGACTCGTCCGGGCTGCGGCGGTGGAAGCGTCGCGAGCTGCTGCGCATCGCGGCCGCGGACCTGTTGGGCCGGATCGAGCTCCCCGAGGTCGGGCGGCGGCTCGCCGGGCTCGCCGACGCCTGCTTGGTGGCCGCGGTGGAGCTGGCGGCACCCGCGGTGCCGTTCGCCGTCATCGGCATGGGCAAGCTCGGCGGACGGGAGCTCAACTACGCCAGCGACGTTGACGTCCTCTTCGTGCACGACGGGGACGGCGAGGCCGCCGACGCCGCGGCGCGTCACCTGCTCGCCGTCATGAGCGAGCCGTCCGCCGACGGGATCGTCTTCCGCACCGACGCCGACCTCCGGCCGGAGGGGCGCGCCGGCGCGCTCTCGCGCACCCTCGACAGCTACGCCGCCTGGTACGAGCGGTGGGCGCGCCCGTGGGAGTTCCAGGCCCTGTTGAAGGCGCGGCCGGCCGCGGGCGACGGCGCGCTCGCGGACCGGTTCGTCGCCGCCACGCGGCCCCTGGTCTGGCCCGACGTCCTCGATCCCGACCTGGTGCGCGAAGCGCGCGCGATGAAGGCCCGCAGCGAGGAAGGCACGCGCCGCCGGGGGGTGGGCGCGCGTGAGCTAAAGCGCGGACCGGGCGGGATCCGCGACATCGAGTTCGCGGTCCAGCTCCTCCAGCTCGTCCATGGCCGCCCCGACGCCGAAATCCGCTCGCCCACGACGCTCGACGCGCTGCGCCAGCTCGCCGCTGGCGGCTACGTCGAGGCGGACGACGCCGAGCGGCTCCGCAGCGCGTATGTGTTCCTGCGCACTGTCGAGCACCGGCTCCAGCTGCGCGACGAGGCCCAGACCCACACCCTGCCCAGCGAAGCCGGGAGCCGGACGCTGCTGGCCCGCGTCCTCGGGTACCGCGACCGCGCCGAGGCCACCGCGCTCGAGGCGTTCGACGCCGACCACCGGGCGCATCAGGCGCGCGTGCGAGCCATCCACGAGCACCTGTTCTTCGCACCGATCCTCGACACCCTCGCGGGTTCGGGTCGCCTCCCGCCGGCGGCGGTCGAGGACCGCCTGGTCGCGTTCGGCTTCGCCGACACTGCGCAGACGCGGGCGGCGCTGACAGCCCTCACCCGAGGTCTGACCCGGACCTCGCGGGTCCTCCAGCAGCTGCTGCCCGTGATCCTGGACTGGCTCTCATCGAGCCCCGACCCCGACCTCGGGCTCCTCCAGCTTCGCCGGCTGACCGAGCACGCGGACTGGTCGGCGACCCTGGCCACCACGTTCCGGGACCAGCCCGGCGCCGCGGCCCGTGTGTGCCGGGTCCTCGGCTCGAGCCGGCTGGTCGGGGACGCGCTCCTCCGCCAGCCCGACGTCGTCGAGCTGCTCGGTGACGACGATTGGTTCGGGCGTGAGCGGACGCCGGAGGAGCTGCGGGGCGCCGCGCTCGGCACCTTGGCCTGGCGGGACGACCCGGAGGCGCGGCGGGCCGGGCTGCGGCGCTTCAAGCGCCGCGAGCTGCTGCGCATCGCGGCCCGCGATGTCGTCGACCTGGCGCCGCTCGAGACCACCGGGCGGGAGCTCGCGGCGGTGGCGGACGCGTGCGTCGAGGCCGCGCTGCGCTCGCTGGACCCGCTGCTGCCGTTCGCGGTGATCGGCATGGGCAGCTACGGCGGGCGGGATCTCTCCTACGCGTCGGACCTCGACCTGCTGTTCGTCTACGAGGGCGACGCGCCCTCCGACTTCGAGGCCGCGCACCGCGTCGCGCGCGGGTTGGTCGCCGAGCTCGGCGACACGACCGACGAGGGTCAGACCTTCCGCGTCGACGCGAACCTCCGCCCCGAGGGCAAGGACGGGCTGTTGGCTCGCTCGCTCGAGGGCTACCGCGCCTACTACTCGCGGTGGGGCCTGGTGTGGGAGTTCCAGGCCCTGCTGCGGGCCCGGGCGGTGGCCGGCGATCCCGACCTCGGTCGACGGTTCCTCGAGCTCGTCAAGCCGTTCGTCTACCGGGGGTCGTTCGGCCCCGACGAGGTGCGGGAGGTGCGCCGGATGAAGGCCCGCATCGAGCGGGAGCGGATCCCTCCCGGCGTAGACCCGCAGTTCCACCTCAAGCTTGGGCGGGGCGGCCTCGTCGACGTCGAGTTCACGGTCCAGCTCCTCCAGCTGCAGCACGGTGACACGAATCCGGCGGTGCGGGGTCCCGCCACGATGTCCACCCTGCGCGCCCTCGGGCGCGCCGGACTCCTGGACCCCGACGACGAGACCGCGCTCGCCGCCGCCTACACGTTCTGTGCCCGGGCCCGGAACGCCTGCTACCTCGTGACCGGCCGACCGGTCGACGCGCTGCCCCGCGACACCGACGCGGCCCGGGTCGGCCGGCTGCTCGGCGAGCTGCACCGGCCCGAGGCGACGCTGCGCGACGACTTCCGCCGCGTGACCCGACGGTCCCGCCGCGTCGTGGACCGCGTCTTCTACGGCCGGCCCGACGCCGCGACCGGGTAGGGCGCCGCTCGCGACCCTGATGCCGCGGCCGCCGGGTTCGCCGGGCGTGCCAGCATCAGGGCGCCCCCGAGGAGGTGAAGCGGTGCGTCGACCATGGCCCGTGGTCGCAGCCCTGGTGCTGATCGGCACCGCGTGCAGCGGATCGTCGAACCCGACCGCGACCGCGTCACGTCACCCCGCGAGCAGCACGACCGCGCCGAGCACCACCACCACGACGACGGGGATCCAGCCCTGCGGCGGCGTCGACACCCTGCCGGCTGCGGTGAAGGTCAGCCCGGTCGCGGGCCTGAACCAGAACCCGGACCAGTACCAGGTGCAGAACGTGACCGTCGCCCGCTCCGACCCGAACTGGGCTCGCTTCGACACCCTCCCGGTGCCGGGGCAGGAGGGGAACTACCAGGGCGGCTCCGGGCTCGCCCACTGTGCCGAGAGCTCGTGGTCCGTCACCGACTTCGGGTCCTCCGGCGTTGGATGCCCGGGCGGCACGGTCACGCCGCCGCCGGCCGCGGTGGCGACCGACCTGGGAATCAGCTGCCCGTAGCCGGCGCGCGTCAGGCGGCCGGCGCGCTCGCGGTCAGTGCTGACCGGCCCGCGCGCGCGGTTGCTCCGCCCGCCGCCGCGGGGACGGGTTAGATGTCGTAGTAGAGGTAGAACTCGTACGGGTGCGGGCGCAGCCGCATCGCGTCGATCTCGTTGTCCTTCTTGTACGAGACCCAGGTCTCGATGACGTCAGGCGTGAAGACGCCGCCCGCGAGCAGGAAGTCGTGGTCGGCCTCGAGGGCCGTCAGCGCCTCCTCGAGCGACGCCGGCACCTGCGGCACCTGGGCCAGCTCCTCCGGGGCCAGGTCGTAGAGGTCCCGGTCGACCGGCGTCGGCGGCTCGATCTTGTTCTGCACGCCGTCGATCCCGGCCATGAGCATGGCCGAGAAGGCCAGGTACGGGTTGCAGGCCGGGTCGGGGCAGCGGAACTCGAGCCGCTTGGCCTTCGGGCTCTTCGAGTACAGCGGGATGCGCACCGCCGCCGACCGGTTCCGCTGCGAGTACACGAGGTTCACCGGGGCCTCGAACCCGGGCACGAGCCGCTTGTACGAGTTCGTGGTCGGGTTCGAGAAGGCGATGATCGACGCCGCGTGGTGCAGCAGCCCGCCGATGTACCAGCGGGCCATGTCCGAGATGCCGCCGTAGCCCTTCTCGTCGAAGAACAGCGGGCTGCCGCCCTTCCAGAGCGACTGGTGAACGTGCATGCCCGAGCCGTTGTCCATGAAGATCGGCTTGGGCATGAACGTCACCGTCTTGCCGCGGGCCCACGCCACCGACTTCGTGACGTACTTGTAGAGCATGAGCTTGTCAGCCATCCGCAGCATCGAGTCGAAGCGCATGTCGATCTCGGCCTGGCCGGCGGTGCCGACCTCGTGGTGCTGGACCTCGACGTCGACGCCGAGGGACTCAAGGACCGAGATCATCTCGGCGCGGATGTCCTGGTGCTGGTCCATCGGCGGGACCGGGAAGTAGCCCTCCTTGTAGCGGGGCTTGTACCCGCGGTTGGGGCTCCCGTCGAGCTCGGTCTCGCGACCGGCGCCCCACACGCCCTCGACCGAGTCCACGAAGTAGTAGCCCGAGTTGTACGTCTGGTCGAAGCGCACCTGGTCGAAGATGTAGAACTCGGCCTCGGGTCCGAAGTAGGCGGTGTCGGCCAGGCCGGTGCTCTTCAGGTAGTCCTCGGCCTTGTGGGCGACGTACCGGGGGTCGCGGGAGTACGACTCGCCGGTCACCGGGTCCCGCACGAAGCAGTTCACGTTCAGGGTCGTGTGCTCGCGGAACGGGTCGATGATCGCGGTGTTCGAGTCCGGGATCAGGAGCATGTCGGACTCCTGGATCTCCTGGAAGCCGCGGATCGACGACCCGTCGAAGCCGTAGCCCTCCTCGAAGCCGTCCTCGGTGAGCTCGTGGATCGGCATCGAGAAGTGCTGCATGACGCCGGGCAGGTCACAGAAGCGCAGGTCCACGAACTGCGCTTCGGCGCTCTTGGCGAGGTCCAGGACCTCCTTCGGGGTACGGCTCTCCACGCTGTCCTCCGTTCCAGTCGGCGACCCCGCCCGGCCGTCCGCGGCCGCGGCCCGCCGAGCCGATGCGGGATGCTGTCACGTCCGGCGTTACCGGACCCATTCGGCACTGTGAATGCCGTGTGAACAGGCGCTCGTCGCCCGGGTCGGGGGGCAGCCGGGCTGCAGGCGCCTGCAAAACTGGCCCCATGCAGCACCAGCTCGACTACGTCCTGCGGACGGTCGAGGAGCGCGGGGTGCGCTTCGTGCGGCTCTGGTTCACCGACGTGCTCGGGTTCCTCAAGAGCTTCGAGATCACGCCCGCCGAGCTCGAGATCGCCCTCGAGGAGGGCATGACCTTCGACGGCTCGGCCATCGAGGGCTACAGCCGGGTGCAGGAGTCCGACATGCTCCTGATCCCCGACGCCAACACCTTCGAGATCGTCCCCTGGCACGGCGACGACGCCCCGACGGCCCGCATCTTCTGCGACGTGCACCGGATCTCGAACGAGCCCTTCGAGGGCGACCCCCGGTTCGTGCTCAAGCGCAACCTGGAGCGGGCCCGGGAACGGGGCTTCACCTTCTACGCCGGGCCGGAGATGGAGTTCTTCTTCTTCGAGTCGGCGACCGCGCCCGTACCGCTCGACCACGCGGGGTTCTTCGACATCACCCAGGTCGAGTCGGTCGCCAACCTGCGCAAGCAGGCGATCGTGACCCTCGAGGCCATGGGCATCCCGGTTGAGTACAGCCACCACGAGCTCGGGCCGAGCCAGCACGAGATCGACCTGCGGTACACCGACGCCCTGACGATGGCCGACAACGTGATCACGTTCCGCCACGTCGTGAAGAAGGTCGCGGCCGACGCCGGCGTGTACGCGACCTTCATGCCGAAGCCGATCGCGGGCGACTTCGGCTCCGGGATGCACACCCATCTCTCGCTCTTCGAGGGCGACGTGAACGCCTTCCACGACGCCGGCGACGAGCACGGGCTCTCGAAGGTCGGCAAGTGCTTCATCGCCGGGCTGCTGCACCACGCCCGCGAGATCACCGCCGTCACGAACCAGTGGGTGAACTCGTACAAGCGGCTCAGCGTCCGCTACGAGGCGCCGGTGTACGTCTGCTGGGCCCGCAACAACCGCTCGGCGCTGGTCCGGGTGCCGGTCACGAAGGCCGGGAAGGAGAGCTCGACCCGGGTCGAGTTCCGGTCCCCCGACCCCGCCTGCAACCCCTACCTGGCGTTCTCGGTGATGCTGGCGGCTGGCATGCAGGGCATCGAGGAGGGCTACGACCTGCCGCCGGAGGCGACCAACAACATCTTCGAGCTGACCCCCGAGGAGCGGGCCGCGGAGGGAATCGCCTCCCTGCCCGAGTCCCTCGGGGAGGCGATCGACGTGATGGAGCGCTCGGAGCTGGTCGCAGAGGCGCTCGGCGAGCACATCTTCGACCACTTCGTGCGCAACAAGCGGGCCGAGTGGGACGACTACCGGGCCCAGGTCACGCCGTACGAGCTCGACCGGTACCTCGGCACCCTGTGATGGACCCGCTCGAGCCGCTGCTGGTCTTCCCCGACCCGCCGCCGCCCCTGCTCGTCCAGACCCTCGACCTGGCCGGCTACCGGTGGAAGGCGGCGACGAACGTCAGCGCCGCATCGCAGGCCGAGCCCCGGGAGGGCTGGGCCGCCGCGGTCGTCGTGTGCGAGGAGGACCCCGAGGGCGCGTTCGGGCTCTGCCGGGCGCTGCGGCGGCGCGACACCAGCGTCGTGCCGGTGCTGCTGCTCGTCACCGGCGCCGAGCTGGGCGAGCTCGAGCTGCGCGAGGACCTCTTCGACGACTTCTGCCTCTCGCCGTTCCATCCCCGCGAGGTTGAGGCCCGGCTACGGCACCTGTTCTGGCGCACCGGCCGCGGCGCGCGTCCCGAGATCGTCGAGTACGGCGACCTGATGCTGAACCTCGAGACCTACCAGGCCGGCCTGGCGGGCAGCCCGCTCGACCTCACCTACATGGAGTACGAGCTGCTGAAGTTCTTCACCACCCACCCGGGGAAGGTCTTCACCCGCGAGCAGCTGCTCTCCCGCGTGTGGGGCTACGAGTACTACGGCGGCGCCCGGACGGTGGACGTCCACGTCCGCCGACTCCGCGCCAAGCTCGGTGAGGAGCACGCGGGCTGGATCCAGACCGTCCGCTCGGTCGGCTACCGGTTCGGCCAGGCCCGGGGTCTCCCAGCCGGCTGAGCTAGTCGGCGGACTCGCCGGACGGCGGCTCGGCGCCCGACGACTCGAGCCACCCGAAGACCGCGCTCCAGATCGCGCCGCCGACCATCACCGCGACCGGCACGACGAGCACCATCGCCACCACGAAGATCACGGCGCCGGGCACGCTCCGAACCTACCCGGGGTGTCGGCGCGGACGGGTCAACGGGCGGCGATCGCGGCTCGGGTCGAGCGAGCCGGGAACGTCTCGGGCCGCTCGCCCTCGACGGCGGTGATCGCCTCCCAGGCCGCGGCGGCCACGGCCGCGAACACCGCGTCGCTGGCGGCCCGGGCCGGGCCGGGGTCGTCGATGACCTCGACCTCGACCGGCGGGGTGGCCCGGGCCCGGAGGATGCCGAACGACCGGATGGTGAGGTCGAGGACCTCGCCCGACTCGGGGTCGACCCCGAGGCCCTCGCTCAGGACCCAGCCCAGCGCCATATGCGTCGCGCCGACGCAGAACGACCGGAGCGCCACCTCGTCGAGGGGGTCCCCGGCCCCGACGCGGACGACCACGCGGGCCAGCGCGCCCGCGTCGTCGAGCTCGACCCGGGCCCCAGCGACGCCGCCGCCGGTCGCGACCGCGACGGTCGCCAGGCGGGCCGCGGCGACCCGGTCGTCGACACAGCACGCGCCGCCGTCGACCCCCGCCTCGATGAGCGCCGCCTCCCGCAGCACCGTCTGCTCGGCGAGCGGGAACGCCCGCAGCGCGGGCGCGGTCGGCGGCCCCGGACACGCGACCGGTGACCACGCCTCGAGGACGGGCACCGTGACCGCGCCGGGGGCGCCGGGCCACGACACCGGGGCGCCGACGTAGCGCCCGTCGATGTGCAGCGTGCCGTCCCGCAGCGCAGCCGTGGCGGCGATCGGCGGGCGTTTCGGGCCGAGACGCACCGCGTCCTCGCGCGAGTAGACGACCCGCACCGTCCGCCCGAGCGCGGCGCTGAGCTCGAGGGCCGCGGCCGGGGCGGCGGAGCTGGCCTTGCCCCCGAAGGCCCCGCCGTTGGCGAGCGGCGACGCCGGCTCACCGCCGGGCTCGCACCACGACGCGTCGGGCTCCAGATACGCGGGCTCGACCCAGCTGGTCGCGAGCCGCACGCCACCCGGCACCGGCGCGGGCAGTGGGAGCGGCGGCTCGCTGGACCGCGTGCTGCGCCGGCCGGGGGTGCTCCCCGCCCGGCTCCGCGCCGCGTGGAGCGACTCGTCGACGACCCAACGCAGCCCCGCCGCCTCGATGCTCTCGGCCGGCGAGCCGAGCGGCAGTGGCACCGCCACCAGCGCATCCGCGGGCGCGCTGTCGTCGGCGAACCCGCCCTCGCCGAGCGGCACGCCCGCGCCGACGCGCTGGGCGTTCTGGCCCTCGAGCGACGCCCGGGTGGAGGCGGCGTCCAGGCGCCGGCCGGCAGGCGCGTGGGCGTCGCCGACGATCGCATCCAGGATCGTCCGCCACCCGGTGCAGCGACACAGGTGCGCGCCCAGGGCCCGCTCGACCGCGCCGGCGTCGGCGCGGCCGTGGTCGAGCAGCGCGGCGGCGCGCACGAGGATCCCGGGGGTGCAGAACCCGCACTGCGACGCCCCCGTGTTCACGAACGCGTCGACGAGATCGGAGCGCCGGTCGGCGTCGAGGCCCTCGAGGGTCGTGACGGCGCGGCCGGCGACACGGGTCGCCGGCGTGACGCAAGCGACGCGGGCGGCGCCGTCGACGAGGACGGTGCAGCAGCCGCACTGTCCCTGCGGCGCGCAGCCGTCCTTCAGCGAGCGGAGCCCGAGGTCCTCCCGCAGCAGCGTGAGGAGCGACTCGTCCGGTGCGACCGAGACCGTGCGCGGCGTCCCGTTGCAGACGAACTCGACCTGAAGCCGTTCCGGCATCGCGCTCAGGCAGGATAGGAGTGATGGCAGCGCCGACCCCGAGCCGCCGGTCGTTCCTCGCCACGGCGGGCGGGCTCGCGCTGGGCGGGATGGTCGGCTTGCCGCGGACGGCCGGGGCGGCCCGGCCGGGCCGTTCGAGCGCGCTGAGCGCGCTGCTGGTCTCGAACGATCTCTACGTGTCCTCGGCCCCGCAGCGGGTCGCGTTCGTCGTCTACCGGGGGCCGACCCCGGCCTCCGGGCCGACGGCGCGTCTTGCGCTCGCGCCGCCAGGATCGGCCCAGGGCCAGATCGTCACCGCCGTCCCCATGAAGACCGGGCTGCCGAAGAACCGCGGCGTCTACGTGGTCGACGCGGTGCTCAACCAACCGGGCGTCTACCCGGGCGAGGTGATCACCCAGGGCCACCGGCTCCCGATGTCGCTTCAGGTCAAGGCGACGCCGGACGCGCCGGCCATCGGCGCGGCGGCGTCCCGGGCTCCCTCACCGACGCCGCAGAGCCCGCTCGGCGTCAACCCGATCTGCACCCGCCAGCCGGCTTGCCCGCTCCACGCGGTGAGCCTGTCGGACGTGATCGGGACCGGCCTGCCGGTGGCGGCGCTGTTCGCGACGCCCGCCCTCTGCCAGACCCGCTACTGCGGCCCGGTGCTGAACGAGCTGCTGTCGGTGCGGGCGCAGTACCAGGACCGGGTGACGTTCGTGCACATCGAGATCTACCGGACGCTCACCGGTGGCAACGAGGAGTCGCCGACGGTGCAGGCCTGGAACATCCCGTACGAGCCGTTCTTCTTCACGATCGACGGGACGGGCATCATCCGGGGCCGGCTCGACGCCGCCTTCGGTCGCGACGAGATCACGCCGCTGCTCGAGGCGCTCGTCGCCCAGTAGTCGAGACGCGAGCGGGCCCACCGGCAGAACCGGTGGGCCCGAACTCGGAGTCGATTGGTGTCAGCGGCGCTTCGTCGCCTTGCGCCGTGTCGCCTTGCGCTTGGCCGGCTTGCGGGCCGCCTTGCGCTTCGTGGTCTTGCGCTTGCTCGCCTTGCGCTTAGTGGCCTTGCGCTTGGTCGCCTTGCGCTTCGTGGCCTTGCGCTTGGTCGTCCGACGCTTGGCAGGCTTGCGAGCGGTCGTCTTGCGCTTGGCGGTCTTCCGCGTCCCCTTGCGCTTGGCGGGCCGCTTCTTGGCGGCCTTGCGCTTCGCGGGGCGCTTCTTGGCCACGCGCTTCTTGGCGACCCGCTTCTTGGCGACCCGCTTCTTGGCGGCGCGCTTCTTCGCCGGGCGCTTCTTGGCCGGCTTGGAAGCCGACGGGCCCGCGGGCGCCGGTGAGGGCGCCGTCGGCGTCGGCGGCTCCCAGGGCCGGGGCGGGGGCGGACTCGGAGGTGTCGACGGCCCACCAAGGGGCGGGCCCGGTGGCCAGGTCGATGACATGAGCGTTGCTCCCTTCAAGCCGGCGTGCTCGCGCGGCAACGAATCACGCGAGTGCCGCGTAGCGTAACCCGATCACGTCGCGAAAAACAGGATTGGACGGACGCCGCGACGCTGCGTGAGCGCCGGTATCGCGGTCGAAGCCGGGCGTAGGGAGCGGTTGACCGGGCTGGTTAGGAGAAGGACTGGCCGCAGCCGCAGGACCGCTCGGCGTTGGGGTTGCTGATCGCGAACCCGGCGCCCTGCAGCCCGTCCTTGTAGTCGAGGGACGCGCCCTTCAGGAGCTGGAAGCTGGCCGGGTCGATCACAACCTGCACGCCGGCCTGCTCGGTGCGGACGTCATCCTCGGCGATGTCGGCGTCGAAGAACATCTCGTAGCTGTAGCCCGAGCACCCGCCGGGGCGGACCGCGACGCGGAGCGCGAGTGGCTCCGCGCTCTGCTCGGCGTCGATCAGCGAGCGGACCTTGTCGGCCGCCGAGTCGGTGAGGTTGAACACCAAGCTGGCGTCGGTGACCTGGAACATCGACATGCTTTGCCTCCGCTGCTCAGCCTACCGGTCGTTCGAAACGCCGGCGTCCACGGTGACGTGGCACGGCTCGTGGTCGTACAACGTCGCGAACTCCTCGACGCTTCCCCCGCCCAGCTCGTCGACGAGACCCTCGCAGAGCCCCCGGTGCAGGTTGCAAACGAGCTCGGGGTACGCCTCCGCGAGCTCCCGGAACGGGCAGTGGAGGAAGTCGATGCGCACCGCGCCCTCCGACGTGCCGTCGCCGGGCGCGACCGCGGGCTCGAAGCCGAGCTGCTCCAGCTCGGCCGCCAGCGCCCGGACGCACGAGCGGCTCCGGGTCCGGCGGGCCGCCTCGGCACCCCAGGCGTGGCCGGTGTCGGCGGCGTCCTCGGGGTCGGCGCCGACCCGCTCGGCTAGGGCGGCCAGGAGGCCGGCCAGCAGCGCGTGGGCGGGCGGGTCGAACCCCAGGCTCGGCGCCCCCGGCGCGAGGAAGTAGAGGTGCTGCGGGCGCCCGACCGTGCCCCGGTGCGCGGCCTCGGCGTCGACGAGCCCGGCGTCGCGGAGGCGCTCCAAGTGCAGGCGGACGGTGTTGGCGTGGACGCCGAGCCGGTCGGCGAGCTCGGGCGCCGACAGGGGCTGGGGCGACGAGGCGAGCTCCCGGTAGACGGCGTAGCGGGTCTCGTCGGCCAGGGCCTTGAGCACGCCCAGGTCGATCACGAGGGTTGACGGTACCTCGCTCTGGGCATATTTTCAAGGGAGACTGGTTTTATTCGCCGATGACCCCCACCCCCTCCTCCGCTCGCGCCCCGAGCCCGGATGACGTCCGACGCATCCTGGCCGGCGTCTCGGACCCCGAGCTCCACGTCAGCATCGTGGAGCTCGGCATGGTCGACGACGTCCGGGTCGGCGACGACGGCACGGTGCTGGTTCGGGTCGCACTGACCACCGCCGGCTGCCCGCTTCGCACCCAGATCAAGACCGACGTCGAGTCGAAGGTCCGGGGGCTGCCGGGTGTCACCGACGTGCAGGTCGAGTACGGCGAGATGACGGCCGAGCAGAAGACGAAGGCGATGGAGCGGGCCCGCTGGAACGCCCGCGAGAGCGCGGAGCCGACCGAGGTGCCGGCCTCCGCGCGCGTCCTCGCCGTCGCCAGCGGCAAGGGCGGCGTCGGCAAGTCGACCGTGACCGTGAACCTCGCCGTCGCGCTGGCGGCGCGCGGCCTCACCGTCGGCGTGCTCGACGCCGACATCTGGGGGTTCAGCGTCCCGCGCATGCTCGGCGTCGAGGGCCGCCTCGGCGGCGCCGAGGGCAAGATCGACCCGAACACGCGCCCGGTGCCGAACCGGCTCGACGCCGACGGGCCGGCCGGCCTGCTCAAGGTCGTGTCGATGGGCTTCCTCGTCGACGACGAGCAGTCGGCGCTGATGTGGCGCGGCCTCATCCTCACCCGGGCCGTCGAGCAGTTCCTGCACGACGTGCGGTGGGGCGAGCTCGACTACCTGCTGATCGACATGCCGCCCGGCACCGGCGACATCCAGATGGGCCTGGCCCGGATGCTCCCCCAGACCGAGCTGCTAGTCGTGACGACCCCGGCCCTCGCGGCCCAGAAGGTGGCGGCCCGGGTGGCCGACATGGCCCACCGCTCGTTCCTGAAGGTGATGGGCGTGGTCGAGAACATGAGCGCCTTCGTCACCCCCGACGGGCAGTCGTACGCGCTGTTCGGCGAGGGCGGCGGCCAGACGCTGGCCGCCGAGGTCGGGGCGCCGCTGGTCGCCCAGGTCCCGCTCGAGCCCGCGGTCGCGGCCGGTGGGGACGCCGGCGACCCGGTGACGCTGCGGGCGCCGGACGGGCCGGCCAGCCTCGCCTTCGAGGCCCTCGCCGACCGGGTGGCGACCGAGCTGCTGCCGCCGGTCGAGATGAGCAGCTGCACGGCCCGGATCTTCGAGCTGGCCAGCCGCGCCGGCAGCTGAGGTCAGGCGGCCTTCCAGGCCGCCTTCGCGCTCGTGCCGACGACCTTGCCGTCCGCCTTCAGCTCCAGCAGGTGCGCATGCACCTGCCACCCGGCCGCTTCGATCAGCTCCGGGGGCAGGCCGTCGCTCCCGTAGAGGGCGTCGACGATCTCCTTGATCTTCACGCCGTCGTGCTTGCGCACCAGCCGCAGGATCTGCTGGCCGCGCTGCTTGCGGTGGGCGAGGTAGTCGTCCAGGCGCGGCTTGGGATCGTCGATCACGTCGCCGTGTCCGGGGCAGATGCGCGTCAGCCGCAGGCGCCGCAGCCGCTCGAGCGTCTTCACGTACCGCGCCATGTCGCCGCCCCGAGCCGGGTTGACCACCGAGTACATGCCGTCGAGGACGGTGTCGCCCGTGAACAGCACCCGCTCCTCCTCGAGCAGGAAGCAGAGGTGGTTCGGCGCGTGGCCCGGCGTGTGGAGCACGTCGAGGCCCCACTCGCTGCCCTCGATGGTGTCGCCCTCCCCGATGGCCCGGTCCGGCACGATGTCGGCGTCCTTGTCCCGGTGCTTGCCGTAGGCGAGGACCTCGGCGCCGGTCGCCTTCACGAGCCGGGCCGTCCCCGGCCAGTGGTCGGGGTGGGTGTGGGTGAGCACGACCCAGCGGACCCGCTCCCGCATCGACGCCCCGACGATCGCGTCGATGTGGGCCTTGGTATCCGGTCCGGGGTCGATGACGGCGACCTCGTCGATCCCGACCAGGTAGGTGTTGGTGCCGGGGCCGGTGAACGGACCCGGGTTGGGCGCCACCACCCGCCGCACGAGGGGTGACAGCGCGCTCGGGACGCCGGGGGTGAGGTCGGTCATGAGCCGTTCACCCCGGGGCGCAGCGTTCGGCGGCAGCACGCGCGCGCGTGCTGTCGCTCCACGATCCGCGCTGTGGTGGCTGTATCGCGCCGCTGCACCAGCACATTCTACGGGCGCATCGATTCGCATCGTGACCACACGAATCGCCGCGCGGCACCGTCGTACGCTGGTGCCGTGACGGATCCCCGCCGCGCGCTCCCCGCGGTCGATCGCGTGCTCGCGGATCTGGACGGGCTGCCGCACGGGCTGCTGGTCGAGTGCGCCCGCGAGGCCCTCGACGCGGCGCGGGATCGCTTGGAGCGCGGCGAGGCCGTCGACCCCGACCAGGTGGTGGCGGACGCCCGCCGGCGCGTGGCGCAGCTCCGTGCGGGGCGGTTGCGACCGGTCGTCAACGCGACCGGCGTGCTTCTCCACACGAACCTCGGGCGGGCGCCGCTCGGCGACGACGCCCTGGCGGTCGCGGCCGCGGTGGGCCGGGGCTACTCGAACCTCGAGTTCCGGCTCGAGACCGGGCGGCGCGGCTCCCGCCACGACCACGCGGGCCGGCTCCTCGCCCGGGCGGCCGGCGCCGAAGCCGGGCTCGTCGTCAACAACAACGCCGCCGCGGTGCTGCTCGCCCTCGGGGCCTTGGCCCGGGGCCGGGAGGTCCTCGTCTCGCGCGGCGAGCTGGTCGAGATCGGCGGCGGCTTCCGCGTGCCCGAGATCATGGAGGAATCAGGCGCCGGCCTGGTCGAGGTGGGCACGACGAACCGGACCCGGCTCGCCGACTACACGGCCGCGCTGCGACCCGAGACGGCGCTGGTGCTGAAGGTCCACGCCTCGAACTACCGGCTCATCGGGTTCACCGAGTCGACGCCGGTCGCCGCGCTCGCCGGCCTCGGGCCGCCGGTGATGGTCGACGCCGGCTCGGGCCTGCTCGACGAGACCACGCCCTGGCTCCCCCACCGGCCGACGTGGCTCCGCGACGAGCCCGGCGTCCGCCAGGCCCTCGCGGCCGGGGCCGCCCTCGTCACCTTCTCGGGCGACAAGCTGCTCGGCGGCCCCCAGGCCGGGGTCGTGGTCGGCCGGGCCGACCTGGTCGGCGCGATCGCGCGCCATCCGCTCGCCCGCGCGGTGCGGGCCGACAAGGTGACGCTTGCGGCGCTCGAAGCGGTCGCGGGCGCCTACCTCGATGGCGACGCCACCCGCATCCCGCTCTGGCGGATGGCGACGGCGCCGCTCGAGTCGCTGACCGCTCGCGCGGAGGCCCTCGCGGCCCGGGTGCCGGGCGCCAAGGTGGTCGACACCGAGGCGGTGGCCGGCGGCGGCTCCCTGCCCGGCCTCGCGATCCCGTCCGTCGGCGTCGCGATCGAGGTCGCGTCGGCCGACGATGGGATGGCCGCCCTGCGGCGCTGCGACGTCGTCGCCCGGGTCGAGGCCGACGCGATCGTGTGCGACCTGCGCACCGTCGACCCGCTCGACGACGACCGGCTCGCCGCCGCGCTCGTCGCCGTCGAGCGGTGAGGACGGTCGCGACCGCCGGTCACGTCGACCACGGGAAGTCCTCGCTGGTTCGCGCGCTCACCGGCACCGACCCCGACCGCCTGGCCGAGGAGAAGACCCGGGGCCTCACGATCGACCTCGGGTTCGCGTTCACCACCCTCCCGTCGGGGCTCGAGGTCGGCTTCGTCGACGTGCCGGGCCACGTCCGGTTCATCAAGAACATGCTCGCCGGCGTCGGCGCGGTCGAGGTCGCCCTGTTCGTCGTCGCGGCGAGCGAGGGCTGGATGCCCCAGAGCGAGGAGCACCTGCGCATCCTCGAGCTGCTCGGGATCGGGGCCGGGATGGTCGCGCTGACGAAGGCCGACACCGTGGACACCGAGACGCTGCTCATCGCCCAGCTCGAGGTCGAGGAGCGCCTCGCCGATTCCGCGCTGGCCGGGGCGCCGCTCGTGGTGTGCGACTCGGTGTCGGGGCGCGGGCTCGACGACGTCCGGGCCGCGCTCGACGCGGTGCTGGCGTCGACGCCGCCACCTCGGGACGCCGCCCGGCCCCGGCTGTGGGTGGACCGGGTGTTCACGGTCAAGGGCGCCGGCACCGTCGTCACCGGGACCCTCACCGGCGGCGCGCTCGCGGTCGACGACGAGGTGGTGGCCGGCGGGCACCCGGCGCGGGTCCGCGCCGTCGAGTCGGCCGGGCGCCGGGCCCAGCAGGCCGAGGTCGGGGCGCGGGTGGCGTTGAACCTGGCCGGCGTGGAGCACCAGGACCTGCGGCGCGGCGACGCGGTCGTGCGGCCGGGGCAGTGGGCGACCCCGACGGTGATCGACGTCGCGGTCACGCCGCTGGCCGACGACGAGGCCCCGCGGCGCCGGCGCGTCCACGCCGCGGTCGGCTCGGGGGAGCACCGCGCCGCCTACCGCCCCCTCGACGAGCGGGGGCGCTACGCCCGGCTCCGCCTCGAGGCCCCGCTCCCGCTCGCGCCCGGGGACCGGCTGGTGCTGCGCGACCTCGGACGGCGCCGAACCGTCGCCGGCGTCGAGATCCTCGACGTCCAGCCGACCCGGCGGGCGAAGGACGCGCCGGCCCGGCTCGAGCGACCGCTCGGCGAGCGGCTGCTGGCGGCGTCGCCGTGGCTCTCCACCGAGGAGATGACCCGGGCCGGTGGATTGTCGGCGGGCGAGGCCGAGACGCTCGGGGACGACCTGGTGGCGCTCGGCACCGCGGCCCGGCGCGACGGCTGGCTCGTCGACCCGGCGGCCCTCGACGCGATCCGAGCCGGTGCACTCGACCGGGTGCGGCGGCACCAGCAAGCCCATCCGGGCGAGCCCGGGCTCGACCTGCCCGGGGTGGCGGCCGGCCTCGGTGCGACGCCGGCTCAGCTGCGGGCGGCGCTGAACGGGGACGGGGAGCTGGTCGTGGAGCGGGGGACGATCCGCCATCGCAGCCAGGCCGACCGGGCGGCCGCGTCGCCGGACGGACGCCGGGTGGTGGAGACGTTCGAGGCGGCGGGCTTCGCTCCCCCACGCCCGAACGAGGTCGGCGACCCCGGCCTGGTGCGGGCCCTGGTGCGGGAGGGGGCGCTCGTCGACGTCGACGGGGTGGTGTTCGCGGCGGCGGCGCTCGAGTCGGCGCGCCAGGCCGTCACCGAGGCGTTCCGCGACCGCCCGCGGCTCACGGTGGCCGACATCCGGGACCTGCTCGGCTCGACCCGCAAGTACGTGGTGCCGATCTGCGGGTGGCTGGACCGCCAGGGGGTGACGCGGCGGCGGGGCGACGATCGGATCCCGGGCCCGGCGAGCGGCGTCGGGGGTTGATTCAGCCGGCGCGGCGCTCGAGGAGGGCCTGCCGCTCGGATTCGGTGAGGCCGCCCCAGACCCCGTGCGGCTCTCGGGTCTCGAGGGCGAAGGTGAGGCACGGCACCTGCACCGGGCACCCGAAGCAGATCGCCTTGGCCCGGCGCTCTCGGGATTCGCGCTCGGGGCGGGTCTCGGCGGCGGCGGGTGGGTAGAAGAGCGCTGACGCCGGGCCCCGGCAGGCGGCGTCCCGGGGCCAGGTGTCGTCGAGGATGCGCCGAGTCACGCTCCCCCTCTCGCGCCGGCCTGGGGCCGGCCGCGGGACGATACCGCCGCGTCGCGGACCAGGAAAGAGGAAGGCGGGGGACGCGCAGAAGAGAGGAAGCGAAGCAGCCGCAGGAGCGGTCAGCCGGCGGGTTCGGAGCGGGCCGGCCCGCGCCGGCGGCGGGCGCGGTCCCGGTAGTCGCGGGCGCCGCCCGCCTCCGGCTCGACCTCCAGGAGCAGGCCGTCGACGGCGACGACTCGCACCGTGGCGCCCTGCTCGATGGGGGTGGCCCGGTTCGTGTAGGCCCGCCACCGGCTGCCCCGGATCGTGACCACGCCGTTGGGGTCGACCGCCACCTCGGCCTGGCCGAGCTCCCCGACCAGGCCCTCCCGGCCGACGGTGGGCGTCGAGTACCGGGACCGGACGAAGGCGGGCAGGGCCCCGATGAAGAAGAGGAGCGTGGCCAGCAGCACGACCGCCAGCTCCCACCAGGGGACGTGGAGCCGGCTCGACCCGCCGAACAGGCCGAGCGATCCGGCGAGCAGGGCGGCGCCGCCGATGACGGTCCAGGGGCCGAGCCGCCCCGCCTGCACGTCGACGGCGAACCCGAACACGGCCGCGCCCAGCAGGGCGGCCGCCCACACGTGAACGGGCAGGTGCGAGCAGCCGTAGGCGCCCCCGAGCAGGGCCACCGCGCCGACCGCGGCCGCGAAGCCGACGCTGGCGGCGAAGAACTCGAACACGATGAGGGCGGCGCCGGCGACGAGGAGCAGGTAGGCGATCCGGGGGTCGATCAGGGTGTGCTGGATCCGGGCCCCGAGCGTGAGGCTGGCGAACACGACGTCCTGGTTCGGCTGTCGACGTCGGCCCCGGCCGGTGCCGATGACCCGGGCGGTCGAGAGGTGCACCGGTCCGGCCGCGGTGTGCACCGTCCGCCCGTCGAGGGTGACGATCACCTCGCCGATCGTGGGCCGCACCCCGTCGGTGACGTGCGCGGCCGCCGCCGCGCTGGCGCCGAGGCGGGTGCGGGCGAGCGCGCCGACGCGGGCGTCAGTGCGCCCGTTCGCCCCCGCGAGCGCGGCCAGCTGAGCCGCGGTCGACGCGACCGACGTCGCGCTCGGGTCGTCGAGACGGACCGGCGACGCCGGCCCGACGTCGGAGCCCGGCGAGACGAACAGGACGGTGGCCGCCTCGGCGAGCAGCGCCGCGCCCCCTTCCGCCCTCGCTCCTGACGGGCCGACCCAGACCACCACCGGCACCCGCGACTGCCGGACCGCTCGCAGCAGCGGCGCGAGGTCGGTCGACAGCGCGCCACCGGAGTCGAGCTGCACGAGCAGGAGCGTGCTGCGCGCGTGGTTGGCGCCCGTGACCGCTCGGCGCGCCAGCGCGACGACCGGTGGGTCGAGGTAGCCCTGGACCTGCACGACGGCGATCCCACGGCGGCCAGCGGCGACGCGCACCGTGGTCGTCGCCCGCCTCGTCGGCGTCGGGACGGCCGCGGACGCGACGTCGGTGGCGACGACGGCGCACGCCAACAGTCCCAGCACCAACGCGGCGGCGGCGCTTCGACGACGGCGTCCCGCCGAACCGCTCGTAGCATGACCGGTGATCATGGAAGTCCGGCTGGGAGCTCGACCATGAACGTGGAGCAGTTCTGCTCCGCCTCCCGCGTCGTGATCGTGGCCGGCAAGGGCGGCGTCGGCAAGACGACCGTGACCGCGGCGCTGGCCACGACGGCAGCGCGCGCCGGGGCCAGCGTGCTGATCGTCGAGGTCGAAGGCAAATCGGGACTCGCGGCGGCGTTGGGCACTGCGCCGCTCGCGTACGAGGAGCAGCAGGTCGAGGACCGGCTGCGGGTCCGTACCCTGGCGCCCGACGAGGCACTGCTCGAATACCTCGAGGATCGCGGGCTGCGCCGGATCTCCAAGCGCATGGTGCGAACCGGCGTGCTGGACGTCGTCGCCACCGCGGTGCCCGGCATGAAGGACATCCTCGTGCTCGGCAAGGTCAAGCAGCTCGAGCAGGCCGACGTCGCGGACCTCATCATCATCGACGCCCCCGCGGCCGGGCACGCGATCACGTTCCTGCTGTCGGCGCGGGGCCTGCTGGACGCCGTCCGCCTGGGCCCGGTGCGCTCCCAGGCCGAGGACGTGATCGAGATGATTTCCGACCCCACCCGGTGCCGGGTGCTCCTCGTGACGCTGCCGGAGGAGACGCCGGTGAACGAGCTGGTCGAGACCGCCTACGCGCTCGAGGACCGGGTCGGCGTGAAGCTCGGCCCGATCGTCGTGAACCAGCTGCTCGGCGGGTTGTCGGTCGACGGTCACACGGCCAGCGAGGACGCGGCGACGGCGGGGGTGCCGGTCGTGACCGCCGAGGCGAGCGCGCTCGACGCGGCCGCCGTGTTCCGGGCCCAGCGGCGCACCCTCGAGCTCGAGCAGGCCGACCGGCTGGCGAGTCGGCTGCCGCTGCCGCAGCTGGCGCTCCCGTTCCTCTTCGGGGAGATCGGGCCGGACGGAATCTCGGTGCTCGCCGACGCCCTCGCCGCCGGCATCGCGGCGCTGCCGGAGCCGACGTGAGCACGCTCGACCACCTCGTCGAGGATGGCCACATCGTCGTGTGCTGCGGCACCGGCGGCGTCGGCAAGACCACGACCGCGGCCGTGCTCGCCCTGGCCGCGGCGCGTCGAGGACGCAACGCGGTGGTGGTGACCATCGACCCCGCCAAGCGGCTCGCCGACACCATGGGGCTGGCCGAGCTCGGGGACCGCGCGCACGAGGTCCCGCGGGCCCGGTGGGACGACGGCGGCGGGGCAACCGGAGGCCGTCTGTCGGCGCTGATGCTCGACACGCGCGCCACCTTCGACGGCCTGGTGCGCCGCTACGCCGAGAACGAGGAGCAGGCCGAGCGCATCCTCGCGAACCGCTTCTACCGCAACATCGCCGGCGCCCTGTCGGGGACCCAGGAGTACATGGCGATGGAGCTGCTCCACGAGCTGCACGAGGACGGCGGCTTCGACCTCATCGTCGTCGACACGCCACCGTCCCGCCACGCGCTCGACTTCCTCGACGCGCCCCAGCGGCTCCTGCGCCTGCTCGACAACCGGATCTTCCGGCTCCTGATGATGCCGACCCGCACCTACATGCGGGTGGCCGGCGCGGCGGTGCAGCGCTTCCTGCGGACGGCGGGCAAGGTCATCGGCGCCGAGGTCCTCG
>Ga0073928_10001136_pt1 | contig 53098 bp, 62 predicted proteins | sample PaiPotPPA55metaG_FD_76969 | JGI IMG/M metagenome (GOLD analysis project Ga0073928, IMG submission 76969) | Iron sulfur acid spring bacterial and archeal communities from Banff, Canada, to study Microbial Dark Matter (Phase II) - Paint Pots PPA... ... | reverse complement strand
TCCAAGCGAGTGTACGGCGGGCAGCAGAACCCGTCAAGGCTTCGCTCCGCCGCGCGCAGGAGCGGCGCGCGGCCTTGACTGAACCTGCCGCCCGCCGGAAGCCCTTTTTCCTGACAGGAGGGAATGGGAGCCCTCGGAACGCACGCAGGGGCCATTCCTAACGAGCGAAGGAAGGGGACATTTCTATCGAGGCATGACACGCTTTATAGCCGCGCTTGACAGCGGCCCCGCCAACCCGTACCCTTGGGGCATGGAAGTGTATTTTCACACCTGAACAGGAAGCGCGGCTTTCTCAGCTCGCCGCGTATGCCGGCACCGCCACCGAGCAACTGGTGAAGGATGCCGCGATGCGCCTGGTCGAGGAAGACGCAGAGTTCCGCGCCGGCGTGCGCCGCGGCATCGCGCAGGCCGACCGTGGCGAGCTGATCGAGCACGAAGAAGTCAAGGCTCGCATCGAACGCCTCATAAAGCGCAGATGAATATCCGCTGGACGGAAGAAGCCGCACATCAGCCTGTATATCGCCGAGGACATCCCCGAAGCGGCGTTCAAGACCGCCAACGCAATTGATGAGCGCATCGAGCGATTGCGCGTTTTGGCGAACCGCGGCCACTCGGGAGATCTGCGGTTGGCTATACTCTGGCTATGCAGGTGACGCTCGAACTGCCTGAGGCTCTCTCCGAATTCCTTGCCGCCTCCGGTCAGGACCTCTCCCGCGCAGCCCTGGAGGCCATCGCCATGGAGGCGTATCGCGAAAACAAACTCTCCACGGGCCAACTGCGGCAGTTACTGGGCTATCACACGAGAATGCAGGTGCACGCCCTGCTCAAAGAGCGCGGGGTCTATTTGCACTACGATATGGCGGACCTGGAGCACGATCGCCAAGCCGGTGACGAGATCCGCTCTGACCGGGCATGATTGCCGTCGCCGATACCACGCCGCTGAACTACCTGGTATTGATTCATCGCGCCGACCTGCTTCATCAGCTTTTCGGGCGCGTCCTGATTCCACCGGCGGTCTTCGCGGAACTCCGCGACCCGGAAGCTCCGCCTCTGGTTCAAACCTGGATCGCAGATCCGCCACCGTGGCTCGAAGTACTTGCTCTGGGCGCCAGTCCGGACTCCACACTCGACTATCTCGATTCCGGAGAGCGCGAAGCGGTAGCGCTGGCCGAACAACTGTGCGCCGATCAACTGCTGATAGATGAAACCGAAGCCCGCCGGGAAGCCACGCGTCGCAAACTGCCGTTCACGGGTACCCTGGGCGTTGCGTCAGGCGGCCCGGCGGGGGTTGGTCGATCTAGCGACGGAGCTCACTGCCTTGTAAGCGACTACCTTGTATGTGGACCCGGCGCTGATACAGTCTCTGCTGGAAGAAGAGGCTGCCCGCAAGAAGCACCATCGCTGACCGGCCCACCGCGTGAGCATCGTTGACAGCGTCGGTAGCCCACTTTCGCGCAAGCCCGCATCCATGCTAAATTCAACGCCTAATGCCCAACGAACCTCAGGTCATGAGCTCCATCGACAAGCAGCAGTTCCGCCGCATCTGCGGCAAGTTCGCCAGCGGCATCACCGTGGCGACCCTGCTGGATTCTACCGGCGCGCCGCACGGCATGACCGCCAACTCGTTCACGTCCGTCTCGCTCATCCCGCCGCTGGTGCTGGTGTGCGTCGACCACCGCGCCCGCATCCTGGAATACTTCCGCGCCAGCCAGTATTTCGGCGTCAACATCCTGGGCGCGGAGCAGCGCCCCATCTCCGACCGCTTCGCCGGCAGCGGCTACGATCGTTTTGAGGGAGTCACCTGGTATGCCGGCCAAACCGGCGTGCCGCTGCTGCCCGACGTGCTGGCCACCATCGAATGCTCGCGCTCGAACGTGGTTACCGCCGGCGATCACGACGTCGTGATCGGCGAGGTGCTGCACGCCAACTGTCAGGACGGCGACCCGCTGGTGTTTTACTGCAGCCAGTACCGCAGCCTGGGCTGATCCGCCCGCCACGCTCGACAAGTGGTATAGTGAACACCGACGTTAGAGAGCGTAAAAGGCTACGATGCATAGCCACGGTTTCACAGGCTCTCATTCCAATATCGCCAAGCGGCTGGGAGATGAACTGGATCATGCCATAGCCGAATTCATGCGCGTCGAGCGCATACAGTCTGCAATCCTCCAAGACGCGCCCAGCGGCATTCCCCTGCCTGATGGCCAGTTTCGAATCATGCAAGCCGCGAAGGAAGTCAGGATCGCGTTTGCGCTCTACCAGCTAGCCGTCAAACGCTACCGCGATTTTGTGGATGACGGAATCGCGCCGATTCCCGAGAAGGAACGCGAGGACCAGTAATACACTCGGTTTTTGGGGAATTATGCCGGCGGACTCCGAACGAAACCGTTTACTCTCTCAGCTCAGAGCAGAAATCCAGCTTGCCCGCGATAGGTTTGAGGCCGCCAAGCTGGAATTTGACCAGGCCACGGCCAAAGCCCACAGAATCGGCGTGGCTGCTCCGGAAGGCTCCGCTCTGCTGCAATCGGCCTCTACGCAGTACAACCAGTCGGCAAGAGCGTATGGGGATGTTCTGAAACGATTTGCTGAAGTCATCCATGACATGAGCCTGATCGACCCGCCCCAATAGTTCTACCAACGTCACTTGTCGTATAATATTGGACAGATGGCGCATCTCGCATCCAGATCTCCACGCACCGCCACCCGCGTGATTGGCGCAGTCCGCCAAGGCCTGCCCGCCGCAAGACTGGACCAGATGGCGGAGCTTCTGGCCGTGGACCGCGCATTGCTGCTCGGTGTGCTGGGAGTGTCCGCGCGCACGGTCGAGCGCAAACGGGCTCACTCGGCACGGCTGAGTCCGGCCGCTTCCGACCGGCTCTCGCGCATCGGCCGCATCTACGCCTTAGCCCAGGAAGTCCTCGGTGACGGCCAGAAAGCCGCTCAGTGGTTAAAGCGTCCCAGCCGGGCATTGGCACTGGAAGCCCCCCTCAAATTGCTCGATACCGACGCCGGCGCCCAGCAAGTTGAGCGGGAACTGCGCCAGATCCAGCACGGCTTCGTATACTGATGCCGGCGCTGTGGAGGCTGTACCGCGCCACCTACGGGCCCGGTTTGGATGGAGCCGGAGGAACCTTCGCCGAAGGCCGCTGGCACTCGCGCGGCGCACGCGTGGTGTACTTCGGCGCGTCGGCTGCCATCGTAGTGCTGGAGCGGCTGGCGCATACCGACCCCGATTTGCTGCCGGACGATCTGCGGCTCGGCCATTTTGAATTCTCCAAAACGGTTGCGGCCACGAAGGTCGAAGACCTTGCGGTCCTGCCGGCGAATTGGCTGCAAGATGAAAACACCACACGCCGCCTGGGTGACCGGTGGCGCACGCAACGCTCGTCGTGTCTGTTGGTAGTGCCTTCCGCGATTCTCCCCGAAGAGTCCAACTACGTTTTCAATCCACAACACGCTGACGCCAGGCTTGTGCGCCTGATTCGCGAACGGCCCTTCCGGTTTGACCCGCGGCTGATCTAGCAGCTCGTGGCAGAAGTCCGGCAGGCTGAAGCCTGCCCTACAACGGCGTGGTCACCAGGTGCGCTTCACGCCATAGCGGTCAAAAGCAGCGTCGGCCGAGATGATGGTAAGTCCTTCCTCCAGGGCCTGCGCGGTCAGCAGGCGGCGAAACGGGTCGCGATGATGAAACGGCAGGACGGCAACGCGCACGACATGGCGGAATTCGATAGGCAGCAAGGAGATTCCACAGGCCAGCAATTGCTCGGTAAAAAACTGTGCCACCGGGCGGTCCAACCGCAGCTTGCCCAGGCTGACTTTGATGGCGGCTTCCCAGCAACTTGCCAAGCTGAGATAGCACTCGGAATTCGCAATGGCTTTGCGGGCCCGCGCCGACAGCCGGACATCATTCTGGGTCCACCACAAGAAGGCGTGCGTATCGAGCACGACCGCCATTTTACCGGTACTCCGCAAAATCTTCCAGCGGTGCGTCGAAATCCGGGGACATGAACAAGATTTGGCCCTTGCCGGTGCCAGGGGACCGCTTGGCGGGCCGCAAGGGAACCAGCTTGGCAACCGGCCGGTTGCCCTTGGCGACGATCACTTCCTCGCCCAGGACAGCTCGCTCGATCAACTCGGAAAAATGAGCTTTGGCTTCGGCAATGTTGAATTGGGCCATGGTCATATTATATGACCAACCAGGGCCAAAAAAGAAAAGGGGTCGGACCCCTAATTCGACGGCTGTCACGGCGCGGGTGCATCAGCATCCGTGCCGAGCTCGGCTTCCAGTTCTTCGATGGTCGGCAAGCTGCCGCGCAGGGTCTCCGGCAGGCTCTCCGCAAGGCGATATTCAGAGATGCCGATGGGCTTGAAGTAATCCCGCAAAGCGTATTCGGCGACCACGCGATTGCGTTCCTTGCACAGAAGGATGCCGATGCTCGGCTGGTCATCGGGATGGCGCAGGCGGTCGTCGATGGCGGAAAGGTAGAAATTCATTTTGCCCACGAACTCCGGCCGGAATACTCCCAATTTCAGTTCCACGACCACGTAGCAGCGCAGCTTGAGGTGATAGAAGAGCAGGTCCAAGCGAAAGTCCTCGCCGCCCACTTCAAGGGGATACTGGCTGGCCACAAAAGCGAACCCCACGCCGAGCTCCAGCAGAAATTCGCGCAGATGTCCCAGCAGCTCGCGTTCGAGGTCGCGCTCGTGCGCAGCCGGACCCAACGTCAGAAAATCGAAATTATACGGGTCTTTGATGATCTGCTGGACCAACTCCGACTGGGCAGGCGGCAAAGTGCGGTCGAAGTTGGACAGGGCTTGGCCTTGCCGCCGATAGAGGCCACTTTCGATCTGGTGCACCAGGACGTTACGGCTCCAACCGTGTTGGATGGTAGCACGCGCGTACCAGAGCCGTTCCGCGGGCTCCTTGATCTTCTCGAGGATAGCGACGTTGTGGTACCAAGTGATTTGTGCAAGCGGCGCTTGCACAAATTCCTCGTCTGGCCAGGCTTCCGCGAAACTGCGCATATACTTCAAGTTACGCGGCGAGAAGCCCTGGATGTCCGGGAAGGCCTGTCGCAGATCCGCAGCCAGCCGGTCGATGACTTTGGCGCCCCAATTCTCGCGGCTCTGGCGGTCGAGGATGTCGCGGCCGATTTGCCAGTACAGCAGCACCAGCTCGCGGTTGACGGAACCCGCGGCTCGAATTTGGGTGGCGCGAATGCGGTCCTTTAGCCCGCTGAGGAAATCGCCGTAGCTGTCAGGCAGACTGGCCAACATTTTACGTCCTATCCTTCCCTTTGAGCCTCGTTTTCCGCGGTGTTCATCCAGCGTAGCTCATCACGGCGATTGTGCACCAAGCTGCTGCACAAAATTCACGGGAGCACCAAGCGTCGCCAGGAGTGGCGACGCGGCACGCATAAGTGCGTGCGCCACAGCGCGGAAGGCGCTCAATGTTACACTCGCTCATTGGCCCGCTTCCTTATCACCTGCTGGTCCTTCCCCGGCCATGTCTTCCAGCCCCTCGCCGTCGCCCGCGTCCTGCGCGAGCACGGCCACGAGTGCGCTTTCTACTCCGGCCCGCGCGCGGCCCGCACGGTCGAAGGCCAGGATTTCCCCTTCTTCCCCTCCGATAAAGCCGCCGAAGACAACATGTACGATTTCATGTTCGCCCCCGGCCAGGCCCGCACCGTCAACTGGCGCACCATGATGCAGTTCGCCTCCACCATCCAAGGCTGGCTGCTCGACACCGTACCCCAACAGGTCCGCGAGCTCGAGCCCATCCTCGCCCAGTGGCGCCCCGATGTCATCGTCACCGAACAAAACATGTTGGGACCGGTGCTGGTGCTGCACGAAAAGCACAAAATTCCGGTAGCAGTACTGGCGTACTACTCCTGCACCATCCCAGGACCCGACGCGCCGCCATTCGGATTCGGCCTGCCGCCCCCGCGCAACTGGTCGTCGCGCCTGGTTTCGCGCGCCGTTTCCCTGATCTCCAGCCCCGTCCGCGCCCGCTACCGCAGCGCCGCCAACCGCGTGCGCGCCCAGTACGGCTTGCCGCCCATCCGCACTTCCGTCCTCGAATTTACTGGCACCATGCCGCTCTACCTGGTCATGGGCACCTCCGAGTTCGATTTCGACCGCCACGATCTGCCGCCCTCGGTGCGCTACGTGGGCGCATGCCTTTGGGACAAGCCCAGCCACGAGCAAGCCGCCGACTGGATGGACAAGCTGCCGCGCGATCAGCCCTGGGTGCATGCCAGCGAGGGTACCGTGCACGTGCTTTCGCCTTTCGTCCTGAAAGCCGCGGCGCAGGGCCTCGGCGGACTCCCCATGCAGGTGATCCTCACCACCGGCGGCAACCGCGAGCCTTCCGAGTTGGACCTGGGGCCTCTCGCGCCCAATGTCCTGGTGGTTCGCTGGGTCTCCCACACGGAGCTGCTGCCGCGCCTGAGCGTCATGATTACCACGGGCGGCTCGGCCACCGTCCAGTCCACCTTAAGGGCCGGCGTACCTTTAATTATTGTGCCCACCGAGTGGGACAAGCCGGATATCGCCCGCCGGGTGGTGGAAACCGGCGCCGGCCTGCGGCTCGATCCCGAGCACTGCACCCCCGAACGGCTGCGCGCCGCCGTCGAGCAGGTGCTTGCCACCCCATCCTTCCGCCAGAATGCCCAGCGGATGGCCGCCGCCTTCGCCCGCTACGGCGGTCCGCTGGCCGCCGCCGGCGCGCTGGAGGAGCTGGCACCGAAAAGGGGACAGGCGCATTTTTAGCGAATGCCGCTACACTAATAGTCATGGAGAAGACAGTCCAAGCTATCTACGAAGGCGGCGTGCTCCGTCCTCTTGAACCCATACCCCTCCAGGATCGGCTGGCTTCACCTGACGAATGGGCTAGCTAGCTAGCTTAGCTAGCGCCGCCGACGACCCTATCAGCCTCGACGAGGTCCGGAGTGCCCTATCCACGATTCGCGGCTCGCTGTCGGAAGCTGTAATCGACCAGCGGAGAGACCGGTAAGTGCCGAGGTATTTCCTCGACACCAGCGCCTTGGCGAAGATTCTACCGGAGAGAGGTGGGAAGCGACCTGATGGACAGGATTGCCGCCGAGCCCGGTTCGCATCGTTTCATCTCTCGCTTCACCATCCTGGAAATGGAGTCGGTCCTGGCGCTCAAATTCCGGACCGGTGAAATAGATGAGCAGGCTCTGTTGGTCGCGCGCCGCCGATTGGACACCGACCTTGGAAGCCGTAGACTTCTGGCAGCAATCGTCAGCGACCACCACCTCCAAGGAGCCCGCCAGCTTCTCATCGATCATGGCAGGGCCGCGGCGCTTCGCGGGCCCCGATGCACTACAGCTATCGGTGGCTCTTGGCCTCAAACAGGCCGGCCTGGTATGCCGCCGGACTCCACCGCGTGGGATTAAGAAAACTTAATGTAGTGCCTCGAATTGTTGCGCAGCGCCGCAATTTGGATCGCGGGCGGCGGCATTTAATTTTTCTGAAATCTTGTCGCTTTTGTCGCCACGGGAGACGCTGGAGGTCCGTATGCGATTGGCCTACAGGAAGTTATGCGACTTCACCGACAGGCGACAGGTGTCGCCGAAAGTGTCGCCTAGTGTCGCCACGCGACGCCGGGCGGCGGTGGAGCGCCGGCAAAATTGCAAACAGTGTCGGAAGTGTCGGATTGTAGGGCCGACGCACAAAAAACGAGGAACGAAGCCAATTCCGGGCTTTCATCCGACAGGCGCCAATTCCGGGGGGGTTCATCCGGCTGTCGGATGGGTGCAGCTTTAAGGAACGGACCCAATTTCTTGCAAGCTATTTCTCATCATATATTTAGGTCGTTCCAGGCGCGTGCACCGGAACTCTGAAATTGCGCAAACAGTGTCGGAAGTGTCGGATTGTAGGGCCGACGTTACCCAAAAACGAGGAACGAAGCCAATTCCGGGCTTTCCATCCGACAGGTATCGGATGGGGCAGGGCGCGCGCGCCGGAACTCTGCAATTGAGAAACAGTGTCGGAAGTGTCGGAAGTGTCGGATTGGGGGCAGCCGGGCACCCAAAAAACGAGGAACAAAGCCAATTCCGGGCTTTCATCCGACAGGTGTCGGATGGGGCAGTTTTGAGGAACGAACCCAATTTCGCGTAAGTGCTTTGTTTTAAATGGCAGGCGAGCTGCGCTCGCCGGACCGGCAAGAGTGCCGGTCCAGCAGGCACGAGTGCCTGCGCCACGAAGTGTCGGAAGTGTCGGATTGGGGGCCAGTCGGATTGGTGCTATTCAGTTTTCAAAGATCGAGGCGCCAGAGGGTCTCTATCCGGTAATACTATCACGGCGCTGCGGCCAAGCCGTTCGGCCGACTGGGGCGGGGCGGCGTAAGTGGCCGGAAATCAAGGGCGCAAGAGCTGGGCTGAGTGGCGAGAGGAGTGGTGACTGGCATTCACCGCCAGGGAGCGAGTCTTGCCGACGTAATTTGACTACTAGTACCGTAACGCAAGCTGTATCGTGGACACCACAGCCCGTTCATGTTACTTTTGAACGAACGGGATAAGGGCACGTTTTTTGGCCGGTGAGGAAGCAGCAGTCCAACTGTTTGCATCCGCGCACCGCAAGGAGATCCTAATGTTCAAATTCACTGGTTTCAACTACACTCGACCTGCTATTCTCTGCTTCGCTCTAGCGCTGCTGGCGACCCACACCCTTTCCGCGCAGACCTTCACTATTTCCGGGCAGGTGACCAAGTCGCCCGGCGGGACGGCGCTGTCTGGCGTCACCATCACGTTGAGCGGGTCGCAAACCGGCTCCGCGATCACCGATACTTCGGGGAATTACAGTTTCACGGAGCCCTCCGGCGGCAACTACACTGTGACGCCCTCGCTCAGCGGCTATGGCTTCGCGCCTGGCAACTACGTGTTCAACAACCTGAGCATGAACGAGACGGGCAACTTCACGGCCTCCGCCAGCGCACCGCCGCTCATCCAGTCGTCCTCTCAGCCCAACCTGTTCTTCGGCGCTACTCCGCCCAACGGCCCCAATGGGCCGGTGCTGGTACTCGTGCATGGCTTGGATGGCACCTACCAGGACTGGATCCAGGGCTGCACGGGCAACGGCTCGGGAAAAGGCTGTCCGCCCAATTCCATCGCCGGCAACTGCCCTACCACCATCACGAACTGCTCGGGATCCAACAACGTCATGTACAACGCCATGTACAATGCCGGCTTCCGCGTGGCCATCATGAGCTTGAACCTGGATAACTCGCCGAACAGCGCCAGTATCCAGCAAAACGCGGCCATGCTGCAGCTCTTGTTTCCCCAGATCCTTTCTTATTTCAATGTGTCCAAGGTCTACTTCGTAGCCCATTCCAAGGGTGGCCTGGATCTGCAGGATGCCTTGGCCAATCCGCAGTGGCTCTCCATGGCCAATATGGTGCTCATGCTCTCCACTCCCAATCAGGGCGATGCGCTGGCCACCTGGTGCTATACCCCGGCCGGAGGAGCCTGTAGCGCGTTCGGCCTGCTCAGCCCTGCTCTCCAGTCCATGGAAGTAGCCAACGTACTGCAACTGCGCAGCCAGTGGGACCCGGTTTTCGAAAATTCCAAAATTCCTTTCTATACCCTAGCCGGCAATACGTACAACTGCGTGAAATCCGTGGGGGGCTGCTCCACCACCCTCACCGGTCCGATCCTCTGCACCATCACTGGAGGCACCGCGAACAAAACAGGCGGCTGCCAGGGAGGCGCGCCACAGAATGACGGATTAGTCACCGAGCCGGAGTCAGAACTGCCCACCACCTATGCCATGCAATTGGGCATCATCAATACGAATCACTACGGCATGGTGCAAGGCGTCAACTCATTTTCCTTCATTCAAGGCCGCGTGACTCAGTTGGAGAACTCTCAGCCAGGCTTCAACAGAATCTCTACCGGCGGTTTCGGCGACCAGCACAACACCTGGAACTGGTCCATGGCTTGGTTCCAGGGCAAGCTCTATGTCGGCACCGGCCGCGAAGTCTATTGCGTCACTTCGGCCACCGCCTTCGTCAAGATCGGAGCGCCGGGACTTTATCCTCCGGCCATCGGCGACTGCTCGCCGGATTATCACGATCTGCCGCTGCAGGCCGAAATCTGGCAATACACGCCGGGAACCAATACCTGGATCCGTGTCTTCCAATCTCCCAATTCGCTGACGACTACCGATAATACGGGCAAAACGGTATCCACCGCCCGCGACATCGGTTTCCGCAGCCTGACGCTGGTGACCGAGCCGGGCAACCCGCCGGTGCAGGCTTTGTACGCGGGCGGCGTGACTTCCGGCGAGATTTTCGAGTGCAATCCGTCGACCCCTCAGCCCGATTGCCCCACGCCGGTTACCACTTGGCCGCCGCCGCGCATCCTGCGCTCCACCGATGGCGTGCATTGGGCGCCGCTGCCGCAATCTCCCGGAACCTTCCTGGGCAATCTGACCGTGAACGGCACCTCCGTATATCCGAATTACAGTATCCGCGCGGGCCAGCAACTCAACGGTGTTTTGTTCCTGCAGGTGGGCGACTATCCTGGAGTGGGCCGCGTGATCTGTACTCTTCCGGGCACGAATCCAGCCGGCGGCAACAACAATTTCACCTGGGCCAGCCCCCCCACCGCCGACCTGCCGGTCTGGATCCTGAATAACTACAACGGCTATGTGTACGCGGGCACCGGCACTCCCCCCGGCGCGCCCATCGGAACCTATGGCGTGTTCAAGACCGACGCAGTGGGCTCCCCGCCCTATAACTGGACGCCGATTATCACCGACGGCGCCTATGCAGTGGGACTGATCTCCGATTACGCCATGAGCATGCAGGTGTTTGCCACGCCCGGGGATCCCTCTTGCGGCCCCCCCACCGGCTGCCTGTATTACGGCACCGACCGGCCCAATGAGATGGGCCGCATCCACCCCGATGACTCCTGGGATTTGGTGATCGGCAATCCCCGTACGTGTCCCGTCCTGACGCCCTGCGCCGGCCAATTGATCGCACCTCTGAGCGGCATAGGCCAGTATTTTACCAACGGGTTCACCGGCCACTTCTGGCGGGAGGGAGTCAACCCCCAGGGAACCAAGATGTATATGGGGACTTGGGACTGGAGCGCTGATAACGCCGAACAGGTTGCCTTTGCGCCCTTCTGGTCCCAGGAATTCGGCACCGACCTCTGGAGCACCACCGACGGCATCCACTGGACCTCGGTCAGCAAGATCGGCTTGGGAGACGGCTATAACACCGGTACTCGGAGCTTTGCGACGACGCCCTTCGGCCTCTACATGGGGACCGCCCGCGAAGTCGGCGGCTCGCAGGCGTTCCTGTTGGATAACAGCAACCTGGATTACAACAACGACGGCGTCATCGATATGTTGGACGTGGACATCCTGCAGAACAACATGGGTCAGCCGGCCTTGGCGGGTACCCCGCAGGCTCAGATGGACCTGAACCAGAACGGCGTGGTGGACAGCACGGATCTATCGCTGCTCCAAACGCAGTGTACCTATCCGGGCTGCCAGGTGCCCACCACTCTACCGTCTTACATTACGGTGGCCGCGCCGGTGCTGTCCTCCGCGGCGGGGTCCTTGGGAGGTACCGTGTCTCTGGCCTGGAACGCGGTATCCAATGCGGCTTACTACTCGCTGTATCGCATCGCCGTATCGCCCAGCGAGACTTCGCCGCCGCCAGGCAATAACGGGACGACGGGCGGCACAGCCAGCCTGACCGCCGGACTGGCCACCGCCAATCCCGCCCTGGTCAACGCCTGCCACAACAACGCCTACGTGGCGCGCTTGCAGACCTGCGCGCCGTACGCCACACCCGCTACCCTGACGTGTGGACAGCCCAATTCGCACTGCGGATTTCCGGGGCCTCCGCAATTGCTGGGCCGCTTCCAGCCGTCCCAGTTGACGGTGTGCGGCAGCCCTCTCCAATCACCACCGTGCTATACAGAACCGTCTATAGTTCCCGGTTTTCAAGCGCTCTATTATATACGGGCCGAAGACAGCAGCGGGAATCTGTCCTCGCCTTCAAATATCGTGGGAGGTCCATCCCTGGCGTCCAACTAAGCTTGGCACATGCGCGTGCTCAGGACCAGGAGTAAGTAGTTGTAAGTTGAGTTTAAAAAATAGGTCCCCATCTTCAGCTTCCTGAATGGGGTACTAACATCAGAAGAACAAAAAAGGAGAGAACTATCCATGACTTCGTCTAACGCTCGAAAAATGCGGTCCCTTGCCATAGCGGCCGCGATCATCGCTTGTTTCGCGGCTTCGCATTCACTGCTGGCTGCCACTGCCACCTGCCCCTCCGGAGCTACCTGCGTCACCTACACCGCTCAAGGGCAATTTTCGCCCACCATTGTCAGCGGACTGGATACCTTCAAGCTGGCAGGGCAGAAGTTCAGCATCAGCATCAATAAAGTCAACGAGACCAAAAAGCCTTCCAGCCAAGGCGTGGGCAGTGCCGATTACAAGAATCTCAACATGACCGGAATGGTCAGTTCGGCCCTGGATCCCACACCGGTCACTCTTACCAGCACCTCCGCGTCCGTTGAACTCGCCATCGAAAAGACGAAGCTCCAGGACGTGTTCGTGCTCTTTGTGCCGGTGCAGGTGCTGGGCTTGACTTTCGACATTACGGCTAACATTACGGCGCCGTACGGCACCATCACCAAGCTCAGAATCTACCCCTTCAGCGCCCCCGTTACGCTCACCAACTCGCCGATCGCGAACAATACGGTGAACTATGTGTATACCCCCGCCGGCGGGACTCCCCAGTCCACCACGCTGACCATCGAGAGCGGGACGTTGTCGACCACCACCACCACCGGCACGGCTCCCACCACGGGCGGCCCGACCGCATCGCTGGACGCCGCGGACGCGCCCGGGATGCCGGACGCCGTGATCCTGCGGGCAGCCGCCGCGGTTCCGGTCCGCAGGCAGGACCTGGGAGCCAACTGTTAGAGACGCCGCCGGGCGCGGCCCGCGCCGCGCCACTAGCGCTTTCGCTTGAAGTTGTGTAGAATAGTTCGATTCGATTACCATCCGCAAGGAACAAGAAGGAGAGGAACCCAAAAACAATGTTTCACATTCGCAAGATACAGACCATGGCGTTCGCCGCAGCGGCGCTGTGTACAATCGTGAGTGCCGGTCTGGCGCAGACTACGCTACCGCCGAACATTTCCTACAACGCCGTAGGCAAGTTCGCCACCCCCCCCGCGAGCGGCAATGATTTGCTGGAATTGGCGGGCCAGCCCTTTCATCTCAGTGTCGAGATCAGCGAGGCGACTCCGCCTTTCGTGACGAACCCTCCATGTTCGAGCAAGTGCGTCTATAAGAACGTGCCGGTCGTGGGCGCCGTCGCCTCCGGCATTGTCTCGGGACTGCCCATACCGCTGAGCCCTGGCACCCTGGGAACTTTGACTCTGACGGTGGGGGGCACCGGCAAGCCCGATGTGATGCTCTTAGTGTTTCCGCAAACCGTCGTCGGCGAAGCCCTGACAATCACGGCTACCATCTATCTGCCTCACGGCACGATTACCGTAGCCAACGGCATCACGCCGTTCAAAAGCACCGTGCAACTCACCCCCATGACCGGGTCGCTGGTGTACGCGAATAGTACCGCTTCCACGACGCTGGATTATGCGAGCCCCGGGTCAACACTGGTCACCAAGCTGAACTAACCTTTAAGAAACAGGTAGGGAGCGTGCTCCCGCGTGGCGCGCGCTCCCGCCCCCACCCTCAAAAAGGGGTCTGTCCCCTTTTCTTTTGCCTCCACTGCGTGGCTGGGCTTTTCCGCAAGCGCAAGAAAAACCAGGCGACACGGCCCCGGCTTGTGGGCTTTGGCCGGGGATCATCTTCGGCAATGCCGGGACAGAACTACCGGCGTACGGTCGGGAAACTCGGCGACCAGCGAAAGATTCCCGCACCAGGCCGCGAATCGCATCGAAGATTTCCGTTACCATCCAGTCCGCTGCGTCCGGATTGTCCTCGGCTATATAATCGCGGATCTCGTCGATGTCGACGAATGCCTCCGGATGGAGCGTGTACCCATTCATGCCGGCCGTTGGCGGCGCCGCGCCTCAGTCTCTTCCATTAAACGCCGGTACGCCTCCTCGCCGTCCATGGGCTGCACCCTTCCGCTTTCCAGATCGTCGTATCGGCGGTCGAGCAATTCCCGCGTGTAGGCCAGCTCGTCAAAAAGGCCGATTACCGCATCTTCCAGGAGTTCATCGCTGCGGCGTCCGGTTTCCCGGGCCATTTGCTCAAGCTTCGCCTGTGTGTCGGGAGTAAGGTGAACGTCCATACTTGCCCGTATCATAGCTTGTTACGCGGCGACCAGCGAATATCGTGTGCCCGCGAGCTACAGTACGAGACCATCTCGATGCCAGAACCTGAGCACCCCTATCGCCGGGCTTCAAACACCAGGTTGAACGGCGTCTCGGCAGCCCGCCGGAACCGCGAAAACCCCGCCTCCGTGACCACCTTGCGGATGCCGTCCTCGCCCGCCTGCGCGCCCAGCGCCGCCCCCACCTCCTGCGCCAGCGAGGCGGGCGTGCAGATCATGGTCGAGGCCGAATAGAAGACCCGGCCGATCGGGTTGTGGTTCTCCTCCGGCCGGTTGTTGGCGAACGGTTCCACGATCATCCACACCCCGTCCGGTTTCAGGGTGGACAATACGTGCCTGGCGGCTCCGGTCGGGTCGCCCATGTCGTGCAGACAATCGAAGAACGTGACCAGATCGTAGCCGCCGTTGCCCGGATAGCTCTTGGCGCTGGCCACCTCGAACGTGATCTGATCCAGCAAGCCGTCGCGACCCGCCACGTGCCGCGCATACTCCACCGAGCCGCTGTGATAATCGAAGCCGTAAAAGCGCGATTTGGGAAACGCCTTGGCCATCAGCATGGTAGAAGCGCCGTGGCCGCAGCCCACGTCCGCCACCGTGGCGCCCGCCGCCAGTTTCTCTCCCACGCCTTCCAGCGCCGGTATCCAGGAGCCCATCAGATTGTTTTCGTAGTTGGGCCGGAAGAACCGTTCCGTCCCGAAAAACAGGTTCGCATCGTGTTCATGCCAACCCACCCCTTCGCCCGTGCGAAACGCCTGGGTGATCTTCGGCTCATCCTTGAAACAGGATGAGATGATATGAAAAACGCCCGGCAGGTCCTGCACCGTGAGCGCGAATGCCTGTTCGGGCGGCAACTGGTATCGCTGCGTCTCCGCATCGTATGCCACGTATCCGCTAGCCGCATTGGCATTCAGCCACTCGCGTACATAGCGCTCGGCCGTCTTCGTTTGGGCCGCCAATTCCGCCGGTGTCACCCAGCCGGCGCCCGCCATTGCCTTATATAGCCCGAGCTTATCGCCGACCACCACCAGCGTGGCATGCATGGCCGCGCCCATGTCCATCACTGCCTTCTGCATGAAGGCGTTCAGCTTAGTTTCGTCGAATTCTATCGCTCTACCTTGACTAGCCATGGTTCACTTCCTTCGTCTTCAATTCCGTCTCCCCTGAGAAACGGATGTCGAAATTATACCCGAGCCGAAGCGTATCCCTCAACAGTTGCCAGTGACATTCAGCACCAGTCGAATCACCAATGCAAGATAATATTACTTATCAGTCTTTGGAGAAAATGGCTTTTTGCACATTCGTGCGCAAACACCATGAGACCTAAAGGTGCTGTCGGAAACAATCTCCAAGGCCGCGGCGTCAAGGTTTGCAGCATGAGATCTACTATTTCCGCCGACGTTTGCCGGACTGAGCGGTATCCTAGTGCTATCTTCGATGAACACTACATCGCCGGTCTGCGGAATCGCGATCCGGAAGTGGAGGCGCATTTTGTAACGCATTTCCGGCAGCCCATCCTGGCCAAAGCGCACCGGCAGTTGTGGGTGTCCAACATGGCGGAAGACGTCTACCAAATCACCATGATGCGGACGATCGAGTATTTCCGGTCAGGCAAGCCACTGGATGATCCCGCCTGCCTGCCGGGTTTCGTCCTTGGCGTGTGCCACAACGTCATCCAGGAGATCAACCGGAAGGGCCCCAACCGGCTAAGCACCGAGCGGTGGGATCTGCCCGATCCGGCGCCGGGTCCCGATGAAGAGGCTGAGAGAGCGGAGCGCGAGCGTCTGGCGCTGGAGGTTATTCGCACGCTGCGCAAAAGAGATCAGGAGCTGTTGCGCTTCACGGAGGAAATGCAAAAGCTGGGCGAGTGACTGACCGGCACCCGCCGGACAGTGGATTTGAAACGTTTGGCCTTTTCAAATCACTCATATAGGGGTAAGGAAACATGGATCATATGGAGGCGGAGAATACTCACGCCGTGGAGCGATATCTGCTTGGAGAGATGAACGAAGCCGAAACCGAATCGTTTGAACTGCACTATTTTGAATGTGCGGCATGCGCCGTGGAAGTCGAAACGGGAACCATCTTCAAGGAAAACGTGCAAGCCGCGTTTGCGTACGCTCCGGAGCCACCGCCGGCCGTACCTTGGTGGCGGCAATGGTCTTTCGCCGCGCCGGCCTTTGCCGCCCTGGTGCTGGCGGTGGTGACCATTTTCCAGACCGGCTGGGTGATCCCGGCGTTGCGCCAGGAAGTGGCGCGCCTCCAGGCGCCGCAGCCCGTGCCCGCGATGGCCGTGCCGGTTTTTGCCGTGCGCTCCATGGCGCGCGGGGAGAAAAACGTGATTGCCGTCCCACCAGGCGCGCGGTCTTTCGTCGTCAACCTGGATCTTCCCGACGACCAGTTTCCGCGCTACCAGTGCGAGCTCAGAGCCCCTTCCGGCTCGCCCCGCTGGGCCTTTAACACCCTCGCGCCGCCGCCCGGCAGTCCGCTTTGTATTGTCATTTCCACCGCCGGATTGCAGCCTGGCATTTATACTCTTAAAGTGCACGGCGTTAGCGGCGGCAGGACTGGGCCCGAGATCAACTATTCTTTTCGACTGTAATTCTAATAAAGCAGCTTAGCGGCGACCCCACCCATCCTGCGTTATCATTCTTTCTTGAACTCCACCGAGAATCCGCGTGCCGGCACCGGCGATTGGGAAGGCTTCACGGTCCCGCTCGACCAGATCTTCGCGGCGGCCGCAACCTGGAGGCAGACGCTGGCGGACGTCGCCAAACCGTGGCTTTGCTGGAGTGTCAGCGGACGCTGGAGCCGTCTCCAGCAAAGGCTCGTGCGCCACGTTGGCTGGACTCCCGTAGTGGGCTTCGACCCGCGCGTCGGCCCCCCCCCGCTCGAGCCGGGCGCCATCTTGATCGATTTCAACGATCCGTTCCACTTCCCGGTGATGTGGCCGCTGTTCCCGCTGGAGTTCGCCTTCCTGTTCACGGAGCGTTTGGCTTTCTGGCACGCCGACTTACTCTGCCGGTTGCCCATCATCGAGCAACTTGCCGCGCAGTTCGCCGCGCTCGAAGACGGCAAGACCGCCGCGGTCCTCGACAAAGGCGGCTTGCGCAACAGCTTGAATTTCAAATCGCACCGTTTTTGGGAGCTCTGCGGCTGCACCACCAGGAGCGCCAGCGAAAGCCAGTTCTACAACGGTACGGGCTGGTGGCGCAATTTCGCCTTGCATCCCAAGTGCGTGTTGGCCGAAGAGCGCGACCGGCGCAAAGAGTATTCCTGGGATAGCGGCGTCGGCATCCTCTACTGGCGCGACAAATACAACGGCGCCATGGATGCTATCGATGTGCGGCTGGTCGCCGAGGGGCACTGCAGCGAGATCGGCAAGCGTGATTACAAGCCAGTCGAACATCATACCGAAGCGCTGCGCAACCTGCCCTCTGAGTTGGATCTGAACTACTCGATTGAGGAAGTGGCCGCCAGGCTGGGGATTGCTGACTTGCTGGAATAGTTACTCTGGGGGGCTCGTCCAGCCGACTCTCTCCACCTACGCTATCCTGAGAAAGGATCACACCATGGAAGTTCATTTTCCACCCGACGTACAGGCCAAGATAGACCGCCTGGCCAGCGACACTGGACGCCCTGCGGACGAATTGCTCCAAGATGTCGTGGCCGGTTATTTCGATGAACTGGCCGAACTTCGGCAAACCCTCGACAGCCGCTATGACGACCTGAAAAGCGGCAGAGTCAAGCCGATTCCGGGCGATGAAGTGGAAGCCTACTTTCGTGAGAAGAGCGCCAAGTCCACTAGCGTATACCCGCGAGGATCGCCCGCGAGCGCATATACGCGTAACGAAAATTGCTGAAATATTCATGCGTCTCCACGCATGAGCGAGCCCGCCCGCTACGATGAAATTGAGGCTGTATTTAATGACCATTACTTTGGCGCTTCCGCCGCAGGACGAGGCACGATTGCGCGCCGCCGCCCGCGACAAGGGCCTCAGCCCCGACGCGTTTGTTCGGGCTGCACTCGACCGGGTGCTTGCCGAACAGAGCCAGGCAAGCCCGCCAAAGCCTAAAAAATCGGCATACGGTTTGCTCGCCGAGTATGGCCCCGGCCCCTCGGCCGCCGAGATCGACGAAAACCGGCGTGAAATGTTCCGCGGATTCGGTGAAAGCGAACCGTGATTGCGGCCGTTGCGGATACTCACGCTGCACTCGACCCTAAGCAGGCACGTCCGGGAGGGAGGCTGTTTCTTGAGAATACCGCCGCCACCAGGGACTATCGTAGACGTTTTCAAGAAGCCGTCACCGAGGTAGAATAAAAGAGCGGATGACCTCTGCACTTCCTCTCACTCGCCTGGTACCCGTCATCGCGCACGCGGTAGCCGTGTTCGGCGATGAGCACAAGGCCACGCACTGGCTGTCGACTCCCCTTGCCCTGTTCGATAATCAAACCCCCACGGATCTGTTAGCCACCAGCGAGGGCATCGAGCTCGTCGAGCGGACGCTCACCCGCATCGAACACAACATCCCTTCCTGATGGCCGTCCTGGCCGGCCGTCGCGTTTTCCGCGTATGCCGGGCGCGTTATGCGCGTCTCGACGGCGCAGGGGCCCGGCTCGTCGGCGGCCGCTGGAATTCGCCTGGGCGGGCCCTCGTCTACATGGCCGAGAGCGTCTCCCTGGCAGTCCTCGAGAATCTGGTGCACATGACCGGACAAGACTTCCCGCGCGGCTACGTTTGTGTGGCCGCTGTGCTCCCCGATGGCATTAGCATGATTCACGCGAGAAGGATCTCCGCAAACACCCGGCGCTCCAAGACCTGAGTACCGAACAGTTGGGCGACTGGTGGCTCGATTCCCAAACGAGCGCCGTCCTGCAGGTCCCGTCTTTTGTGATCGCCGGGGAACAGAACTTCCTGCTCAATCCGGTCCACCCGGAATTTGCGCGGATCCAGGTCGAACCACCGGCGATCTTCCATTTTGATGAACGGCTCTTTGAGAGATCATAGTACCCGCGGTGTTGGGCGTAAAGCACGCCCTGGGCGATTCAGAATCGACGATGTACATACACCGGTTTTTGAAAGCCCGGGGAGGACGGGCCGGCCGCGCCGTAATCGGTCACCCCGAAGCGCGCATTTACGCCCAAGCACGCAAGCCGGCTGCGCGCGCATCGTCGATCTGCCACTGCTGCCGCAAATCCAAAAAGGAAACCGGCGCGCGCGCGTAACCTTCCGCAAGCCGCGCCACGCCGCTCTGGCGGGGGAAAGCAGCGCAGCTTGACACCGGCTGACCCAGTCCGTACCCTTAGAGCATGGAAGTACACTTCTCGCCGGAAAAAGAGGCCCGCCTGCAACAAGCCGCAAGCCGCGCCCGCAAAGAACCCGCGCAAGTGGTCGAGGAAGCGGTGGACCGCATGTTGGAGTATGAGGAACGGTTCATCGCTGCGGTGGAGGAAGGACGCGCTTCGGCCCGGCGCGGCGACCTGCTCGAACATGACGAAGTAGTGGAACGTATCGAGCGCATGTTCCGCGCATGACGCGAGTCCGCTGGACGCCCAACGCAGCGCAGCGGGTCGCGAAACGGATCTACGACGCCGTCGCAGGGCTCCGCGCGCAACGATCCTCCGTCGCCGTAAGCATCGACCGTTATCTGCGCGATCAGTTCATTCGGCGCGGCTTCATTGCCGGGACGCGGCCTAAGTGCAGGATTTGCGTTCTTCACGATGAGTTCCTCCCCATATTGTCCTACAACGGGGCGTGGCTGGATCGAAAATGAATGCTGGTCCCCCTGGTGTACTCCATTGGAGTATACTGAATTGTGCAGACCGTTGTGGAAACGCCGGCATTCCTCGATGACGCGCGGTCGTTGCGGCTATCGGACGGGGAACGGCTCGGCATTGTGACATGGATTGCTGCTAATCCTGCGGCCGGCGATGTGATCGAAGGAACGGGCGGTGCCCGCAAAGTGCGGTTTGCCGGAAGGGGCAAGGGGAAACGTGGCGGCTACCGGGTAATAACGTTCTTCTCCGGGACAGACATTCCGGTATTCTTGCTCAACATCTTCGCTAAGAGCGAGAAGACCGATTTGGCGCCAAAAGAACGACGAGTATTGAAATCCGTCCTGGCAAGGATAGTCGAGACCTACAGGCCGGGAAGGGAGTCGTAATGAAGAAAAGCAAACCGACGGCGGGCAAACGAATGATCGCGAGCGCCAGACAAGCGCTCGCGTTCGCCGAGGGCCGGGAGAATCACGGCTGTGAGGTACACGTCCCAGATGACATTGATGTCAAGGCGATCAGAGAGAAAATCTCCCTTTCTCAAGCAGAGTTTGCCAAGCTATTCGGTCTGAGTAAACGGACCTTGGAACATTGGGAGCATGGGCGACGAGTCCCCAGCGGCCCCGCTCGGGCCTTCCTGACGGTGATCGCGCGTGAACCTGACGCCGTTCGACGGGCATTGCTTGCCTGATAGGAACGTTGGATTCAGGATCTGCCAACCATAGAATCAATGGCATAGGGGCCCGATTCCAAAATTACGAACCAGCACGTGATGCAACAGGACGTCATGATTCCGGACCAAGCCTGGGACGCCTATCGAGTCTTGCGCACAGACCGAAGGATCGTATATCTGCCGGAGCCCGCTGGCCTGCCCGAGATCTGGCACGCTTTCGCCGGAGACCGTGTGGGGCCTAACCTCTGGACCGACGCTTACCTATGCACCTTCGCCCACGCGGCCGGATTGATCTTGGTAACATTCGACGCGAAGATCCCCAGATCACCGGATGTAGGTTGCCTTGTGCTGGACGCACATTCCTAATCTGTGACTCGATTCCTCGCGCCCCCGCAAAATCCGCTTCCGCCCTACGGGTCGCCACCTGCCCGGTGCGCGCCGCACGAGGCGTGGGTCGCGGTCCTCGCCGCCGACGAGGGCGCGGTGTTTCGAGGGATCAGCCGTCACGGGCACCTGGCCGGGTCGCCGCCTCACAGCACAATCGGTGGCCCTGATCATTAAGCGTCTAGCCGCGCAGGCGGGCATGGAAGCTGCGGATCTGGCGGGCCATTCGCTGCGGGCGGGTTCGGCAACAGCGGCGGCGGCGGCCGGCGTTATTGTATTTGCCCGGAACCGGACGCGCCCGCCAAAGGCGTATATTTAGAAGTGGAGGTCCCCTTAGTGGCAACTACCCCGACCGACGTGACGATATCAGAAATGCCGCCGCCGGCGCGCTTCATTTCGCTCTCCGTACGGGCGGGTGAGGTTTTCGCCAACCACGAAAAAGCGCTCAGTTGGCTGCACACCCCGAATCCATCGCTGGGCGGCTGCACGCCGCTTGAGGCGGCCCATACCGAAGAAGGTTGTGCTGAAGCTGACGACCTTCTGACGCGCATCGAAGCCGGCGTGCTCGGCTAATGCGTGCGTACCGGTTGTGCCGCTCTAATTATCCGCCCTATGATGGCGAGGGAGCGCGGCGGGCCGGCGGACGCTGGAATTCCAGAGGCAACGCGGTAGTCTACATGAGCGAAAACCGTTCGCTCGCCTTAGTGGAGATTTTGGTCCATTTGTCGTCCGTGATTCCGGACCGCTATGTGTTGGGCACCGCCGAAATCCCCGACGATCTGGCGGTCGATCATGTTGCGGAAAGCGAACTACCCTCGAATTGGGCCACGCTCGACCCCTCCGACCAGTCGGCTACGCGCGCGATCGGCGATCGTTGGATTGCGGACGGCCGTTCGGTGGTGCTGTCGGTCCCTTCCGTCATATCGGGCGAACGTAACTATGCCCTGAATCCCACGCATCCCGCGTTCGGGCGCATCGCCTTCGCCGCGCCGATTCCTTTCCACTTCGATTTGCGCCTGGTGCGGCAGGCTCCTATGCCGGGGCACAGTCTGATCTGATTATTCGTCGTGGCCCGGCCGGTCGCCACGTTATGTAAACTCCCCCAGCCAGCCCGTTCTGACAACCTCGCTCCACGTTCGCACGCAAGCGATTGATTGCATGGCGGTTGCGAAGTGGCGTATTACAAGCACGCCACGGCGTCGGCCCGTCCACGCAGCGGCGAGGGCCTACGTAAACGCCCCTGAGAGCCGACCGACTCCCGCCCAGCCTACCGGCGCGGCGAACTGGCCTGCGCCGTCTTGCACGAAGTCGCGCAGCTCGCTGTCGGGCGTGCGAACCGCCGGCTCGCCGATGAATTGCGTGAATGCTCGCGCCTCGGTTTCGCACAGGTGACTCAATAACGGAATCCGCCGCCAGTCGAAGCCCATGAGCGTGGCGCAGGTGATGTCAACCATCCCCGGATCCTCGCCCCACACCAGCAACCCGCACGGCTTCGGCCGCGGCTTCAGCGGCCCGCGCTCCTCGCCGGCCACGATCGCATCCACCAGCGTCAAAATAGTCCGCGGGCGCGACCGTCCGTAGTTGCGCGCGAGATCCACCAAGTCGTGCGCCGTGCGCCACAACGTGTCATTGCCGTACCGGCCACCGCCGTGGATCTACGCTTGACACAAACCAAACCAGGCGGTAGGGTAAAAGACGAACCCCCCTTTTCGACCAGGAGGAGTCGCCCGTGACCATCGAGATCACCACACCCGAAACCGAAGCCCTGATCGAGCGCCATCTGCGGAGCGGCCGGTTCCACGACATCGACGAGCTGCTCAACAAAGCGCTCGGCTCGCTCGACGAGCAAGCCCCGGCGCCGTCCCAGCGGCGCACCGGTCAGGAATTGATCGAGGCCTGCGCCAAGGTGCGCGGCTTGCTCACCGATGAAGAAGTGGACACGCTCTTTCGCCGCACACCCTCCTATAGCCGCCCGGTCGATTTCGAATGAGCGGCTTCCTGTTGGATACCAACGTTCCGTCGGAGTTGGTGCGGCCTCAGCCCGAGCCGAAGGTTAAAACCTGGGTTGCCGCACAGGACCTTAATACCTTGTTCATGAGCGCCGTGAGTTTTCGGCGAGCTGCGTAGAGGGATCACCCTGCGCGCGCCAGGAAAGCGGAGAACGGAGCTCGAACTGTGGCTTGAGACGGATCTGTCGATCCTGTTTTCCGGCCCGCATTCTGCCGCTGACGCGATCCATCGCCGAGCGGTGGGGCGCTTTGGATGGGCAGCGGCAACTCGCGGGACGCGGCTCAATGTGCCCGATGGCCAGATCGCAGCCACGGCCCTGGAGCACGGCCTCACTCTCGTCACGCGCAACGTGAAGGACTTCGCCGATCACGGCGTAACTCTCCTCAACCCATGGCTAATATAACCAACGCACTGCAAAGCCTCGCGCACCGCCGTCGAAACGTGGTAAAAAACGCTACGATGGAAAGAGGGTACGAATATGACAGCAACTCTTGATTGGTCCCAATGCCCTGCCGTGGAGAGCGTTCCCGGCAAGCGCAGCGGCGCATGGGTGTTCAAAGGCACCCGGACGCCAATCTCCACGGTGTTCGAGAACCTTCAGGACATGAACGTTGACGAGCTGGTGGAAGAGTTCGGCGTGACGCGGGAACAGGTCCGCGCTGTTCTGGCATTCGCCGCGCATAGCGCCGAAGCCCCAACACCCCGCCCGTAATGCTCGGTTTATTCGACAACGGCACCCCGCGCACTCTTGCCCGGTATCTGATCGACCACCACACGGTCACGGAGGCCCGCGCCCGTGGGTGGGAAGAATTGGAGAACGGCGAATTGCTCAGCAAGGCCGAAGCCGCAGGGTTCGAGGTGCTGGTGACGACCGACAAAAATCTCAGCTATCAGCAGAACCTTGCGGGCCGCAAGATAGCCATTGTCGTATTGGGACAGGGACGATGGAGCCTTATCAAACGATGTATCGCTCAGGTCGTCGCCACCGTGAACGCGGCGACACCCGGCAGCTTTGCCGAGGTGGAAATTCCTTACGAGTAACCTTCGCCTAATCTTGGGCGACGTGGGAGCCGCCCGCTGCACCTCCTTTTACTTCCCCAATCGCACGGTGCATGACCTGGATGGAAAAGGCGGCTGGCACTACGTGACTCCCGCGCGGGGTTGCGATCATGCACGCACTCGCCGAGCTTCGTGCCAAAATAGGAGCAGGTCAACATTATGCAGACCACCGTGGATCTCCCCGACGCCCTCTACCGCGAGAGCGAAGCGCTGGCCGCTCTGCGGGGGGCGACCGTGGAACAGCTCATCATCGAAGCGGTATCCAAAGAGGTACATGGCAATGCCAGTACGCCCGGCAACCGCGAGGTTGAATTGCCCTTAATTCACTCCACGCGCCCAGGCACGTTAGACCTCAAGAACTTCGATTTTGATGACCTACTTGGCTGACGTGAATGTCTGGATAGCGCTGGCCGCCGGGCAACATATTCATCACCCGGCCGCGCGCCGCTGGTTCCAAGCCCTTCGCGACGAAAAGCTCGCCTTTTGCCGGATCACGCAAATGGGCTTCCTGCGGCTACTTACAAACCAGCACGTTATGCAACAGGACGTCATGAGTCCGGACCAAGCCTGGGACGCCTATCGAGTATTGCGCACAGACCGAAGGATCGTATATCTGCCGGAGCCCGCTGGCCTGCCCGAGATCTGGCACGCTTTCGTCGGAAACCGGGTGGGGCCTAACCTCTGGACCGACGCTTACCTATGCTCCTTCGCCCACGCGGGCGGATTGACCTTGGTAACATTCGACGCGAAGATCCCCAGATCACCCGATGTAGGTTGCCTTGTGCTGGACGCACATTCCTAATCTGTGACTCGATTCCTCGCGCCCCGCAAAATCCGCTTCCGCCATCCGTGTGCATCTGCGTGCATCTGCGGCTTGATCCGGCTACGGTCCGGGTACTCCATCGCCCCGACCCAGCGTTCCGCGCCCTGATAGCAGCGTTATCCTGAAAGCAAGCTGGGAATTCATTCGATTCGGATAATCTCCCCGCCGCCGACCGGCTCATCTCTGAAATCCTGGCCGTCATTCGCGCCCTGGTTCCATTTCCCCGGCAGGTCCCTTCTGTTGCCCTGCCGTCGTTTGCTGGACGATAACATACTTTATCGTCTAGTAAAAGAGCATTCCAGACGCACCGTCGCAGTCCTTCAGGGCGCGCCCTCGATTTCACCCTTGGACATGTTCCGAAGCAAAACTGGCTGGTCCTGAGCACCAGTCATCAGCAAGCACGTTCGCTTGACGCCAGTGAGATTCGGTTTAAAATAAAGAACTGGCGAGGGCTTTGCGCATGTGGCCCCCTCATCCTCAATCGGAATCTCGGCTTTCGAAAAACAAGCCGTTCGGGACAGCTACGGGGATCGCGCTTATATCGCTCTAGCTAGGGCCATGAGAAGGGCGGGTTTTGCCGTCCCTATGCGTTAGAAAATGCTTAACCGGTTCTACTACATCTTCATCGAGCCGTTTAAGGGCGTTCCCGTGCCGCTCCTTGGAATTGTAATCCTGCTGATTCCTTTCGCTGCACCGGCTTCTTCTGGGTGGATGGGCTTGGCAACGAATCTCATGGCGGGTATCCTTTGGGGAGCCGTCGTGGCTCATTTCGAATTGGCGCGGGAGTTGGCGCTTTCTGGATCTCCTGGGATTTCGTTTCTTCCATCACGTATAGTCGCCAGCGCTGCCGGATGTGAGGGTTGGGACCCGGGCGTTCACGTCGGGTATGGCGTTGGGTTTGGCTACACCGCGATCAGATGCCTTTTGGCTGGCTTCCCGGTTCGCTTGGACCGCAACGTAGTCGCCATAACATTCCTCGGTTGGCCGCCAGCTCCATTACGGCCGCTAACTTTGCTCGCGTTTCTTCCACTTGGGCTGACCACAGCGTTTTTGGCGGGTCTTGCCGGCGGTGGGATTGCCTTTTTTGCAAAGCTCGCACTCCGCCGTTCGTCCGGGATGTTTCGTCTCGGGCCGACTCGCCGCTCTAAGTTGGGACGCAAGGGAGGACTGTTTCTTTGGTGTGCCTTCGGTGCCGGAGTCACCTTCGGCATTGTCTGGGGTGCGGTCGTGTTTCACTTGTGGTCCAAAGAATACCCGCTAACACTGCTTCGGGGGCTGCTGGGTGCCGTGGTAATCATAGTCGGGGCGCTAATTGGTGGTAGAGTTGGTACCAGGTTCCTGCGAAGCTCGGTCCGCTTCCGATAATCCGGCGATATGTAAACTCCCCCCAGCCAGCGCCGTTCTGACAACCTCGCTCCATGTTCGCGCGCAAGCGATCGATTGCATGGCGCTTGCGAAGTGGCGTATTACAAGCACGCCGCGGCGTCCGCCCGTCCATCGAGCGGCGAGGCCTACAGAAGCGCCCCGCTGAGCCGACGGACTCCCGCCCATCCTACCGGCGCGGCGAACTGGCCTGCGCCGTCTTGCACGAAGTCGCGCAGCTCGGTGTCGGGCGTGCGAACCGCCGGCTCGCCGGTGAATTGCGTGAAGGCTCGCGCCTCGGTTTCGCACAGGTGACTCAGCAGCGGAATCCGCCGCCAGTCAAACCCCATCAGCCCCGCGCACGCCACATCCACCATCCCGGGATCTTCCCCCCACACCAGCAGCCCGCACGGCTTCGGCCGCGGCTTCAGCGGCCCGTGCTCTTCGCCTGCGACGATCGCATCCACCAGCGTCAGGATAGTGCGAGGCTTGCCGTAGTTCCGCGCGATATCCACCAAATCATGCACCGTGCGCCACAGCGTGTCATTCCCGTGCCACCCTCCCCCGTGAATCACCGGCGCCGGCGCCAGGCTTGCCCCCCCCCGCGCCAACTTCCACATCCACAGCGGCGCACGCGACTGCAACAGCCCCCGGACAGGACTGGCCGCCTGACTGATCCAGTTCCTGTCCGGGTACTCGTCTCCCCCGCTCCGCGGCGAGCCCGCGCGAAAGTGCGGCAAACAATCCTTCGATCCCACAATCCCTACGAAATTCTTCAGCGCCCCGGTCATGCCGGTCTTCATGTGCGTCTTCAACTTCGGCGCGTTCAAAATCACATCTGCGGCGAGCACCGTGTTGCTCACCACGTACCGGTGCGCGCCGCGATGATATCCGTTGGTGCCGGCCACGCCATAATCCGTCACCCCGAAGCGCGCATTTACGCCCAAGCACGCAAGCCGGCTGCGCGCGCCCAGATCCACCAGCGTGTACCCGCGCGGATCGCCCGGCAGCCGGCGCACCGCGCGCACGAAGCTGCTGGTATCGTCGATCTGAGCCCACTGCTGCCGCAGATCCAAAAAGGAAACGCGCGCGTACTCCTCCTGAAGCTCAGCGAGCCCGCTCTGCCGCCGCAAACGTGCGAAATCGCAGCCCTGCAGCGGCGCGTCCGCCACAAAAACCTGCCCCCCCCCGCCAACCGCCGCCAGCGCCGCGTCGATCAGCGCCCGCACCACCGCCGGATGCGTGAACAGCACGTTGCGCCCTTCCGTCTCGCCAAACTCGTGCTTCACCCAATTCGGCTTGATCACCACAGTCATGCCGGGCCGTATCCAGCGCCCCAGTGGATTGCGCTTATCCAGCCCCAGAAACGCCCACAACTCGCGCACGCTCTCCGCGACCGAAGCGTAATCCGGCGCCGGCCACACCACCGTTTCATGAAGACGCGGCGCGCTCATGACACCGACGCCCATACCTGCCGCCACTCCCGCAGCTCGTCTGTAGTCAGCGCCGACGCCCGCGCCCGCAGCCACGCCGCATCCGCCCGCGCCGCCACCGCCGCCACATCCCGCGCGCCCTTCAATAGCTCCACCGCCGCCACTTTCAACCGCCCCCCCCCGCCGAGATACTGGCATGCGCACCGCGACCACATCCACCGCGACCGCAGCCGCTTTCGCAAATTGATGGCCCCCTGCCGGTACCCCAGCACGATCTCCGGCATATTCGCAAACCGGCTGTTCTCGCACGCGCGAAACAGCAAATCGTGGTCCTCGCAGCGTATCGCGTCCGCGTTGTACCAGTAGCGCCGGAACCACTCCGTCTTGGCGATAAACGTGGGATGAATCAGCTTGAACGAATACAGCGGCCAGCGCGCGATATCGCGATGCGCCGCCGGATCCGTGCGCTTGCCCAAAGGCGCGCCCGCGCCATCGAACAGCACCGCCCAGCCGCCCGCCAGGTCCACTTCCGGATGCTCTTCCAAATATTGCACCTGCTTCTCCATCCGCCGCGGATAGGCGATATCGTCCGCGTCCATGCGTGCCACGTATAGCCCGCGCGCCCGCGCGATGCACTCGTTCAGCCGCGCGCCCAGCTCCAGCCGCCGCCGGTCGCCCCACACCACAATCCGCGGATCGCCGAACGAGCGCGCCACTTGCGAGCTTGCATCCGCCGATCCGTCATCGCACAGCAGCAGTTCCCAATCGGTGAAGCTCTGGTGCAAAATCGACCGTATCGAGGCGCCGATCGTCTCCGCCGAGTTATAGAACGGCATCGCAATGCTCACCAATGGCTCGCTCATAGCGTGGCGTATACCTCCTCGCAGCGCTGCGCGATCCGCGCCCAGCTATATTGCGCTGCATTCTCGCGCGCGCCCGCGCCCAGCGCCCACCGCGCTATGGGCCGCTCCAGCAGCGCGTCCAATTGCTCCGCCAGCGCGGCCGCGTCACCTGGCGGAAATCGCAAGCCGGCTACTTCCGGCACCGTCTCGCGCAGCCCGCCATGATCGCTCGCTACCACCGGCTTGCCGCAGGCCTGCGCCTCCACCGCCGCCATGCCGAACATTTCGAGCTCGCGCGTCGGCATCACGAAAATGTCGCACGCGTTATAGATCCCCGGCATGTCTTCGTCATCTAACGGCGGCAGATACACGCCGCCCGCCGCGCGCACCGCCGCCGCCAGCGCGCTCTGCCCCGTGCGGCCGAACTGCTCGCAAGGTCCGGCTACCACCAGCGTCGCCCGCCGCCGCAGCATCCGGTACGCAGCGATCAGTACATCCGTGCCCTTCTGCTCGCATAGCCGCCCGGCATATAAAATCACCGGCTTCCCGTCGATCCCGAACAGTCGACGCCACGCCGCGCCCAGCGCCGCGTTCGGATGGAACCGATCGCAATCCACCCCGTTCGGAATCAGCGCCAGCTTGCTCTCCGGAAGCTGCCAGTACTCGCGATGCATCCGCGCGCAATATTCCGAAACCGGCGCGATGCGATCCGCCGCTAGCAAACACCGCCGCCACAGCGTTTTGGTCGCGCTCCGCAAGCCCCCGAATCGCCGCCACGGCTCGAAATGATAATCGCAGCTCAGCACCGTGGGTGCGATCCCCGCCACCCGCGCCAGCCACGCAATCTCCGCGCGATTATGCACGTGAATCACGCGCGCACCGCGCCGCGCCGCATCCTGCACGAAGCCCAGTGCAAACTCCGCACGGGATCCGCCCAGATACCGTATGCGCACGCCGCGATGCTCTCCCCAGCCGGTCTCCGCGCCGCCGGAGTAGGCGATCACCTCCGCCCCCCCCCGCGCTTGCGCCTCGGCCAACTCCAGCATGCGCCGCTCGACCGCGCCGCCCAGCCTCGCCGGCAATCGCAACCGCGAAGGCCCTACATGCAAAATCATGCGCACGCACTCCTTACCCGCGGCTGTGGCCGTGGCGCAGGCACTCTTGCCCCGTGGCGCAGGCACTCCTGCCTGCTGCGCCGACACTCTTGTCGGCGCCATACTTTCGCCACCCCCACCGCCGCCACCCATGGCACAAACGCCAAGAACGTCAACGGAAACCACGACGTCGCAGCCGTCGCCAACTGATGCACCACCCGGAACAAACACAACCCATACCCAACCGCCACCATGGGCGACCGGCTATGATGGCACCGCGCATCCAGCCACGCCGCGAAAAAACCGACGCCCAGAAATCCTCCCATCACGCCGGCATAGCCGAAATTGGCATACAGCTCGCCCACCAGCGACGCCTCCTGCGACACCAGCCCGCGCCCAAACGCGCCATAAATCAACTCGCCCAACTCCTCCCGCACCCCGCGCGAGCGCTCCATCCCCGCCGATACCGGCAGCACCTGCAGCGGCGCCATCAAAAACGTCTCGCCATAATAAAAAGGAAGCGTCTCGCGATTGGAAATCAGCGCCGCCGTAGCATCGAACCGCCCCACCGAGTTGTCCACCATGTCGAGCACTTTGTTGCCGTCCGCCAAATCCGCAAAATTCACGCGCTCGACCGCCGTGTACCACCCCAGATTCTTGCTCGCCTCCATCCACACCGACGCCAGCACCATTACCGGCACCGCCGCCACCAGATAGCGCGGCCGGAACACAAAAATGCCGCGCACCTTCAGCAAATGGAAAATCATGAGCATGGTGGCCGCCCACATCAGCCGCCGCCCGAATCCCAAATGAATCGCCGCCAGCAGAAACAGCGCGGCCATGGTGACCGCGCGCGAATACCGCCGCTTCCGCCGGTTCAAATACCAAAGCCCCACCGCCGTAGTCGGCAGCATAAATAGCAAGGAGGTGTACCTCCCCATTCCCTCGCGAGGCGCCAGCCCGACGTGCGCATAAAACATCTGCTCCCGCGTCTCCCCGTCAAACATCAATACAACAAAACTCAACACGCCCGCCCAAACAAACAGCCGAAACACCCACCGCGCGGCATATCTAAACCCCGGCCCCCGACCCCCGGTCCCCGACCCCGCGGGCCGAAGCGCAGCCAAGTGAGCACCAACTCCAAAAGCAACGAACGCCGCGGTTCCAACCCAGTAGGCCCGCCCATACGCCTGATCGAGCGATTCCGGCAGCGGCGCCTTGCTCCGCCCCAACACACAAAGCGCCGTGCCATACGCGCAATAATCAAAAACGAACCAGGCCTCCACCAGACCCGTAAGGCTCAGCCAATAATTCTGCCCGCGCATCCCGCGGCTGTAGATCCCGGACACCACGAGGAGCGCGGCGAAGAACACATACGCCGCGCCCCCCCCCGGCGATCCGTGCGAATAATGCACCGCCGCGGCAACAACCACAAGCCCGGCAATGAGCGCGGGCCTCATCGGCTCACCACCGCCGCGACGACCGCCGCTTTAACCGCTGTCTGAGCAACTAGCAGCGCGCAAGCCACACCGATGGCGCCGTACCCGGGAGCAACCACCACCGCCGCCGCGCCGAACAGCACCGTAATGATCGCGTCCGACGCCGCGCACCACTGCGGCCGCCCCGCCCCATACAATAAAAACTGCACCGGATTCGCCAGCAGCAGCGCGATGTGCGCGGTGGCGAGGAGTTGAAACACGCGCACCGCATCCGGCAACGTCTTCGGAAACAGTCGCGCCGCCAGCGGTCCGCCCAGCCACGTCGCCGCCAGGAGCGCCGCGCTCAGCACCGCGGTAGCCGGCATGTACGCGCGCAAATACCCGCGCCTCCGCTCCGGCGTGTTAGCCGTCACCGCTTCCGGCATCAACACCGTGCTCGCCGAATTCAGCAACAGCGCGAATCCCCCCGCCAGCGACAGCCCCAAGCTGTACGTCCCCAGCGCCGCTGCCCCCCCCCAGCGCGCCAGCGCGATCGACGGAATATAGTTGTACGCCGCCCCGATCAGCGTCGACATCGTAATCCAATTGGCGAACACCGCGATCGGCTTCCACGCCGGCCGCGGCCCCGGCAGTTTCGCCGCCGCCAGCGCCGCCGCCAGCAGCCCCGCGTTTCCCGCCACAATCCACAACCGGCTCAGCACATCGCCCGCAAACAAACTCGCTACGCCGTGCCAGCCGTACCGCATTACCAGCCACACCGGCAGGATCTGCAACACCGCCGCGGCCGCGTTCAGCCTCGCCATCTTCCCAAACTGCAAACGCGATTGCAGCAGCACCAGGCTGAACGCCGATACCGACGCCACCGCCGCGCTGCCGCATGCCAACCGCAACGCCGCCGCGTACTCGGCGTGCTTCAACAGCCGTGCGCTCGCCAGCGGAGTCAGCAGAAACACCACCGCGATCACCCCCGCCGTCAGTGCCAGCCGCAGCAGCAGGAATCGTGACACCGCGCGCAGCCAGTCCGCGCCCCGTGCCTCCGTCACAAATTTCAGGCACGAAATGCTGATGCCCAGTTCGCACAGATTGCCGATCACCAGGCTGCTGCTGGCGTAGATGGCACACTCGTCGAAGCGCGCCGGCGCGAGATAGTGCGCCAGCACCAGCATCGCGGCGAAACGGCTGGCGGATAGGCCCGCTTGCCCGGCGAGCAGCAGACCTAGACTGCGAGTAGCGGCGCCCAGCTGCCCACGTGCGCCTGAATCACCATCGCACAGGGCGACTCCGCCGGGTTCGCGGCCAGCGCTTTCGCAAAGTAGCGTTCCCATTTCCGATCCACCTTGCTCCGCCAGGCACCCGGCAGCAGCCGTAACGCCAGCCGGTACGCCCGGCCCACCGTCGCCGGACCCGCGCCGAAACACAGCGGCGCATCCACCCGGTCCCACAACTCGCACAACCGTGCCGGCAGATACGCGGTCGTGTGCACGGTGGAAAATCCGGCACGCGACAACGCCGCGATCCATTCGCTCTCCGCCAGCACGTGCACATGCTGCAACTGCGCCGCGCGCATGCGCGCGTACCATGCGCTCCGCACCAGTAAGTGCCGGTTCATCTCCTCGAGCGGCACCGTCGCGATCAGCGTCCCGCCCGGCCGCAACACACGCCGGCACTCCGCCAGCACCCGCGGCAGATCCGGGATGTGCTCGATCACGCAATTCGCGAACACCGTCGCAAACGTGCCGTCGCCGAACTGCAGCGCGCGCGCATCCATGCACGCCACCTGGCCATACATGCCGTTGCGCCGCTGGCATAGCGAGACCTCGCGCGGATTCACATCCACGGCCCAATCCACGTGCCCCAGCAGCAGCTTCGTGAACCGTCCGCTGCCGCAGCCGATCTCCAGGACCGGCGCTTCGAAGCGGCACTGCCGCAGCACCTGCAGCTCCGCCGCCCGCCACGCCGCCAGCGACGGTATTTCGTAAATCGTCTGCGCCTGCCGCAGCGCTTCGCTCACTGGCTGGCTAGGCTGCCCGTTCATGCGCCCCCAACAATTCTTCGTACACCCGCTCGTGCCGGTCGATCATCGCCCGAATCGTAAACTGCGCACGCGCCTTCCGCCGCGCCGCTTCGCCCAACGACCGCCGCCACTCCGCATCCGCGAGCAGCCTCGAGATCGCGTAGGCCAACGCGCCCGCATCCCGCGCCGGCACAATCACGCCCGTCTCCGCGTCCAACTGCTCCCTGATTCCACCCACCGCCGTTGCTACCACCGCAGCCCCACAGCACATCGCCTCCAGCACCACGGTCGACAGGCACTCTCCCAAACTCGGCGCCACCACCAGCGTTGCGGCCGAATATTCGCGTGCCAGATCCGCCGCGTTCCGCGGACCCGCAAACTCCACCGCGCCTTCCAACCCCAGCTGCGCCGCTTGCGCCCGGTACCGCTCCAGAAGCGCACCAGTCTGATACACCGCGCGCAGTTTCACCCGCGGACGTTCCGTGCGCACCATCGCCAGCGCTTCCAGCAGGTAATCCAGGCCCTTGAACTCCTGTAACTGGCCGACGAACAGGAGCCGCTCTTCCCCGCCCTCTTCGTCCGCCACGCGATCGAAAACGCGCGTGTCGATACCGTTCGGAATCACCACCACCCGCCCCGGCGCCAGGCCGTACCGCCGCACTAGAAAATCCCGCTCGGCATTCGAAAGCGCCACCACCCGGTCCGCGTGCCGCAGCACCAGCGCATCGGTCAGCATCCGCCGCCACCCCACCGCCAGGCCGTTCATCGCAAACGGATCGTGCGTCGTGAAGACGAACGGCGCCGCTTTCGGCCCTAGCGCCAGGCGCAGCGCCCCGCGCCCGAAATGATGCACATGCACCAGCTCGAACGGCCCCGGCGCGAGCGGGCTGGCGTGTCCACATGTAACCACGTCCCAGCCGCGCTCGCGCAGACCTTCTGCCAAGACCGTCTCGGGCGAGATGGAATGTTTGAACCGGTAAGCCTCCGGCTTATCGAAGATGCCGCCTACCACCGCGATCTGCACACGTAATGGTTAAATAGGTAAGTGGCAGTGCGGGCCTATAAATCCAAGGTTTTTGAGCTATATATAAAGGTGGGTAAATCTAACACGTAACCGCACACATGGGCATAACGGTACCAGTAGCCGGGTTGACGAACTCCACTCCCCTGCTCCGCACCACCCACTCCAGCCCTGCTGCCCGCCGCCGCCGCACAATCGACTCGGCCGAGTGCACGCGGTACGTGGTGCCAATCGATTCCGGCGTATTATAAGGTGACAAGATCTCCAACGCGAGCTTCCGGATCAGCCGTTGCGTGTTGATTTTACAGTTCTTAGGCGTCATCCGGCAAATCTGCGACATCCCCCGCCACCCAATCACGATGGTCCGCGCATCCCCGCCCGCTTCCGGCGCAGCCGCCTTCCAAAGCGCCTGATAAAGCACTTCCTCCCCCAGCGAATGCCCATCCTGCGCCCCGAAGCACCGCCGAATCCGAACCCGTGGCGCAGGCACTCCTGCCTGCTGCGCCGACACTCCTGTCGGCGCGCGGTGCCTAACCTCCTCAGTAGCTAAATCAACCCCAGTAATCGAATCGGCCCCAGTCGCCGATTCGCCCCCTCGCCCCCTCGCCGGCACAGTAGCTAAATCGACCCCAGCCCTCGTATCAGTCGCAGCACTCGCACCACCCCCAGTCGCCGGTTCGCCCCCTCGCCCTCTCGCCGACTCAGTGGCTAAATCGACCCCAGTCCTCGTATCACCCTTAGCGCCCGCACCACCCCCAGCCGCCGATTCGCCCCCTCGCCCCTTCGCCCCCTCAGTGCCTAAATCAACCCCAGCCCTCGTACCACCCTCAGCACTCGCACCACCCCCAGTCGCCGATTCGCCCCCTCGCCCCTTCGTCTCCTCAGTGCCTAAATCAACCCCAGCGGTCGTATCATCCCCGCGTCTCGGTGTCTCCGTGTCTCCGCGTCGCTGCAAGTGGGGCAGGGGAACGGGTCCATTCAAAAACGACAGATATCCCCCCATCCCCGGCTGGCTGACAATCTCGTCCCAGCCCAACGGCTCCATCGGCGCCTTACGCTTGGACCGCTTGGATGCCTTCGGGTTTTCCTTCGCCTCGCTCATTGAGCAACTCTAGCAATTGGTCTCCCGCCAACTGATAGTCTTCCATAGCCTTACACTTCGGATCGTAGTCCACCAGGAACTGCCGCGCCCGGCCGCACTTCGACACCGTCACATCCGTCCGGATCGCCGGCAGCAGCGGAATCCCGAACTTCGCCGATAAATCCTCCAGCGATTTCATCATCACCGCCGTGTGCTGGAACCGCCGGTCCACCATCACCGGGAGCAGGGCAGCCGGCTGCACGTTCACCCGGAACAGCTCGTTCATCATCCGCGCCGTCTCCAGACACGCACCCGCGCCTTGCAAACTCAGCGTGTCCATGCTGACCGGAATCAGCACCCGCTGCGCGTACACCATCGCGCAAGTCTGCATCAGCGTGATCGACGGCGCAACATCAATCAGCACAATGTCATACGGCTCATCCACGCGCGAGAAGAGCAGGGCAAAGGACATCTCCCGCGCCGGCACCCCCATCAGCGACGCCTCCGCCTGGATCGTCTCCCGGCTGCTGCACAACACATCCACCCGCTCTGCCGCATGCACCAGGCAACTCTCGAATAGGTGGTTGTACACCACAAAATGGTGGAGGAACTTCTCCGCCTTCAATCCCAGCGACATCCCCACCGACCCCTGCGGATCCGTGTCGATCAGCAGCACCTTGCGCCCCTGATCCGCCCACAACCGCGCCAGCGTTGTGGCGGTCGTGGTCTTCGCCACCCCGCCTCTTTGGTTCGATATGACCAGCCTAATCACTGTTCCTCTCCGCAATGGTTTGCCGTATCCGCTCGACGTCCTGCGCCGTCCACCGCCGATACCGGTTCAGCTGGTTCCGTTCCGGCTCCGGGATTTTTTGCGTCCGCAACCAGTTCATCAGCGTGCGCTTGGTGATTCCCAGGACGTCGGCCACCTCCTGAGACTTGAGGTATGGTTCTACACGAGCTTTCATCAGCAGCTTCTATAGCTGATGGTAGGGAAGGGCAGGGAAGTTGTCAAGGCCAAACTAGTGAAAGTAGTGAACTGCGCTGAAAAGGAAAAAGGGGACAGACGCATTTTTGGCGAAGCAGCCCGGCGACCGAAGGCTGCCCCGACACGGCCAGTAGCCATTCCCAGGGGTCGAATCAGTCCCAGGGTCGTGGCCTCGGCCACATCTCCCAGCGCCTCGTTGCCGGCTGCGCCGATCTGTCGCGGCGCGCGCTAGAAGGCTTTGCGTTGGAAGAATTCAAGGCCGGGCGTATCAGTTTGGCGGAACTACGCCGCTTGCTGAGTTTCGCTACCTGCCATCAGCTCTATGGGTTCCTCAAGCCGCATAATGTCTGGCAGGACGTCACCCTCGAAGACCTCCGCCAGGATATGCAACGATCTGGAAACCCGAAACAGCCGAGCAACGGCGGTGGGTCGATCGTTACGCCGCGATATCGGCGCATGTCCAGCAGGCTTGCTGGGGGCCCATCGCGGCCAGGACACCTCCCGCGCCGTCTTGGAAGCAGTCAGCCTGGAAGCATACCGGCAGCGCCGTATCTCCGCCTATCAGCTCCGCACGCTCCTGGGCATCCGCTCCCGCTGGGATCTGGATGTATTTCTGAAGGAGCGCCAGGTCGAATCGTACACCGCGGAGGATGTCGACCACGATTGGGCTGCTCGATTTTGAGGGTCTTGGCGCAACTCCGCTACGAGCTGGTGGGGCGGGCATTCAACCTGCCGGACTGTGCTTACAGCGTCAGCTCGAAAACCGTGCCGCTGCCCACTCCGCCGGCAGTAGTAGCGCCGTACAGTGCGCCGTTGTTGCCGAAGACCACGCCCGCATAGGGCGCGCTGCCATCGCTGCCCGAGAAGCTGTAGAGGATGCTCTCAGTCCAAGCGCCGCCCGCGGCCGCCGGAGGCGTCAATTCGAACACCGTGCCGTTCCCGGTATTGCCGCCCGCTGTGGTCGTGCCGTAGAGCGTACCGTTCGACCCGGGCGTCAAGCCCGCGAAAGGATACGCGCCGTCGCTGCCGGCCAGGAAGCTATACAAAGTGGTCTTCGTCCAGGTCTTGCCCCCCGAGGCCGGCGGCGCCAGTTCGAACACCGTGCCCAAGCCCGCGGGGCCGCCCTGATAAGTGGTGCCGTACAGCGAACCGTTGCCGGCTAAAACCAGCGCGCCCTCCGGATACGCGCCGTCGCTGGCGCCCTGGAAGCTGTACAGGATGGTCTCGGTCCAGGCGCCGCCCTTGGTGGTGGGCGGGGTCAGCTTGAACACAATGCCGCAGGCGCAGCCCGATCCGCCGTTCTCGGTCGTGCCATAGAGCGTGCCGTTGTTGCCGATGACCAGGCCGCCTTCGGGGAAAGCTCCGTCGCCGTTCAATCCCGTGAAGCGATACAGCACAGTCTCTTTCCAGGCGCGGCCAGGCTTAGCCGGCGGCGCGAGCTGGAACACCGTGCCGTTGCCCATCGTTCCGCCCTTGATAGTCGTGCCATATAGTTTGCCGTGGGCGCCGATCACCACGCCGGCAACCGGACCCGCGCCATCCTGGCCGCTCGATTGGCCGCCAAAATTGTACAGCAGATTTTCAGTCCAGGCACCGCCCGCGCGCGTCAACTCGAAGACCGCGCCGGAGCCGATGCCGCCGATGGAAGTGGTGCCGTAGAGCGCGCCGCTGCTGCTCATCGTCAGGCTGTCGTAAGGGTTGGAGCCGTCGTTGGGATATCCGGTGAAACTGTGGGCCACGCTCTGGCTCCAGGACCCGGACACATTGTTCAACTCGAACACCGTGCCGAATGCGGAAGAGCCGCCGCTATACGTGGTGCCGTAAACGGCGCCGCCTTTGCTGACCACCAGGCCGCCATAAGGAGTGGCGCCGTCCGCGCCACCCGTGAAGCTGTACAGCGTCGTCAACGATTGAGCGAAGCTGAAGGGCGCGCATACAACGAGCGCCGTTAGTAATTTGAGATTTATGCGCATTGTGGAATTGTGCAACGAGCGGGGGCTCAATGTCAATCCTGGTTCAGCAGGTTCAGCCGAGCCGCGCGGTCTGATCGGCTCGCCCGGCGCCCCCGACGGCATTCCCGTCTGAGGCGGATGCGATTCTGGCCAAACAGACCAGCCGCGTCCTCGCCTCCCAGTTGCGCGACGGAGATCCCATGAAACTTCGCATCGTGGGCGATTTGTCGCGGGAGACGGTCGCTCTTCCGGCTTCCGCCGTGCGCCTCCTGGTGCGCCTGCTGGAAGAGATGTCGCGCGGCAATGCCGTCAAGCTCATCCCTGTGCATGCCGAGCTGACAACCCAGGAAGCGGCCGGCCTACTGCAGATCTCCCGGCCGTCGCTGATCCAGCTTTTGGAGGAAGGCAAGATCAAGTATCGCCGCGTGGGCACTCACCGGCGCGTGCAATTCGAGTCATTGGTGAGGTACAAGCGCCGGGCTGATGGTGCGCGCCGGGCTGCGCTGGCCGAGTTGGCTGCCTACGATCAGGAAATTGGCATCCAGTGTAGTGTCCACGAAATAACTGGACAATCGAGTCCGGGGCTCATCCGAAATCGGCGTTCATCCGCGTTCATCGGCGGCCAACAATAAGCTTGCGAGTCTTGGTCGAGAACGGCACTTTATGAGGACGGGCCGCTGATGAACACCGATGCACGCGGATACTTCTACGCCTTGACCGAGCCCGTACTGGGAGCGGTTTTCGAGGTGTCCAACACCCTGGGCTCCGGATTCCTGGAGAAGGTCTGCCAACGTGCTCTGGTCCACGAGTTCCGCCTTCCGGGCATCCGGGCTGTTGCCGAAGTCCCATTTCCAGTCACTTATAAGGGCCGTGGCGCGGGAGAGTACTCTGCCTGTATCCTCGTGGAAGATGTAGGTGATCGATGCGTTGAAACCTTACGGGATCGAGGCGCAGCACCCGGACGACTTCATCCGGACCTTGTTGGAGTTGGCGCCGCGCGCGATCATCGGGAAAGTCTGAAAAACACGGGGAAGCTACAGGCCCGCCCAGATGTCGTGCAGATCCAGGATGAACCCGCCCACGGGAGGCTCGCCCACCAGGCGCTGTAGATTGACCAGCCGCTCCGCTTCGCGGCCTGGGCGGTAGATGTAAGCGGTACGGCGATCGGGATCCAGCAGCCAGGCTAGCTGCGCGCCATTTTCGATCCACTCGCGCATTTTGCTCTTCAATTGCGGAAGCCGGTCGGTGGGAGAGAACACCTCGACCACGAAATCGGGGCACAGCGGCAGGAACTTTCTCCTTTGTTGCTTGGTGAACTTCTGCAGACGAGAGCGCAGAACCCAGGCAGCATCCGCGGCACGGCAAGCGCCATTGGGCAGGAGAAAGCCGGCACTGGAATCGAATGCCTGTCCGCGGCCGTCGCGCTTGGCCCAGCTTCGCAATTCACCAGCAACTTCAAGGCTCTGATAGCCACTCTCATCTCCGGCGGGCGGCATGATCAAAAGGTCTCCTTTGGCCGTGCGCTCGATGCGCAGGTCGGGGTGCTGGCTGCAGAACAGGAGGAACTCGTCATCGTCCATAGCCCGCCGGGGTTGCATCAGGAATGGAGATTTCAGCTCGACGCCATCGAGAAGAAGTTGCATGTTTTCAGAATAGCTGTTTTGGCGGATCGATTACGGCTGCAATTGAAACACGGCGCCATAACCGGAAGCGCCGCCGACCGTGGTGGTGCCGTAAAACATCCCCTTGCTGAGAATCAGCCCGGCATAGGGATTGGCGCCGTCATCGCCGCCCGTGAAGTGATGCAGCACCATCTCGGTCCAGGCGCCGCCGGGCGTAGCGGGTGGCTTTAACTCGAAGACCGTGCCTTGACCCACTGTGCCGCCGCTAAACGTGGTGCCGAACAGGCCTCCGTTGTTGCCGAGAACCACGCCGGCGTAAGGCAACGCGCCATCGCCCTTCTGGCCGGTGAAACTGTAGAGTACGGTTTCGGTCCAGGCGCCGCCGGACGTGGGCGGCGTCAACTCAAACACCGCGCCGTTGCCCATCGTTCCGCCGCTGGATGCCGTGCCATAGAGCACGCCGCCCGATCCGAGGGTCATGCTGCACAGGGGATTGCCGCCGTCGCTTGCGCCGGTGAAACTGTAGAGCACGGTCTCGGTCCAAGCCCCGCCCGGCGCGGAGGGCGGCGTCAACTGGAAGACCGTGCCGCGATCGGATGCTCCGCCGCTTTGCGTGGTGCCGTAGAGAACTCCGTTGGCGCCGGCGGTGACATTCGCATTGGGATATTGGCCATCGCCGTTCGCGCCGGTAAAGCTGTAGAGCACGGTTTCGGTCCAGGCGCCGCCGGACGTGGAAGGAGTCAACTGAAACACCGTGCCGCCGTGCGACGCACCGCCGCCGGAGGTGGTGCCGTAAAAGATGCCGCCATGGCTGATCAGGCCGGCGTAGGGACCGATGCCGTCGCCGCTCGAGTTGATGAAGTTATGCAGGATGGCCTCGGTCCAAGTCCCGCCTGCCGAGGGTGGCGTCAACTCGAAAACCGTGCCGGCATTGAATGCCCCGCCAACGTCGGTGGTGCCGAAGAGCTCGCCTCTCTTGCCGACCGTGGGAGTGGCATAGGGGTTGGCGCCGTCGCCGCCCGAAAAGGCGTACAGGACAGTCTCGGTCCAGGCGCCCCCGGTGGTAGCCGGCGGCGTCAACTCGAACACCGTGCCGGAGCCATAAGCAGTGCCCAGGAGGGTCGTGCCAAACAGGACGCCACCGCTGCCGAGAGTCACGCCTGCATAGGGATACCTGCCATCGCCCTGCACGCCAGTGAAGCTATAGAGCGTGGTCAGGACCGGAGCCGCCGCGTGTGTGGCGTAGGGCATGCCGAGCGAGAGCACCGCGAGCAGCGCCGCGCCCGGCACGCGCCGATTGGAAGAGCAAGCCATTCTATGTGGTCGGAGGATTGTACAGATTGGTCATCCGCCAACTGCGGTAGCCCGAAGCGCCTTCGATGTTCAGGTTTTCCGTAGGCGTGCCGTAATTGGGCGTGGGACTGACTTCGATCGCGAAGCTGTAATCGTTCAGGTTCATGAACACCACCGGCGGATAGAAGTAGTAGTCGCCTTCTCCGGCGAGGCCGGTGCCGGGCTCCAGCAATTGCGCGCTGCCGCCGGCACTGGAGTAGACTCCCAGATCGGTCAGCAGGTCAAATGGGCCAGTATTTCCGCATACTGTGGTGCCGGTACATGGCGTGGTAGGCGGCGTAAACTCGAGGGCGTAGCCGCGGCTGTGGCAGTCGTATGGGTTAGGTGGCACATTGGTTGTTGAGCAGCCGCTCTTGGTGTAGGCCGTCACGCGCGTATCGCCGTTGTCGAACAAGGTCATGGAACCGGCGCCGGCGTTTTCGATGCCCACTTCGTGCTGGCCGGAGAACCACGGCCATGCGTCGTTAAAGGTGTTGTCAAACATGAAGTCGCCCGCGAGGCCTAAACGCCATAAGATATCGGCGTTGCCCGTGCCGTTGGCATAGTTAATCAACATGACCCAGTCCTGGTTCTTGGAAGACCAGAGAATACCCTGGTTTTGCGGCCAGTAATACATGCTATTGCCGTGCAGCCAGTCCTGCGCCTTGGGCGCGATGCCCGGGCCTAACAGGAAAATAGGCGGACAGCCCTGTTGGTTAGCAACGCAGGTATTGGGCAAAACCGACGGCCGGTTGAGGCTGAGCTGCGGCGGACCGCCATCATGCTGGAACGAGTCAAAGTACCAACTCACGTTCCAATTCTGATCCAGCACGATGATGATGTCGCCCAGGACATCCACCGGCAGGCCGCTGGTGTCGCCCTGCGTGCCGGGCGGCGTGATCTTTTCGACGCTGGTCAGCGCGGCAGTATATCCGTTGGGCAGACTCTGAATGGCATCGTGGTGGAATGCATTCAAGCACCCGACGCCGACCTGTGCCGGACTTGGAACCAGATTGCACGGCTGCGCATCCGTGGCGCCCAAGGCCAGCAGTTGCTGCTGCACGATGCCCGTGTTGGTCTCGCGCTTCACGTTACCCGCCAGATCGATCTCGCGCAGAACCTGCTGGTAGCTGGTGGGGGCCCAAGCGGCGGAATTCTGAATGGTGAGCATGCGGCCATTCGGCAGAGGCCGCGTCAGCAGGTTGTAGTGCTCCGAGGCATTCGTGTAGTAATACCAGAGCACGTTGCCCGATAAGTCGGTCGCGACGTCCGGGTAGGTGGTGCCTACTCCAAACAGCACCAGGTTCCACAAGATCATGGAGTCGGTGGTATCGGTAGTGGAATTGGCTTTTGTTCCTATCGTGAATGGAGGGAAAGGAACGTTGGTGGGCAGGGCTTTGGTGGTGAAGGAAAGAATCGGCCCGTTGACCAACTTGGTGCCCGCGACGGTCTGGGTGTGGACATAATACGCCGTACTCGAATACATGCCGGCCAGCTCGAAAGTCGCCGTGTGGGCAGGATTGCAGGGGAGCGCGTAAGTCGTGGTGGGTGCGTGAACTTTGGCCTGATCCTGGAAGATCACTTGCATCGTGCTGCCGGTCGCGCAAGGGGGCGCGTTGAAATACCACACCAGCGGGTTCCCGCTATTCGCCATTGCGGGCTTGGTGGTGGACGCCAGTGGGGTTATTTGGAAGGAAATCGTTTTGGTGGCGCTTTCACCGGTTTCCCAATCCTTGGCGATTACCTGCACTGTATACATTCCCTCGATGCCGGTGGCCGTCCAATCGTACGGCGGCGAAGTCCAGGTGGTGCCCGACAGCGTGCCGGCGTTGTACTGGTAGAGCGTGTCCACGTTGCCCTCCGAGTCCGTCACGGTGAACTGGAAAGTCAGCAGGGGGCTGCCGGTGTTGCTGTCCGTACCTGTGGCTTCCCAGATCATGTGTTTCCCGATCGGTTGTGGCGATTTCGACGCCGAAGCAATACTGAGCACCTGGACAGTGGCGCCGGCCGGTAAAGACAACCCGGCCAGCAAGCCTATCAGGCATAAAGCGTTTCTTGATTTATGCATCGACTGACCCTTCAGAAGGTACGGTTTGATGAACCCACACTACCGCTCTCATCCGCGCATGGGCATCAGCCATTGATCGTACACCACACAGGTATCGCCGTCAACAGAACTCCGCGGGGAGCGGTACTATATCACTAGGCGCGAAGCGCCATCGTACTACCTGGCGCCGCCCGAGCGCCACCCTAGGTGGTCGGAGGATTGTACAGATTGGTCATCCGCCAACTGCGGTAGCCCGAGGCTCCTTCGATGTTCAGGTTTTCCGTAGGCGTGCCGTAATTGGGCGTGGGTCCGACTTCGATCACGAAGCTGTAATCGTTCAGGTTCATGAACACCACCGGCGGATAGAAGTGGTAGTCGCCTTCTCCGGCTTGCCCGGTGCCAGGCTCCAGCAATTGCGCGCTGCCGCCGGCGCTGGAGTAGATCCCCAGATCGACCAGCAGGTCAAATGGGCCAGTCGTTCCGCACACTGAGGTGCCGGTGCATGGCGTCGTAGGCGGCGTAAATTCGAGGGCGTAGCCGCGGCTGTGGCAGTCGTATGGGTTAGGTGGATTATTGGCTGTTGAGCAGCCGCTCTTGGCGTAGGCCGCCAGGCGGGTGTCGCCGTTGTCGAACAAGGTCATGTCGCCGGCGCCGGCTTTTTCGATGCCCACTTCGTGCTGGCCGGAGAACCACGGGTAGGCGTCGTTAAAGTTGTTGTCAAACATGAAGTCGCCCGCGGCGCCTAAACGCCATAAGATGTTGGCGTTGCCTGCGCCGTCGGAGTAGTCCATCAGCATGACCCAGTCCTGGTTCTTGGACGACCAGAGAATATCGTGGTACTGCGGCCAGTAATACAAGCTATTGCCGTGCAGCCAGTCCTCCGCCGCGGGCGCGATGCCCGGGCCTAACAGGAAGATCGGCGGACAGCCCTGTTGGCCGGCGACGCAGGTATTGGTCAAAACCGATGCCCGGCTGAGGCTGAGCTGCGGCGGACCGCTGTCATGCTGGAACGAATCAAAGTACCAACTCACGTTCCAATTCTGATCCAGCACGATGATGATGTCGCCCAGGACATCCACCGGCAGACCGCTCTTGTCGCCCTGGGTGCCGGGCGGCGTGATCTTTTCGACGCTGGTCAGCGCGGCAGTATATCCGTTGGGCAGACTCTGAATGGCATCGTGGTGGAATGCGTTCAAGCAGCCGGTACCGACCGGCGCGGGGCTGGGAACCAGATTGCACGGCTGCGCATCCGTAGCGCCCAAAGCCAGCAGTTGCTGCTGCACGATGCCGGTGTTGGTTTCGCGCTTCACGTTACCCGCCAGATCGATCTCGCGCAGAACCTGCTGGTAGCTGGTGGGGGCCCAAGCGGCGGAATTCTGAATGGTGAGCATGCGGCCATTCGGCAGGGGCCGCGTCAGCAGGTTGTAGTGCTCGGAGCCATTCGTGTAGTAATACCAGAGCACCTTGCCCGATAAGTCGGTCGCCACATCCGGGTAGGTGGTGCCTACTCCAAACAGCACCAGGTTCCACAAGATCATGGAGTCGGTGGTATCGGTAGTGGAATTGGCTTTTGTTCCTATCGTGAACGGGGGAAAAGGAATGTTGGTGGGCAGGGCTCCGGTGGTGAAGGAAAGAATCGGCCCGTTGACCATCTTGGAGCCTGTGACGGTCTGGGAGTGGACATAATAGGCCGTGCTCGGATACATGCCGGCCAGCTCGAAAGTCAGCGTATGGGCAGAATTGCAGGGTTGCGTGTAAGTCGTGGTGGGTGCGTGAGCCTTGGCCTGATCCTGGAAGATCACTTGCATCATGCTGCCGGTCGCGCAAGGGGGCACGTTGAAATACCACACCAGCGGGTTCCCGGTACCCGCCATTGCGGGCTTGGTGGTCGCCAACGGGTTTATTTGGAACGAAATCGTTTTCGTGGCGCTCTCTCCGCTGGACCAATCCTTGGCGATCACCTGCAGCGTGTACATTCCCTCGATGCCGGTGGCCGTCCAATTATACGGCGTCGAAGTCCAGATGCCGCTCTTCAGCGTGCCGGCGTTGTACTGGTACAGCGTGTCCACGTTGCCCTCCGAGTCCGTCACGGTGAACTGGAACGTCAGCGGGCCGGTGGTATTGGTGTCCGTACCTGTGGCTTCCCAGGTCATGTGTTTCCCGATGGGTTGTGGCGATTGCGACGCCGAAGCAATCGTGAGCACCTGGACAGTGGCAGCAGCCGGTAAACACAATCCGGCCAGCAGCCCAATCAGGCATAAAGCGTTTCTTGATTTATGCATTGACTCCCCTTCAGAAATGCAGTTTGAAAAAGCCCACACTCCTGCTCTCATCCGCGCATGGGCATCAGCATTTGATCGTACACCCCGCAGATACCGCCGTCAACAGAACTCCGCGCGGAGCGGTACTATATCGCTAGACGCGAATGCACCATCGTACTAAGGGGTGCAAGCGCGTGGAGGAGTTGGCGTCCTCGTTGACGATGAGGTTACCGCCCTCCCATGAAAATGTCCAATAAGCCGCCCGAGCGCCATCCTATGTGGTCGGAGGATTGTACAGATTGGTCATGCGCCAACTGCGATAGCCCGCGCCACCTTGGATGTTCAGGTCCTGGGTGGCCGTAGGATAGGCTGGTACAGGAGGGACCTCGATGGCGTAGCTGGAATCGCTCAGGTTCGCGAATACCACCGGCGGATAGAAGTAGTAGTCTCCGTTTCCGGCGAGACCGGTGCCTGGTTGCAGCAATTGCGCGCTGCCGCCGGCGCTGGAGTAGACCCCCAGATCCACCTGCAGGACTGGGGTAACGGTCATGGTGGGGAGATCCACGGTCAAAGCCATGCCGCGGCTGTCGCCACGGCCCATACCCTTCATGCATCCGGACGAACTGCGCGAGCCGGTGGGCGGCGAAACGCGCGTGTCGCCGTTATCGAAAAGGGTGATCGATCCATTGCCGCCGTTTTCGATGCCGACCTCGTGCTGCCCCGAGTACCAGGGCCAGGCATCGTTATTCACGTTGTTGAAGGTGAAGTCGCCGCAGACCCCCATGCGCCACGAGATATCCGCGTTGCCCGTGCCGTTGGCATAGTCAATCAACATGACCCAGTCCTGGTTCTTGGAAGACCAGAGAATATCCTGGTTTTGCGGCCAGTAATACAAGCTATTGCCGTGCAGCCAGTCCTGCGATGCGGGCGCAATGCCCGTGCCTAACAGGAAAATAGGCGGACAGCCCTGTTGGCCGGCGACGCAGGTATTGGTCAAAACCGACGCCCGGTTGAGGCTGAGCTGCGGCGCACCGCCATCATGCTGGAACGAGTCAAAGTACCAATTCACGTTCCAATTCTGATCCAGCACGATGATGATGTCGCCCAGGACATCCACCGGCAGACCGCTGGTGTCGCCCTGGGTGCCCGGCGGGGTGATCTTTTCGACGCTGGTCAGCGCGGCGGTATAGCCATTGGGCAGCGATTGAATGGCATCGTGGTGAAACGCATTGAGGCAGCCGAAGCCTTCGGGCGGCGGGCCGGACGGATTCGGCCACGAGGGTGGGTTGCAAGGGTTCGCATCGGTGGCGCCTAAGGCCAGCAACTGTTGCTGCACGATGCCGGTGTTGGTTTCGCGCTTCACGTTGCCCGCCAGATCGATCTCGCGCAGAACCTGCTGGTAGTTGGTGTTGGCCCAGGCGCCGGAATTCTGAATGGTGAGCATGCGGCCGTTCGGCAGCGGCCGCGTCAGCAGGTTGTAGTGCCCGGAGGCATTCGTGTAGTAATACCAGAGCACATTCCCGGATAAGTCGGTCGCGACATCCGGGTAGGTGGTGCCGGAGCCAAACAGCACCAGATTCCACAAGATCATGGAGTCGGTGGTATCGGTTTGGGAATTGGCTGGTGTTCCTATGGTGAACGTCGGAAAAGGAATATGGCTGGGCAGGGCTGCACTGGTAAAAGAGAGAATCGGCCCGTTGACCTTACTGGTGCCGGTGATGGTCTGGGAGTGAACGTAATAGGCCGTTTTCGGATACATGCCGGCCACCTCAAAGGTCATCGTGTAGGGAGGATTGCAGGGGAGCGAATAAGTGGTGGTAGGGCCGTGAGCTTTGGCCTGATCCTGGAAAAGAACCTGCATGGTGCTGCCGGCCGCGCAGGAGGGCGCGTTGAAATACCACACCAGGGCGTTTGAGCTAGCCACCACGGCGGGCTTGCTGCCGGATGCCAGTGGGGTCACCTGAAAGGTAATCGACTTGGTGGCGCTGTCGCCGGTGGCCCAATCCTTGGCGATCACCTGCACCGTATAATTTCCTTCGATGCCGGTGGGTGTCCACAGGAACGGCGTAGAATGCCAAGTGCTGCCCTGCAACGTGCCGGCGTTGTATTGGTAGATGGTGTCCAGATTTCCCTGCGGATCCGTCGCCGTGAACTGAAAAGTCAATAACGCGCCGCTGTTGGAATTGCTGTCCGTGCCCGTGGCTTCCCAGGTCATGACAGTGCCGATCGGTTGCGGCGATTTGGTCTTGGAACCCAGAGTAAGCATCTGGACGCTAGCGGCAGCCGGTAAACACACCCCGGCCAACAAACCTATCAGGCATAAAGTGTTTCTTGATTTTTGCATTGATCTCCCTTCAAGATACACACAACTGATGAGCTCACACTCCGCTCCCGTGAGCGCGGGAGGCATCAGCCATGATGGTACACCCCGCACGTTTCGCCGTCAACATCAACCACCCGGAACAGTACTATATCGCCAGGCGTGAGGCCCCGGCGTCCTACCAGGCGCCCATGTCTTCGCGAATCATGTTGAACGGGTTGGTCATGCGCGGCGCCAGCTTGCCGGTCTTGATCTTGCCGTTCTCGAAAGTCATCGTCAATTTGCCGCTCAAGGCCTTGACCCGCCAGGCGGACAGCCGCTTGGAAGAGATGGCGCCTTCGATGACGATGGTGTCGCCCTCCTGGGTCATGGACTTCATTTTGACCATCTTCAGGTTCGCCGCGAAGCGGTCCTTGTGCCAGTCCGTAATAGCCTGCCGGCCCGTGTAGGTGGCCATATTAAAGTCCACCGAAGCGTCGTCGGCGAAGAACTCCATGCAACGCTCCAGGTCCTGGGCGTGAAAAGCGTCCAAATATGCTTGGGCGACTGTCTTCAAATCGGTTGGGGATGCGACGTTGTTTTCCATATCGTTCATGCTCGATGATCTTGCCAGATCTTGATGGCGACCGCGCCTTCCTCGACGACAGGGTCTTTGGTGCGGCCCGCGGCCTCTAGCCGTTCGGCGATCCAGCTTTCCAGTTCCTTCTCCATCTCCGCGGCCAGCTTGGGCTCTTCGGTGGTGAGATTGTGGTCTTCGCCCGGATCGGCTTCCAGGTCGTAGAGTTCCCGGTCCGGATTGCCCAGCAGATCCGGCTGCCGGGCCAGGATAAATTTATAGCGGCTATTGCGCAGGCAGTATTTGGCCTGCCAGGTGGATTCCAGGCCGAGAATGCGGTCGTAACCGGTGGGTTCCTCTTCGCCGCGCAACTGTGGCAGGAAGCTATTGCCATCCAGGTCCTCGGGGAGGTCGCTGCCGGCGGCTTCGAGCAGCGTGGGAGTGACATCGGTCAACTGCCGGAAGGGAGCGAAGCGCATGCCGGTGCGCAGCTTGCCGGCGGGCCAGCGTATGACCATGGGCACCCGCAGCACGCAATCATACAGGCCATAGTGGTCATAGCAGATGCGGTGATCGGTCATGCTCTCGCCGTGATCGGCCAGCAGCATGATCAGGGTATTGTCGGCCATCCCCAGCCGTTCCAGGGTGTGCTGCAGTGCCGCCAGGCCTTCGTCCAGATAGCGGATTTCGCGGTCATAGAGCGCCGTAACGTAATTAGGATCGGTGATCAGGCCGTTAGAGGTGCGCAGCCAGGAGTCGTGCGCCATGGCGCCCACCGGGTGATCCCACCATTCGTCCAGCGCGTGGTTATCCGGATCGGTGGGATTGCCGCCGGGGTAGAACAAGCCGCGCAGCCGGTCCGGCGGGGTGTACGGATAGTGCACATCCCAGTAGTGGATGAACATGAAGAACGGCTTGGTTTTGGGCACCGTCTCGATCCACTGGAACGCGCGGGCGTTCAATTCTTCCTGAGTTACGGAAGCGTAAAACAGGTGGTGCAGGCTGGGGTCGATGATGTACTCATAGCCGCGCCCGAACCAGATACGCTCCCGGAAGAGCGTATCGACGGCGCAGGTGGTGTAGCCATCTTCCAGCAGAATTTCCGGCAGAAATGGGGTGCCGCGGGCCAGCTTGGCCTTGCCGCCATGCGCCACCACGCCATGCTTGACAGCATGCTCGCCGGTGAAGATGGTGGTGTGGGAAGGCTGGGTGGGAATACCGGCGGCGAACATCTTCTCCATGAGTACGCCCTGGCACGCCATGGAGTCGATATGCGGACTGGTAGGCAGCGGATACCCGTAGCTGGACAGGTGATTGGCGCGCAGAGAATCCGCCGTGATCAAAATAATATTCGGTTTTGCCTGCATGGATAGCTGGTCGCCTTTAGTGGCGGTTATTCGATGTAGCCCAAATCCCGCAGTCGCTCCGCGACCAGGGCTTCGTCTTCCGGACGGAGCACCTGCGTGGGCTCTTCCGGGGTCTTGGGGGCGGGTTGCGGCTCGGGCGTCTCCCCGCCTTGTACGTCTTTCTGGGGTTCCTGCTTCATATTCCTCTGGATCTTGTTACAATAGCACGCCCGGCAGGTGGAAGCCAACTCCCTGCGGCGGGGTGGCGTGGTAACCAGGGATGACACGTACTAGTACAAAGGCGCGCTTCGCGACGCCGGGGTTGGGGGCTGGGGCCGGATTACTGCTTTGGCGCAAACACCTCGGGTGTTGGGAGAACCAAACGGATACCCGCGGCATCGGCTTCGTTGGGATCGGCGAATGCATGGGTCCTTTCGAGAATCGCGCGTGCCCGGTCAAAATCGGAGAAATCGATAGTTGCGGTGTACCGTTGCGCGAAATCCATCACCCGTACCAATGCGCCCGTGATGCTGTTCTGCGAGAGTGCCTTTAATGCCATGAGGTAGTTGTTCCGGTACACGGTCGGCACCATGATCCGGTTCTCGCCTTCCGCGAACAGTTCTGCATTCATCATGATCCGGGCGACCCGGCCATTGCCATCAACGAAAGGATGAACCTCCGAGATCAGGAACATCATAAAGATCGCGCGATGTAGGGGGCTTGTCAGACCACGGTAGATTTCAAATCAAAGCCTTTCGCGAGCGTTCCCTCTACCAGCTCCGGCGCAACAAAAGCGGTTGAGCCTGCCCGGTTCGGGTCCGCCTTGAAACGTCCCGGCCCTTTGTCTGAACGCCCTTCCAGGATGCCAGAGTGGCGGCTTTTTAAAAGGGCTATCAGCTCGGTGAAGTCCCGAGGGATACGAGACATTTCTTTCGGGTCGGATACGATTCGCCACGTGCCCAGCACATCATGGGCATCCTCAGGCCGTGCCTTTGGTATGCGCCCCCTAAACACGATGTCGGCTGCCTCATCGACAGCGAACTCCGTGCCCTCGATAAAGTTCGAGAAATAAGCCTCAAAAAACGGGAGCGCCAGACCATCCGTAGGACGAGCCAAACGAGTTACGGGCGCGGTTCCTGCGAGTTCAGTAAAAAGGTGCTGAAACAGGTCAAGCCGCTGCGGATCGTATGGTAAGCCCGCCGCGCGTGCCACTGCAACTGGCGATTCCACTACGGTATCGCGTGTGCCAAGTAATGTGCCAATCAGCGCATCAAGACGTTGGAACTCCTCCGCGAGGGCGAGCTGGCCGGCAATCTTGCGAGCGTCATCGCGCAGCCGCTGGATGGCTGGCTCGCCGGCGTGACGCAGGATCTCATCCAGGCGCTCCTCGATCTCGCGCCTGGACAAGGTGCGCGCCACACCTGCGCGCGCGCGAGATGGACGCATGTTCTCCAGAAAGGCTCGCGCCGGCGAGGCGATCCGGAGTCCACCGATAAAGGGCCTGTCGCTCTCCAAGGGCGCCGGTCCTTGGCGGGGGCGAAGAGTCACTCCCGGCATAGAAATGTTGCGTTTGTGGTGCGCGATCAGAAAAACCGATCCGTCTGGCGCGGGTCGATTCTCAAGCGCTGTGCGGTCGGCAATAAGGGCGCCGGGAAGATAAGCCGCCACCAACGGCCAGAGATTCCGCTGCACGATTTGCGCGGGCGGATCTTTCAAATTGCGTGTATAAAGCCTGGACCCTAGTTTCCGCAGCCGTCCGGTCTTAACCTCACGCGAAACGGCCGTCGCCAGCTTCGCGCTGGAAACGAAGGCTTCGGGCATCTTGGAGAAATCGGGCATTAAGACCAGCCGGCTTCCCCCAGTCTAGCAAGTTTTCGGGGTTTAATGGCCCAAGACCGATGGCTTGTGGGGTTTAAGCATTAGTTGCGCCGTGTCGCTCGACGTGATGCCGGCCGGCTCCAAGGTGACTATTTCTGGGGACCGGAACCAGTCAACGGCGCAGGCGGACGACCGGTCAAGCGTCTGGAGCGACTGCAAGCTAATTGGAGCAGTCCAGGGCTGGTATCCGTCTACCTGCACGGTGAGCCGGAAGGGAACGGGAGGAACCAGGAGAGACTCCTATCCCAAGAAATCGCGCCGGGCATCACCGGTGGCGGCGCCGTCCATCCTGGTAACATTGATACTTGCCTTCATGAAAGCCATCGTCCTGGCCGCCGGCCTCGGGACGCGCCTGCGCCCGATCACTCTGACCACTCCGAAGTGTCTGGTGCCCATCGCCGGGGTGCCCTTGCTGGAGCTGTGGCTGCGGGAATGCGAGCGCGCGTGTGCCGGGCGCTGGTAGCGATGCGCTTCCGCTGCCGCGCGCCGCGGATTTCCCGCCGCGCCCGGATACGCAGGAGCAGCGCGTTAGAGAAACGGTATTGGCGAAGCTGGCAACCGATCCGGACGGGTGTCTGGCGCGCTATCAGGAGCGCTTCGGGAATAGGCTGAATGCTGATAACGCCGCCACCCTGTTCGAGGAATACAACCACGACCCGGCGCGTTACAGAGTAGCGGTCCACCCCGCGGCCGTCTGGATCCGCGACGAGCTGTTCCGGCGAGCACTCACCCTAACAGCGGCAAGGGGTCTCAATCACATCGCCTTCACAGCTGGCGCCAATGCGGCGGGCAAAACCACCGCCATCAGCTTTACGGCCACGGCGGCGAAGTCCTTAGCGGTGCTGGATTCCACGTTCAGTAACCCGGCACATGCGCGCCGCCTGATTCAGCAGGCGCTGGATGCCCGCAAGCCGATTACCATCCTGTACGTCTTCCGCCCCCTGCTGGAAGCCTTGGATGGGATGCTGGAACGGAGCGAAACGGAGGGGCGGCTGGTTACAGTCGGGCAACTGATAAACTCGGCCCAAGGCTCCGCTGCCACCCTCCGGGGTCTGTGGGAACAGCACCACGGGGATCCGCGCTTCGAGTTTCTGTTCGTGCGCAACACCGGAGGGTCGTCGTCCCTTGATACTGTTGCCCTGACCGCTCCGGAAGACTACACTGAAATCAGAAAGGCTCTCAATGCAGAACTCGACGCGCGATACCAAGCCGGCCGCATCGGCGAAGCCGCCTATCGACGAGTACGAGATCCAGGCTAACCGTCGGGCGGCAGAGAAAATCGGCCGCGAGGTAGTGGCGGCCTTCCGCCGTCTGGCGCGGGAGAAGGCCACCCGTAAACGCCACCCAGCCGCCTAAACCGCCGCCGCCGAAGCGGCAAAACCCCGGCACCCGACCCCCGGCCCCAGCGCGCGAAGCGCCGACCCTTAGTTATAGTTAGTTA
>Ga0073928_10001133_pt1 | contig 53117 bp, 47 predicted proteins | sample PaiPotPPA55metaG_FD_76969 | JGI IMG/M metagenome (GOLD analysis project Ga0073928, IMG submission 76969) | Iron sulfur acid spring bacterial and archeal communities from Banff, Canada, to study Microbial Dark Matter (Phase II) - Paint Pots PPA... ... | reverse complement strand
TTACGATCTCGGCTACATCGACCTGGAGGAAAAAACTCTGCAGCCTCTCGACAACCCTTTTGGCCCAAAAGTGTTACCTATGTAGCCGGTACGTTCTGTCACCTATGTGTCCGGTCCGGACCGGATTAAGCTGGCGGAGAGGGGGGGATTCGAACCCCCGTCACCCTTTTGGGGTGAAACTGCTTAGCAGGCAGCCCTGTTCGGCCACTCCAGCACCTCTCCGCGGCAATTTCGAGTGGATGGGGGCGACGGCCTGCGCAGCTAGTATAGCATCAAGCTATTTCGACTTCTCCGAAGGAATCGCGCCGAAGCCGCACGAACATGAGCGCGCCGTGTTCGCGCCGTAGATGGGATACGGGTTTACAAATTCGGCTTGATCGGCGCATCCTGCACCGTTGCGGCGCGATCCTCGGCCGTGCCACGAAGCACGCCGGACTCGTCCGTGTAATAGCTGCGAAAGCCGAAATTTCCCGGTCGCGCTATCAGAGCGTAACTCGTCACGCGGCCATCAGTGTCCGGCTTCCCCGGCGTATATTGCAGCGTGTAATGGCCGAGTTGCGCTTTTTGCGCTGCGATCCGCGCCGTGTCTCCCAGCGCTTCGAGCGAGGAAGGAAAGGCCGCTTCCGTGGATTCATACGAGGCAAGCGCGGCTTGAATTGTTGCAATCGCGTCGCGGGCGCGCGCTTCCGATTCCGATTTCGATCCCGACATGTGCCACGGCACCGCGAACCAGCCGACGGCCCCGAGCGTCACAAGCAAGACTCCGCAAGCGATGAGGATCCGCTTTGCGGTTTGCTTTTTCGCGGCGGGCGCCGGCTCGCCGAAGACGTCCGCAGCCGGCGAAGTCAGGTCCGCGTCGCAATATGGGCACACTTCGGTCCCCGAATTAATCGCTGCGTCGCATTCCCGGCAGGTGTACATCGAAAGACAATCTTAGCAGGAAGTGAGTCTGCAGCTCCTTTCCTCGCGCAAAACTCACTTAAATTCGTTCTTATAAACCACGCCCTCCTTCATCACAAATTTCACGTTCAGCAGCTCATCAATATTCGCAAGCGGATCGCCTGAGACCGCAACCATATCCGCAAGCTTACCGGGTTCAATCGTCCCGGAGCGGTCGCTCCACCCTAGCATTTCCGCGGGCACAGTGGTCGCCGAGCGAATCGCCTGCATGGGAGTCATCCCGTATTCGACGTAATAATGAAACTCGTGCGCCTCATTCAAATCCGCATCGGTCCACGGAAACCCGCCCGCGTCCGTGCCCAGGACAATCTTCACGCCTTTTTTCACGCCGAGCCCGAAGGCTTTCTTCTCGGCTTCAACCATCGGTCCCCAGCTTCCGCCGCGCCCCGGCGCCACGTATGCGCCCACCATCACCGTCGGGCACCAGTACGCGCCTTGCTTCACAGCCTGATCGAGTAGTGCCTCGGTGAACCCGTCGCCATGCTCGATCGAATCGACGCCCGCGCGCAGCGACGCAGCGATACCGTCCGACCCAATCGAATGCGCCGCCACTTTGTGTCCCAGCCGGTGCGTCTCTTCGACAATTGCGCGCGCTTCTTCATCCGTGAAATTCACGTGGCTGTGCAAAACGCCTTCGGAGCCGAAATAATACGAGCGGTCCGAGTAATACTTAATCCAATCCGCGCCCCGCGAAATCTGCTCGCGCACAGCCAGCCGTGCGTTGTCCACGCCATCCACGTACTGCACTCCGTGCGGCACTTCGATTTCCCACGAGTAGCCGAGCAGCGGATACATTCCCGTCGGCGTCATCGCTCGCGTCGAGACGAACATATGGGGCCCCGGAACTTCGCCACGGTTGATCGCCGTCTTCACGTCCACGTCTGCGTACATCGCGCCCTCGGTTTCGAGGTCGCGCAGCGTCGTGAAACCATGATCGAGCGCGATCTTCGCATTGCGCGCCGCGAGAATCGCGCGATAGGGAATCGATTGCTTCAGCAGTTGCTCGTCATAATCGGCGGCGGTCACGTCTCCCTGCAGCAGAACGTGCGTGTGCGCATCCGTGAGTCCCGAAAGCACCGTCGCGTGTGAAAGATCAATCACCTCCACGCCCGCCGGCGCGCTCCCTCCTGGTGTGACGGATGCAATCTTGCCGTCTTCGACGAGAATCATCGCGTTCGCAATCGGCTTCTCGCTCTTGCCGTCAATTAATCTTCCGGCGCGCACAGCGATTCGTTTTTTCAGCGCCTCCTTCGGCGCTTGCGCATTCAACGAAAGGCAACAAAGTATAGCGGCAACAAAAACGACGACACGACGCGCCATCGATTCCTCCCTAGGTGAACATCCGTTTGAAAATTGCGAGTGGGACTATAGGCGAAGTCACGGGAGCATTACAAGATGCCGTCTACACGAAGCTTCGCGTGGCTGGAGGGATCTGCCTGACTGGCACAGGCACTCTTGCTTGCCCTGAGCCTCGAAGGGCCTATGCGATTTTGAACCTTCGGACGGCTGTTCGAGCCACGGGTCACATATCGCTCCCATGCAACCCACGCACCTGCTTCTAGTATCATTCCTCCCCAGAGGCGGTCTCGCGAAAGATGCCGGCCGATAAATCGCACCGGTTTTCTCCTGCACACAACTTCGTTGTTGAGCGCTGCTGGCAGACGGCTTCCGTACCGCCGGGTTGGAGCCTCACGCGCGAACAATTTCAGCGGGCGCTCGAACGCAGCGTCGCGCGCCGTTTTCCGGATTCTCTACCGGATGACCGCATCGTCGCCGGATACCTCGAAGGCCTGCATTTAAGCGACCTCGCCCTCGCGTGCGCCTGTAGCGCGGGCGATAGCGGTGCATGGGAATATTTCATCAAGCATTACCGCCCGGAACTCTACCGAGCCGCGCGCATGATTCTTGCGAAATCGGGCGGCGGCGATTCGAAAGCGCATGATTTGGCCGATTCGCTGTACGCCGATTTGTACGGCTTGCGGGAGTCATCCGACGGCTCACGCCGCTCGCTCTTCGACTATTTTCATGGCCGCAGCAAATTGACCACGTGGCTGCACGCAATTCTCGCGCAACGTCAAATCGACGAAATCCGCCGCACTCAAAAAATGGAGTCGCTCGACGGTCCCGGGAACAATGACTCGGAGCCGGCCGATCTGCCCGAAACGAAAACCGCGACGCCCGACCCGGAGCGCGACGCCTACCTCGCGATGATGCAAGCCTGCGTCACCGCCGCGCTTCGTGACCTTGCCCCTCGCGATCGCCTGCGCCTCGCTTACTACTACGTAGACGATCTAACGCTCGCGCAGATCGGCACGCTGCTCGGGGAACACGAAGCGACAGTCTCGCGCAAGCTCGATCGAACACGGGCGGATTTGCGGCATTGTGTCGAAGTAGCGTTGCGCGAAGAGAAAAAATTGAGCGAAGCGCAATTGCGGCTCTGCTTCGAGTACGCGCGTCAGCAGTGGCCATTCGATTTGACGCGCGCGCTTTCGGCTCGCGATTAAGCGTGGGCTCGATCACGCGAATCGCGCGCGGTATTTTTGCAAGAATTTCGGCCCCGGCCGTTCTAAAGAAGGAGAATAGCGTCATGCCTTCGCAGGAAAACGAAAAGGCGATGGACGGCCTGCTCCGGCGAAGTCTTGCGCACGATTCGATTGCAAGCAGCGATTGCCCCGACACCGAATTCCTGGCCGCTTATTTCGACCAATCGCTCAGAGCCGACGAAGCCGCCGGATACGAACTCCATTTCTCGCAATGCACTCGCTGCCGGGAACAACTCGCCGCGATGGCGCGCGCAAGCGGGGAGCAGACCGCAGATGCGGCGCTCGAACCGGCTCTTGTTGGTACGCGGCCGGCGGAAGCAATCGCCTTGGGTCACGGTCGCGTTGATGCTCAAGCGAAACCCTCCGCCCCATCAGCTGTGCCTTTCGAAATGAAGGCACCTGCGCGCAAATCGCCTGATCCGGGATGGCTAAATCTTCGGTGGCTAATTCCGGTGGCGGCGATGCTCGTTCTCGGCACTCTTGTGTTCATGCGCTTCGCATCGCACGAAACAACCATCGGACTCGATAACAAGATCGCAATGTCGAAACCTGCTGTGTCGCCACAAGAACAGGCAGCACCCGAACCCGAGAAGAAAGCCAGCGACGTTGGAACATCGGATAAAAGCGTGCCAAAAAACCAGCCATCCACAGCGGGCAAGCCTTCCAGTCCGCAATCTTCAGCAAAGCCCGCTGCGAGCGCTGCACCAAATTCGGAATCGACACAAACGCAAAGCAAAGAAAATTCGCCCCCTCGCGGCGGCACGGCTTCAAGGAGTGCTGTCGCCACGACCGCAAGGTCTTCACAAGGAACTGCGGGACGCGCTTCAGCTTTTCAGTCACAAAAACAATCAGGTGGGGTAGCTGCGGGCGCGGCAGTTCAGGAGTACCGCAATGCTGCATCCGAGCCGGCACCGCCTGCGCCAGCTCCAGAATTGAACGCGTCGCTGCCGAAAATTGTGGTCGAGACGGACTCAGCCGACGCCGTGAAATCTCCGGCACCCGCGCCCCCTCCAAGCGCAGAGCAAAAATCGCAAGCATTCGGAGTCACGGGCCAAAGCCCGCGCGGTTCGGCCGCAACAAAATCCTTGGCTAAAACAAAACCAGCCCAAGCGCGTTATACCGAGACTGTAATTACGACGCCCGACTCGGATGTGTTTTATCGCATCGCCACCGGCGGCTTCGTGGAAATTTCCGAGGACGGCGGCATCACCTGGCAACGTCAACTCTTGAATCCCTCCGCCGAATTCATTGCCGGCTCCGCGCCGGAGCCGCGAATCTGCTGGCTCGTCGGCCGCTCGGGCATTGTCTTTCTCACCGAAGACGCCAAAAACTGGCGACAAATTCCGTCCCCCACGTCGGAAGACTTGATCGCTGTGGTAGCGAAAAGTGCTTCCAATGCCACTGTCGCTTCGGATGACGATCGAAAATGGACCACGGACGACGCCGGCAAAAACTGGCACGCTGTGAAATAACCGAATTCCAGCAGCAAGATATTCGAGCTCGGCCGTTCTAACCATTGAAGGATTTTCTGCCCAAGGAGACAGCCCATGCCTCTGCTTTCCAACAAAATAGTTCGCGCCGGACTCGCCGGTGCGGCCCTCGCTCTTCTGCCGCTCTTCGGAAATCCCCCGCACGCCGCCGGTCCGCAAACCGAAAAACGAACTGAAAAAGAAGACGCCGCGCGCAAACAGCCCGCCATCACTACAGAAAAAGACCAGGTCGATCTCGCCGTCACGGTTTATAACTCGAATATCGCCCTCGTTCGCGACGTGCGGCAGATCCACCTCCCCTCGGGCACCTTCCCCCTGCATTTCGAAGATGTCGCTGCTTCGATCAATCCCGCCACAGTGCATTTCCGATCGCTCGTCGACCCGTCGAAGCTCAACGTCATCGAGCAAAACTACGAATACGATTTGCTCGACCCGCAAAAGCTTCTGCAAAAATACGTCGGCAAGGAAGTCACGCTCGTGCGCCCCGAAAAAGACGCCGGTTCAACGCGATGGGTCGAAACGAAGGCCGTGCTTCTGGCCAATAATGGCGGGCCGGTTTGGAAAATCGGGAATGAAATCGTCACGGGCATGGCGGTCGATTCCTATCGCTTTCCCGACCTTCCGGAAAATCTCTACAGCAGGCCCACGCTCGTCTGGATGCTCGAAAATCGCGGCGCGGAATCGCAGCGCGTCGAAGCCTCTTACCTCACGAACAATATGAACTGGAACGCCGATTATGTTCTCACCGTCGGCCGCGACGAAAAGAGCGCCGACCTCGATGGCTGGGTCACGCTCGTCAACAACAGCGGCGTCGCATACTCAAACGCCAAGCTCCAACTCGTCGCCGGCCAATTGAATCGTGTCGAGCCGCCGATGGCGAGGGCCATGGCGGGAGCAGCGATGCTCGAGTCAAAGGCTGCGGCGCCGCAATTCGGACAGGAAGCATTCTCCGAATATCACCTCTATACGCTGGCGCGCCGCACATCGATTCAGAACAACGAATCGAAGCAGATCAGCTTACTGACCGGTAGCGGCGTGCCCGTCGAAAAATATCTGCTCGTCGAAGGCCAGCAATACTGGTTTCGCAATCCGACGGGAATCGGCAACCCCGTCAAGCAGCCCGTAAAAGTGCTGTACCGATTCAAGAACGACGAAAAGAGCGGCCTCGGAATGCCGCTGCCCGCCGGAACAGTGCGCGTCTACCAGGCCGATTTGAAAGGCGGCATCCAGTTCGTCGGCGAAGACCGCATCGACCACACTCCCAAGGATGAGATCCTGAAAATTCACGTCGGCAACGCCTTTGACGTAATCTGTGAGCGCAAAGAGACCGACTACAAGAAAATCGCCACCAACGTCATCGAGCTCGAATATCAGATCACGCTGCGAAATCACAAAGACAGCGCCGTCACCGTTGAAGTGCGCGAGCCAATCGGCGGCGATTGGGAAGTGCTGAACTCCAATTTCAAATGGACCAAGCTCGATGCGACCACGCTGGGATTTTCGATTCCAGTCGAGAAGGAAGGAACGGCGACGCTCGATTATCGCGTACGCGTGAAGTGGTAAACAGCAGGCGGGGCGTTCAGCGCTTGCAGCACGTCTGCTTCTGATCGACGAGCACGAGCTCGTGCGCGAAAATCCGGTTCGATGGGAATTGCGCCGAAAGCTCGGCAAGTAGCGCGCGCGCTTTTTCTGGCTGGTGCTCACGCTCGTATGCAAGGGCGAGCATGATCTTAGCGAACGGGCTCAGGTATCGTCCGTGTTCTGCCGCGGTCGACATCAGTTCGATTCCCTTCTGCTTGTCGCCGTGAACGCCGCCGAACCACAGGAATGCGCGCTTGTAGCTCGGCAGGCATCCGATCACGTAATTCGCCATACCTAGCGCCACGTACGCGTCTTGCGAAGTGGGATCGATCGAAAGCACCGCGTTCGCTTCCTGCTCCCCCTGCTTCATCAAGCTCAACGCAGACATCTGTTTCTTTTGGATGAACGCGTCGTAGTTGGATTCCATTCCATCGGCAATCGTCAGGGCCAGCAGGCCTTGGATATCGTGCGAATTTGCTTTCACGCGCTTCTTGGCCATGTCGCGAGACTGGTGAACCGCTTCTTCGAAGGGCATATTGCGATTCTGCGCCGGAGTTCCTTCGATGCCCCCAAGGAATCTGGCATCGTTCAAGAAGAATTCGGAAGTCAAAATTCCCTTTGTGTCGAACTGTTGGTACAGGTAGCTCGCGGCCTCCGCCGCCTTTCCCATCGGGTCGTCGGGACGAATCCGCTGATACTCGACAAATTCTGCTCGCGCCTCTTCAAAGTTAAGCTCGTAGAGTTTTTTGAAACCTGTATCGAGAAGCTGCGACGACATATCCGCTTCGAGCACCGGCTCGTGCTTTGCCGTCAGACCCTGTTGAGCCCCGGCGCCAGCTGCGGGCCACAGCCCCACAGTCAGGCACAGTGCGACACATCGATTCACTCGCAATTTCGATCGGAAGCGCAACATTCTCCGAACCCGCGCGGCAGGAACTCTTACCGAACCGCCGTTACAAGCTATTATATTGGAATACATCCACGTCCGGCTGGTTGTATCGTTTCGTGGTTTCGAATCTATCATCGGTCTAAAGATTTTTCAGAAAAAATTCGGTCATCCGCTCGAACAGCTGAATGCGCGCCGCCGCGTCGCCGATCGGGTGGCCGCGCCCGGGAAAGATCATCAGAGCAGCAGGATAGCGGCTGTTGTCGATCATCTGGTTCAGCACTTCGGTGGTGTTTGCGAAGTGCACGTTGTCGTCGCCAGTCCCGTGCGCGAGCATCAACTGGCCCTTCAGTTTTGCCGAATCATAACCCGGCGATGCCTGTTTGTAGCCCTCCGAATTATCTTGAGGCTTGCCCATGTAGCGCTCGGTGTAAATCGTATCGTACAGACGCCAGTCACTCACCGGCGCGACCGCCACGCCGGTTTTGAACACTTCCGCTGCATCGAACAGCGCCTCGAGCGTCATGAATCCGCCGTAACTCCATCCCCAGATCCCGATCCGCGAGCCGTCCACGTAGGGCAGCGACTTCAGATAATTTACGCCCGTCATCTGATCTTCGAGCTCCACCTTGCCGAGGTGGTGATATACCGGCGTCTCAAACGCGTGCCCGCGATTGTAAGAACCGCGGTTGTCGAGCGCGAAAATAATAAATCCCTTCTGCGCCATTAAGTCGAGCCAGAGCCCATCCACGTCGCTCCATACGTCTCGCACCAACTGCGCTTGCGGCCCGCCGTACACATAGACGAGAACCGGATACTTTCGCGCCGGGTCAAAATTCGGTGGTTTCATCATTATCGCGTAAAGTTTGGCTCCGTCGTTCGCGGCGACATTCAAAAACTCGATTGGCGGAAAATGGTACTCGGCGAGCTCTGCTACCTTGTTTTCGTCGATCGCAGCCATGCGCTTGCCGTCAATTCGAATCAGATCCTGTCGCGGGGGCGTCATCGCAGTCGAAAATAGATCAACGAACGCAGAGCTATCCGTTGCAAACGTCGGCTGATGCGTGCCTGCCTCGCGAGTCACACGCGTCACACTCTTGTCTCGCAGCGAAACTCGGTACACCTGCGTTTCGACCACGTGGTCCTTATTCGAAATAAAATAGATACAGTTGTGCGCTTCGTCCACCTGGGGATGGCTGGCCGTACCGGGGCCGAACGCACCGGTGCCGTTGATTCCCCAGTCGCCGCTCGTCACCTGTTCCAGCTCCTTGCCGGAGAGACCGTAAATGTAGTAATGCCGGAATCCAGTGTGCTCGCTCGACCACAAAAACCGCTTGCCGTCAGAGAAAAAGTAAAGATCGTCGCTGATGTTGATCCAGTATTTGTCGGAGTCCGTGAGGATTGTTCGCGAAGCACCCGTCGCGGCATCCGCGAAAAGCAGATCGAGCTTATTCTGCCCGCGATTCAAGCGCTGAATCGCGATGTGCCGGCTGTCGGGCAGCCAGTTCACGCGCGGCAGGTACACGTCGGCGTTCGACCCCGTGTCCATCCATTTCGTTTCGCCGCCCGACACCGGCACCACGCCCACGCGAACGATCGGATTCGCCTCGCCCGCTTGCGGGAACCGCGTGTACTGCAGCGCGCCGGTCACCGAGCTCATGTCCATAATCGGGTAGCGTGTCACGGGCCGCTCGTCCATCTCGTAGTAAGCGATCTTCGTCGAATCGGGCGCCCACCAATACGCAGTCGAGGTGCTCAGTTCTTCCGGATAGACCCAATCCAGTTTGCCTTTTAGGATTTCTTCGCTCCCGCCGGTGGTCAGTTCTTTCGTCTTGCCGCTCGCGATGTTCGCGACCCACAGATTCGAATCGCGAATGAAGCTGATCCATTTTCCATCGGGCGAAAATTTCGGATCTTCCACATCCTGTTCGCCGGCGACAATCGCCTTCGCCTTCATCGTCTCCAGATCGAGCAGCACAAGACTGCTGCTGCCCGCGAATAGAATCCCTTTGCCGTCCGGCGACCACATGTACCTTTCGGCGCTCACGCGCCCGAGCCCGGTGGATTGAATCGTTTGCTGCTTTTCAGGCTGCGTCACGGCTTTCAGCGTTTCCGCGCCCACGAGAATCTTGCGCTCGCCAGTCGCCGCATCCATCGCCCACATTTCAACAGGCGCATCGGGCCCCGACCCGCTGCGCGCGATGAACGAGATGCGCTTGCTGTCCGGCGTCCACTCGATCCCCTCAGTGAGGTGCCCGCTCAAGCTCGGCGCGCTGTAGATCCGCTCCACGGTAAGTTCTTTCGCGGCCGAGGCGGCTGACTGAGCGCGCGCTGGTGCAGCAGCACATCCGGCGCTAAGCGCGATGAACAGCGCGCAGAAAGCCTTAGCGCGTACGAGCGATGTCATTACGCCTCCTCCAGAAAGCGCAAAAGTTTACCATTCCCGACGTAGGAAACCAGCGGGCTGAGTCAATGCACTAGCCGCCAAGAAGACCCGACAAGATCGGAAAACAGAGCGGCGGGGATGAATGCCGATGCGCGGTTCGCTACACAATAAAAAGCCTGTGTGAGAACTCGTCTCACACAGGCTCTCCAACGAAGCAAGCTACAACGCTTCTTTCGTTCTAGTGATCGCCCTTCCCGTCTTTGCCGTGGCCATGTTTGAACTGAAATATATCGAACAAATCGCTGATGGCCGGGCTGTTGACCGGCACATAGGGATTGTCCTTCTCGACTCGCGGATTCGGGAAATTATCCCGGCTCCGCTCGGTGAGTGGCTTTAGCTTCCAGTTGCGCTCGATGAACTTCAGGATCGAGACGTGATCGGCGTAGGCGTGGTTGACGTGTCCGCCCGTGGTAAAAGGCGAGACGACGATGAGCGGAATTCGTGGACCATCGCCGAAGAAATCAAGCGGCTGAATGTAACCGGAGTCATAGTAGCCGCCGCCTTCGTCCATGGTGATCATGAGAGCCGTCGAGGCGAAAAGATCGGGGTTCGCCTGAAGGTGATCCATAATCTTCTTCACCATTCCCTCGAACAGGTCCTCCTTGGAGCTTGCCGGATGCCCGTCCAGCAGGCCGTCGGGCTTCACGAAAGTCACCGAAGGCAGCGTGCTGTTGTCGACCGCGTTGAAGAAGTCGATGGTGTCCTTGATGTGCGCTGTCCGTTGCGCCGTGTTGCCCATGATCGCATTCGTGTAGGATTCGAAGTTGCAAATGTTGCAGTAGGCTGCACCGATCAGCACAGCCGGATCAGTGGTAGTTTTACCCTGCTCCTTAAGCTGCTGCAGCTCCACTGCGGCATTATAAGCGCCCCCGTAGTAAGCCCAGGTGATGCCCTTTTCGTTGAGAGCTTCGCCGATGGTCCGCACGTTCGTCGGAGGCACTGAGCCGCCCTTGGCGATCCCGGCTGTGTCCACCGTGCCATCCGGCAAGAAACCCGGGTTGTCATTATTGACCATGTAATAGTGGTTGGCTTCGCAGTTCGGCCTGGGATCGTAAGGCAGCGATTCCAGGTAGTCCCTTATGGGCTTGATGCCCGGCTGGGAAGCGTTGGCACACTCCGTGAAGTTGCCGTCAAAATTGATGTCCACGGTGTACTGATCGTTCGAGTCTGGCAGTGGGTTCGGGTTGGCGATGTGAGAGGGCGGTACGGTCGGAGTGCCGTTTCCATCGCTCCAGAATATGGCGTCGCCCGAGCCGAGCATCACGTGGTTCGCGCCGGTCCCTCCCATGAACGATTGGTGGAAATTGTCGCTGATGGAAAACTGGTCGGCCAGGCTCTTGAGAATTGGGACGTCTCCAGTCTGCATGTTATAAAACGCCATGGAATTCTCTTCGCCGTTGTCATCAACAAGGCCAGGCATGACAAAGCTGAATGGATCCGGTTCGCTCGTATAGCTGGTGATGACGAACGGATAGAGATCGCTCAAGCAGCCTGAGGGATTCTCCTTAGTGGCGTTCCGGATGTTGCAATCAGACTGTTGCCACATCTCGTAGAGCCGGTGCGTCGTATCACCCGTGTAGGAATCGTAGGGAAGGTTTGGTCCCGCGAGCGGGAATGGCCCGTTTGGCAGATTGCTGAAATTCGCGATGCGCGAATCGAAATCGGGAAGTTCAGCCGTTTGTGCAGCACCAGACGCCCCGGTGGTCAGTAGAACGAGATCGTCGGGTTCGAGGGACGGCTCGATGGCTCCCAGCTCTGGGAGAAGTGCGACGGGAAATGGAGGCGGCTCGCCCGTGACGAGGCTGGGCGAAAAATTCAGGCTCGGCTCGGGCAGTGTGGTGTAAGGAGCCTTTTCGCTGTTATCGAGACTGATGTAGTACGTCGTCTGGAATGGTGCAATGGCCTGAAATTGCGCTGCCTTGCCGAAATTCTTGGCGGGCGATCCTTTGGCGTCGATGATCCCTTCCGATAGCAGGTTCTTCACCTGATCGCCGCTGGGTGAAACGTAGGTGGCGAAGAGGTGATCGAACGAGCGGTTTTCGCCGATGAGGACAATCACATGCGTGACGGGCGTTTCAGTCTGTGACTTTTCATTCTTTTCATTCTTATCTTCGTCTTTGTCTTTCCCAGGTTGAGCGGAAACGGGAGCAGCGAACGGCGTGAGCGTGACGAATAGCAGGCCAGCGACGGCGCGCTCTCGCCACGTCCTTCGAACGGACACACGTACCATATATTTCCTCCAATGTTTTATTGAATTGGCAGGGCTGTTGCTAACGCTGCGCGAGAGACTGGCTGAAGGTTGTTACGCTCCAATTACAGTACGATGGCAGAATGATTTTTTTTGAGGGCTCCGGGGAATTTTTCTCGATTCCGAATCCTCATTGCTTTTAAGTCTCCGGCTGAACCAATGTTCGATCGCGCCTTCGATGCTCGCAGAATATTGTGGCCGAAGGCAACTCGCGCGACATTGTGTGCAACCTGAAACACCTCCATGCAGTCAAACATTGCTGAATGTAGGGCGGAAGGCTATAGAATCGTAAATGGCGAACCCAAGGAGCTTAGGCTTGCGCACGAAATTCTTCCGTCCCTGCCGCGGCCGAAGCTCGCCGCTCTCCTTTCTGACGTTTGTCTGTCTCTGCGTCTCGGTTTTCGGTGTTCCATCTCTCGCACTCGCTCAGTCTCAGTCGCTGCCCGCCACCCAGCAGGCCGAGCCGGTCGCGCCTGGCACTATCAGCGGCCAGATAGCGGACAAAAGCGCTGCCGCCATTGTCGGCGCGCACGTGAAGCTCACGCTTGACGGCCAATCCGCGACGCAAGAAATCGTCGAAGTCGTCGCAGATAGCAATGGCCAATTCACTTTCACCAACATTCCTCCCGGCCCATTTCAGCTCACGATTTCCTCGCCGGGTTTCGCGACGCAAACAATTTCCGGCGTCCTGCATCCCGGCGAAATCGACGTCATCCCGATGGTGGAACTGCAGCTCGCCACCGCCGTCATGGAAGTGCGGGTCTCGCCTCCGCTCGAGGAATTGGCGGAAGTACAGATTCAGGAGCAGGAAAAGCAGCGCGTGCTCGGCGTGTTCCCGAATTTCTACGTCACCTACGATCCCAACGCCGTCGCGCTGCGGCCCAGGCAAAAATTCGAGCTGGCCTGGAAGACCACGACCGATCCCGTCACGTTCATATTGATTGGCGCGGTTGCCGGCATCCAGCAATCGCAAAACACCTTCGGCGGATACGGGCAGGGCGCGCAGGGTTACGGAAAGCGCTATGCCGCCGGGTTCGCGGATTTCGTCACCGGCACGTTCATCGGCGGCGCGATTCTGCCTTCGCTCCTGAAACAGGATCCGCGCTACTTCTATAAAGGAACCGGCAGCAAGCGTTCGCGGGCTCTCTACGCCATCGCCATGTCCGTGGTCCTCAAGGGCGATAACGGACGCTGGCAGCCTGCCTACTCCACGCTTTCCGGCAGCCTCATCGCCGGCGGCATTTCCAATGCCTACTATCCTGACCACGATCGCGGCGCCTCCCTGGTATTCGAGAACGCCGCCATTGGCATCGGCACCACCGCCGCCGCCAATCTCATCCAGGAATTCATAGTCAGAAAAATCACCCCGAATCTCCCCAAGCACGACCCCGCCAACGCAAACTCCACCACGCCGTAGCGGAGCTTCGTACCCCCTTTTACCGCCGATTAGAGATGGTCGCGGAGTCATGTTTTCAACGCCTTATGGGGATTTCTAATCGCGGAACCGTAGATTAGGAATTCGTGACTTGTGAATCGTGACCGGTGATTCGTGAAGAAAGGTTTGCGCGAGTTAAGCTGCGCAAGCGGTGTGAAAACGAAGGAATTCCCGTTTTGGAAATTTGGCGAGGTGGGGCGGCGGGGCTGCGGAGTGAATTGAAAAATCGCGATCCGTTCGCGATTAGGAATTTTTAGTGGGCTGATTTTTCTATGAGTTGAGTGGAATTCTAATCGCGCGTTCGCGATTAGAATCTGGAGGCTCGAAGCTTGAGGCTGGAGGCTGGAAGGCTTGCGCGGGTGTGGCTGCGCAAGCGGTGCGCGACTGCGTCCAGGGTTGTTTTTTAAGGAGGAGGCCGAGGCCTTGCGCGGGTGAAGCTGCGCAAGCGGTGCGCGACTGCGTCCAGGGTTGTTTTTTAAGGAGGAGGCCGAGGCCTTGCGCGGGTGAAGCTGCGCAAGCGGTGTGGAGCTGGGGCCAAGGCTGTTTATGTTTAAAGGAGTTATCGTGGGGCTGGGCAGGGGCACGGGCGTCCGGGCGGGGCGAGCTACTCCCTGCTGAGCCGGGTTGGCGGCCGATAGCGGCGTTTGCGTCATCACAAAAAAACAGGAAATGGTAGCACAGACGCGAGCGGTTGCGCATCCGTAAAACTACGCATAGCTGACGAAAAAAGGGAGATTGGCGGCGAGTGACGAGTGAGAAAGGCGTTGCGCGGGTGAATCCATTCTGGAGGCTGGAAGCTTGAGGCTGGAAGCTGGACTTCGGACGCGGCGGACCTAATTCGTGGGTGGGGTGGCGCTGGCGAGGGCGAGAATTACGCCGGCAAACAGGAGCGTGTCGAAGAAGTAGTTGATCCCCTCGATTTTGACCTCGGTGCTCGGGTTGGGCAGCGCCGCGATCAGAATCGGCCCGTAGATGAAGACGACCAGCAGCACAATCCAGGTACCGAGATAGGTTGCGGCGAGCCGCGTCTTCCTGGCCAGCAGAATGCTTGCCCCGGCAACGAGAAGAATTGCGCCCGTCAGGTAGCCGATGAGCAGATGTGCGGGAATCCAATCGGGCATAATTTTTTGGAGCGGGACTCCGGGCGCCGCGATTGGGTGCAGGAAATGTTCGACGCCATAAAATATGGCGGTGATCGCGACTATCACGCGGCCCAGGGTCAGGAGCTTGCTTTTGGCTCGCCCGGTCGTTGTGCTGGCCATCGCATTTGCCGCAAGAATCCAGCCTCCGGCGCCGAATGCCAACTCGCGAATGGCTAGGATCCATCCAAACCTGTCTCTGGGGTTTTCGAGAGCTCCCGGGATGTCCATCATCGCGACAAAAAGAAACATCGCGATCCCGAACAGCAGGCCGGACCAGCGCACCTGAATTTTTGTGGCAATGCTCAAAGACGCGGCCAGCAGCGCAAAGCCGAAGAAATACGCCCAAAACAACGGCCACGGCATGTACGAGGGCACCATGGTCATAAGGGATTTTGCGGCCGCGAGATGCAGGGCGCCGAAGACCGCCAAGGGGGCGGCGAAACACAAATTGCTCAAGGCTACGACTTTGTCGAGGCCGCGGGCCCGCGCGATATCGTCCCTGGCAGCCCACAGCGCGACGAAGAAAATGAGGATACCGCCGCTGCACATCGAAACCACCGTGCGAGAGATTTCAAAGAACGTGGCGACAATGGTTAGTTGAATGTGGACGGCAAGCATAGCTTGACGTGCTCCTGAGACACGTTTCCCCGATCAATGCAGCATCAGACTGGACAGCGAAGAGTAGGTGAGCATATTTCGCAGAGAGCGCGAAGGATGCGGCATCCGGCACCTAATGCTGAGTACCCGTCCCGTTCAATACTTTGAAAAGGACTAGAACGAGCACCCCCGTAAGCCACAACACGACGACAAGCCAGGGCCATTCCGCCCTGTCGAAATCGGTTTCGTCCTGATGAAGGTTGTGTTCGTTACGCAGGAGTTCCAGTGCTTCTCCGCGATATCGTACCCACAACTTCTTATCAAATTGCTCTGAGCGGTGGATCTTGACTAGCCACCAGCCGTGACAAAGGATGACGCCTATGCAGGTCAATGCGGCTAGCCACCGGGGAAGACTAATGGGATGTTGAGAAATGAGGTAGATCGCACCTGACAATAGCGTCCAAACTCCGAAATTGGCCTTCCATTCGATCCCTTGCGTGTCGCGGAAGCTTTGCATCTGCTGTTTGTAAAGAGTTAGAAACCCTTCAACTCGCTTCTCTTCATTCATCTCGTTGGTACCATCCTCTTACGCTATCCCAAGCGAATGCAGCACCTAGTGGGAAGGTGGGGATTCGACGATTTGTCCTACTCATATCCATAAAGGGGAGCTGCAAGTCCTCGCAAGCCCTTCAAGCGATACATCATGCGCATATAGAGCCATGCTCGAAAGGTACTCGGAAGCTTTGTTTCTTGAGAGAATTCTGTAAACTTATACCAGCTACCGTTGATGATTACTTTGCGCGATAACAGCAGCGGCTTTAGACCGAGCTTGGCTAGTAACGCAGCCCGCATAGAGTATGCTCTTTCTAGCAACCCAACGATCCAGCCGTCCAACTCCCGGAAACGGTCAGGAACATCTACCATCGCAAACCCGGTCATATGGCTTCGGATTGGTTTCTGCGGATCCTTCTTAGCCAGGCCATCGGTCAATTCGGCTTCACTTAGTCGACCGTAAATTATTCTGCGGACCTCGTTGATGCAGGTTACCAGGTCCCAATCAACCTCTGGCTGAATTCGCTTCTTGCTAAGGGTCCCTTTCTTGGGAGTCTGAATTAGGTGTTGATAGACGACGCGTGCAATCTTCGACTTGATGCGATTGATTCTCTTTCCTGACGGTCGCACACCGGAGTTAGAAATCTCACATCCCAAAAAGTTAATACTGTGTTTGGTGGTAATTTCTCCCTTGCCATGCGCCGCTAAGAGCGAGATTCCGTCTGACTTCTTATGGTTAATCCTGATATTTGAATCCGCTCCCCACCGAAGTATGGCATCGGCCGCATCGCACGCTTTTAAATAAGATCTACTGACTACGACTATGTCGTCCGCGTAACGAGCGAACGTTACGCCAAGATCCTCGAGGTTCTTATCCAGCTCGTAGCAAACAGCGTTCGCAAGAAATAAGGAGATGGTATTGCCTTGCGGGATGCCGGCGATGCGTTGGGTAAAAGTCTTCTTACTATACTCCGCGCCATTAGCCGATTTTCCAGCCAGCAAGGCGCGAAGCACAGCCATCTCCTCGCTCCGAACTTGGAAGTGCTGGGCCAACACTTTGAGGAGATACGGATGACCAATTGAGTCGAAGAATTTCTCGAAATCATATTCAACCACGAACAGACGGGGCGAGGACTTTACAGCGTCGGCGATTTGGTGAATGGCATCGTTGGCATTCTTGTCTGCGCGATAAGCAAACGCCGATCTACTTAGAAGATGTCGATTTCGCTCTTGGAGACGATCGCGCAGCCACGTGCCAACAGCAGCGTCAGGGATGCAATAGATGCTGATCCGCCGTTTACCCCCACCGTCTTTGGCAATTTCAACGTTCAGACACGGTCGAGGAGTGTACGTTTTGGATTTGATCGCGGTTTCGATGGCGCGCACGAAAGCGCCCAAGTTCCCTCTAACATAGAACGGGTTGAACTGTTGTTCAAACTTCCAGCGTAGCGGTGGGGTGATGACTTGTTTCTTATTCTTCTTCCCCGTTCTCTTTTCGCGTCTCCGTAAGTCTCGGACGCGGCTGTGGCTTAACAGCTGGTACTTGTGGATTGTTCGTGTTGTTTGCTTCTCGATAGCTCTTTTGAGTTGGGTGCTCATTCGAGTTGAAGCGGGTGGGACCGCAAGTCAGTGCGTTGCTAGGTTGCAGCGCTTGCGGATGGCCTTCCCCGGAGAGTCGGCGACCCTTTGCGTGCAAGCGCCTCCAGCTTGAGTTCGCGGGCCCACCCTGAGCCCTCTTGGGCGTGAGAACCTTGTAACACATTCGACATGTTTGGAATAGGATGATCGGCAATTACCGAGCTGGTATCACAAATCTATTGGTGAGGATGCCTCTGAGATTGGCTTCACGCCACAGATGAGAATGATCCCATTGGCGACTTCAGGGAGGTGATAACGTATCGGGCCGGTGAACGTCGAATCTTGCTGCCGCGGTGTGACAACGCGGGACAAAGCCTCACCTCTGAAGAGGTGAGCTACATATTCCGAAAAAGGATGCCGATGAACTTTTCGAGACGCACTTTCAGCTTTGCTTTCGCCGTGATTGTCCTTGCTGCTGCTGCGATGCCCGCGCGAGCGCAAGACAACGCGCGGGTGAATGACATACCGGCGAAGTTTACGCCGCCGCAGACGGGATTCGACTATGTGAAGCGCGTCGAGATGATTCCGATGCGCGACGGAGTGAAGTTGTACACGGTGATCGTAGTGCCGAAAGGGGCGGCGCATGCGCCGATGATTCTGACGCGGACGCCGTACGATGCGGCGACGCGCGCGCAGCGCCCGCAGAATGAGGATTCGCCGCACATGCTGGCTGAATTGCCGCAGGGCGACGCTGTGTTCGTCGAGGCCGGATACATTCGCGTGTTTCAGGACGTGCGCGGCAAGTACGGGTCGGAAGGAAATTATTTGATGGTGCCGCCGCCGGTGGGGCCGCTGAATTCAACCGGCACGGACGACACGACTGACGCGTACGACACGATCGACTGGCTGGTGAAAAATGTGCCGGAGTCGAATGGCAAGGTGGGGATGCTGGGCTCGTCGTATGAAGGATTCACAGTGGTGATGGCGCTGATTCATCCGCATCCGGCGTTGAAGGTGGCTGCGCCCGAAAGTCCGATGGTGGACGGATGGATGGGCGATGACTGGTTTCACTACGGCGCGTTTCGGCAAAATAATCTCGATTACTTCACGGATCAGACGACCGCGCGCGGAAGAGGAAAACCGATTCCGCGCGAGGGGCTCGATGATTACACCAATTATCTCGCGATTGGTTCGGCCGGAGATTTTGCGCGATACGGCGGCTGCGATCAGCTTCCGTTCTGGCGGCTGATGGAACAGCATCCGGCCTACGACGCGTTCTGGCAGGGGCAGGCGCTCGATAAAATCATGGCGAAAACGCCGCTCACGGTGCCGGTGATGTGGGAGCAGGGACTATGGGACCAGGAAGACATGTGGGGCGGGATTCACGCGTGGGCGGCGATGGAACCGAAGGACACCGCGAACGACAAAAATTTTCTGGTGATGGGACCGTGGCGGCATAGCGGCGCGAACTACAACGGGTCTTCGCTCGGGCCGCTGATGTGGGATGGCGACACGGGGCTGCAGTGGCGTCGCGACGTGCTGCTGCCATTTTTCAATCAGTATTTGGTCGAAGGCGCGCCAAAGGCCGATACGCCGCCTGTGTTTATTTACAACACCGGGGAAAATCATTGGGACCGGTTTAAATCGTGGCCGCTAAGCTGCGCGGATGGCTGCGCGAACAAATCGCGGCCGCTGTATTTCGCGGCGAATGGCGCCCTTTCGTTCGACGCTCCGGGTGGCGGGACGCAGGGACCGGCCGTCGCCAAGCATGAATATGACGAGTACGTTTCCGATCCGGCGAATCCGGTGCCGTACCGGACGCGTCCGGTGGTGGCGGACGACGGCGATGCGTGGCGGCATTGGTTGGTGGACGACCAGCGATTCGTCGATGGGCGCACGGATGTGCTGACGTATGTGACCGCGCCGCTGACGGCGCCGTTGCGCGTGAGCGGCGTGCCGGAAGTGAATTTATACGCTTCGACGAGCGGAAGCGACAGCGATTGGGTGGTGAAGTTGATTGACGTGTACCCGGGGACGGTTCCGTCGCAGCCGGGGATGGGCGGATATGAGCTGGCGATTTCGCTCGATATTTTTCGGGGACGCTATCGCACGAGCTTCGAGCATCCGGAAGCGATCGCGGCGAATCAGCCGTTGCTTTATCGCTTCGGGCTGCCGACGGTGAACCATGTGTTTTTGCCGGGGCATCGCGTGATGGTGCAGGTGCAGTCGACGCTGTTTCCGCTGTACGACCGCAACCCGCAGACATTCGTGCCGAATATTTTCGATGCAAAGCCCGGCGATTATCAGAAGGCAACGCAACGCGTGTGGCGCGCGCCGGGCACGGCGAGTTTCGTCAGCCTGCCCGTTGTGCCCTAACGAGGCGCGATAGCTGCAGAAATGTTGCGCGATGGATTACGTGGGTGCGCGCGTGGAAGCAGTGAGCTGATTGAGTGCCATTGCGCCTGCTGCGAGTTATTCGTGGAGGGGAGTGTAGTAACGATCGCCGGCGCAGGCGCGGCAGAGAGTGCGGCCGTTGAGCGTGACTTCGCGTTTGAAATTGATGCCTTCGCCGCACTGGTCGCAGACGACGCGAGGACCTTTGAAGCCGGGGAGATCTTCGGGGTGAATTTCCACGCGAACCCACTGCTTGTCGAATAGCTCATCGTCGGGAATCACGCGATAGGCTTGCTGCTGGCCTTTTTCTTTTTCGAGCGCGGGAAACATTTCCACGGCGCGTTTCTTGGAATCTTCGCGCGCGACGATGCGAATGGCGCGCCCGGTTCGCATATCAACGAATGTGGCGGCTACTTTTCCCCAGTCGAGAAATTTGAGAGCCCGCTTGCCGAGGCGGCAATTGGCGACGAGAGCGACGGCGTCCGTCATGCAGCGATCGATTTCAACGTAGGTGACGATGCGCTTCTGTTCGCGGATGGGATCTTCGATGCCGAGTTCGCGGAGGCCGAGCATGGCGAGGCGCACGCCGAGGACTTGTCCGGCGCAGATGTGGCCGTGGGCGACGGCGGCGTCTTCGAGGTATTGGTCGAGGGTTCTCATTGTGCGCTGGGTCATTATAGGACGGATTCAGGTGGGGCGCGGGTGCGCGGCTAGCCGAGTGAGGGGGCTTGGGTGGCGTTGGCTGGGCTTGGTGCGTTGTGGCGGCGGTTGATTAGGAATGCGCCGGTGGTGACGGCTATGGCTAGGGCTAGGAGTGAGCCGTCGCGCAGAAGCGTCATCGGGCCTAGGCGTTCGCCTGGGCCGAAGCAGCCGCAATTGATTTCGAGTCCCAGGAAGTAGGAGCGGACCATCACGGCGAAGAAAACTGTGAGGAGCAGCGACGTGACGAGCGCTGCGTAGCGCAACGCGATGCCGCTCAGGAGCCAGAGGCCGATGAAAAGTTCGAAAGGCGGGAGGAAGTGGGCAGCGGGACTGACGATGGCGGGCGGGAGCAATTGATAGGAGTCAACCTGCATTGCGAACATCGAGAGCGAGACGCGCATCGAGCCCATCGACCAGGGCACCGGAGCTTGAGGTTTTAGTTTCGCGTATGCGGCGATGATGAAGATTGCGGCGAGCGCGATGCGGCCGATCGTCAGCAGGATTTTTCCGGTAGCTTGTCGCGACGCGTCAGCCATTTTGCAAGAATTCCTTCAGGGGCTGAAGCCCCTACTTCTCACCTTTCTTTGTGTCGCTCCTAAAGGGGCGACCTACAAGGCTCTCGTTCTTCATGACCCACAAAGCAGGCTACTGGCTCATCAGCGAATCGAGATACTGCTTCATGATGGGCCAGGTAAAGATGCCGGACATTGGGGGATAGCGCTGGCCCTTGTAGGTGATGACGATGGTCGGCGTGGAATTTACCGGGACCTGTTTGCCGAGGGCTACATCCTGCTGAATGAAGGTATCGAGCTCGCAGGTGTGGTTGGTCTGAGCGGCAGCGGTATTGCCGGGAGTTTGTGTGAGGCAGCCTGCCACCAGTTTTTGCACTCGCTTGAAATCAGCAGGGCCTAGCGCCGCGGCGATGTATTGCTCCATGCTTCCGTCTTTCGTCCACTTGTCCTGATTGTCGAAAAGGGCTGCGTCAACTGTTTCAAATCTTCCGATTCGCGCCGCAGCATTGGCCCAACGGGCGGCGTCCATCGAATATGGGTGCATCGGAAGAGGGAAATCGCGGTGAATCAGATAAACCTTCCCGGAGGCGACGTAGTCATTGATCAGGTAACGCAAAGTATTTTCGAAGAACCCGCGGCAAGCGGGGCACTGGTAGTCGCTAAAAACTTCCATGGTGATTGGCGCCGATTTCACGCCGAAGGTTTTCATCGGCGCCGGGAGAGATTCGGCAGCGGCGGGCTTGGCGTGCTCCTTCGCGCTGACGGTCTTGGATTGCGCGTGGCCCGAGGGTACAAGGATCAGCAACAGGGCAAGAAGCGCGAGCGCGTGAGATGAATGAGTTGGAAGATTCAACTGTGCCTCCCGAACGTGGTTGTGCGACGTCAATCGCCTAGGAATTGAATCCGAACAAGCATTGTAGCCCGAATTGGTTCGCCTTTGAACCGCGGATGCACCGCCGGTGCTCAGTTGGTTGGCCTGATAGTGGGATGCGGATAGCAAGGTGTTGGTTCGATGCATTGGGGTTGTAAACGCGAGCAATTCGATAGGAGCAAAGTGCGGATGAGATTAGATTCCAGGCCGAAAGGACCCATAAGGTATTTAGATACAGTATAATACGTGCGCACAGATAACTTGACAATGCAACACTCAAGGTGTATTATTGAGGCTGCTTTGGCTGGCACGATTCCAGATCGAGGCGAGCGGAAAGCACTAGGAGCGATTTTATGAGCAAGATTATAGGTATTGACCTGGGCACGACCAACTCGGTGGTGGCCGTGATGCAGGGAGGCGAACCGACCGTCATCCCCAACCAGGAAGGGGCGCGGACGACCCCATCGGTGGTCGCGATCACGAAGAGTGGCGAACGCCTGGTAGGCCAAGTAGCGAAACGGCAGGCGATTACGAACCCCGAAAACACTGTGTATTCGATCAAGCGATTCATGGGCCGGCGCTTTGATGAAGTGACGGAAGAATTGAAGCGCGTGCCTTACAAAGTGGTGAAAGGGCCGCACGATGACGTGCGCGTGGAGATTTCCGGCAAGGTGTACAGCCCGCCCGAAGTCTCGGCGATGATTCTTCAAAAACTGAAGAGCGCGGCGGAAGATTTTCTGGGCGAAAAGGTGACGAAAGCGGTGATCACCGTTCCCGCGTACTTCAATGACAGCCAGCGGCAAGCGACGAAACAGGCCGGCGAGATCGCAGGTCTGGAAGTGGCGCGAATCATCAACGAACCGACGGCCGCTGCGCTCGCCTACGGCTTGGACAAGAAGAAGGATGAAACGATCGCCGTTTACGACTTGGGCGGCGGAACGTTCGACATTTCGATTCTTGAAGTGGGCGAAGGCGTGGTCGAAGTGAAGTCCACGAACGGCGATACACACCTGGGCGGAGACGACATCGACCAGCGCATTGTGGATTGGATGATTGCCGAGTTCAAAAAAGAGCAGGGCATCGACCTGAGCAAAGATCGGATGGCGATCCAGCGGCTGAAGGAAGCGGCGGAGAAAGCCAAGATCGAACTCTCGCAATTGATGGAGACGGAGATCAACCTGCCGTTCGTGACCGCGAACGAATCAGGGCCGAAGCACATGCAGTTGAAGCTGACACGCGCAAAGCTCGAGCAATTGATGGAAGACCTACTACAGCGGACCGTGGGTCCGGTGAAGCAGGCGTTGACCGATGCGGGAGTTACGCCGGACAAAATCGACGAAGTGGTGCTCGTTGGCGGTTCGACGCGAATTCCGCGCGTGGTGGACATCGTCAAGAACCTCTTCAACGGGAAGGAACCGCACAAGGGCGTGAACCCGGACGAAGTGGTAGCGGTGGGCGCTGCGATTCAGGGCGGCGTGCTGGGCGGCGAAGTGAAGGATATTCTGCTGCTCGACGTGACCCCGCTTTCACTGGGCGTTGAGACGCTCGGCGGCGTGATGACCGTGCTGATCCCGCGCAACACGACGATTCCGACACGCAAATCGGAGACGTTTTCGACAGCGGCGGATAACCAAACGTCGGTTGAAATCCATGTGCTGCAGGGCGAACGCCCGGTGGCGAACGGCAACCGGTCGCTTGGTAAATTCCACTTGATTGGGATTCCGCCGGCGCCTCGTGGTGTGCCGCAGGTCGAGGTAACGTTCGATATTGATGCGAACGGCATCCTGAACGTTTCGGCCAAGGACATGGCCACGAACAAGGAGCAGAAGATCACGATTACTGCTTCAACCGGGTTGAGCAAGGAAGAGGCGGAGCGCATGAAGAAGGAAGCGGATGCGCACGCGGCGGAAGACAAGGCGCGGTTGTCGGAAGTGGAGGCGCGCAACCGTCTCGACAATCTCGTCTACCAGACCGAGAAGCTGGTGAAGGAGAACCGCGAGAAGCTGGCGGAAGCGGACGTGAAGTCGGCTGAGGAAGCAATCGAAGAGGCGAGACGAGCGCTGAACGAAGGCGGACTCGACCGGTTGAATGCGGCCGCGGAAAACCTGACGAAGGCATCGCACACGATTGCGGAGACGATGTACAAAGCGCAGCAAGCGTCGGCGGGTAGCGCGGCTGGCGCCGGCGCCGGGACTCCGGGTGGGGGGCAGGACAGCGGCAGCGGTGGGGCGGGCGGTTCGTCCGGCGGACAAGGCGATGTGGTGGATGCCGAGTTCGTGGACGTTGACGACTCGAAGAAGCCGAACTAAAACCGGCCGCTTTGGCGGGCGGTTGGAATGCACAAACTGAATGCAGCAATCGGGGCGGGAGCTGGCGCGAGCAAGCCCCGCCCATTTTGCTGTGAGGCGGTAAATCCTTCGGGCCGGCAACTATCGGCCCTCAGGATGAAATTTGCAGAAGGCGCAAATTCAGGAGAATGAGTTGACGACGAGCGGCATTCGGCGGGCGAGTCCCCCGCAGGCGGTAACGAAGGTTCGCGACAACTATTTTTTGATCCAGGTATCGATCACGGAGACGCCGAGCGCGGATTGGCGGCGGCTGTTTTACGACGCGCAGGGACAAGACGTGCCGCCGGATTTTGCGCCGCGATCGATCGAGATTACAGGAACGTTTTTGAGATTCAAGACCGACCCCGCGACCGTCGAAGAGAAGATTGCGATCCTGGATCGCTGGATAGGGAAAGCGAGTCAGAAAGAAGCGGCGATGGCCGGGCGCACGGAAGTGCAGCGTCAGAAACAGGAAGAAGCAGCGCGAGAGGCGCAGGAACTGGCCGAATGGAACGCGCGCTGGGCGAAACTTTAGGGATTAGCGAATAGTCAGAATGGCCACGACAACCAAACAAGATTATTACGAATTGCTGGGGGTGCCGCGCAAAGCTTCGGTGAAGGAAATTCGCGGCGCGTACCGAAAACTCGCGCGCAAATATCATCCTGATCTGAATCCGGGCGACAAATCCGCGGAAGAAAAATTCAAGCAGATCCAGGAAGCGTACGAGGTTCTGTCGGACACTAAGAAGCGGCAGACGTACGACCAGTTCGGCTTCAACGTGCCGGGGCAGGGCGGCGTGCCGCCTCCCGGGGCAGGCTATGGCGGATCGCCGGAAGACATCCATTTCGATTTCGGCGGATTTGATTTCGGCGGAGGCGCCGGCAGCGGAGCGGGCGGAGCAGGCACGAGTTTCCGCGATCTGTTCAGCCAATTCTTCCGCAGCCAGGGTGCAGCGCAGCACGCGACGGAAGAAGAGCCGGGTACCGATCTGGAATATCAGATCGACATCACGTTTGCGGAGGCGATGCGCGGCACGGTGAAGAAGCTGAGTTTCACGCGGCTGGATGTGTGCAACGTTTGCCACGGAAGCGGGGTCGAGCCGGGCGAGGCGAAGATTTGTCCCACGTGCGGCGGTACGGGACGCGTGACGCAGACGAGCGGCAAGATGCGTTTTCAGGTGACCTGCTCGCGGTGCGGAGGCTCGGGGCGGCTGCATACGATTTGCAAAAATTGTGGTGGCGAGGGACGCGTGCCGAAGACGGAGACGATCGACGTGCGTATTCCGCCGGGTGCGCATACAGGTTCGCGGGTGCGCGTAGCCGGATACGGAAACGCCGGGACGAACGGCGGCCCGCCGGGCGATCTGTACATCATCACGCGCGTGCAGCCGCATCCATTTTTCGATCGGCGCGGAGACGATCTGTACACGCAGGTGCCGGTGACGGTGACCGAAGCGTCGCTGGGAGCGAAGGTTGAGGTGCCGACGATCGACGGCCGCTCGCAAGTGCGTATTCCGCCGGGGACGGACAGCGGAAAGAGGTTGCGGCTGCGTGAGAAAGGAGCACCGTCGTCGCGGCACCCGGGAAAGCGCGGCGACCAGATCATCGAGGTGCAAGTGGTGGTGCCGAAACCGGAAGACGAGCGCGTGCGGAATCTGCTGAAAGAATTGAGCAAGATCGATCCTGAAGATCCGCGCAAGGAATTGTTTGCGAAGGCAGCCGTATAACGGAGCGGAATCGTAGAAGCGAGGAGAAGTGAAATGGCAGGGCGGCCGAGAAAGAGAGCCAAAGCGGGTTACATGATCAGCGCGGTTGCGGAGCTGTATCGGCTGCATCCGCAAACGCTGCGGCTGTACGAGCGAGTAGGGTTGCTGAAGCCGTCGCGCTCGCAAGGCAATACGAGACTCTACACCGATAGCGACCTGGAGCGGCTGGAAGTGATCCTGAATCTGACGCGGGAGCTGGGCGTGAATCTCGCGGGCATCGAAATTATCCTCAATATGCGGGACAAGATGAGCGAGATGCAGGCGCAGATGGAAGCGTTTATAAAATTTGTGCGCGCCGAGATGGCACGTGGATTTGCCGCGCCGGATGAACGGAAAATTCGTAATGCAATTGTGAGGTTGACGCCGCGGCCGGCGATTCGAGTGGAGAAGTAACGGATCGGTTCGCCACGGCGGATCTCGACGTGCCTTGCCCCCAAGTAAAGATTCAACGCGGGCCTTGGTTCTTTCCACAGATGTTGTTTCTTCCACAGGAGCGGGTGTGCTTGCGCGAAGCGGACGCGGCGCATATTCTTCTTGGCGATGGCACGAGCAGATTGTTCCGATTGTCAAGGAAGCGGCTGGAAGATTGTTGAGCGAACTGCGGAGGGCGCGCAGCCGCTGGCTTCGGCTGAGACAGCGCGTCCTGGTGCATCGGTCGGCGAACCCAAAATGGTGTGGGCTGTACCGTGCGATTGCACGAAAACTGATCAGCCCGACCGGGTGCTGGCGCGCGCGCGCATCCCCGAACGCTACCGCGGCCATAATTTCGACAACTTCGACACGGATCACTACGAATCACAAAGGCCCGAAGATGGCCGTGCCTGGAATGCGAGTCTCGCACAGGCAAAAATGCTCGTGAAGGGATTCGCCGATAATTATCCGAGCGAAGGCGAACGCGGTTTGCTTCTCATGGGCCCGTGGGGCGTGGGCAAAACACACCTGGCCGTTGCTGCATTGATAGAACTTGTCGTTCGCGGTCACTCGGGATTGTTTTACGACTATCGCGAACTGCTCAAGGAAATTCAAAACAGCTACAATCCGGAGAGCCGCACGACCGAGATGGGCGTGCTTGAACCGGTGCTCAAGACGGAAGTGCTACTGCTCGACGACCTCGGTTCAAGCAAGCCGTCGGATTGGGCGCTCGAAACCGTAGGGCACATCTTGAATACGCGTTACAACGAGAAACGCGTAACAATCTTGACCACAAATTTTCTAGATCCCGACTTCAAAAGAGATTCAGACGCGCAGCCGTCGTCTGCTGTTCGAGCCGCTAAACTTCCCTCAGGCGAATCGCTTCGGCCTTTCGAAAAGGAAACGCTAGCCAATCGTGTGGGCGAGCGGATTCGTTCGCGCCTGTATGAAATGTGCCGAGGAATCGAGATTTGGGCGCCCGATTACCGCAAAGAATTTCGCAAGTTCAGCAGCACCGGCGCGTAGAAGCAGTTCAACGGATCGTACCGCCTGCGATACGATGAGGATTTCGTAATAAATCATTCATACAATGCGCGATAGCGGTGGTGTAAGATTTTACCGTTTTGTTGACAAGGTGCAAACCGGACGCGTATCATCGCTGCGATACGGCGTCTGGCGCGGGCGCTGTTCCCCTTCATTGCTCTAAACCCAGCTGGGTGGAGTAACCGAAGCCAAACTCCCGGCATGCAATGAACGAATCCGTATGGAGGCCGCTCTCAATGCCACCCGAACACGACAATAATCTTCAACCGACTCTGGAAATGTCCACGCCTGACTCTGCGGCGGACGCGCCGCAGACTGCAGCGTCCCAGGTGGGGGCATCCCAGGGAACCGGCGCCGCAACGGCAGCAGTGCGCGCTCCAGAAACTACGCCGGGGGCATCGGTGGTTGACGAAAGTGCGGGGAGCAGTGCGTCTACTGACGGACACGGAGCGGGCAGTACGATTGCGCCAGTAAGCGGAACGGAAGAGAACTCAGAGGAAGTAACGGCGGACCGCGAGGTGTTGCCCGAGACTTCGAGCCACGCTCCTCAGGGAGTTGGGACCGAAATTTCCGGCGAGACGGCCGGAACCGAAACCGCGGACAGCAACGAGACGATGGATCAGCTGCTCGATCAGTTCCCGACACCGGAACCAGCGGCAACAGAAGGCGAAATTTTTGACGGGCGCGTGCTTGCCGTGACGGACGCGGGCGTGATCGGGGATGTCGGCGGCAAGTTTGAAGGATTGGTTCCCGCGCAGGAGTTCGCCGACTCAGGCTCGCCGATTGAATTTGGCGCGGGCCAGACGATTGAGGTCGAGCGGCTGCACGAGCACAGGGATGGCTACGTGTTGCTGTCGCACGTGCGCGCACATCGCAGGCGCGTATGGGAACGCATCGAGAAATCGTATCGCCAGCATTCGAACATCACTGGCAAAGTCGCGGAGAGAATCAAGGGCGGCCTCGTAGTCGACATCGGCGTGCGCGCCTTTTTGCCGGCGTCGCAGATTGAATTGCGGCCGGTGCACGACCTGGAAACTTGGAAAGATCGCGAAATCGAAGTGCGCGTCCTCAAGCTGAACCGCAAGCGCGGCAATGTGGTGGTGAGCCGGCGAGCGATCCTCGAAGAGGAGCAAAAGGCAAAGCGCGAGGCGTTGCTCGCGACGATGTCGGATGGCGCAGTGGTTACCGGCCGGGTAAAGAATGTGACGGACTACGGAGTGTTCGTCGATTTAGGAGGAATCGATGGCTTGCTGCACGTGAGCGATCTTGTGTGGGGCCGCGTGCCACATCCTTCTTCGGTAGTGCAGGCGGGAGAAGAGATTCAGGTCCAGATCCTGAAATTCGATAAGGAGAAGCAGCGCATTTCGTTGGGACGCAAGCAATTGCTGCCGGATCCTTGGGCGACGGTGCCGGAGCGTTTTCCGGTGGGAACGCGAGTGAAAGGCAAAATCGTAGGTGTAACAGACTACGGCGCGTTTGTGCAAATCGAGCCTGGCGTGGAAGGGCTCGTGCACGTTAGCGAAATGAGCTGGTCGAAGCGCGCGAAGCACCCATCGAAGATTGTGAAAGTGGGAGATGAGGCAGATGTTGTAGTGCTCGAAGTGAAGACTGACCAGCGGCGCATCTCACTCGGACTAAAGCAGACGCAGGCCGATCCGTGGGAAGCGGCTGCGGAGAAATATCCGGTGGGGACGATGGTGAGCGGGCGGGTGCGAAACCTTGCGGACTTCGGCGCGTTTGTCGAAATCGAAGAGGGCATGGAAGGCCTGATCCATATCAGCGATGTCAGCTGGACGGAACGGATCAAGCATCCCAGTGAAAAATTTAAGAAGGGCGACACGGTGCAAGCGAAAGTGCTGAAAGTAGATTCGCAGAACCGCCGGCTTTCGCTCGGGATCAAGCAGGTAAATGACATCTGGGCGAACTGGTTCGCGGAGCACAAAATCGGCGACGTGGTGAAAGGAAAAGTGGCCCGAGCGACGGACTTCGGGGCGTTTGTGGAGTTGGCGGACGGAATAGAGGCGCTCTGCCACGTTTCCGAGATTGAGGAACGCCGACCGAAAGGCGATCGCGACAAGGAAAGGGAAAAAGGTTCACGCGGAGCGCGCGTGACGGCCGTGCTGGCGCCCGGGAAGGAATACGATTTCAAGGTGTTGCGGCTCGAGCCCGAACAACACAAAATTAGCCTGAGCTATCGCGCTGCTCAGAAACAAGTCGAGAAACAGGAGATTGAGTCGTTCCGTGCGACAAAATCGCCGAAATCGTCACCCACAGCCACTATCGGCGACGCGATTCTAGCCAAACGGCAAGCAAACTAGACATTCGTCCCGGCGAGACGTCGCGGGCAAGACATAGGTTCTCGCAAGGATCAAGTGACCGGCCGTTCTGGGTCTTCCCTAAATGAAATTCATTTACCTCGACGTAGATTGGTGATATGCAAAGGTATGCGGCGCCCCACCCCGGTTCGCAATCGGCCAGTCGCCCAGAGATTTTGAAGAGGAGGCTCTCGTCCACCATGGCAGACGCTGCGGGAGTGCACGAAAACAAAGAACATACGATGACGAAGGCGGAACTCGTCGAAGAGGTGACGCGCGTCACAGAACTGCCGCGAAAAGAATCGGAAGCGGTGGTTGAAACGATATTCGACAGCATCATCGCTGCGCTGCAGGCCGACGATAAGATTGAAATCAGAGGATTTGGAAGCTTTCGAACGCGGCAGCGGCGAGGCCGTACGGGGCGAAATCCGAAGACGGGCGCGAAAGTGGAAGTGCCGCCGAAAAAAATCCCCTACTTCAAGCCCAGCAAAGAGCTTAAAGATTACGTCAATCACCCGCGCGCGGCGGGTTCGTCCGAATCCGGCGCGCAGAGCTAAGCGGGATGGATTATTTGTGGACGCCGTGGAGGTATCGCTATATTGCCGACACGGCGAGAGATACCGGGTGCATCTTCTGCGACGCTGTCGCGGCGAATGATGATGTCAAGAGCCAGATTGTTTTTCGTGGTGACACCTGCTTTGTAATCCTCAACCGTTTTCCTTACACGTCGGGCCACGTGATGGTTGTGCCCTACGCGCACGTCGCGGACCTCGCGGCGGCAGATCCTGAGACGCTTTCAGAAATGATGAGGATCGCACAGCGCGTTCAGGTGGCTTTGCAGCAGACGTATCATCCCGATGGATTCAATCTGGGGATGAATCTTGGGCGCGCCGCCGGAGCAGGAGTAACCGGGCATTTGCATATGCACGTGCTGCCGCGTTGGTCGGGCGATGCGAATTTCATGACGGTAGTTGGCGAGACGCGCGTAGAGCCGGAAGATCTGACAACGACGTACGAAAAACTACGAAAGGCTTTGAACGGATAACCCAATGGAAACGGTCGATAGGGAACAGATGTTGCGGTTGTTGACGGCGTCGCGCAAGAAACTTTTGGAGTCAGCCGAAGGGCTTACTGATGAACAGGCGCGATTGCGTCCTGCGGAGGATCGCTGGTCGATTCTCGAATGCGTGGAGCATGCGGGACTTGTGGAAGACGCGATGTTCGCTTCCGTGACGACAAAGCTGGCGCCGCCAGAGACCCCGATTGATCGTGCGCGCGAACAGAAAATTATTAGAGGCGTGACGGACCGCAGTCGAAAATTTGGAGCGCCGGAAGGCGTCAAGCCGAACGGAAAATTTGCGACTTTGGCAGAGGCGATCGAGCATTTTGAGCAAAGTCGCGCGCGTACGATCGATTACGTCGAGAAGTGCGATCAGGATTTGCGAGCACTCGCAGGTCCGCATCCAGCTCTTGGGCAAGCCACCGGCCAGGAATTGATGATCATCCTTGCGTTACATCCGGCGCGGCATGCGTTGCAAATCCTCGAAGCGCGCGATGCCCTCGGGCTGGATTAAGGCAGTGATTGTTGTTCGAAGCATCGTCGGTTGACTGTTTTTACTTGCGACATCTGCCTACTTCCCAGCCCTGGTTACTGTCGGCGTTACTTGACTCTGCATGTAGAAGTTGGCACTATCACGCCAACCGACGATGCCTCAACCTCCCTCGATATTCGACGCCGGACCCCAGCGTCTGCCTGTGCCGTCCTATCTCAGCAACTATATGCAGCCCACTTTTGCCCATGGGCTTCGCATCTGGTGGGCATTCTTCTGGCCGACGACGCTAATTTCTGCAATTTTGGGGGCTGCGATCGACTTTGGACTGCGCGTGATTTACGAACACACGAACATCCCCGCAGATGTGATCGGTCCCCTAATGCGGTTCGCACCATACGTCATCAGCTACGTCGTAGCTCTTTTCATCATGGAGTACATTCTTCGTAAGAACTTTCGCCATTTCCGAATCGGCCTGGTATCAAGCGGAGTCAGTGCGAACGCACAGGCTCTGCCCGCCACTTTTGCCCGCACTGTGCGAGTCTGGTGGACCTATTCGTGGCGAACTGTGCTGTATCGGATCATCATTACTTTCGTAGCCACAATTCCGCTCAGCGTGCTTCTCGGAATCTTCACGAGAATTCCGCCAGCGCAAGCCGTTGTACGGGCGTTGGTGATGATCGCCATCGATGCCGGTGCGGGACTCTTCGTGATCTATTCGAACATCCTCGACGAGGACTTTGGCGATTTCCGAGTTTGTTTGCTGCCTCTTCAGAAGGATGCGGCTGCTTCCGCATTACCGGTCCGCACCACTGCAGCGAACTAGCAAAGCCCCTTGAGACTGCCGCATTTCTGCTTTCCTATTCGTGCAACGCAGCCTAGAATTTGTGTTCTTGTTATGCGTCAGAAACCGATCCTTAAGGACCTAGCGTGAACCTGGAACTTACCGAAGAGCAGCAGCTGCTGCAGAAAAGCGTGCGCGAATTCGCGGAGGCGGAAGTGAAGCCTCTGGCAAAGGAAATTGACGAGACCGGCCGGTTCCCGCGCGATACGTTCAAGAAAGCGGCGGAGCTGGGACTGACGGGTGTGGCGCTGCCGGAAAATTATGGCGGCGCCGGAATGGATCACATCAGCTACACGATTGTGATCGAAGAAATCGCCCGCGTATGCGCTTCGACCAGCGTGATTCTATCTGTGCAGAATTCGCTCTATTGCGATCCGATTTTTCGCTTCGGCACTGAAGAGCAGAAGCAGAAATTTCTGGTGCCGTTCGCGCGCGGGGAAAAAATCGGATGCTACGCACTTACCGAGCCTCAAGCGGGTTCGAATGCGGCGGCGCTGACGACGAAGGCGGTTCGCAAAGGCGATACGTACGTAATCAATGGAACGAAAGCATGGATCACGAACGGCGGCGCGGCAGATGCAACAATCGCTTACGTGAATACGCAACCCGAAAAAGGAGAGAAGGGAATTACCGCGCTGGTGGTCGAGAAAGGCACTCGCGGATTCAGCGTCGGCAAGGAAGAAAAAAAGCTCGGGATTCACGGGACGGCTTGCACGGAACTGGTGTTCAGCGATTGCGTTGTGCCGGCGTCGAATCGAATCGGAGAAGAAGGCGAGGGTTATAAAGTGGCGCTCTCGACGCTCGACGGTGGCCGTATCGGCATCGCAGCGCAGGCAACCGGGATTGCGCAAGGCGCGTTCGAGGCGGCGCTTTCCTACGCCCAGCAGCGGCAGGCGTTCGGGCATCCGATCGCGGATTTTCAGGCGATTCAATTCATGCTGGCGGACATGGCCACGGAAATTGACGCGGCGCGATTGCTCGCGCGTCGCGCGGCCTGGAAACAAGATTCGGGCGCGCGCTTTTCGATGGAAGCGGCGATCGCGAAATTATTCGCGAGCGAAATGTCTACGCGCGTGGCGCACAAGGCGATTCAGATTCACGGCGGCTACGGCTACAGCAGCGAATATCCCGTCGAGCGCGCTTATCGCGACGCGCGCATCACGGAAATCTATGAAGGAACCAGCGAAATCCAGCGGATCGTGATTGCCGCGTGGGTTTTGAAGTCGTACTGACGACAGCGCCTTTACCGCGCAGTTGTCCCGCAGTGTATTCTTGTCTCGATGCTTGAACTCGATTGCGGCCTGGAATTTGACTCCGAGCATGACGAGATGTTCTTCGCCGCGCTTCCTGCTCGCTCTGGGGTCGTGCTGATCGAAATGCGAGAGACCAGTGCGCAACCGTATCTCGCACGTACTGCTGATATCCGCCGGGCTGCCGAGCGTCTGTTGCGTGAATCTGAGTCGGCTTCGAAGCGGCTGAATCTGCGCAACGTCGCCGCGCGAGTCCGTTACCGCGTGACCGGTTCAAAATTCGAGCAAACTTTAGCTCTCTACGGTTGCGCCCATGAGAAATTTCCCCGGCGTTACCGCGACTTACTCCGCTTGAGGCCGCCGGCCGTCTTGAAGGTGAATCTTCGCAATGAATATCCGCGCTGTTACGTGACGCGCCGTATTTCTGGTGATGGCGGATTTTATTTGGGCCCGTTTGCCTCGCGGAAAAGCGCGGAGACGTTTGCGGAGGGATTTCTGGATCTTTTCAAAATCCGGCGCTGCCAGATCAAAATTCGGCGCGATCCGGAATTTCCGGGCTGTATCTATTCGGAGATGAAGATGTGCCTGGCGCCCTGTTTCGCGGGCTGCACGAAAGAAGAATACGATGTGGAAACGAGCCGCGTGGTTGCGACGCTTGCGAGTTCCGGCGAAGCGCTCACCCAGGAACTCGAACACGATCGCGAAGCTGCAAGCGAGTCGCTCGATTTCGAGCGAGCGGCCGGTCTGCACAAGCGGCTGGAAAAGGCCTCTGCGGCGCTGCGTGGACTTCCGGAAGTCGCAAGACGCATCGACGAGCTTGATGCCGTGATCCTGCAGCGTGCAGCGGAGGAGAAAACAATCATTGCATTCCCTGTGCTCGCGGGCCTTCTCGCCGAACCGATATTTGTCCGATTCGGGGAATTATCAAGCGAGCCGAGGTCGGTTGAAGCGATTCTAAAGCAGGGGCTCGAACCGCACCTTCACTTAGACGACCAGAGCTCCAGCCAGGAAGCACAGCCATCGGGCACAGATGTACTGGCCCACGAGGAGCAATCCGCCGCGGGCACCGACTGGCGCTCGCAATATGGGTTGCGCTACGCGCCGGCCGAGCGTTCCGAGCATCTTGCGATTCTCGCGCGATGGTTTTACTCAAAGCCGCGCGAGGGCGAGATTTTTTTCCGAGAAGACGACTGGCCCTATCGCCGGATTCTTCGCGCTTGCAGTCGGCTCCTCACGCCTATTGATCCCCCGCCGTCGAAGCCTTCCGCGCAATCTTCCACATAATCGAAACCAGCAAAGCTGCGCGGCATCGTACAATTAAGAGAGATGGCCAGCCGCGACCAGAAACGAAATAATCGCAATGCCAACCTTGAAGACGCTCACCGAATTCCGCAGATGCTTCGCGCACTGCGACATCGTAATTTTCAGCTTTTCTTCAGCGGTCAACTGATTTCACTGATCGGCACCTGGATGGACAACATCGCCGAGGCCTGGCTGGTCTATCGGCTGACCGGATCATCGCTCCTGCTTGGTACAGTCGCGTTCGCGGGGCAGATTCCTGTGTTCTTGCTGGCACCGATCGGCGGGATGGTGGCAGACAGGTGGAATCGGCAGCGCGTGGTGATTGCCACTCAGGCCTGCTCGATGGTGCTTGCAGGAATTCTTGCTGTACTGACTCTGACCGGCCGAGTCACCGTGTGGGAGGTGGTTGTGCTTGCCGCGTTGATGGGCGCCGTGAACGCTTTTGATATCCCCGCGCGCCAGGCATTTTTAGTCGACATGGTGGGACGCGAAGACCTGATGAACGCGATTGCCCTCAATTCGTCAATGTTCAACGGTGCGCGCGTGATCGGCCCTTCGATAGCCGGGATTCTTGTCGCGAGCATCGGCGAAGGCTGGTGCTTCGCGGCGAATTCGATCAGTTACATTGCTGTGATCGCAGGGCTCCTGTTGATGCACGTGAACCGCGCTCCGGTGGAGACGAGGCGAGTTTCGCCGTTCGAGCACATCGTGGAAGGATTTCGATTCGTGTGGAACACGGGCCCCATACGGGCGCTGTTGCTGCTATTGGGCCTCGTGAGCCTGGTTGCGATGCCGTATTCGGTGCTGATGCCCATTTTTGCAGCGAAAATACTGCACGGCGATGCGCGGACCCTCGGCGTTCTGATGGGCGCCACCGGCGTGGGCGCGCTTGGCGGCGCGCTGACGCTGGCTTCGCGTTCGGGAGTAAAAGGACTCGGGCGCTGGGTGGCAGTTGCGTGCGCCAGTTTCGGCGTGGCTTTAATTTTGTTTTCGTTCTCGCGCTGGTATTTTCTCTCGGTGGCGTTGCTGGTTCCGGTGGGTTTCGCGATGATGGTGCAGATGGCGTCATCGAACACATTGATCCAAGCCATGGTGCCTGACCGGCTTCGCGGAAGGGCCATGGCTGTGTATTCGATGATGTTTATGGGAATGGCGCCGATAGGCGCGCTGTTGTCGGGCTGGTCGGCGGATCACATCGGGGCACAGCGGACGCTCGCGCTCGGCGGAGTAGGCGCGATCATCGGCGCAGGACTCTTCGCTCGCAACTTGCCAAAGATACGTGTCGAAGCGCGGCAGCTTATCATCGCGCAGGGAATGGCCGGCGGCGAGCCGGCGACAGAGGAAATGACTGCGCGCAGCGCGTCATAGCATACTGTAATTCGAGTGCAATGGTTCGGGGGGAGCGAATGTCATCTCCGGCAGCACACAACGATGGTCGAATCGCGGGGTCCGCCAGCGCCCAGGGAACGCTTCACTATGCTGCACGTTTTCAGGGACGCTCCGCGGCGGGACATTTTCGCGAGATTTGGGGTGGCAGGGTGCTTTCATCCATCGGTATTGGCACGTATCTCGGCGAACCTGATCCACCAACCGACAAAGGCTACACGCGAGCGGTTGTTGCTGCGGTAGAAGGCGGCGTCAACGTAGTCGATTCCGCGATTAATTATCGCTTTCAGCGCAGCGAACGATCCGTCGGCGCCGCGCTCCGCGAGCTTTTGGGGAAGGGATACACCCGCGACGAATTGGTGCTGTGCACGAAGGCGGGATTCCTTACACCCGATGGAGAAATGCCGGCTGATCCGAATGAGTATTTCGCTCACGAATTTCTCGATCGTGGCATTTTTCAACCCGAGGAAATCGCTGCGGGATGCCATTGCATGGCGCCGAAATATCTCGCGGACCAGATGGAAAGGAGTCTCGGGAATTTTGGCGTCGAGGCCATCGACATTTTCTATCTGCACAATCCCGAGACTCAGCTGACAGAAGTTTCTTCTCCGGAATTTCAAAAAAGGATTCGCGCGGCCTTCGCATTTCTCGAATCGGCGGCGGGCGACCGGAAGATCGGCGCATACGGAATGGCGACGTGGAACGCGTTTCGCGAGGACCCCAAGTCGCCCGGTTATCTTTCGCTCGAAGCGATGGCCCAGATTGCAAACGAGGTGGGCGGCGAAAATCACCACTTCCGATTCGTGCAGTTGCCTTTCAACCTCGCGATGCCGGAAGCGCTGACGCGGCCTAATCAGTCCATTGGGGGAAAAATGGTGCCCATGGTGCAGGCAGCACGCGATCTGGGAATCCACCTCGTCAGCAGCGCGGCTCTCTTGCAAGGGCAGCTCACGAAGAATCTCCCACCCTTCGTTCAGTCCGCTTTACAATTGAAGGAAGAATCCCAGCTCGCACTGCAATTTGCGCGTTCGGTGCCGGGGCTTACGACCGCGCTCGTCGGGATGAGTCGCGTCGAACATGTCCAAGCCAACCTCGCGCTCGTGGGCGTTGAGCCGGCGTCCCGGGATCAGTTCATCAAGTTATTTGAATCGAAGAGCTAGAAATCGGCAATCAAGAGGGATTTGAGTCAAGTACAGTGACCCGATCGGGATAACGCTCATCGAGCCATGCGCCGATTGCCGCCGTCACTTGATCGAGTTTGCCGGCGAAGAAATGATCGGCATCCTCAACGATCACAAGCTTCTTGGGTTCCGGTAGCGAATCAAACAGCTCGTTTACGCGTTGTCGCGAGCCAAACTGATCGTTCCCGCCCTGAATCAGGAGCTTTGGCTTGGTGCAGTCGCGCAGATAGGAAAGGCTCACCGAGTTCACGGGAATGCCCAGCCCGATCAGGTCCAAAACGCGCTCATCCTCGCAGCCGACGGCAAGTCCGACCCATGAACCGAAACTGAATCCTGCCAGGAGAACCGGGCGTCCGGGAAATTCGGCGGCAAGAAAATCGAGGCCCGCGCGCACGTCGTCTCGTTCGCCGCGGCCTTTGTCGTGCTCGCCTTCACTTTGGCCCGTGCCGCGAAAATTAAATCGAAGAACTGGAATCCCGCGCCGATGAAGGGCTTTGGCAGCTTGAAAAACAACTTTGTTGTGCATTGTGCCACCGAATAACGGGTGCGGATGGCACACGAGCGCAACGAGATCAGGATTCGCAGACGCAGGGGTCCAAAGCATGGCTTCGAGGCGACCTGCCGGCCCCGGCAAGAAGAAGCTGCGGTGAAATACTTCGGGCATCGAACGTCTTTTTCGAGAGGCGACGCGAATTCAAGTTTAGCCGACACTGGCAACGCGGCAAAGTACGTATGTGAATCGATTAGGACGCAGCGCGAGTTGTGCCGAGCATAAGATGAAGCCTTGAGTACCACTCAGAACGAACATAAATTCGCTTGTATTTCGCGCATGGAATCCACAGCGACTCGGTAAATTCGATTGCACGGAGATGAAAGCGGTGTTAGTTTTGGCGCAGATGAGCGAATCGGCGGGAGGAGCAATGGACAACGTTGTGGAGCGGCGCTCCGCGCGACGTTTCTCGATGATGCTTCCTCTGAAGGTGCGATTCACAGCCGGCGATAGCGTTACCGAAAAAGACGGGGAAACCCGCGACGTGAGCTTTCGCGGCCTCTACTTCCTGATCGAGCCCGCCACTCCCGACACCGGCAGCTCAATCGAATTTGTCCTCACACTGCCTCAGCAAATCACGCTTGCTGGTGATGTCCACATCCGCTGCTACGCGCGTGTGCTGCGCGTGGAGCCTCACAACGGTCGCCGCGGTGTGGCTGCGCGTATCGAGCGTTACGAATTTCTTCCCGCCTCCGCGTGACGAAACCCGTCCACCTGCTGATTCTTCCGTGGCCTCACTGCATCGAATGATTCGGGGTAGAATGCTGGACTGCATTATGTTCTGAGCGGATGGAGAAACCGATGTACCACTACGATCCGAATAGCGCGCTCGACGAACTGCGCGATGATGCCGTGCTGCCGCATCCCGTGCATCTGCGCGATATGATTTTGCGAACAAAACTCGATCCCACCACGGCGCTCGACTTAAACCGGGAATTTCAGGATTACCTGACGCGTTTTGGCGAGCTGCAAAAAGTAGCGCGCGAAATTCTGGAACGCATCGCCGCCGGCGCGCGAAAAGCTTCCGCGCAATAGTCCGTCAGATGGCGCTCAGAAGCGCTGGCGGCGAGGTCTGTGGGATTGATTCAGCTGACGAGAGAATTGGAGAACCAGCCTGGATGGCGCGAAACACGCTCTTGATCGATGCCGACGACACACTGTGGGAAAATAATATTTTTTTTGAGAAAACGATTGAGCACTTCATTACTCAGCTCGAACACCTTGGCTACACGCGCGAATACATCCGCCACATTCTCAACGAGACTGAACGCCGCAATATTCGTCAGCACGGCTACGGCGTCCGCAGCTTCCGGCGTTCGCTGGAAGATACATATCTGAAGCTGGCCGGAAACGCGGCGCGCCGTCAAATCGTGCAAGAAATCGAACGGATGGCGGTCGAACTAGAGGCTACCCCGCCGCACATTCTAGACGGCGTGCCCGAGACGCTGGCCTATCTCGCGAAGCATCACCGGCTTATTTTGCTGACCAAAGGCGAGCCCGCTGAACAGGCCGGCAAAGTGGAGCGGTCGGGACTGCAGCCCTATTTTGATGCGATCGAGATCGTGCTCGAAAAAGATGCGGGTACCTACGAGCGAATGATCGAGCAGTTCAAAATCGTGAAGGCGCACGGATGGATGGTGGGCAACAGTCCGCGGAGCGACATCAATCCCGCGCTGCATGCAGGTTTGAGTGCGGTATTCATTCCGCATGCGGCCACCTGGGAGCTTGAGAAGTGCGAACTCGAGAGCGGAGGCGGGAAGCTTTTAATCCTCACGAGTTTTCGTGAATTACGCTCACACTTTTAGGTCAGGCCGTCTCAGGAGACATTCCTTTGGCAATCAAACTCTCCGATACACGAGTCGCCGTGATGGGCGCCGGCGCGGTTGGGTCATACTTCGGCGGCATGCTGGCGCGTGCGGGCGCGCGCGTCACTCTGATTGCACGTCCAAATCACGTGCAGGCAATTCGCAAGAACGGACTGCTGCTCGACACGGTCACGTTCAAAGAATACGTTGCGATGAATGCTTCCACGGACCCCGCGGATGTGCGCGATGCGAAGTTCATCCTCTTTTGCGTGAAGACCCTCGATACGGAGAATGCGGCGCGAGCGATCGCTCCGCATCTTTCGCCGGATACGATTGTTATCAGCCTTCAAAATGGCGTGGATAATGTCGCTCGAATCCGCGCCGCATCCGGGATCGACGCGCTACCCGCAGTTGTGTACGTGGCTGCGGCGCTCCCTGAACCTGGACACGGGAAGCACTCTGGGCGAGGAGACTGGATCATCGGCGAATATGTCGATACGGCCCCTCCGTCCGTCGGCGCAAAAAGCAGGCCGGAACTCGTTGGTGAAATGTGCGCCGCTGCGGGGATTCCCTGCCGCGTATCGCAGGATATCGAAGCGGACCAGTGGACAAAAATGGTGATGAACTGCGCCGGAAATGCTGTGACCGCTATCGCGCAGACTAGTTTCGCTCACGCGGCGCGTAATCTCGATACGCGCGAGGTGATGCGCATGGTGATCAACGAATGCGTCGGGGTGGCGCGCGCCGCCGGCGTCGACCTGCCGGACGTGGATTGGACCGAGAACGGATTGAAGAACGCGGAAACGCTCGGCGAAGCTACTTCATCGACGGCGCAGGATATTGCGCGCGGCAAACCGACTGAAATCGATTCGCTGAATGGCTACATCGTGCGGCGCGGCAAAGAGCTGGGTGTACCAACGCCGATTAACATGACGCTATTCGCGCTGATCAAGCTGATCGAAGAGAGTTCTGCAAAACGTGCTGGCCGGGCCGGAAGTGCTAGTTAGGGTTCCCTGCGCTGTGAGTGCGAACTCGCGGGTTATTGGGCATCAGTTATTGGTCATTGGGATTGCGGAAGCGAAATGGGATGTGCACCACCATCTCGACATCAATCGGCACACCGTCACGCGTGCCCGGTCGGAATTTCCAGCGAGCCAGCGCCTCCATTGAGTACTTATCGAGTTGCGGATCGAGCTTCCGCACCAATTGTATGCTATCGACCGAGCCATCCTTGCGGACAATCGCGTACAGGACTACTTCGCCATCCACATGCTGCTCGATGATCGACTGCGGATATTTTGGGTCCACTTTGTCGAGTGGCGCTGGGCCTGAAAACCCTCCGGCAGGCCTGTAACCAGGACCATCGCTTTCGTCGAGTTGCGCGCAATTCAAAATCCAACTTCCGGTGATGCTCGTGAGATTCGGCATGTTGACGTGCACTGGATAGATCTCTTTGCCCGATAGTATTTTTTCCGGCGGCAGACTCGGGTCGAGATGAGTTACATCAATCGGCGCTCGATGAGAAGATCGCGGCGGCTCGGATGATGGCGCCAGTTTTAGATTCAGTTTGCCTGCCGGACGTGACCCCGCAGGAGCGATGCCACCGGCACCGCCCGCGCCATTATTCGCGCCCCCGGTGATACTGATCGCCGCCGGCAACGAATTTGCATTCGCGTTGCCTCCGCCTCCGCTGCCGCGAGTTGCGCCGCCCGCGCCATTTGTTCCGCCCGCTGCGTCCGGTCGCCCGCCCGTGCCACCATTGCCGGCTGCACCGTGCTCCGCGCCGCCGGGGACGCCAGGCTGTTTTCCGTCCGGCGAGATCGCAATCCGTGCCGCCGAATTTCCTGCCGGGACGCTCACCTCCGCAGCAGGAGGGGCGGGCGCGGCTGAAAGCGCGATCACGCGGTGCAAATCCGAGTCTCCTGACGTCGCCGCGCCGACTTCGGGCGCCGCGCCGGCATCTTGATTCGACGGGCGCGTATTCGACGGCGTTGCAGCAGTTGCCATCGGACTAATCGGCATCCGAGGTTGGTCGTTAACAAGGGGAGTTGCGGCGACGTTAAAGGGGTCCGAGATTTTCTCGTTGTTTGCAATTTCCGGCGCGGCAACATCGCGGGCGGCGCGCTGCCGGACGCGCGGTGCAGCGGTGGAAGCGGAAAATTGAATCTGAGGTTTTGCAGGTGCGGGCGCGGCCCATTGAACCATGTTTGGCAATGCCGTGTCGATTTTTGGAGCGGCTGCCGGCGCGTCCGGTTGAATCAAGGTTTGGCGTGGGTGCGTAACGTTCACAGGCATCGAAAGAATCGTTTGACGCGGATGGTAAGCATCGGCGCCAAGCTGCGGCAGCGGCTTGGCAGGGTCGCCGGGCGGGCTTGGTTTCGATGGCGGACCGGGCAGCGAGATGGGAGGCAGATCTTGCGCCGGCAGATACGTCAGCTCGATGTGAACCGGAGCGAGATTATGCTGCGTCGCCGGCAGAAAACCCCAGATAGGAAGAATGAGAAAAAGGACAACTACAACGTGCCATAACGATGATGCCGTAAATGCCCAGCCGGACAGCTTCCCCCGCACCCATTCCACCCGAAACGCGGAATTACCGGTGTCGTCACTTTCTTTGGGCGCGCGCGGTCCAGTGAAAAAATCGCGCACGCTGGTGAGAAATTCGCGCCAGGGAGATTCCCAATCCACACCCAGGTCGAGTCTGGGAAGGCGCGAATGCGGCGAGAGTTCGATCAGCTCGATGTCTTGCTCGTGCGCGCGTCCCGTTAATGTCGGCATTTTCTGCGCCATTATACCTGCGAAATAAAATGCGCCTGCGGAAATCCTAAACCAAGCCGGGGTGCCAAGTGAGATGCGCCGGGCTATGCTGCGGCTGCCAGCCGATAAAAACTTAATGCGGCGTCGCCCTGTTCGAGGATCCGGGAGCATTCGAGCCGATCGAAACGCTCCGGCAGTTCCATCGAGTTGCGGTGTTCCGCGATCACCAGTCCACGGGGTGCTATCAGATGAGAAGCGTCGAGAAAATCGAGAACGCGGACATAATCATCTCCGTTTTCGTATGGAGGGTCGAGAAAAACAAAATCGGCCGCCAGACGTCGCGCCGATAGGTTTTCAAGTCCTCGCACAGCGTCTGCTTCGATCACCTCCGCGCCGCCGCGAATCCCAAGGGATTCGAGATTCTGTCGGATGAGTCGAGCTCCCGCTGCGTGCGATTCGATGAAAATCGCTTCGCGCGCGCCTCGGCTGAGGGCCTCAATGCCGATAGCGCCGGTTCCCGCGAAAAGGTCAACGAAAAGCGACTCTTCAACCAATGCACCGAGAACATTAAAGAGGGTTTCGCGTAGGCGGTCGCTTGTCGGGCGCAGACGCAGTTTTCCCGCCCTCTTTAATACCCGGCTGCGATATTTACCGGCGATGACGCGCATGATGTGTTTGACGAGCTTGACCCTTGCGCCTAACCGACCGCCGCAAGCTGATACCGCTTTTGCCACGCGGGGCTCACGGATTCTACTTTGGCAACAATTTCCTTTGCCGCAGCCGGATCTTCTGCAATCGCGAACGCCTCGCGTCGCGCGAGCTCCAAAACCTCGTGATCGCGCAATGGCTGAGCCACCGAGAACGCAGCGTCGCCGTGCTGCCGTGTCCCGAAAAATTCGCCCGGACCTCGCTGTTTCAGGTCGCGCTCTGCGATTTCGAACCCGTTCGAGGTTGCTATCATCGCTTCAATCCGGTCGCGCGCATCGCCGGTAATTGATTTCGGCGCAACGAGAATGCAGTACGATTTCTCGGTGCCTCGGCCAATTCGCCCGCGTAGTTGATGCAGCTGTGCGAGCCCGAAACGGTCGGCGTGCTCGATCACCATCATCGTCGCGTTCGGCACATCCACACCGACCTCGATCACGGTTGTAGCCACAAGAATTTGCAGCGTGCCGCGACGAAACTCGTCCATCACCGCGTCTTTTTCCTCATTCTTCAGCCGGCCGTGTAGCAGGCCCACTCGAATTCCCGGGAAGACTTTTCTGGCGAGTCTTTCATACTCGGCTGTTGCGGCCTTCAATTCCTGTTTCGATTCTTCAATCACCGGGTAAAGGACGAAACCTTGCCGTCCCCGCGTGACTTCGCCTCGCATGAATTCCCACACGCCTTTCAGGGACGCTTCGTCGCTCCAGCGCGTTTCGACTGGCGTTCGGCCCGGCGGCATCTCGTCAATTACGGAAAGATCGAGGTCACCGTACAGAGTCAAGGCGAGCGTGCGGGGTATCGGAGTGGCTGTCATCACCAACACGTGCGGCGACACCCCTTTCTCGATCAGCTGCTTGCGCTGTAGCACGCCAAAGCGATGCTGTTCGTCGACGATTACAAGACCGAGCCGCTTGAATATCACGGGATTTTCGATCAGCGCGTGCGTACCGACGACGAACTTTGCTGCGCCGCTTTCCACGCGTGCAAGGGCTTCGCTTCTTTCGAGCCGCTTCTGGCCGCTAACGAGCAATTCGACCTGGTATCCCGCTGCCGCGCGCGCCGTTTCGCCCGGCGCGGATTCAGTGCGGTGAAACAGGCGGCGCGCAGAAAGATAGTGCTGAGCGGCGAGAATTTCCGTCGGCGCCATCAACGCTACCTGATAACCGTTCTCGATCGCGATCGTGGCAGCCTCAAATGCAACAATCGTCTTTCCGCTTCCGACATCGCCTTCCAGCAACCGATGCATCGGATACGGCTGTTCCAGATCGGCTGCGATTTCGGCTAGTACGCGCTTCTGCGAGGCCGTCGGCTTGAATGGCAAGATTCGTTTCAATGCCTCGCGGATTTTGTCTTCGCGCACTCGCATCGCGATTCCGGATCGGCGGTGTTCTTGCTGGCGGCGTAATGCGAGCGCGAGTTGATAGTAGAAGAATTCCTCGAAAATGAGACGAATCTGCGCCGGGCTGCGCCAGCTGTTGAGCAATTCCAGATTTTCGTTCTTCGGCGGAAAGTGCGCGGAAATCAGCGCCTCGCGGCGGGTTGGGAATTTGTAGCGGTCGCGAATTGCGACGGGCAGTGGATCAGGAACATTGCCATCGAAATCGTTTAGCACTGAATAAATGATCCGCCGCAGCATTCGCGAGCTGATTGCGCCGATGGCTTCGTAAATGGGAACGATCCGTCCCACCTCGGTAGAATCCGCCGGCGCCCCGTCCGCGCTTCCAATGAGCTCGATCTGCGGGTTCACCATTTCAAGACGGCCCGGCCTATACGGATCGTCGTCCACCTTTCCGTGCATCACGAGCCGCTGGCCCTGCTTGAACTTGCCTTCGAGATACGAGCCATGAAAAAAGCGCGCATAGAGCGTTCCAGAACCGTCGCGCACGGCGATGTGAAACACGCCGCCGCGCCCGCGCGCAAACCGAATCGTGCCACCGGCGTTTGCCACCTCGGCCAAAATCGTGTGCGGCTGGCCGGGAATAATTTCGGCGATCGGCGTGAATCGAATGCGATCTTCATAACGAAACGGCAGGTAAGCGAGCAGGTCTGCCACAGTAGAAATTCCGCGCTCTTCCAGTAAGGCAGCGCGCTGCGGTCCCACGCCGCGCAGGTATTTCACCGGATTTGAAAGCATTGTGGTCATGGGGGATGAGCAGCGCAAGTTTTAAGCACTGTGCGCAGCAACGTGACTCCACGTTTATATCATTGCTTCGAGTGAAAAAATGGAGTCCAAGAAACGGAAGGGGGAGGGGCTGCCGGTGGTCGGGCGGCACCCCCTTTGCGGCAGAGAGAGAAGAGTTACCTCGGGGGAAAATCCTTGAAGAGTTTTTCGACGGCCTTATTGATTTTTTCCATGTTCTTTAAATGCCTCTTGCACCTGTGAGTCCATGCGCAGGTTCCCTCGATCACGGTGGATTACGAGCCGCAAGCGGTGCTGGGCTACTATCAGGCTGAACCGGTAGATTGAACGGGAAGAACGCTTAGGGCGATCCTGCTCGGGCTACGGAGCCGGTGTACGGGGCTTTAGGATTTGCGCCAGCAGAAGTCCGCTCTCAGTGGGCTGTAGCGACCCGATTCTTTTATTTGTAATTAATTCATTATGCATTATGGAATACAGGGATTATTCTACCCTCGTCGGAAGGCGCTGACGCGGTACCAGCAACCCTCCAATGCGTTTCTCCCCGCCTGTGACCTCGGAATTTGACTTCCCAACATTTTGAGACCGAGGCCGCTGGCTATTGTCTCGGCTTTGGCGAATGACTCCCCGTGGTCTCGTGACCGAGTGGCGCAGTCCGTGCATTATTCACGCCGCTATCGCTTCGAATTCCTGTAACTGGTGGGCTGAATTTTCGGGGCACTTAGTAACTCACTTTGTTACAACACGATGCGTCCTAGTCGCATCGAACAGAGAGGCAGCACAGTGGGTCAGCTGTCCGATAGTGGGAAATCCGCGTTCACGGATGCTCACCAACGGCCACTCAGGCCGTCTATGCATCCGGAACCTGCAGAAAGGGCAGAGGCCGGCGCAATCGACGATAGCCACGCTGATCCGATCGGTCAGCAGACTGGCGATCCGAAAACGGCCGTCAAAACCATGGGGATGAGCGTCGCACTCGACGGAGATGCGCGCCAGGCAGCGGCAGCGAGGCTTGCGGAAGAGCAGGCTCTCGTACGGAATGCGCAGGCGGGCGACCGTCTGGCATTCGAGGAGTTGGTGCATCGCTATGACCGAGAGGTCTTGCGGCTGGCCCTCAATCTGGTTCATCGTTCCGAAGACGCGCGGGACATCTACCAGGAAAGTTTCATGCGGGTTTACAAGAATTTGCACCGGTTCCGGTTTGAGTGCAGCTTCTATACTTGGCTATACCGGATCGTGACTAATGTGGCGCTTGATCACTTGCGCCGCCGAACAAGCTGCCGCGAAGATCAAGCGCCCGTGCCGGATGAAGCAGAAGGTGGCACCAGAGATTTCTTTGATCGCCAGCCTGAAGTCAGGGCGGCGTCCAATCCCGAACGCAGCTTGCTGGGACAGGAACTCGGACAACACATTTCCGCTGCGTTGAAGAGGCTCTCGCCGCGCGAGCGCATGGTCTTCGAGATGAAGCACTATCAGGGCTTGAAACTGAGGGCGATTGGAGACATGCTCGGCACCTCGGAAGAAACGGTAAAGAATTCGCTGTTCCGGGCGACGCGGAAATTGCGCGCGAGCCTGGACTGCATGCGGTAACCAGTGAGATTCGACGGGACGGAGAGAATGCAGCCGGAACACAAAGACGACATATTGCACTTGGTGTGCGAAGAGTTTGATTCGCGCCTCGTGCTTCTCGCGGCTGGCGAATTGACCCCAGACGACGAAGCGGATGTAACGGACCACCTCAGGCACTGCCCGCGCTGCTCCGGAGTGCTGGAAAGAGAGCGCGAGTTGGTGGAGTGTTTTGCGGCGAGCCGCATCGAACCGGACGCGGCCCTGCTTGCGAGCTGCCGGTCCGGTCTTGAAGATGCGCTCGATCGCCAGGAAGAGCGCAGTTGGCTGCGTCGCATCGCGAATATATTTCTTCCCGCAGGCGGACTTGCTCCGCGGCCGGCGTGGAGCGCTGCGCTGCTCGTGCTGGTGGGATTTTCCGTTGGGATACTTGGTCCACGCTTTTTTCAGCGGCTGGCGGCAGGCTCGGGCGATTCAAATTCAATGGCGTCCAGCGACGCAGCTGGTTCTGCCGATTTCGTAGCGCAGCCTTTCAGCAACGGTGCGAACGGAACAGCCCCGATTGATCTGCACAGCGCGCAGGTGGCCGGTATTAGCGTGATGCCTTCGGGCGCTGGCGAGCCCCCTCAGGTGGAGTTGCACATGCGCGCTCAACAGCCTTTTCGAGTGCAGGGAACGGTCAACAACGACAACGTAAAAAGCGTTCTTTTGAATATTCTCCGCAACAATGATCGCTTCGATCCCGACGTGCGTCTCGATGCCGTAGATCTTCTCCGCGCGAAGAACGATGATCCCGAAGTGCGAAATGTCCTCTGCCACGCGGTGCATACCGATCCAAACGCGGCAGTGCGATTAAAAGCTCTCGAAGCGCTCGACGGCGCTGAGCCGCAAGATTTGGTACGGCAAACGCTTCTTGATGCGCTCGTGGACGATCGCAATCCTGGCGTTCGCGTGGAAGCGATCAATGCGCTGCGTAGCATGGCTGCGCAGGGCAAAGTGGTTTCCGATGACCACCTGCTCGCCGTGCTACGCGATCGCATGCACAAAGATCCCAATACGTACATTCGGCTCCAGAGCGCGGCCGCAATTCGCGACCTCGGGCCGCGCGAGAAATTCTAGGTCATGCGCTTTCACATGCCGGGCTCTCGTCGCTCGCGACCGTGGAATGTGGTCCTAAGCACCTTGATTTGCGCTCTTCCGCTTTTTTCCCCGCATACTGGCATCGCTCGCGAAAAACAGCCAGGCAATCCTGAGAAAGCCGGCCCGCGCGTCACCTCACAATTGAATGGTTCTGTTCCTACGAAGAAGGGCCAGCGCCTTCGTCTTGTGATCGATCTTGGCAACGTGGTTGTTCACACGCAACAAACCAACCAAGTTGATTACCGGGTCCGTCTTGAAGCGGACTCCTCGCAAAAAGACGCAAAGATGCTCCTGAAGAGCTTCTCGATGAACGCCCGCCAGACCGTCGAGGGGGTTTACCTCCGCGGGCAAACTGCCGGCTGTCAATGTCGCGGTCGCCTTTGGGTCACCGTGGAAGTAAACGTTCCGAAGAACTACAACATCGAACTGTCGACCGGCGGTGGAAACATCGAAACCGAAGACATTAACGGACGGCTCGGAATTTCGACGGCGGGCGGTAATATCCTCGCAGGAAATGTGGGTGGCCCGGCCCGCTTGAGTACCGATGGCGGACACATCACGGTGAAAAACGTCGCTGGCGATCTCGTGGCCTCAACTGGAGGCGGGCACATCACCACCGGATCAATCGCTGGCAACGCCACGCTGCACACGGTTGGCGGACACATCCGCGTAGCATCGGTTGAGAATCTCGCCCGGCTCGACACTGGCGGCGGCAATGTAACGCTTGAACATTCGGGCGGCGAACTCGTCGCTTCAACCGGCGGAGGTCAGATTGACGTCGGGGAAGCGGCGGGGCTGGTGAAAGCAAAAACCGCCGGCGGCGGCATTCGAGTGGTGCGCGTATCTGGACCGACCAATCTTGAAACGGGCGGCGGAAGCATCTATCTCACGGAAGTGGACGGCGCGGTGAAAGCCTCGACGGAAGCTGGGGGAATTACGGCCTGGTTCGTGTCCTCCGCCAAACCCGGCACTTGTGACTTTCAGTCGAGCGACGGCGACATTATCGTGTATCTACCGCGTAAGTTCCCAATCACAATTGACGCGCAGATTCAGGATGGCGACGATCACCGAGTCATATTCGACCCTGCGTTTCCTGTGAAGATCACTTACGACGATGCGTCGAACGGTACCCGCCGGCTTCGTGCAGCAGGTGAATTGAATGGTGGCGGCGAAGTCTTGCGATTGCGCACCGTGGCGGGAAATATACGGTTGATGCTTAGCGACACGGATAAACAACTCGTGATGTACAAACAGCAGATGGAGCAACTGGAACAGAACCTGCAAATGCAGATGCGCTTGCTCGAGCAATCGATGGCGGCTGACCACCGGCCCTGAAGCGCGCTCGGTATTCGTTTTCTGGCAGTTGACGGAATAGCAGTCGAGGGGGCGTACCGTGAACAAGAAAATGCGGGAAACTCGGCTCTGGACCCAAACGCTGCGGTTTCTCAAGGCTGCAGGCTGCGCTGTGTTGTTGCTGCTTTGTGGCATCGCGGTTTTCGCGCCACCTGGCTTCGCCTCTGTTTCCAACCGCCAGACTTTTGAGCAAAGCTATCCGCTCGCGCCGGGCGGCAGCTTTCTCCTCGAGAATGTGAACGGTTCCGTTCAGGTGGAGGGTTGGGATCGCGACGAAGTTGAAGTGGAAGCAGTGAAGACCACAGACGCGGATGGCCAGGATCTAGAACGCGTCAAGATAGATGTTGATAGCGAACCTGGCCAGGTCTCCGTCCACACGCGATATCCGAAAGGAGAGGGAGTCGAAGTCGCCGTCGAGTATCACGTGCATGTTCCATATTGCGTCCTTCTCGGTAGCATCGGCACCGTTAATGGCAGTGTGCTCGTGCGCGGAGTGAACGGAGGAGGAGACCTGCGCTCGGTTAATGGAAATGTCGAAGTCCTTGACAGCGCCGGTCGCTTCAGCGCAAAAACGACCAACGGAGATTTGCGCCTCGAATTGCGCCAGGTCCTCGACGGCGCTCCGATGAATCTTGAAACTGTGAACGGCTCCGTCGTGCTCGGCTTGCCGTCCGATGCGAAAGCGAATCTAAAGGTGTTGAGCATGAACGGTGAGTTCCATTCTGAGTTGCCGATGACGTCGACCGTCAGCGAATCAACGGCGCGTGCGTTTCGCGGAAAGCTTGGCACCGGTGGCGGCGAAATTTCTGTGCGCACCATCAATGGCGGCGTTCGGCTGATTCTTCAGCGGCCGGGCGTCTGATCACCGGACGCGGAGCCATTTCGCCATGTAAGCTGCGCGTATCATCGTCTTGAAACCGGGGCGTAATTCTCAAATCGGAGGATGAAACCCATGAGGCAATTTACTTACCCAGGGCTCACAGCCGCTGGGATTCTTTTTGTCATCCTGGGGACCACCCAGGCCGCCCAGACCACAGCTAGCCAGCCGCAACAGCAAGTTTCACAATCCGAGCAAGCTACCTCCAATGACGTGCAGTCCAGGTCCAACGAAAAATGTCAGGATCTGGACCGCTGCATGAAACAAATCGAAGCTCAGGTCCGTACTATCGAGAAAGAGATCGAAGCCAGGCTCCCAGAAGTGGAGCGCGCAGCCAAGGAGGTGGAGATGAGTTCGCCCGAACGGAGCAGACTGAGCGGCCTCTCCGCCAAGTTGCAAGCCAAGCGGGATGAACTCGCGTCGCGCGCGGGAGACTTAAGCGCGCAAGCTGAAGCGTTTGCTCAGCAAGTCCAGCAGAGCGTTCAAAAGGTACAGCAGGACGCCCAAGACAAAGTTCAGGAAAACACTGATCGCGTCTTCAGCATGTCACCCGGCATTGTGGTGTCCTCTGCCGACGAAGGCGGCTGGCTGGGAGTCGAGATCGGCGAAGTTACCGCCGAAAAAGCTAAAGACTTGAAACTTCCCGCCGTGCGTGGCGTCCTCGTGGATGATGTGGAGCCCGATAGCCCCGCTGCGAAAGCCGGCATAAGAGAAAAAGACGTCATCACTCAGTATGACGGACAGCTGGTCGAAGGCACGGTGCAGTTCCGCCGCCTCATCCGCGAAACGCCGCCTGGCCGATCCGTCGCGCTGGAGATTTCGTGCGGCGGCTCGACGCAAAATATTTCCGTCGTGCTAGGGGATCGCTCTGATGTGTCTGTAAGAAAGATGAAGGGAAAGATGCGCAACTTCGGTGGAGCGTATTCCTTCTCGATGCCGAACGTGGAGGAGCTGCCCGATATGCCAGACGTCATGGACGCGCGCACTCCCATTCTCGGAATCAACGCGGAAGACCTCACCGGCCAGCTCGGCTCCTATTTTGGTGCGCCCAACAACGCCGGCGTGCTCGTCCGTGAAGTCCGTCCTGGGACGCCCGCCGAAAAAGCGGGCCTGAAGGCCGGTGACGTGATCATCAAAATCGAAAGTAAAGAGGTTCGCACGCTCGCTGACCTGCGCGCGCAGCTTCGAGACAAGAGCAACCAAGCTTCGGTGAGCATGGGTGTCCTCCGCAAAGGATCGGAAATCGCGGTCACAGTTCCAGTCGAAAAACCGCGCCCGATGGAGCAGATGCATTCGGTCCATCGCGCTCAGCTATAAACTGTTCCACTTTCTTACAAGCCCTGCTGAAAAGGCCCGGGAATCTCACCGGGCCTTTTGCCTTCGCGCGCCTTCGCCTGACAGCTCTTCGGGCTTCACACCCTTTGCGCTTCCCCATACGCGCGAACCTCTACCGCATTTCTTGAAAGCCCACGCCGGAACCGAATGCAGCCGGATATGCTTTTCCGTCACAGGCGACACCTCTCTGAGATTACAATAGCGCATCATACTCGACATAGTTTGTCGCTCGGGAGGCTCGCATGGCACAAGCAACCGCAAACGCGAACGTATTAAAAATCCCCGGTCCGCCGGTATTTGCCACCGACGCCGAAGTGCGCCTGCATCGCAAGCGAATGCTGGCCGCAGCATTCCGGCTTTTCTCGCGTTTCGGATTCGACGAGGGTGTCGCTGGACACATTACCGCGCGCGATCCCGAAAGGCTCGATCACTTCTGGGTCAATCCGTTTGGCATGCACTTCGGTCAGATTCGCGCGTCCGACTTAATTCTGGTGAACCACCACGGCGATGTTGTCGAAGGAAAATATCCTGTGAATGGAGCGGCTTTCGCCATTCACTCCCGCGTGCACATCGCGCGGCCTGACGTGATCGCCGCCGCTCACGCGCATTCGATTCACGGAAAATCCTGGGCGTCGCTGGGACGGCCGCTCGATCCCATCACGCAGGATGCCTGCGCGTTTTACGAAGACCACGCCGTCTTTGCCGATTTCACCGGCGTGGTCTACGAAACGACAGAAGGCGAACGCATCGCGCAAGCTCTCGGGCAGCGCAAAGCCGCCATTCTCCAAAACCACGGCCTGCTGACGGTGGGCCACTGTGTGGAAGAAGCGGCATGGTGGTTCATTACGATGGACCGAAGTTGCTAGGCGCAGCTGTTGGCCGAGGCAGTTGGCACCCCAAAGAAGATTGACCACGCTACAGCGGTCGCGACGAGAGAGCAAGTAGGAAGCCATACGGCGGGGTGGTTCCAGTTCCAACCGCTCCTCGCCCGCATCACCCGCGAAGAACCCGATCTGCTCGAATAGCTGGCAACGGCCAGGAATCTCGCTGGTTTGCGTTGGTCAGCTTAAATTAAAAACCGAGAGAGCCTGTGAATGACGCCACAGACTCTCTCGGTGAGAGACGCTTACCCTACTTGAATCGGCGGTAGCTCACGTCCCGGTCGTGCGCCTCTCGCACGACCTGACGTGAGGCTTTTAGTTGGATTCCTGCTTGCGCCGAAGCGCCGCAAGGCCACCCAAGGCCAGTAACCCTGAACCGGCAAGAATGGCAACTCCCGGCTCTGGAACTGAGGCCGGATCTGAGGTCGAACCTTTCGTACAGCCCTTCGCTCTGTCGTCGCTGCTCTTACAACCTTGCTCGCTTGCATCGGCCCGAGCCAGTGCAGGCGCTAGGAGCGTTACGGCTAAAATCGCTGCGAGAAACAGACTCTTCATCCTCACCCCCATTTGGGGTGCTGAAGAGTCTGTGTCGCAACTAGCACTTGAAATGTGGGAGGGAGTTTTGGCATGAAGAGGCATGCCAAATTATCAACGGTATTCTCCCGATCAAGCCGAGTTGTTGCCCGCCCATGTGAAAG